>ERZ1027060.766-NODE-766-length-10320-cov-4.241987_pt1 | contig 10320 bp, 8 predicted proteins | sample MGYA00519424_ERZ1027060 | MGnify/ENA primary metagenome ERZ1027060 (study PRJEB26926, sample SAMN06164500) | human gut metagenome | biome: ENVO:00009003; feature: ENVO:2100002; material: ENVO:00002003 | host: Homo sapiens | place: USA | collected 2012 ... | reverse complement strand
TCTACACAAGGAGTATCGTCGGCAGCGTCAGATGTGTATAAGAGACAGCATCCACGCAGGCCTGATCCAGCGCCAGTGGATCAAAGGATGCAAACATACCGATATTAGGCAGAATAGGAGCATCGTTCTCGAAGTGGCAGTCACAGTTTGGAGACACATCCACTACCAGAGAAATATGGAAATTCGGTCTGCCGTCCACGACAGCCTTCGCATATTCTGCCATGCGGCAGTTGAAATCCTTCGTCGCCGCAGCATCGCCGCTGTGGATCGCATCAAAATTGCAGGCGCCGATGCAGCGTCCGCAACCCAGACACTTCTCATGATCAATGTGCATCTTATGTGTGGTCTCATCATATACCAGTCCATCATTGGCACATTCCTTCATGCAGCGCTTACAGCCCCGGCACAGACTCTCGTCGATCTCCGGCTTGCCCTGCGCATGCTGCTCCATTTTGCCCGCTCTGGAGCCGCAGCCCATACCGATGTTTTTAATAGCACCGCCAAACCCCGCCGTCTCATGTCCTTTGAAATGATTCAGGGAAATAAACACATCCGCATCCATGATGGCACGACCGATCTTCGCATTCTTCACATATTCGCCGCCTTTTACCGGTACCTCGATGTCATCCGTTCCCTTGAGTCCATCGCCAATGATCACGGGACATCCCACCGTCAGAGGCGTGAAACCATTCTCCCAGGCACAATACATATGCTCGATGGCATTCTTACGGTTGCCGGGGTACAGGGTGTTGCAGTCGGTCAGAAAAGGCACACCGCCCAGCTCCTTTACCACATCCGCTACCGCTTTCGCATAATTCGGACGTAAGAAACCCAGGTTGCCCAGCTCTCCAAAGTGCAGCTTGATAGCAACAAATTTGTGATCCATATCAATATTCTGAATCCCCGCCGCCTTCATCAGACGCTTTAACTTACTGGGAAGCCCCTCTCCCAGACGGGTCCTGAAATCTGTAAAATATACCTTTGATTTTTCCATTGATTTATCCTCCGAGCAAAAAAGATACTACGATTATAACATATCTTTTCCGCTTTTTGAGAATTTTTTTGCATTCTCCACGAAGCGCTCCGCGAACTCCGGGCAGGATGGATAATAGAGGTGGGGAAAACCGTACCAGTGACTCTCCCCCACGTGGATACAGGGATAATTTCGTCCGGTGGAGGGTTTGGTAGCGATGCAGTCTGCGCCGTTGTCTTCACTGTCATAATAGTGGAATTCGTGGGCACGGATGCGGCTGCCACGAGGCATAAAATGTCCGCTGTTCTCTTCCAGTTCAATGTATCCGAAGCGCACCAGATGTCCGGTGTCGAAGCATTTACCGGGCAGGACTCCCGCCATGGGATAGGAATGTCCTTCCCGGTCCGTCAGAGTCGTATGCAGGTATAGAAAACCGCCGCACTCTGCCACCGTGGGCAGGCCGTCTGCGACTGCCTTCCGGATCGCTGTGCGCATGGCATCATTCTCGCTTAACTGTCCGGCATACAGTTCCGGATATCCACCGCCCAGTAACAATCCGTGAATGTTTTCCGGTAAGTTTCTGTCATGCAGTGGGGAAAAATACACCGGTTCCGCGCCCGCCTGTTCCAGCAGACGCAGGTTCTCTTCGTAATAAAAACAAAAAGCTTCATCCCGGGCTACAGCGATCCTCGGGCGCATTGCTTCGCTGGTTTCTACGGAATCCTCCACTACCGTCTCTTCCTCCAACAGCTCCGCTTCCTCTGCGATCTGCAACAGTTTTGAAATGTCTGCGGTCTCCCGTAATCTCTCTGCCGTCATGCGGATCTGTCCCTGCAAGTCTTCCAGTTCTCCCGGCATGCACAAGCCTAAGTGTCTTCTGGCGATCTGCAGGTCCTTACTTTCCGGAAAATACCCCAGTACCGCAATGCCCAGTTCATCTTCTGCCAAGGGCTTCAGTATCTCATAATAGGCTGCGGACATCCGGTTGAAGATCACGCCACGGATCAGATGTGCCTTATCGTAAGCCAGGAATCCGGCAATCAGAGGGATCACCGATCTCCCCATGCCTTTTGCATCCACCACCAGCAGGATGGGGGTCTGCGTCACCTTTGCCAGATGATAGGAGGATCCTTCCTCCCGGATGCCGCCCAGCCCGTCATACAATCCCATAACACCTTCCATGACCACAAGCTCGTCTTCTCTGCGATCCTTCAAAAACAGCTTACGGGTGCCCTCTTCTCCGGTAAAAAAGGTATCCAGATTCCGAGAGGGCACCCCCAGCACCTGTCTGTGGAACATTGGATCAATATAATCCGGGCCGCATTTACAGGAAGAAATATCCTCACCGTTTTCTTTAAAAATCTGCAATAATCCACAGGTGATCGTAGTCTTGCCGCTGCCGCTCTTCGGTGCAGCGATCATGATGCGGCGTATCTTCTTTTTCTGTGCTCCGGTCATCTCTGTACTTCTCCATTCTTACCGTTTCCGGTCTCCCCTGCGTTTTGTTTTGTTTTCTTCGCGTTATCCATAGGATCCGTTCCTGTCTCCCGGAACGTAAACGAACAGATCCACACTGGATTTTCCGCCTGGGGCAGATGATAGCTTAAGAGCTTCTTCACCCGGCTTACCTGCATCTGCAGGATCTCCTCTTCCTCCATCGGAAAAGTATCCAACACTTCCTTAAGTTCTGCAATGGTCTCCATGCTGATGGCATTGATCACAATACGCATATGGGGATTCTTCCGGTACAGGGTCTGTAAAATATCCAGCAATCTGCCGCCGCTGCCGCCGATAAAAGCATGGGTCGGCACTGGTAATTCTTCCAGTCCTTCCGGTGCCGGGGCTTCAATGATCTGTATATTATCCATGTGAAAATGCTCTCTGTTCTTCCGAAGCAGTTCCACCGCCTCCGGCTTTCTCTCAATGGCATAGACCTGCACCCCTCCGGGCACCCCGGCGATCTCTATGGCAACGGATCCGGTGCCGCTGCCGATGTCATAGACCACGGCGTTTTGTGTCAGGTGTAGCTTGCAGATGCTGACCTCGCGGACTTCTTCTTTTGTCATTGGAGTTTTCGCATCCCGCAGAAAACAGGTATCGGCTCTTCCATGTGTCAGGCGTTCCGGTTGCCAGTGAGGATTGCGGATCAGGCAGGTATATAACCCTTCCTCCGTAATCTCCTCACACTGCCCCGGGGTCAGGATCCGGATGCTTTCCTCCGGATAGGACAGCTGATATCCTGCGATCACTTCACAGTCTGTCAGTCCCGCTTCTGCAAGCAAATGTCCGATCTTGCGGATGTCCTCACTTCCTGAGGTCAGTAAAAATACCTTTTCATGGCTCTCCACCGTTGTCGAAAGCCGGTTCAGCTTCTTGCCGTGCATGCTCAAAATGGCGGCATCTTCATAACTTTCTCCCACTCGGGCCGCCAGTGTGGCCACGGAAGAAATTCCCGGCAGGATCCGTACTCCTGCGTTCAACGCTCCTGCGGCAACGGCTTCCTGCAATGCCACATACAGCTTCCTGCATCCGCTGTAGAATCCGGTATCCCCGGAAAAAAGGACCGTTACCCGAAGGGGATCTTTCTGTGCTGTAATCCCGTTTTTCTGTAATTGCTCCAGATACGGCAGAATCTGCTCCGCCATGTAGTAGGGTCTTTTTTCGATTTTAGCAGAATATCTTTCGATCATGCGCTCCGCACCCAGCAAAATATCCGCAGTCTCGATCGCATGCTGCACTTCTTGTGTCTGACCGTCTTTGCTGCCCATGCCGATTCCGGCGAGGCAGATCTCCATGCTGCCCTGCCCGGAGAGCTTACAGTCACAGAGCTGTTCCAGTTTTCCACAGATTTCCGCAAAAGAATACGTATCTACAGCCTTCTTGGCAGGCTGTATCACATACACCGGGATCCCCAGAATTTTCGCAGCTTCCAGTTTCTCCTGATACCCTCCGGTGCGTCCGCTGTTTTTCGTGACCATGTGATGGATATCGTATTGCTTCAGGATAGCGGCGTTCATCTCTGTGGAAAAAGGTCCCTGCAATGCCAGGATCTGTCTGCCTTTGATTCCCTGATCCATGCACAGTTCCAGGCTCTCTCTGCCCGGAAGGATCCGCACATACAGGCGGTCATGGAGTCTTCCGGAGGCACAATACGTCGGCAGTTCCTTGCTCCCTGTGGTCAGCAGAATATTGCCCTCTGTATTCTCCAGCACTTTGGCACAGTCAGCATTGCTTTCAAAATACCGGATACTTACGGCAGGATTCTCTGCTTCTGGAGTCTCCGAAATTTCCCGTTCCAGACGCAGGTAAATGGAAGACTGTGTTTTCACAGCGTCCCGTATGTTCTCTGTAACGACCTGGGCATAAGGGTGGGTGGCATCCACTACGATCTCATAACCCTCGTTACGCAGAAATTCTTCCATCTGCTGCCGGTCCATTCTGCCACGGTGAAGAGATACGAGTGGCTGCCCCTTTGTCCCTGCCGCCTCCGCATCCGTCTGTTCCCGCATCACGATCTCACCATATTCCGTTGCCACGCATACGGTATGCGCGATTCCGGCATCTGCCAGGATTTCCGACAGCCGCCGTCCTTCTGTGGTTCCCGCAAAAATTACTATTTTTTTCATCCTGCTCTCCTCCCAAAGAGAACTTAATGTATGTTGTTCTCCACATGATATCCGCGCTTTGTGATCAACTTGTCCCTAAGGATCTCCGTCTCCGAATTGCCGATAAATACCGTGGTGAACATATTGACTTCCCGGTTCCTTAATTCCCGCAGCGTACAGGTCACCGCCCGGGTGCCTTCTCTGCCGATGTTTTCCACATAGCCGCAGGGGCGCTCCCCTTCTATGGTTTCCAGTAAAATATCACAGGCTCTTTGCAGATAATCCTTTCGCCTGTGGCTGGAAGGATTGTAAATTGCCATGGCAAAATCTCCCATTGCTGCCGCCCGCAGTCTCTTTTCGATCTTCTCCCAGGGAGTCAGCAGGTCGCTTAAGCTGATCACACAGAAATCATGGTTTAAGGGTGCTCCCAGTACCGCCGCCCCACTGCTTGCCGCTGTAATACCGGGGATCACGATCAGTTCCGTTTGGGGATGTTCTTCTCCAAGCTCATACATCAGCGATGCCAGGCCGTAGATACCGGCGTCGCCGCTGCAGATCAATGCCACCCGCTTCCCGGCTTCCGCCTCCCTAAAACACAATTCGCAGCGTTCTGTCTCCTGCCGCATAGAGGTGGTCAGCAGTTTTTTCCCTGCAAAACGTTCTCCCAATAATTTGACATATACGGTATAACCCACGATCACATCTGCCTGCTCCAGCGCAGCGATGGCTTCTCCTGTCATCATTTCTTCCCTGCCGGGACCTATTCCCACGATATAGATTCTGTTACTCATCCGTTTTGCCTCTTTCTATCCTTTCCAAGCCACATCCGAATCCGCTCTTTCCATGTTTTCTCTGCAACTGCCACGGTCATGCCATCCTGTGCCTGCTTGCCTAAGAGGATCCATCCGCCTGTCCCGGCTGCTTTCAGGGCGGCGCGCTCGCATACATTGTCCACGCCCACCTGTGTCTTTACGAACCCGGAACCGTGAAATTCTCCCGGCACTGCCTGTAATTCCTGTGCTGTATAAGTCCTAAATGGTATCCTGTATTTTTCACTGAATTCCAGCAGGCATCGTTCCTCTTTTTTCACGTCAATAGAAGCCAATGCTGCGATCTGCTCTATGACAATGCCCTGTTCTTCCAGTATTTTTTTCAAAAATAGATCCAGCTTTGCGCTGTCCGTATCCTTCTTGCAGCCCACGCCCAGAATATATTTTTTCGGCTGCAGCAGTAGTTCTGCTGACTCTTTTCGAAATGTTTCTTCCGTGTCGTCCGCAATCAGGACATCCACTTTTTCCACAGGAGGATACGCACACAGCCGGATCCCTGGCGGAATGGTCTCATCCACTGCCAGATGCCCTGTCTGTACGGACATGGTAATTTCCTCGCCTGCCAGTACTTTTGCCGACACTTTGGCGATCCCCTCCCGATTGCAGATCCGCAGATCATTCCTTTTGGCAAAGATATCCACCGCAAAACTGTCATGTAAGTCTGTGGCTGTGGTGATCACCGGTACGGCACCCAATGCTCCCGCCAGACGGACCGCCAGTTCGTTGGCTCCACCCACATGTCCGGACAACAAGGGAATCACATACTTCCCCATCTCGTCTGCCACCAGTACCGGACTGTCGTGCAGTTTATCCATGATCCAGGGGGCAATGGCACGGACCGCGATCCCACAGGCACCGATGAATATAAGTGCATGGCGGGCCGCCATCTGCTCTCCCGCCCACGCTGACAGGCTGTTCCTGACGCAGATCGTGTCTGCATCGCTGTCATCCACAGCCGGTACCGTCTTTTTTTCCAGTCGGGAGCATTTGGTATAGAGCGTGACCGCAGTTTCCCCATCCATGCTCTCCCGGATCCGCTCCGCCAGCTGTTGTCCTGTTTCCGTAAAGCTGATCACACTAATCTTCACGCCGCCCCTCCTGCGTTTCCTCTGCCCGTATGGCACAACATTTTGCCTGACGGAATTCTGTGGTAAAATCCGCCGCATACAGCCTCGACTTCTGATAATTTCCATGGGTGATAACATCCCCCACCAGTACCAGTGCTGTCTTTTTGATGCCATGTTCTTCCGCTACCTGTGCCAGTGTCTCCACCGTACAGATATAAGCCTCTTCCTCCGGCCAGGTTGCCTTGTAGACAAGGGCTGCGGGGGTGTCCTTCGCATAACCGCCTGAGATCAGTCTGTGGCTCAGTTCCCGCAGCATTCCCGTGCTTAAATAGATCGCCATGGAAGCATGATGGGCTGCCAGACTTTCGATGCTCTCCTTCTGCGGCACTCCGGTCCGCCCTTCCATACGGGTGATGATCAGGGTCTGGGAAACACCGGGCAGGGTATATTCCAGATTTAACGATGCCGCCGCACCAAAGCAGGCACTGACTCCCGGACAGCTCTCATAAGGGATTCCCAGCTCGTCCAGTGCATCCATCTGCTCCCGCACCGCACCATAGATGCTGGGTTCTCCGGTGTGCAGACGCACCAGCATTTTCCCCTGCGCCTGTGCCTCCTGCATGAGCTTAAGCACTTCTTCTAAGGTCAGGTGCGCACTGTTATGGATCTCACAGTCTGCTCTGGCATATTCTAACAGCTCCGGGTTCACCAACGATCCCGCATAAATGATGACATCCGCCTGTTGCAGCATGTGCATGCCCCGCACCGTGATCAGATCTGCTGCTCCGCTTCCTGCGCCAACAAAGTAAACCATTCCTCCGCCTCCTTACTTTTCGCCAATGCACCGAAATCATTGGCATACATGATACATTCGATCGCAAGCTTTCCCTGCGCCCGCTTCTCCAGATAAAATAAAATACGCTCCATGGCATAATCCATGACTTCCTGTCTCCTGCCGCACTCATCCAGGATCCGCACGGCTTCCTCTGTGGTGACACAGGACAGGAGCTTTGCAGCATCCACTGCCGCCACACCGCATTTTACGGCAAAGGCGGTCAACAGCTCCATCCGGCAGTCACCCTCTCTGGAATGGGTATTCATAATACCGCCCGCCACTTTAATGAGTTTTCCGATATGTCCTGCAAGAAGCAGACGTTTGAAGCCCTCTTCCACCGCCATATCGATCGTCAGACCGATAAAGTTACTGCATTTTACACTTTTATCCAGATCATAGTGATAGGTATTTTTCAAAAAATCCAGTCCATAATTGCCCGGAGAGATCACCACGTCTTCTCTTCCCAGTGCCCGCTGCTGCCTAAGTTCCACGCGGATCGTATCTAAAATGGCCTGGGTACTCATGGGTTCCACGACACCGCTGGTACCAAGGATCGAAATGCCGCCCACGATGCCAAGTCTCGGATTAAATGTCCGCTCTGCCAGATGTTCGCCCTCCGGCACAGAGATCTCCACTGACAGGCTTCCACAATAATCCAGTACCTGACACACCTGTAATACTTCCCGTTCGATCATCTCTCTGGGAACGTGATTAATAGCTGCATTTCCCACGGGCTGATCCAGTCCCGGTTTCGTCACACGACCAACGCCGAAGCCGCCATCGATCACGACCCGGGCCAGGGTTTCCTCGCCTGTTTCTTCCGGAAACGAAACTTTCGCGCAAATCAATGCCCCGGTGGTAATATCGGGATCATCCCCACCGTCTTTTTCCACGGCGCAGCTGACCTCCCGCTCCTTACGACAGATCCTAAGGATCTGTGCCGTATAGGGGATGCCTTTGGGTGTCTCTATGGTGATCTCAGTTTTCTCCCTGCCGGTCAGCAGCATATAAGCAGCCGCCTTCGCTGCTGCTGCCGCACAGCTTCCTGTGGTAAATCCATACCGCATGCCTCTACCTTTCCTTCCTCAGCTCATACAACAATGCATTACAGATGGCTGCTGCCACATTACTGCCGCCCTTTCTTCCGCGGTTGATAATATAGGGCACCTCCGTCTGAAGGATCAGTTCCTTGGCGGCTTCCACATTCACGAAGCCCACGGGAACCCCAATGACGAATGCCGGACGCCAGTTGCTCTCCTGCATCATCTCGTAAATCTGTATCAGTGCCGTAGGCGCATTTCCCACAGCGAAGATCACCGGCTTTTCCCGTTTTGCTGCCAGTTCCATGCTGATCGCTGCCCGGGTGGTCCTGCGTTCCTTCGCCATTGCTGCCACCTCTGCGTCTGCCATGTAGCAATGGGCTTCGCCGCCAAAAGAAGCCAGCACCTTTTTGTTGATCCCTGCCAGTGCCATATTCGTATCCGTCACAATGTCCGCACCGTTTTTTATCAGGTTTTTGGCGATCTCCACTGCATTTTCCGAATAGGTCATCGTCTCCGCATAATCGAAATCCGCACTGGTATGGATCACCCGTCTGGTGATCATATCCTGCTCCGCAGGCAACGTGATCCCCCTCTCTGCCAGTTCCGCCTCAATGATCTCAAAGCTTCGCATCTCGATCTCTTCCGGCAATACATATTCGATGTTCGTTTTATCCATAAATCAGTCTCCCATAGCAAGTTCTCGTAACAGCACTTCATTCTCTTCCTGCTTCTTCACCGCGATCCGGTAATAGCCCTCTCCCAGTCCCCGGAAATTCTCACAGTTGCGGATCAGGATGCCTTTTGCAAGCAACCTGTCATAGATGGGCTGTGTGGTGTAGAGCAGCAGAAAATCCGCTTCTCCGGACACTACCCGGATGCCCAGTGCCTCCAGCCCTTCCCTAAGATACGCCCGCTTGGTTTTCACATATTCCACGGTATCCTGCAGATATTGCTCCGCCTGCTCCGCACAGACGATGCCTGCTCTCTGGGCGAACACCGACAGATTCCATTCCGGCAGCTGTCTGCGGATTTTCTCCCGAAGCCCCTCATTACTGCACACCAGATATCCCAGACGCACCCCCGGCATGGCAAAGCTTTTCGTAAACGCCCGTACCAGCAACAGATTCTCATACTGGTCTATCTTCCCGAGCAGGGACCTGGGCTGCTCTCTATCAGTCTCACAGAACTCTATAAAACATTCATCCAGTACTACGATGATTCCCTGCTGTCTGCAGTGCTCCAAAAGTTCCCGCAGATATTCCCTGCCCAGCAGCTGCCCTGTGGGATTATTGGGATTTGCAAGAAACAGCAGATCTGTGTCTGCCGTCAGCGCCTGTAACAATTCCTTCCCCGGGCAAAATGCGGTCTCCTCCGACAGATATGCATATTTTATATGGCTGTCTGCCGCCTTCGCCGCATACTCATATCCGTAAAAGGATGGCACCGGGATCACAATATTTTTCGGCTTAAGTGCATGTACGATCGCCAGAAAAAGTTCTGATGCCCCGTTGCCAAACAGTAGATACTCCTTTGGAATTTCCCTGCCGCTTTGCACCGACAGCATATGACTTACTGTCTCTGTCAGTTCGCCTGCTGCGGCATCGGGATATTCCCCCACATGATCGATAGCCGCTAAAAGTGAAAGCCTTGCCTCCGCCGGCATTCCCAAGGGATTGCCGTTTACCGAAAAATCCAGCCGTACCGGTCTGCTGTATATGTCACCACCATGTATGTTCTGCTGCATCTGTTGTTTCCTCATTTCTTTTCTTGAACCTGTTTTCTTTTTAGAGCTTTCCTTCACAGATTGCCAGCCGCCGTGTTATAACCATCCACAGCCTGCTGCCACCCAGGTCAGGATTCCCAGGCACAACAGCTCACAGATCCATGCCGTCCGGTTCATCAGACGATTGGCTCTCCGGCTGTCTCTTATACACATCTCCGAGCCCACGAGACACTCGCTAATCTCG
>ERZ1027060.762-NODE-762-length-10348-cov-3.718352_pt1 | contig 10348 bp, 10 predicted proteins | sample MGYA00519424_ERZ1027060 | MGnify/ENA primary metagenome ERZ1027060 (study PRJEB26926, sample SAMN06164500) | human gut metagenome | biome: ENVO:00009003; feature: ENVO:2100002; material: ENVO:00002003 | host: Homo sapiens | place: USA | collected 2012 ... | reverse complement strand
GGAGTATCGTCGGCAGCGTCAGATGTGTATAAGAGACAGGCGGATGATGCCGAACGAGGTGGCGCTGTCGAAGCACGAGGCGCCCTCGAGGGCCGTGACGAATCCGCCGCCGGCATTGATAAATTCGGGGTCTTCCTCGCCCGGTGCGGGGGTCGGGCCCATACCGAGCAGGCCGTTTTCGCTCTGCAGGAAGATTTGAACGCCTTCCGGCAGGTAATCGGGGACGGCCGTCGGCAGTCCGATACCGAGGTTCACCACGTCGCCGTCTTTGAGTTCCATCGCCACGCGTTTGGCGATGATTTCTCTGATCTGTTCCTTTTCCATAGATTTATGTCGTTTTTGTCTGTTCGTCGTACTGTCTTGAAACGGGGCGGTTCTGGAATCCGGGACCGTTTCCTATTTGCGGTGCATTCTGCGGGCCATCTCCTGGGCGATGAACGACGCCACGTCGTCGGCGTAGGTGTTCATGCCGAAGCCGGCGTCATAGCCCAGCTCTTTGGCCAGTTCGTGCGAGATGCGCGGGCCGCCGCACGCCAGAATCACTTTGTCGCGCAGCCCTTCGGCTTCGAGCATTTCGACCAGCTCCGTGAGGTTCTTGATATGGATATCCTTCTGGGTCACCGTCTGCGAAACCAGCAGGGCGTCGGCCTTGAGTTCGATCGCTTTGGCGATGAACTCTTCGTTGGTCACCTGGCTGCCCATGTTGAGGGCTTCGAACATCTCGTAGCGCTCCAGTCCGTAGTGGCCTGCGAAGCCTTTCATGTTCATAATGGCGTCGATACCTACCGTATGGGCGTCCGTGCCGGTGCTGGCGCCGATCACCACGATCGGGCGGCCGATCTGCTCGCGGATGAAGCTGTCCGTTTCGGCCATGTCCCATTTGGTCGATTCGACTTTCGGGACATGGATATTCGAATAATCGACCGTATGGGTGCAGCTTCCGTAGCAGTTGAAGAACGTGTAACCGGCCGTCAGCTCCCGGTGGAATACCACCTGCGGGTTCTCGAAGCCCATCTTTTTCATCAACTGTTTGGCCGCTTCGATGGCTTCGTCGCCGGCGGGCACGGGCAGTGTGAAACTCAACTGCGTTTTGCCGACGTTCATTGTGTCGCCGTAGGGCTTTATCTTTTTCAGGTCGAGGGTCTGGTCGAAATCCCTGCCTTCGGTTGAATATAATCCTCCACTCATAGAATCAATATGCTAATATAGTTAAAATAAGGCGTTTGGTCGTACTTGCAGCATCGGAATATCATTTTTTCGCTGCGGCGCGACTGCCGTTTTTCATAATCTCCACGAAGGGGTTGTAGTAGTTGCGGCCCTTGCTGCTCACGCCCTCCAGACCCTTGCCGCCGTTCATGGGGCGTTTGATGTCGGCGAAGATTCCCTTCTCGAGCGCCGAGAAGAGTCCCTCTTTTTCGAGGCGTTCGAGAAGTGCGGTAGCTTTGTCCAACACCTCCTTGGCACGTTTGCGGATCAGTCCGCCTTCCTTGAACTCCACTTCGTCGCCGATGTTCTTCATGTTGTTGAAGATGTAGCGGGCGTTCTCGATGGAAAGGTAGCGGTCCGACATGAACGGGGTGTGGATGGCTTCGGTCGGCATACCTAACAACTGAATGCCCTGCGAAGTCCAGATGCCCACCATGTTGAACAGTGCGTCCTGGATATGTCCCCGGAAGATGTTGCCGGTCATGAACTTCGTCGGCGGCATATATTTCAGCGGAGCCTTGGGGAAGATCTCGCGGGTCATCTGCGCCTGCGCCAGCTCGTAGAGGAAGCCGTTTTCGAGCATCGGATCCATCTCGAAGGCGTGTCCCAGACCCATTTGCTCCTCGGGCAGGCCGGCCAGCAGGGCCAGTTGTTCGTTGATCAGGTCGGAAGCCAGCACCGTGTGAGCCTCCTCGACCGCGTCGGCTGTGGTGAGGTAGTTGTCCTCGCCCGTGTTGATGATTACGCCGGCGAAGCCGTTGATTACGCGCGACATATATTGATCGACCAGCGTGCGCTGCATGTTGATGTCGCGGAACAGAATGCCGTACAGAGCGTCGTTGAGCATCACATCCAGACCTTCGAGTGCGCCCATTACGGCGATCTCGGGCATGCAGAGGCCCGAGCAGTAGTTGCACAAGCGGATGTAGCGGCCGACCTCTTCGCCTACTTCGTCCAGAGCCTTGCGCATGATGCGGAAGTTCTCCTGGGTGGCGAACGTACCGCCGAATCCCTCGGTCGTCGCGCCGTAGGGCACGTAGTCGAGCAGGCTCTGGCCCGTGGTGCGGATTACGGCGATGATGTCGGCGCCCTGTCGGGCTGCGGCCTGCGCCTGTACGACATCTTCGTAGATGTTACCCGTCGCTACGATTACGTAGAGGTAGGGGCGCGGCCCTTCGCCGATGGTGGCGATGTAGTTTTCTCGACGCTGGCGGTTGGCTGCGATTTTGGCGATGCTGGCGTCGATATACGGTTTCAGCGCCGCTTCGCGCTCGGCTGCCGTACATACGGCCGAGCGGGTGATGTCGAGTTTGCCGGCAGCGATCTGCTCGGCGATTTGCTGGGGCGTGAGTCCCGTTTCGACGATCGCGTTGCCGAGGAAGAACAGGGCGCCTTCGCCCAATACGTTTTTCTCCCGCAGCTCTTCCACCACCACGTTCGGCAGCGGTACCGCGTTGGCATCCACGCCGTCGATGCCGATCAGACGGCACAGCGTTCGCTCGACGGCTACCGTCGTATAACCTTCCACAAAATCCTGCACCCCGTCGGCGATCTTGCGCGCTACGCTCCGGGCGTGTTCCACCTGGTTAAAGTCTATTCCTAATTTGCTTTTCATATCGTTCATGTAGGCTGTGCCGTACGGTTGCCGTCATTGGTTGTTTTTGAGTTCTTCGTTGCGTTCGATTCGCCGGAGGATCTCCGGGTCGATGCCCAGAATACGGGCGATCCGGATCGCTTCGTGCGGAACTTCGTCCGTCGTGACCTCCTCGAGCGAGTAGTCTATGAAATCGTTGATGTTTTTCAGCGTGATCTTCTCCTCCGCGTTCGTTTCCGAGAAGCCTTTTACCTTCAGCTTGCAGCACGGAGCCGCGATGCCGTTGTAGTGGGTGGTCACGAGCGAAGGGACTTCGTAGTCGGCCAGAAATTCGAGGACACCGTTCACGATCGCCCTTCCTTCGACCGGATTGGTCGTGCGGGCCGGTTCGTCGATGAGAGCCAGCACCCGCCTGCCTGCCCGGACGCTTTTGGCCAGTTCGTCCATCCGCATCATCTCGGCCGCGAAGGACGAAAGGCCGCTCAATTGATCCTGTCCGTCGCCGACGGAGCAGTGCACTTCGTCCACAAGGGCTATTTCCGCCCTTTCGGCCGCAATGTAAAATCCGAATTGCAGCATGTACTGGGCCAGCTCGACGCTGTGCAGCAACACGGTTTTGCCCGACATGTTGGCGCCGGTGATTACCGTAGGTCCCGTCGTCAGGCGGATGTTCACGGGCTGGAATCGCTTCCCGGCCGCTTCGAGCGAAATCCGCAACTCGGGGTTGAACAAGCCTCGGAAGGAGGTCGTGTCCTGCGTTATCGCGGGACGGGTAAGGCCCCAGTCGCGGGCCTGCATCGCCTTGGCGATCACCACATCGAGCCATCCCATCCGGTCGAGTGCCTGTTGCAACGCTTCGTGGTATTTCCGCAATTCGACGGAGAGTCTCTCCCGAATGCGGTCTTCGATTTCCACGCTGCGGAAATAGAGCTCCTGCACTTGAGACTCGTCGGCTCCGGCCTGTTTGCGTGCTTTGATCTGTTTGCGCAGGGTCGTCAGCTCCTCCGAGTAGGCGTCATAGACGAAGAAATGGGGGAGCCGGTTGCCTTCCGGATCGAGCAGATCGACGACCCCGTTCAGCTCGGGAAGTTCCGCAAGATGCCCTTGCGAAGCCAGTGGTCGAAGCTCTTCCGCCAGCAGCGCGAAAAACTTCAATTCGAACAGTTCGATGTCGTCGAATACGCAGTTGCCGCCCGTGCGTTCGATCGTTGAGCGGATGTCGCGCAGCAGGGCCAGTTTGCGGCGAATCGTTTCGGTGCGGTCGCGTCCCTCTTCGGTTTCGAGCAGGCGCAGCACCGAGGCGATACGGTCGTGTTCCTCCGTGATCGCCGACTCCTTGTCGAGCCATGTCATTTCATGGAGCATACGTCGCCCGACGGAGGAACAGATCTCCATTCCTTCGACGACGCAGCGCAGTCCGCTGGTATGTTGTATGGCCTCTTTGAGTCGCATTCGTTTTCTGGTTATTCGATGCAATTTTGCACGGTTTCGCGTATTTATTTCACGGCCTTCTGCCGTGTCAGAGCGTCTGACCTTCCTTTGACTCCCCTCCTCGGAGGGGATTTTAAGATCCTCGATTCTGTTCGTGGGAGCCGTATTCGTTCCTATTCGGGCATTTTCTTTACGTCGTAAACCGGTATTTGCAACGCCTCCTGCATCGCTTCGCACAACCGTCGGGAGTCGAGCACCAGCCCCGACGGAGCCGTCGGATTGACCGTGACGGCCAGCAGCCGGCTGCGGTGTACCACCCTGATCCGGTGTCCCCGGCGCAGGAAGGCGTAAAACGCTTCGGGCGAGGCGAACACCCGCGTAAAGTCGCGGACGATCAACTCCACTTCCCGTTGTTGCGTTCGCAGCAGTTGGAACAGCTTGTCCGTGACGATGCCGGTGGCGTAAATCCGCCGGCCGTGCCGGAACAGGTTCTCTCCGCTCCGTTCGAGCATCAGCACCGAGGGTAATTCGAGGTCGATCGGTTCGCCGCCGTCGCTGACGGCCCACACCCCCTGTGTCAGAGGATCGAGCCGGGTACGCAGCGCCTCCTCTATCTCTTCGATTCCGATCAGTTCGTAAACGTATTTCGTCTTGCGGACCAGTTCGGGAATATTTCCCGCGACGGCAGCTCCCGTGGCCAGGATCATCGCTTCGGTGACCGCTGGCGAAGCCAGGCTCAACCGCGACAGGGCGCCGTCCACGATCGTCGTGCCTACGCCCCGGGCTTTGAGCCGGTCGATCAGGGCTTTCAGGCCCGCCGTGTCCGAAGGTCCGGAGAGCAGCAATTTGCCGCTCATCTTCGCGCGGGCCGTTATCAGCCGCCCGAGCGCCGTCCGTTCCAGGCTCACGTCGAGGACCTCGGCCGCGAGCCGTTTTTCCCGGTAGTGTTTCTCCGAGGTGACGAAGATCATTCCCTCGGGAATCTCGATCTCGGGCTTCGCTGTCTGGCACACCTGATCCCGGCTCTCGCCGTCGATTCCGACCGAAGTCAGGGCGAAACGGTCCGCCCGACCACCGAGTTGTCCCAGAATGTAGTTCAGACATTCGGTTTTACCCGTGTTCTTCTCCAGGCCGACGATGGCCAGGCTGCCGAAATCCGATATGTTCGTTACGAATCCCAATCCGGTGCGGGCTGGTCTTGCAGCGTTACGTTCTAATGGTTGTGGTTACGGGTCTTGCGGCTCAATTCGGACGGCTCGAGCGAAAGACGTCCGCCGCTCAACAACTCGGCCACGCCTTCCTTCCGACGTGCTTTCTCGCACTCTTCGCAGTGGCATTCGTCCTTGTAGTCGGTCGGTTCCGTATAGGTCGTGATCACACCTTCGTAGTTGCGGAGTACCACGCGGTTCGGAGCCTGCGAGATGACATAGTTCGGCATGACAGGAATCTTGCCACCACCGCCCGGAGCGTCCACGACGAATGTCGGAACGGCGTAACCCGAGGTGTGTCCCCGGAGGTTCTCGATGATTTCGATGCCTTTCGATACCGGAGTGCGGAAGTGTCCGATGCCCAGCGACAGGTCGCAGATATAAATATAGTAGGGACGCACACGCATCTTCACCAGTTCGTGCACGAGCTTTTTCATGATGTGCGTGCAGTCGTTCACACCGCGCAGCAACACCGACTGGTTGCCCAGGGGAATACCGGCGTCGGCCAGACGTGCGCAGGCCTGCTTCGATTCGGGGGTCACTTCGTTCGGATGATTGAAGTGGGTGTTCAGCCAGATCGGGTGGTATTTCTTGAGCATGTTCACCAATTCCGGTGTGATGCGTTGAGGCAGCACGACCGGGGTGCGCGAGCCGATGCGGATGATCTCCACGTGGGGAATGGCACGCAGACGGCTGATGATATATTCGAGTTTTTCGTCGCTCACCAGCAGGGCGTCGCCGCCCGAGAGCAGCACGTCGCGTACCTGCGGTGTACGGGCGATGTAGTCGATGCAGTCGTCGATCTGTTTCTCGGGGGTTGCACAGTCGTGCTGGCCGGCGAAGCGGCGGCGCGTGCAGTGACGGCAGTACATCGAGCACATGTCGGTAATCAGGAACAGTACCCGGTCGGGGTAACGGTGCGTCAGACCCGGTACGGGCGAGTCGCTGTCCTCATGCAGGGGATCTTCCAGGTCGGCGGGCGAGCGCTTCAGCTCCTCGACGGTAGGAATGGCCTGCTTGCGGATCGGGCAGTGCGGATTTTCCGGATCGATCAGCGTCAGGTAGTAGGGCGTGATGGCCATGCGGAGCGTTTTGAGCGATTCGCGGATGCCTTCCTCCTCTTCAGCGGTCAGCTTGATGTATTTCTTGAGCTCATCTACGGTCTCAATCCTGTTTTTTACCTGCCAGTGCCAGTCGTTCCATTGCTGGTCGGTCACTTCGGGAAAGAATTCTTTTCTGCGGCTCATTGCGGGTGTGAGAGGTGTCATTTGATTTTATTTGTTTCGTTCGGTTGTTACGTTGTTGCGATTTGTGTTTTTTCGCCGATGTAGCGAGCGTTTGTTTTCGCCGTCCGCTCATCGAAAACGGATGCGGCGGACGGCTATTTTCGATGAGTGCCTCCCTGCCTCGATAAGTCGGATCCGTCCTGCTTTTTTAATTTGCGCCGGCGGGGACGATGAGGAAGGGCGGCAGGTGTCGTTCGTATCGGTTAGGCGTACAGCTCGGTGAATATCTTTCTCAAGGCTTCGCATTCGCGGAACTCCTGAAGCGTGATCTCCGCATGTCCCTTCGTATAGCCGTTTCCGATAATCATCGTCACGTCACTGCCGACGCCTTCGGCGCCGAGAGCGGCTTTCGTGAAGCTCGTGGCCATCGAGAAGAAATAGACGATGCCCGTGTTCTTGGTACAGAGGATGCTGGTCATTTCGGTGTCGGGAACATTCACGTTGTTGATGGTGATGTCGCACATTTCGCCATTGGTCAGCTCCGTAATCTTTTCGAGTACCGGAATCGGCTGACGAGCGTCCATGCAGACTACCTCGTGGCAGAAGCCCAGCTTGTCCAGGCGCTCCTTCTCCTCGGGACTGTAACAGAGTCCGATCACTTTGCCCGTTACGCCGACCCGCTTGCGAGCCTCGTAGCAGCAGAGCATGCCGGATTTGCCGGCTGCGCCGATAATCAGCACCGTGTTGCCGGGGCGAACCAGTTTGGCTACCTGTGCCGGAGCTCCGGCCACGTCGAGGGCCGACATTACCAGCTTTTCGGGCAGGTCGGAAGGTATTTTGGCGTAGATGCCGCTTTCGAACAGGATCGCCTTGCCGTCGATATCGACCTGATCGACATCGGGGCGAATCTCCTTGATCTTGTCGATCCGCAGCGGAGTCAGCGACAGCGAAACCAGCGTGGCGATCTTGTCGCCTACCTTGAGGTCGGTCTTGCCGACGAGCGCGTCGCCGATCTTCTCGACCGTGCCCAGCAGCATGCCGCCCGATCCGGTTACCGGATTGCGGTGTTTGCCTTGTTTTTCGACGATGTCGAGCATGATCTCGGCGATTTTGGCTTTGTCGCCTCCGGCCTGGTTCGAGATCTGGGTGAAGCTGGCCGAGTCGATGTTGAGGGTCTGTACGTCGATCAGAATCTCGTTGTCGTAGATCTCGTCCATGTTGTTGTCCAGCTTGTCTGCCGGCTGGGGAAGCACGCCCTTCGGGGAGATTACCCGGTGTGTGCCGTATTTATGTCCTTTTTTCATTATGGTGTTTTGTTGTGTTGCAGTGTTGATGTTTTTTCCGTGATCTTATTTCTTGAGTCCCAGAATGCGGCGAGCTTCGTCCGGTGTGGCGACCTCGCGTCCGAACTCTTTGGCCATGCGAACGACCTTCTCGACCAGTTCGCCGTTGGATTTGGCCGGAACGCCTTTGGAGAGATAGACGTTGTCCTCGAAACCTACGCGCACGTGGCCGCCGTCGATGATCGCCAGGGCCGCCAGCGGAAATTCGTAGCGTCCCACGCCGGCTACCGTGTAGGTCGCATCGGCCGGAATGCTGCCCCGCAGGAAGACGAAATCCCGGATGTCGCCTCCGATGCCGCCGTTCACACCCATCACGAAGTCGAAATGCATGGGGGCGGCGATATAGCCCTTCTTGTGCAGGCGGAGCGCCATTTCGATCATACTCTTGTCGAAGACCTCCAGTTCGGGTTTGATACCCCGCTCGATCATCTTCTGGCCGAAGTACTTGATCGTATTCTCCGTGTTCTCGAAGATTTCGTCGCCGCCGAAATTGAGCGTGCCGCAGTCGAGGGTCGCCATTTCGGGGAGCAGCTCCGTAGGTTGCAGCCGTTCGTCGTTGGTCATGCCGACGGCACCTCCCGTCGAAGGCTGGATGATTACGTCCGGGCAAACCGCACGGATAGCGTCCATGACCTGTTTGAAGCGGTTTTTATCCTGCGTGGGTTGGCCGTCGTCGTTGCGCACGTGCAGGTGGATGATGCTCGCGCCGGCATCGTAGGCCGACTTGGCCTCCCGGGCGCACTCTTCCACCGTGTAGGGGACTGCGGGGTTGTGTTCCTTGAGTACTTCCGCTCCGCAGATCGCGGCCGTTATGATCAGTTTTTCCATGGGGTCTTTGGTTGAAAAGTTTGAAAATGGTTGAATTCCGTTGCTTTGTCCGATGTGGCGGCTAAACCTGTTCGGACCTGTTCGCCGAGAATTTCCGGTCGCATCGGCCGTTTTCTCTCTCCGGCGCTCCTGCCTGCGGTCTTCGCATCGCGGGACGCTTTCGTGTCCGGAACGGGCCGAAAATTCCGTTAGCGGCTCTCAGGGATGCGCTGGTCCTCTTTTTTTACGACGCACGTGCCGCTGGCACGGCAGACCACGACGGGCTCTTTGAGTACGTCGGCCGCAGAGGGCGAGATGTCGGGGCGTGCCGCAACCACTTTGCGGGCTTCGAAGACCATCTTGCGCGAGGTGTTGCCCTCCTTCACGATTTCGCCCACCGCTTCGATATAATCGCCGGCATAGACCGGGGCGAGAAATTCGACGTTGTCGTAGGCCACGAACAGTCCTTCGTCGCCGTCGTGCATGATCAACAGTTCGGTGGCCACGTCGCCGAACAGATGCACCATATGGGCGCCGTCCACCAGATTGCCTCCGTAATGAGCGTCTTTGGCACTCATCCGAAGCCGTATCATTGATTTTTCCATAACCTGATATTTTTAATTCGATTGAGATGCGGATTTGTTCTTTCGGCCGTTCGGTTATTTGGCCGGAGCGACCATGTAATCTACGAAGATACCCGGCGTGCGGACCGCTTCGGGGGCTATCGCTCCGGTTTCTACCAGCTCCCGCACCTCGGCGATCACCAGGTCGGCTGCGGTGGCCATCAACGGGTTGAAATTCTGTGACGTGCCTTTATAGACCAGGTTGCCCGATCGGTCGGCCAGGCTCGCGCCGAGCAGGGCTACGTCGGCCCGCAGCGGTTTTTCGAGCAGGTAATCCTTGCCATCGACGTTGATGATTTGTTTGCCTTCGGCTACGATCGTTCCGAGTCCGACCGGAGTGAGCACACCGCCCAGACCTGCCCCGCCCGAACGAACCCGTTCGGCCAGCGTTCCCTGCGGGCAGAATTCGATCTCCAGTTCGCCGCTGTTCATCTGCTCGCTGGTGCAGGGGTTGGTGCCGATGTGCGATACGATCACTTTGCGGACCTGCTTCCCGGCGATCAGCCGTCCGCAGCCTTTGTCCGGATAAGCCGTATCGTTCACGATGAGGGTGAGGTCCTTTACGCCCGATTCAACCAGTGCGTCGATGATCGCGTGGGGGCTTCCGTTGCCCAGAAAGCCGCCGATCATGACCGTCATTCCGTCTTTTACCATTCCCGCCGCTTCGGCAGCAGATATAAGCTTCTTCATATGGTGATTGATTTTACTTAAAATTAACAATATCAGTCTTTAATCTAACAAAATTAAACATTTGACGAATGATTTGCAATGATTTCGACGTTTTTTTGTCGATTTTGTCGATAATCGGTCACTTCTTCTCCGAAAGAGTGGAATCTTCGGATCCGATCGCGCGGAAGCGGGTGTTCGGAGGGACCTGAGAAAGTACGGCCGGACGCCTCGAGGCGTCCGG
>ERZ1027060.759-NODE-759-length-10351-cov-5.672203_pt1 | contig 10351 bp, 6 predicted proteins | sample MGYA00519424_ERZ1027060 | MGnify/ENA primary metagenome ERZ1027060 (study PRJEB26926, sample SAMN06164500) | human gut metagenome | biome: ENVO:00009003; feature: ENVO:2100002; material: ENVO:00002003 | host: Homo sapiens | place: USA | collected 2012 ... | reverse complement strand
TAGAGCAAAACGCCGCCAGAGCAGCCGAAGCGCCAGCCAGATCCCCCGATCCCCCACGCACCATAAAAGACCGCTTGCAGGTTGCCAGAGCCGAGATAGCCGCCCCGAAACAGGACGGAGTGCAGCGGCTTGTGGACATTGAGCAGAAAATGGCCGAGGGCAAAGGCCGGGGCTATGAACGCTGGGCGACCATGCACAACCTCAAACAAATGGCCGCGACGCTGAATGTGTATCAGGAATACGGCTTCACTTCCCCGGAGCAGTTAGAAGCCGCCGTTGATACCGCCTATCAGGAAATGCGCCAGACCAGCGGCGAACTGAAAGCACTGGAAACGAAGCTGCAAGGGAAAAGGGAGTTGCGGCAACAGGTACTTGCCTATGCCAAGACCAAGCCCATCCGCGAGGGGCTGAAAGCGCAGAAATCCGAGAAAGCCCGCGCCGCATACCGGCAGGCAAACGAAAGCGATTTTATCATATCCGAAGCCGCCGCCCGGTATTTCAAGGCGCATGGCATTACCAAGCTGCCCGCCCGGAAAGCGTTGCAGGCCGAGATCGAGCAGCTTATCTCCGAGAAAGACGGCCTGTATAACACCTATCACGAACAGAAACAGCGGTTCAAGGAGTTGCAGACCGTCAAGCGGAACATCGACCAGATTTTGCGCCGGGACGAGCCGCACCGCAGAAAGGAGCAGAGCCATGAGCGATAACCTGCCCCACATGGACTACCGCCAGCACCGGCGGGCGCGGCGGCTGGTACATGAGTGCTGTAACTACGATGAGGGGAACTGCCTGCTATTGGACGACGGGGAGCCTTGCGTGTGCGTCCAGAGCATTTCCTTTTCCCTCATGTGCCACTGGTTCCGTGTGGCTGTCCTGCCCCTTGACGGGGAGCTGGCCGCAGCCCTCTTGTGCCGGGGAAGCCGGAAACGGTGTGCCGTCTGCGGGGCGGCCTTTGTCCCCAAATCCAACCGGGGAAAATACTGCCCCGACTGCGCCGGGCGCATGAAGAAAATCAAAGCCGCCGAGAGAAAGCGGAAACAAAGGCAGAGATGTCACGCTTTAGAGCCTTTCAAACCCGCATAAATCAAGGCTTTTTTCGTGGGTGTCAAAGGGTACGCGATACATTTATCCTTTTCCCCCGGAAACGGCGTTTTAATGCGTGACAATACGCCAAAATCAACCCGAACACAGGGAGGTGATCCTATCGCTGATTATATCAGGGCAGACACGCGGCTGCCCGCCTATCTGCCGTATCCCCGTTTCCTGCTGAAAATGGAGATTTCACAGACCGCCAAGCTGCTGTATTCGCTGCTGTTAGACCGTTCCACCCTCTCCCAGAAAAACAAGTGGCTGGACGACGAGGGCAGGATTTATATTATCTATCCCATCGCGGAGATAGCAGAAATACTGGATAAAGGCAGCACCACCATCAAGGGGGCGCTTAATGAACTGGACACGGCGGGGCTGTTGGAACGGGAACGGGGCGGCTTCTCCGCACCGAACCGGCTTTATGTCAAAGTACCGCCAGTGCCACAGGTACAGTTTTCCGACCAACTGATGGCCGGAAAACCGACCCTCATAGAGCCGGAAAACCGTCCTACTGATGGTCAGAAAACCGACCTTATGATGGTCGGAAAACCGTCCCCTAACCAAACTACTATAAACAACCTTACAGAGAGCCAAACAAAGGGAGTGAGTGGGGGGCCGTCCGCGCCCTATGGCCGATATGGAAATATTTTTCTGTCACAGACCGAATACGACGAGTTGCAGGCAGAGTACCCTGACAGGCTGGAACGGTTCATCGAGGAAATGAGCCGCTACCTTGCCGCCAACGGGAAAAGCTACCAGAACTATGCCGCCGCCCTGCGGATATGGGCGGGGAACGACAAAAAGGAAGCCCCTAAAAAGGGCATACCAGACTACTCATGCAAGGAGGGCGAGAGTTTATGAAGAACGAAATCAACGCTGTTTTGGAGAATATGACGAATGCCACCCCGGAGCCGGAGGACTACACCGGCGAGGACGGTTTACTGTACTGCGGCAAGTGCCGCAAGCCGAAAGAAGCCTATTTTGCGCCGGATAAGGCCGCTATCTTTGGCCGCGACCGCCACCCGGCAGAGTGCGACTGCCAGAGAGCCGCCCGCGAGGAACGGGAGGCCGCCGAGAAGCGGCGCAGGCACCTTGACACCGTGGAGGAACTGAAACGCCGGGGCTTTACCGACCCTACCATGCGGGACTGGACTTTTGAGAACGACAACGGCAGGAACCCGCAGGCCGGGATTGCCCGCCGGTATGTGGAACACTGGGAGGATATGCGAGCCGACAATATCGGCTGCCTGTTCTGGGGCGGCGTGGGAACCGGGAAAAGCTACCTTGCGGGCTGTATCGCAAACGCCCTCATGGAGAAAGAAATCCCCGTCCACATGACGAATTTTGCCCTTATCCTCAATGACCTTGCCGCCAGCTTCGAGGGCAGGAACGAATACATTTCCCGCCTTTGAGGTGAAGCCTGTGACCTTCTTTTTGGTCTTTCCTGTGGTAAACAGCTCCGTGAGAATTTCCTCTGAAAGCTCCACCTTTGCCACAGTATGCCAAACATTGAAGCCGCACTCACACTCATATTTCCACTGTGTCTTTTTGAGAGGTCTGCCACACTTTGGACAGAGTACATTTGTCTCGATTGGCTTAGGCTTTTCGGGGAAATCAAAGGCTATATCTCCGTCTTCTGTGAGCTTTAGCGGTGCGTCAAACTTCATGCCTGTCTTTGAGACAAATCCTGATATAACTTCTGTCTTTTTCTTTGTCAGAAGCTCCTTAAGGACTGATTCCTTTATCTTGACACTTGCGACCTTGCCCACCATAAAGCGGCAGCTCTCAGGATCATCACGTCTGTTGTTCTCGCATACAAATCCAAACGGTGCCACCTGGATTTTGCCTCCGCACTTCGGACATACTACATCCTTCACTGTCTTTGGCTCTACATGGTCAAAATCAAACTGGACAGAAAGCTTTTTGTTTTCATCCTCCTTAAGCACCAGGCACGCATCGAAGCGTTTCCCGCTTTTGGATTTAAAGCCTCGTATGGTCTCGGTCTTTTTATCATTAAGAAGCTGCTTTAAGTTTGCGGCTGTGATTGTCTTTCCCGCAATCTGTCCCACCGAAAAGCGGCAGCTTCCCGGCTCATCACCCTTGTAGTTCACACAGCCATAGCCAAACGATGTCTTTTTTATCTGACCACCACAAAGCGGACAGACGACATCCTTTATGATTTCGTCCTCCACATTGTCAAAGTCAAATGCTACGACGGTGTGCATTTTCTCACTTCCCTCTGTGACCGGCTCCTTCTTTAAAACGAGGCATGCGTTGAAGCGCTTTCCCGATTTTGATTTAAAGCCCTTTATCGTCTCTGTTCTGCCGTTTGCCATGAGCTCTAAAAACTGTACCTGTGACAGCTGCTTGTCTGCTATCCTTCCAACGAAGAAATGGCAGCCATCCTCTGTCTGTCTGTTATAGTTTGCACATCGGTAGCCGTATGGCGACACATATATATCGCCTCCACAGTCCGGGCATACAATGCCTTCGACCTTTTGCGGCTTTACATTTTCAAAATCAAAGGTGGCTGATACCTTGTTCGTCTGTTCATCCTTGTTGAGCTTTAAGCATGCATCAAAGCGTTTGCCGCTCTTCGACTTAAACCCACGGATTGTGTCGGTGATTCCTTCTTCAATCAGCTTTTTGACCTGTTCCTCCGGAATATCCAGTCCTGCCACCTGTCCGATATTAAAATTACATCCTGATTTATCATTTTTGTAATTGGCGCAGCCATAACCAAACGGTGTGGTCACTATCTCGCCGCCGCAAACAGGGCACTTGACACCTATCTTTCGTCTGGCCGCCGCACCTCTGGCATTTTTGCCTGCAAAGCTGCTGATACGGTCTGCAATCTCAGGGCGCAGATTCTGCTCAATCATCTTTTCTGTCTCTTTGCGGATAAAGCTCTCAAGCTTTCCCCTGTATTCCCAGAAATCCACCGTGCCCCTTGTAATTCCGTCCAGTCCCTTTTCCCAGTTGGCTGTCATCTTTGGATTAAGAAGTGCCGGAACTGTCATGTATACGACCTCAAATACCATCTCGCCAAGGCTTTCTGGTGTGAGTATCTGTGTCTTTTTGTTCAGATTCAGATATCCTATACGGACAAGCTTCTGGATTATCTCCGCTCTCGTTGCTGAGGTGCCTATTCCTGAGCCCTTTATCTGCTCACGAAGCTCCTCGTCCTCGATAAGCTGTCCTGCATTTTCCATGGCAAGCACCATGGAGCCTGATGTATATCGCTTTGGCGGAGATGTCTTACCAAACTTGATATTATAGCCTTGGCATGCTATCTCATCCCCCGCCTTTAGCTTATCGGCAAGCTCAAGCATCACCTTGGGATTTACGACTATCTCATCATTGCTACCGTTTACTGTGCTGTTTTCATCTGTACTATCTGCAGTTTCACTGTTTTTACCAAGTATTCGTGCGTTTGATTCCTCAAACGACTTCTTTTTCGGCGGATTCGCCACCTGTAAATAGCCCTCGCTCTTTAGTACCTTTGATGATGCAAAAAAACTTTCCTTATCCACATCTACGACAAGCTTCACATTCTCATACTCTGCCGGTGGATAAAAAATACTAAGGAAACGCCTGACAATCAGCTCAAATACTGCTCTTTGAAGCGATGTAAGCCCCGAAAGCTCTGTAAGCTGACCTGTCGGAATGATAGCATAGTGGTCTGTTACCTTGCTGTCATCCGTGTACTGCGTATCAGCTATGTTGGCATATAGCCTCTTTTGCATAATATGCTCCACAAAGTCTGCTGTCGGTTCAAAACCTTTAAGCCTGCTTATATTTTTTCCAATCTCCTTTGCCACAGCGCTTGAAAGCACCCTGGCATCTGTTCTAGGATAGGTGGTGAGCTTTTTTTCATACAGATCCTGAGCCACCTGTAATGTCTCATCAGGGCTGATTTTAAACTTCTTTGAGCACTCTGCCTGCAGCTCCGCCAGGTTGAAAAGAAGCGGTGCTCTTTTTTTAGCAATATTCTTAACTATAGATTTAACTTTCGCCTGTTTGCCGTTTAATTCTTCAATTAAAGCGAGTGCATCTTTTTCCTCCTTGAAGCCGTTTTCCTTGTATAAAAGCGGTGATTCAAAGTACCTTGAGCCTTCTACAGCCTTCCACTCTGCCTCTACACCGGCATCCGTAAACCTGCCGATTACCCTGTAAAACGGAGTCTCCTTAAAGTTTCTGATTTCGCGCTCACGGATTACTACCATTCCAAGCACACAGGTCATCACTCGTCCAACCGCGATTGCCGTGTACGAGCGTGTACCCGCTGCATCGTTTAGCAGATTGCCGTATTTGACCGACATGACACGCGAAAAGTTGATGCCCATCGCATAATCCTCGATGGTACGCATGATGCCGCTCTTTCCGAGGTTTGCATACGCACTCATCGGCTTTGCCTCTTTTATGCCTCTTAGGATTTCCTCCTCGGTCTGCGAATCTATCCAGACTCGAAGCTCCTCCATGCCTTCCCTGACACCACCAAAGTTTCTGATATTCTCCTCGATGGTCTGTCCTTCTTTTCCGGCATCACCTGCCCAGTAAACTCTGTCAATGTCCTCTCTCTGCAAAAGAGCGTGCACAATATTGTACTGCTTGCGCACGCTGTCTATCACATCATATTTGTATTCCTTTGGCAGAAACGGCAGATCCTCAAGACGCCATTTCTTATATTTCATGTCGTAGGACTCAGGGTAGACCAGCCCGACCAGATGTCCCACGCACCATGAAATCACATATTCTCCATTTTCTATATAACCGTCATTGCGTCCGCTCACCCGCAGCACCTTCGCAAATTCCTGTGCCACGGATGGCTTCTCTGTTATTATCAGTTTTTTATGAGTCATATATTATGTTAAGTCAGATGACTCTTTCCTTTCTTTATTAGTTTTACAACGACAATTACTCAACATTTTCTTTCCTTTTTGATATGGTTATTAATGTAACAACCCATTTATAGCAAGAAAGGAGAAGAGAATGGAAGGACTCAATAAGGTTTTTACATCAGAATTGCAAACCTATGTTTCTGAATTAAAGGAGGTGATGTTTCAAAAGGGATATAGCGATTGTCAAGTACAGACCTACAATAAAACTTGGCAATCTATATTGTCTTATGCTTCAGTTCAGCCAAATCAAGAATTCACAGAGGGTTTTCGTCAACAATTCCTTCAGGATGTATGTGCCGAAGCTTTAGAAAAACGTGATTCTATGTATCGCATCACACGAGCTGTGAACATGCTTTCAGATTTTACACAATTTCACGTTATCTTCCGTCAGTATTGTACACCATCAACAGATTTTTCGGAAGAGTTACATGATCTTTTTTCGGAATTCTTAAAAGCTGAGGAGCATAGACATTTTTCCGAAAGCACCATGAAACAGCTACGTGGAAGGCTTATGCGATTTCATGATTATCTTTATGATATTGGGATTCGAGATTTTAAGTCTGTAACAGGCTCTATTATAAACACTTATATTTTATCACTTGCAAGATATTCTACAACTTATGTCTCTGAATCACTACGCGAAATTCGCAGGCTACTAACTTTTGGATATGAAAATGGATTTATTGACACTCCGCTTTCGGATTTCATCCCTCACGTAAAAAACATCCGCCAACAGAAAATCCCCAGCACATTTACCGACACAGAAATTGAAAAAATACTTAATTCTGTGGATCGTTCAAATCCTATCGGTAAACGAAATTATGCCATTTTTCTGATTGCAGCAAGATTAGGAATTAGAAGTAGCGATATCCGAACTTTGACATTTTCAAACATTAACTGGGACGATAAACTCATCTCGTTTTGTCAGCAAAAAACTGGGCACGCACTTTCTTTGCCACTACCAGATGACGTGGGCTGGGCTATCATAGATTATTTAAAAAATGGGCGTCCAGAAACTAATGTTAAAAACATTTTTGTGTCTCATATGTATCCTTATGGAGAATTACATTCTCTTGGTAATGTTATTCCACGACAGATGCGAACAGCAGGTATCAATACTCCCGCTAATAAACGTACTGGAATGCACGCGTTTCGACACGGTTTGGCTACCAGAATGCTTGAAAATGATGTTTCTCTCCCTGTTATATCGCAAACACTTGGACATGCAGATATCTCAAGCACAGAAGTTTACTTGAGAATCAGTATAAAGCAACTTGCCCTGTGTGGATTGGAGGTGGACTTATGAAGAAAAGAACAGTTGGATCTTTTGATGGACCATTTGCTCCCATGTTGGATTTGTTTGTAAAACAAAAGCAGGCACTAGGATATGATTATGTGGGTGGATATAACGCATTACATGTATTTGATACATTCAGCAAACGATATGAAGTGAAAAATTACGAATTGTCGAAAGAAATTGTTCTGGCTTGGTCACAAAAACGGCCGAATGAAAATGATACTACAAGATCAGCGAGGATTATGTATCTTCAACACTTTGCTATATTTTTAAACAGCCAAGGCTACTCTGGCTATATAGCCCCACCGCAAAAATATCATTTTTCACAACATACGGCATATGTATTCACCAAAGCAGAGATTAAGAAACTATTTATTTCTTTAGATCAAATGGAATATACTCCAAATTCTCCATACCGCCATCTCTCGTTTCCGCTTTTATACTGGATGCTTTATGGATGCGGTTTCCGCATATCGGAGCTTCTTAATCTTACAGTTGGCGATGTTGATATCGAACGTGGAATTATTCATATTCATGATTCCAAAAACGGAAATGAACGACTCGTTCCAATGGCAGCAACACTAGCAGCTCGATGCAGAACATATACAGAATCTGTTCACAATGATCATGAAGAAGACTTTCCATTCTTCTTCAAAAAAGACGGAACCGGATATTGTGTAAGTAATATAGAACGACATTTTCGCGAACAACTATGGTTAGCAGGAATCCCATATCTTGGCAAGGAACTGGGACCACGGGTTCATGATCTACGTCACACATTTATATGTCATAGATTAAACCAATGGGCGAAAGAAGGTGTTGACCTTACTGCGATGCTTCCTATTTTGTCTAAATACGTTGGACATACAGGCATTGCTTCGACACAGTATTATTTAAAATTAACCGCTGAAGCTTTTCCAGATGTGCTAGAACAAATGGACGAGCTAACCGGGCATGTATTTCCAGAAGTCGGAGGTGTGGTGTATGAAGAATAAAATACCTGATTTTGCATATCACATGACTAAATTTTTCACAGAATACTTGCCGATACAACGAAATCTAAGTCCTAATTCAATAGCTACGTATCGTGACACATTTCGGTTACTGCTTTTGTTTTACGATACGGAAAAACATATAAAACCAAATTTGCTGACATTAGATATGCTTAATGTTCAACAAATTGAAGATTTTATGCTATGGCTCAAAAAGGAAAGAAATTGTGGGGCAAGTACCTGCAATCAACGATTAGGCGCATTAAAATCATTTTTCAGGTATCTGCAATTCGCACTACCAGACTGTGCCCTGCAATGTCAGGAAAATTTAGCCATACGGCCAATGAAGCAACCAGAACCTGGGTTAAAATATCTTACTATTGACGGCATAAAATTACTTCTTGAACAACCAGATATAAAAACCAAATACGGTCGCCGTGATCTGGCCATTCTTAGTCTTATGTACGACACTGGCGCCAGAGTTCAAGAAATTGCAGATATTAAAATAGTTCATATTCGTTTTAGCGCACCTGCAACAATAAGAATAACCGGAAAGGGAGATAAAACACGCGTTGTTCCACTTCTTTCCAGAACTGAGGATATATTAAAGCAATATATTAAAGATTTTAAAATTGATGCAGGCGGAAATGATGCATACCTATTTCAAAATAGAAACGGTCAACATCTTTCACGTTTTGGAATCAGCTATATTTTAACAAAATACGCAGATAAAGCGAGGAAAGTTCATCCTGAACTTATTCCCGAAAGACTTTCGCCTCACTGCATCAGACATTCAAAAGCAATGCATCTATTACAAGCAAATGTGAATTTAGTCTATATTCGTGATTTGCTTGGACACAGTAGTGTCACTACAACAGAAATATATGCGAGAGCAGATACAACGCTCAAACGAGAAGCTCTCGAAAAAGCAAATCCTATTAAGGACACTCCGGCGATGCCGCAATGGAATGATGATGAGGGATTGATGGAGTGGCTTCGAACTTTAATCTAAAACAGTTTTCGCGGGTGATGGAGTATCACCCGCAGAAAGGAATAAGTGATGAAAAATAAATCAATTGACTTAGTAAACGAGAAAACAGAACGAAAAGAACTGCTCGAATGGATACCTATGCTTGTAAAAAATAAATTAAATTCTCTAACCACTGCTCAACTCCGTATCCTACATTATATATTAGGATATGAAAGCCGTGAGATAGATACAGAGGCGTTAATGGAAGAATTCGAAGGATATGGCTACTCCGAGGAACAAGCACTTGAAATTGCAAAAATTTTAAAAAGGGATAATTTTTTAATTATGCAAAAACCGTATTAGTCCCCTTTGCATATTTGTTTTCCCACAGATACAACTTCACACTCAGCCAGACAATTATCATCATTTGACGGTATCCAATTTGCACCTATTACTGATATATGCAAATGCGTTTTATCTTTTAGTTTGTTCGCACACTTTTCGAACATTTTATCATCCGTTACATGTATTTTAAGAATTTTATGTTCTTCCCTCGGCAAATATAATCTTTCATCGGGGCAGTTCATAAAAATACAATTTGTATCAGGTTCATATTTCCAAAAAGTGCATGCAACGATTCGATTACCGATAATACCATTTTCTCGGTATTTATCAAAATTATACTTGTCAACGAGAATATCATCTATTGGATATTTGTTATAACTGCCACCTTCACGATACTGAACACACATCAGATAAAGCATTTTTAAAGTATTTATGGCAATTTTGCTATTACTACCTTTTCCGCCGCTTCCATGATGTGGAGAAGAATCTCGATTTTGCTTAGTTAATAAGTTTGTAAAAAAGTTGTCCAAAGAAAAGAGATTTTCACAGTAATCATCTGGTTTAAACAAATCCTTAATATGACAAAGAATTCCTCCTGTGTGTTCTGATATATTATAACTCACAAAACACGCACTTGGCTTTTGCGGAGAGCGCACATACATTCTGGCTCGACAATCAGGTGTTGTGCAATAAAATGTTCCATTACCATGTAATGGCAGGTCAGATGCATCTCTGTCTCTTATACACATCTCCGAGC
>ERZ1027060.752-NODE-752-length-10409-cov-4.907765_pt1 | contig 10409 bp, 7 predicted proteins | sample MGYA00519424_ERZ1027060 | MGnify/ENA primary metagenome ERZ1027060 (study PRJEB26926, sample SAMN06164500) | human gut metagenome | biome: ENVO:00009003; feature: ENVO:2100002; material: ENVO:00002003 | host: Homo sapiens | place: USA | collected 2012 ... | reverse complement strand
GCAGCGTCAGATGTGTATAAGAGACAGGACTGTTACTGTGCATCGCTGATCAGCTTCCGCAGAAAAGTATCTGCGGCGGATCCCGGCTGGTAAGTTCCCATGTTCAGAACCATTTCCGCCAGTGCATAAATGCTTCGGGCCTGTACCGGTCCGTAGATTGTAATGTCTCTGCCGTCCTTGTTCAGTATTATGTATCCGCGGAACGCATATTCCACCTTGTACTGGCTGGAGGGAAGTCCCACCAGCACGGAAGTATAACGGTATCTTCCGCTCACAGTCTCGTAAATGCTGTCCTGATGGGAACCGTCAGCGTTCGTGCCATAGGCCAGTCCACTGATGACTTTTTCACCACCCTTGATCATGGGATAGGAGGCACGGTTGGCATTGTTCATGACCAGCGTTCCATATTCCTTCAGGGAATAGCCGTTTACACCGCCGTTCAGTAATCTGGCTCTGAGGTCGGTACTGATACCGGTCTTAAAACGAATTCCCGCTTTCCCGGTGATACGGATGGAAAATCCGTGGTAGGTCAGCAGATCTGTCAGCTCCGGCTGTTCCGTCGCCACATAGGCATTGTTACGGTATTCCATGGTCCAGACATACATGCCGATAGGCGCACCGTTGGCATTATAACGATAGACCACTGCTGCCTGTGCATTTCCGTCCGGAAGGGTAACGATGCGGCGGTTATTCCGCACCTGCGGAGTATAGGCGACACCGTCCACATAGATCGCGGCAGCATCATATCCCGACGGCACCTGCAATACCACGTTGGTAGACGAAGTCGGCATCGGGCAGGGGCTTGCCGGCATATTTTCGTAGACCGGGATCTTGAATACAAAGGTATTCTCCAGTGCTCCGGCACTCTCATACAGTTTTTTGATGCTCAGGGCTTCCGTGGTGGGCGCTGAGATGTTCTGCATATACTGGTGGGTATATATCGGGTTGCTGGCTGTGGGGGATACGTTGAATTTCTGTAAATATAAGGTATCCTGGCCCTTCCGTATGTAATTCGCGGAGATTACTTCCGCTCCTCCCAGAATGGAATAGTAGGCTCCCTTCCAGTTATTATTTTTGGCATAATTCAATCCATTGATGATCACCTGTTCGTTGGTGCTTCCGGAGGCCCCCACATTGAAATAATTATAATACCCTTCATAGCCGGGATAAATACCGGAAATCAGTGGTGATGTGCCCTGTCCCTGTTCCTGCAGCACTCTGGCTGCCAGATGGAACGGACTGACCTGACGGTTCTCCTCCGCACCGATGGTCCAGAAAATGTGATAGAACTTCATATCCGTTCCGGGCGCGTTCTGACTGCTGTTCATAAAAGTTCCCTCAAGGAAATTTTTAACAGCTTCCTCTGTGTGGTAGCTTTCATTGTACGTCAGCTGTTCAAACTGGAAAATAGCGTTTTCCTGTAACGCATTTCTCGGATCCATATACAACTTCAGTACATCCTCCGATGCAAAATACCAGTTAGGACTGTGCTGTCCTTCCTTGCAATAGTCCCCGTAGCTCTTATAGACCAGACTTTTTCCGCCCTGTAATTCATTGTTTACCACCGTCTGGAAATCCAGTCCCGTATTCTGCCGCACAAAAGTCCAGTTGGGATGCTGCTGTTTCAACGCCTGCAATGCCGGGCGGTAGCTCTCCGGGAACTCTTCGATATCCGCATAGACGCCCGTGGCATTTTCCTCTGCCAGCATCACTTCCGCTCCTGGATTCATGCCATACAGTTCTTCCCATTCCAGAAAACGTTCGTCGGAGCATGCCAGATGATCTCTGGGGATGTATCCTACATAGGTCTTACCGCTGATCTCCGCGGACACTTTTTCCCAGACCTGATAGTCCTCATCCACGGCCACATCCAGGATCTCCACCATCTGTCCGCTGGTTGCGGTGCCTGCGATTGCACTGCTGTTATCCGCTTCCGAGCGGATCGGCAGCTCATCACACAGATAGACCAGTGCCATAATTTCCCGTTCTTCCACGATCTTCTGCAATGCTTCCCCGGCCTCGTCGATCCATGCCTGATCTTCCTCGTCCAGTGCATGGGTCCGGTAGGTATTGCCCTCGTAGGTAAATATGAATGCCGCCAGGAGAATGGCTCCCAGAAATGCTAATTTTCTTTTCATGAAACTCAATTCTTTCTTTGAATATGTGCTCTTCATATGTGCTTCAGTTTCTTGTGCAGCACCCGGATCCCCTTCGGCGCTATGACGAACAGTGTATGATAACACTTATTCTTTTTCGTAAGGTAAGGGTTTCTCATGGCGCGCCACCATCCCTTCCGCAGGCTCTTCACGACGCTTCGGTAGAACGCATTGTCCCCGGTCATCTGTGCTATGGGAATATGCAGCATATAGTCCAGTCTCTGGAAGACACCGAACCGGAAGGCGATCTCCGTCAGCTCCGGGTATCTCGCCTCCACCAGCCGCAGTACCATATCCGCGTTATCGATGTTGTCCGCGAACACTCTGGAGAAGCGGTTTTTATCTCTGGTGTTGCTGTCCGGACGGTAAAATACGTGATAAGTCTGACCCGGAATGCACGCGATCCCGGGAACGATGTTCTCCTCGTCCGTCAGCAGCTTCACCAGCAGGTGGAAATCCTCGTTCAGCGCTCCCACCGGGAATTTTCCCTTTGTGAACAGATCCTTTTGCAGCAGCTTGGTACAGAAGGAGCAGTCTCCCCGGTGCATCAGCAGTTCTTTTAAGAAATCCTCTGCCGGGATCACCTGTTCTTCGGATACCGGCTCACAGATGTTCGGCAGGATGTTGCCGTCCTGATCGATCTCATCCCTGCCCACCTGAGCAATGGGCATATGAGTAGTCGCGATCGCCCGGTACAGGCGCTCGTACATATCGGCATCCACATAGTCATCGCTGTCCACGAATCCCACGTATGCTCCGGCGGCCTGCGTCAGTCCGAAGTTCCTCGCGGAAGAGGGGCCTCCGTTCTCCTTGTGAAAAACGCGGATACGCGGGTCATTTTCCGCCAGCCGGTCGCACAGCGCCGGGGTGTCATCGGTGGAGCCGTCGTCGATCAACAGGATCTCCAGCTCCGGATAGGTCTGCTTCTGCAGGCTCTCCACGCAGCGGGGCAGATAAGGTATGATATTGTACACCGGCACGATCACACTGATCAGCGGCTGGTTGGTCTCATTACTGTTCACGTTCTGTCCTCTTCATTTCTTTCCGTTAAATATCGATACATCCGTCGCTCCGGGATCACCGGGGCCGGGGAGCAGGGACCGTCTGTCCACAGTGCCGGGACGGGCGGTACCGGAAGGCATTGGCCGTCGGCGCTGCCTAGGAATCCCATCTCACGACTCAGTCTGACCAGTCTCTCCGCGGCGGTCCGTGCATTCCATTCCGCCCGGACGGTCTGCTGCGCCGCTTCTCCCAGTCTGCGGCACTCTGCCGGATCCTGCAGCAGCTCTGCAACGTATTCCTGCAGCTGCTGTTCACAACCGTCGTGATAGAGGATACCGTTTTCCCTTTGTCGGATCATCCAGGGAGCCGCTCCGATCATATGATCCGCCACGACGGCGCAGCCGCTGTTCATGGCTTCGTTGACCACGGCTCCCCAGCCTTCCTTCCGGTCACTGGTGACGAGGTAGATCTCCGATTCCTCCATGGCTGCCCGGACCTCCTCCGGGCTCCGGAAGCCTGCGAAGGTGATCTTATCCGTCACGCCAAGCTCTTCTGCCAGGCTGTGTACTTCTTCCTCCAGTTCTCCTCCGCCGATCATCGTAATGTGAAAAGGAATCTCTTCCAGATGATCTTTCAGATGTTCTTTCAGATAAGCGGCTGTCTTCACTACCAGCTCCGGATGTTTCCAGTCAATCATCCGCGCCGCCCACAGGATGCTTCCTTTTTTCTTGCGTGAAAACGGTTCCCCCGGCGCATACTCTCTGGTCTCGGGGAAATACCCGAACCGTAGCATTTTCTCCGGATAGGCATGAATGATCCCCAGGTCGCAGGGCACATAGGCTCCGGCACACAGGAAGTACACCGGTGCCTTGCGGTATCTGGTGTGGTCTTTATACTTTTGCAGCAGTCCTCTGGGAGAGATGGCTTTCCATTGTCCTTCTTTATACAGCCGCTCATTGTAGCGGAAGATAGGTTTTCCCGCCGCCAGGCGTTCCCGGATGTAGCTCTCGTCATCACATCCACCGAAGATCACTACGTCAGCTGTCAGCAGCAGATGCCGCCATTCATGCCCAGCAGTCTCTTCGTCAGGATTCCTGCCCATGAGTGCTTCCGGGCCGCCCGTAGTCGTACCGCCCGGCTGTACATAGCGCACATACGGTCTCTCCTCGGCCTGCCACCCCATCTTCACCCGTTCTTCTTCCATGGGCTGGGTCTGCAGAAAGCAAAAGCTTCCTTCCAGGAGTTCATACAATGCGTCGCAGAAGGACAGCTGATGGTGATTAAAATAATTAGAAACGAATACCACCTGCATTCTCAGTCCTGCCTTTCCGCTATCTTTGCATAGATTTCCTGCAATTTTGCAAAATTTTTCTCTTTATCGTGGGTTTTTCTTGCATGTTCTCTTGCATTTTTGGAGTATTCCAGCATTTTCTCCGGGGAACTCCACATTTCGATAATGGATTTTTCCATGGATATTACAATATTTTCCAATTCTGTTGTTTTTAATTCTTTTGAATTGCACGTGTTATTTTTGTTTTTAGCCGTATCTGACGTATTTCTGTTGGTTTCAGCCGTTTCTGTCAGCCGGTGTCCTTCACACCACAGGCCGTCCCTTCCGCCGTCGAAGAGACTGGGGATCCCGCCCACCTCGGTGCTGACACAGGGCACTCCCAACAGCATGGCTTCGCCCAGGGAGTTCGGCGAATTTTCCAGGGAAGAACAGCACAGGAACAGATGACTTCGGAGGAATCGTTCCCGCATCTGTTGTTCTGTCAGTTTCCCTGTGAAATGCACGCAGTCTTCCAGCTGCCCCTCCCGGATCAGATCCCGGAGATACTGTCCGTAGGCGGAGATCTTCAGCTTCTGCTTCAGCGTGTGGTATGCCGTCAGATCATTTCCCGCCACATACACCTGCACATCGGGGAATTTCCTGCGGATCCCGGGCAATGCTTTTAGGAGATAATGCAGGCCCTTCAGCGGATAATCTCCCTGACTGACGAAGATGCTGTGGGGTTCACAGTGCTCCGGGTTCCAGCTGCCTTCATAGAAGGAAGCGCGCAGGGTCTCATTCATAGGATAATACTGTGCTCCGGGATTCCACCCGGTGGTCACCTCCCGGTCCCATGCCGTCCTGCCGGTGATATTTCCCGCCAGACCGATGGCTTCTCTCTCCATCACACCTCTGCGGGCGAATTTCTCCTGCTGGCTGCGCAGGCTGTCCCGTTTCACCAGATCCCGGAAGGTCACTTTGCGCGTCACGCGCTCCGGGAGATCGGCGAAATAGGCTTCCGCACAGAGGCTGCAGATGCCCTGGATCCCCAAAAGGATCCTCTCCGGATGCGGATAGATACGGCAGACCGCCAGCGTATGTGGATATTCCGTACCAAAGCAGTGGATCACATCCGGATCATAATCTTCCATGATCTTACGCAGTTCTTCTTCCAGCTCCGGCTGGTAACGGTCCGGATGCACGGTATCCTCATGGAAGCCGTAGCATCTGACGAGATATCCACCGCCCCCCTCCGGAGCAGATGCAGCTTCCGTAGCAGAAGTGGCTTCCGCGACACAGGCAGGGTGTTCCCCCTGCACCCGGACTACAAAACTCTGTGGGATCTCTTCCCCCGCGGGAACCGGGAACGCCACTGCCAGCGTCATGCCGGTGTCTTCCCGGTCCACGATCTGCGACAGCAGTCCGGACAGCCAGCCTTCCTTATTGGAAGCTTCTCTATGCAATGCCTCGGCGATCACCGGGAGCATGATATTGCAGACCCACAGTACTCTCATAAATCAAATCCTCTTTTAATTAAATATCCAATTCAGGTAAGGTAGCAATCTGATCTCCACATCGTACATGCCACGTAACAGCATTACGAAATACAACAGATATGCCGCGACGACTCCGACAATGCACAGGTTGCGGAACCATCCCTTTTTCGCATTCCATAGCACGCCCGGGATCAGGAAGATCTGGGACTGGATCAGGTAATAGGCCACCCGGGATACCTCCGGGATGAAGGAGCCGCAGGTATAGAGCACCAGTCCCGCCAGGTTCAGATAGAAATAGTAACGGTTCCTGCGATCGTCCCGGATACTGTCCTTCCAGTAGATCAGGCACAGGATCAGCACCGCCAGGCATTTCCCGATATTCACATAGGACAACTGGCCGTTGTCGAACATGGAATCCTTATAATAGGGATAGAACTTAAAAATAAGATTCCGATAAAAGCCCTGTCCGAAGATCAGGGATAAGATCAGCAGGATCCCGACCGCGTAGTGCCATTTTTTCAGTCGTACCCGCGACAGCAGATCTGCTGCGATATAGGCCGGAATGATCAGCAGCACCGATTTATGGATCGTACATCCCAGCAGCACCCAGAGGATGAACTTGCCGTACTCGCCCCGCAGTACATATTTCTGCGCATACATGGCCAGCGCCAGTGCAAAATAATACCGCACGGAATTCATACTGTTAAAATAGAAGCCCTGGGTCAGCAGTAAAAACAGGGACACTACATACCAGTCCGCCTGATCATGCAGCGCTTTCAGGAAGAAAAACACCGTGACCAGCGAAAAAAATCCGAAGATCGGCAGATAGGAGCCCTCGCCGAAGATCCAGTGGAACAGCTTCACCAGCCCGACGAAGCCTTTTTCATAGGACACATGGCGTCCCTGATCGATCAGCTGGAATTTCAGCCAATAGACCCAGTAGTCACCACCCACCGCAATACGGCAGGCCGAGACTCCCGCCAGGAGGCAGAATACGGCGGTCTCCGCCACCAGGTTCCTCGCCTGTTGCCGATCGTACCCCACCGGTGCTCCAGACATCCGCCTGCCCGACAGGTATCCTGCCGTATAGGCGCTGTTGCGCACGCAGAAGCCGAAGCCCACCGTTACGAGTGTTAATACAATATATACCAGTGCACTTTTTTCCATGTGGGACCCCCTTCCTGCCTACGATGTCTGTCTCAATTTCCGGCGTATTCTCTCGCGATGTCCGCCGCGGTTCGCGCGTATTCTCCTGCGATGTCTGCAGCGGTTCAGGCTCAGCCGCGCTTTCTGGCTTCGCGGATGCCGTCCCGCATCCACTGCTTCGCCTGTTTTATCGTTACCTCACTGCACAATGTCCCCTTATGGGCATATAGGAACCGCAGTGCCAGCGGTCCTGCCAGCCTTCCGTACAGATAATGATACAGTACACCACGGTCATGGAAAAATTTCTCATTGTAGCCATGGAACCAGGTGGAGTCTCCCGCTTCCTCTCTGCCGATGGTCACGGGCGCGGTATAGACCTTATAGCCTTTTTGGATGAATTCTGTCAGGAACAGGCTGTCCTCTCCGTTACTGTATTTCGCTCCGCCGCCGAACAGCAGGGAGAAGGTGCTCCCGGATGCCAGCAGGCTGTCCCTGCGTACCGCAAAGCTCACCGCTCCGTACCGACCGCAATTGTACCAGCGTACCCGGTGTCTGTCCGTGATATGATAGGTGCGCCGGGATTCCTCAACTTCGATATTGAAAATGATCATGTCTGCCTGCGGATTTTTCTCAAATTCTGCCAGGATCGCCGTTTCATAGCCGTCCTCATACACGATATCCGCATCCGAAAAAAGGCAGATATCCCCTCTCGCCCGAAGGATGGCTTCATTCCGGCTTCTGCCGATGCCCCGGTCCGGGAAGCTATAGAAACGGATGGTTCGTGCCTCTCCGTTTTCCTGGGATATCTGCATTTCCTCCTGCCCAAGTCTGTCGCATTGATTGATGATCACCGCATCGGACTGCAGGTTCATATGTTGTACGGTTTCACGAAGAGAAGCGTTCATTACCGATGCCAGTACTTCTACCTTCATGCCTGCTCTCCTTCTGCCTGGGTAGTCTTTGTATGTTCCATTTCTGTATTTCTCGTGTTCATATCGTTATCTGCTGTATCGGAACCAATCATAGGGAGAAAATAATAACTTCGGATCAGGGTCTCATCCGCATTCCATAAAAAGGCTCCGTCCACCTTACAGTCCTGTGCGGTCAGATATTCCAGCACAGCCTCCAGGCGTTTACCCACCGTCGCTCCGGCCGGCACTGCCAACAGGACCACATCCGCCGCCCGCAGCGTCTCTGCGCTCTCAGGGCATAGCAGCGGACTGGGAACTGCGATCCATTCTCTGTCGATGGGCTGCACTCTGCCGCTGGTCTGCTCTCTACCGGCGGTCTGCAGCTTGCGCAGTCTGTCCACGGCCTCCTGTGGATCTGCCTCCGGCAGGGCACCGCAGACGGCGATCTTATGGGCATCCGCTTTCTCCAGCAGATATTTCACATTTTCCGCAAATCCCGTACTTTCCACTGTACCCAGACTGTGTAATCCATACCGTCTGCGGAGAGTGGCCGGGAGCCAGATGCTGTCGCGGGACAGCTCCCATAACAGGAAGATCACCACTACGAAAAACAAGGACAGCACCGCCGCCAGGATCACGGCCCGTACCGGACGCACATCCGGCACCACTGCCTCTGCGAGGTCTCCATGATCCAGCACTTTGATCCGCGTGATCTCCGGCATACTCTCTGCGAACTCCCCGCACATGGTCTCTTCCGCGGCATGGGCCAGCGCAATGCTCTCCCCGGGATCCTGTGTCGTAGCCTTCGTCACCGGAATACTGAAATCGGAAGGCAGGGCAGCCGACAAAGCTTCGATCCAACGGTCTCTGCCCTGTTCCAGCACTGCCGCAGCACCGGTCTCTCCGCGCTCTGCCGCTTCCTGCAGATGAGTCTCCACACCATCCAGGAATTCTCCCGTGTGGAGCAGGCTGTTCCAGGTGGCTTCGTTGATATAGTAAGCACCGGCCGCATTGGGGTTCTCGACATATTCTACCTTATAAGTGGAAGAAGCCGCATACCCGGGATCGGGCTGCAGCAACACATTTTTGACATAATAACCGCCGCCGAACAGTACTGTACCCAGTATCGTCAGCGCCAGTATTTTCCATAGATTACGGCCCAGCCGCAAGAGCAGCAGCCGCAGATCGAAGGGTTCCTTAGCATAGCTTGCTTCCATGAGGCTTCCTCCCATATTGTCATATTGTCATGTTCTCACACGTTCAGATCAGTTATCGTCTTTTTCCGCACGGCCGTCATACTCTGCCTTGAAGGCCGTCACCTGTTCGCTCTCGACACCCTCGGTGCTGTCCGGCCAGAACAGTACTTTCAGTGTCAGAAGCATCAGCTTCAGATCGAGCCATACAGAATAATTTTCGATATATGTTAAATCCAGTTTTAACTTATCATACGGAGAAGTGTTGTATTTGCCGTATACCTGGGCGAATCCTGCCAGTCCCGCCTTCACCTTCATACGGAAGGCGAACTCCGGCATGACTTCGGTATACTGGGCAATGATCTCCGGACGTTCCGGTCTGGGACCGATGAAGGACATATCTCCCCGCAGGATATTGATCAGCTGGGGCAACTCGTCCAGACGGCATTTGCGGATCACTTTTCCGATCGGAGTGATGCGGTCGTCATTTTTCTGTGCCAGGCGGGCTACGCCGTCCTTCTCCGCATCGGTACGCATGCTGCGGAACTTCATGATATAGAACTCTCTCTGGCCGATGGTACAGCGCACCTGCTTGTACAATACCGGGCCGCCGTCATACAGCTTGATCGCCAGTGACGTCAGGAGCATCAGCGGAGAGGTGATCACCAGCAGGATCAGGGAGCAGACCACGTCGATGGAGCGCTTGATGAACCGCTGCTCCATGCTGAGGGAATACTCTCTGGTCAGCAGGATCGGCGTATCAAATACATGTAATTCCTCGGATCCCACCAAAATAACATCTGATATTTTAGGCATTACATACACACGGATGGACTGCGAATAGCAGAATTTCAATATAGTGTTGCGGTCCTTCTCATTAATATCCCAGATCACGACGGCGTTGATCTCACCGTTCTGATACTCACTCAGGATCTCTTTGCAGAGTTCTGCCGCGCCTTTTTTGATATGCTCATATTTCGTGATCTTGTATTTATCCTTACGGCTTTCGAACTTTTTACAGATATCCGCGATGGGACGATCCCCATGGATCAGCAGGAGTTCTCTGGGCGGGAACGCCGTACGATAGATTTTATTCGCAATATTGGCATAGATGATCACTGCCACGATCTGCAGCACTACCATGAGCAGGAACATATCCGGCGGGAACACACTACGCGCCATCATACACCTGTCTCTTATACACATCTCCGAGCCCACGAGACACTCGCTAATCT
>ERZ1027060.746-NODE-746-length-10441-cov-12.788080_pt1 | contig 10441 bp, 8 predicted proteins | sample MGYA00519424_ERZ1027060 | MGnify/ENA primary metagenome ERZ1027060 (study PRJEB26926, sample SAMN06164500) | human gut metagenome | biome: ENVO:00009003; feature: ENVO:2100002; material: ENVO:00002003 | host: Homo sapiens | place: USA | collected 2012 ... | reverse complement strand
CGGCGATGGTGCTGTCACGCTCGGCGGCTTCCCCTGAGCCGGTAATCCGGTATTCATCGGGAATATCATCAAGCTCCCCGTTAAACTGCCTGTCCCAGCGTTCGCTTGCGACACGGACATAGCCCTCATCGGTGAATCGCCCCTGCTCATCCATCGCAATGTCGCGCCCATAGCGTTCATAGTCGATGTAATTTGCCAGAGGACCGAGATCCTTTTCAGAGTAGATACCGGCTTCGTGTGCGTAATAATAGCCGAGATCGGATTCGTCGTTGATACCGGGCATGATGTCGTAGCAGTCCAGATTGAACGTCAGGTTGATGAGATCGTCGATGTCGCTGACCTCATCGCAGCCAGCCTCCATAATGGCAACGAGCTTTTCCTGATCGCTCAGGGAAAGCTCGTCAATCAAGGCGGCAAGGTAGTTGAGCTTATCAAGGCTCTCGTACTCGCCAAGCATCTTCTGAACGCCATAGATCGGGCATTCGTAGTCGGTGATAAACCACTCTTCGTAGGGCTGACCGAACTCATCCTGCTTGCCGATCCCGATGCGCTCAAAGACCTTCTGCATCTCTTCTTCGGTTGTCGGGAACTTCACCCACTCACCGACCAGCATGCCCTCGTTGTACTTGCCAAGGTTCGTGACGAAGGCTTCAAAATCACCGTCTAATACGGGCATAGGCATCCTCCTTTCAGTCATCCACCATGCCGTCCGGCATGATATACAGTTCCTCAAACTCCGCGTCGGTCATGGCTTCGAGCTTCCGGATGGTCTTATACATCAGCTCTGCGATCTCTCCGTCCATGTCGTTCAGGGTGACGCTCTTCATATCGTCGATCAGCCGCTTCCGGCTGGACGTATTGAAGCAGCACATGAGGTTGAGTTCTTCTACGGTAAATTTTTTCATATCAGAGTACCATATCCTTTCCTTTCGATTTCTGCGGTTTCGGCGTGTGGGTCGGCTGTGCTTTCTGTGCGGATTTCAGCTTGTCGCGGATGGATTCACGGGCAGCGGGCTTCTTCGGGATGGTGTCGTAGATGGCAGTCCCGGCGTCCTCCACATAGGATCGGACATACTGGATGCTTTCAGAAAAGCGAATGGGGCGGTTCTTGTCCTCGATATTCGTCAGCCGGACTTCATCAGCGGCAAAATCAACCGCGTCGATTCTGCACTTGATCCCGTCCACATTCAGCGTCGCGCCGACAGGAATGTAATCTGCGGCTTTGAGTTCCTTGAAGGTCTCGCCGTCCTTGCTGAGAAAGACATCCGCGCCGGACTGCCAGAGCTTCTTTGAAGCTGCTACCCACGCAGCTTCACGGAAGCCCGTCACCGGCATAGAAGGCTTGCCGCGTACCTTCTTCTCAAGGAGCTTCGTGCCGAGCAAGGGCGCGGCTTTTTCCGCGTCCTTGCCGTACAGCTCAAAATAGCCGTTCTGGGCAAAGCAAACCAGCGCGTCCGGATGTGCCTTTTTGACCGCTTCGTACTTCCGAAGTTCTGCAACGGACAGAGGCGAAAGCGCCTCTGTCCTTTCTGCATCCGGCAGTCTGTCACGGCGGCTTTTCTGCTTGGACAGCACTTCCACCAGAGCATCCGCGTCCTTCGGGAGTGTCTGGTGGGCTTTGACGCCGCCATGCTCACCGACCAGAGCCATTGCTGCATCGAAGCTGCTGCGGCATGGGGCGTCCAGCACATAGCCATCTGCAAAGGTCAGCCGGTCATGATCCGGCGCAACCGAGTTCTGCGCCACATTTGCCGCCTGTTCCCGGTAGTTGATCTCAAAGACATCTCCGAAGACCTTGCCGCGCTTAACGGCTTTCGGGACAATGACACGAGCAATGCACTCGTCGTAGGTCTGTTCCGCGTAAAAACGGAAGGTGTTGTGATCTCGCGTTCCCTGAATGAAGACCTGATTTTCATTGAGGCAGTGCGTCCCATGCGGACGGCAGAACCACATCAGCGTCTTGTCTTCGGGATTCTGGCTTTCGGCGGCGCGGCGGATGATGCGCTTGTCGATGTCGAAGTCTTCCTTGTAGCTGTCTACATGACTGTCCACGAGCTTCTGCAGCTCCGCGATGATGTCAACGTCTGTGTATTTCTTCATGCGTCTCCTTTCTCACAACTCCATGTCGTGCGTTTTGGATTTGACCGGAGACTTCTTCTCCGGCTGCTGTTTTGCGGCAGTCCTGAGCTGATCGCGGATGGAGGGCTTTTCCTGCTTCTGCTCCTGCTTGACGTATTCCAGCGTCGGCAGCAGCTCACGGTAACAGCCCTGTGTTTTCCGCGTCGCATGACGGCGATGGATTTTGAACAGCGGCTCACCGTTCTGCGTGACCGTGTTGCCCTCAATCCTGACGCTGTTCCGTGCCAGCAGATTGAAGGAGTGGTTAGAGGTGCGATAGGACGCCCGCATTCCGTCGTTGTTATAGGCAATCTGCCCCTTGAGCGTGTCCATGACGGCGGCTTTGATCTCCTTCTCTTCGGCAGTCAGGCGGTGCGCTTTCGGTGCTTTTGCCGCTTCCTCCGGCAAGGGGGCAAAGGGAGACTTGACCTCCACAGTTTTTACCTCAATAGAGGTAATCTCACCGTTCTCCCATGCAACGACCTCCGGGTCTCTTTTCTCTGCCTTCTCGGAAGTAGCTTCTTTCTGGGGTTCAGTCTGCTGATGGAACGCATCGACGAAAAGTGCCGTCAGTCCGGGATTGGGTTTATCCACAAGGAAGCGGGAGGCATTCTCTGGGCAGACATCAATGCTCTTTGCCCATTCCTTGAGGGGCTGCGGAATACGCCCGTCAAAGTCTTTCTGCTGAATGGTGTTTGCAAGGACATATCGGACACGCTCCGGAGAGAACTGCTCAAGGACGCTCTTCACGGCAGCATCCGCATCCAGCCGGTTATCTCCGTAGTTGGAGCTGATCGCCGCTTCAATCGCTTTGCGGCATTCCACGTTTGCGGCGAGAGAAGCACGATATGACTCCAGCTCACCGGCTTCATAGGCGTAATTCGCTGTCTCGCGGTAAATAGCGGCTTCCTGCATCGGCTCTGCGGGCATTTCGCTTTCCTTCTCTGCGGACTGTGCTTTCTCTGCCAGCAGCACCTTGAGCTTGGCGTCAATGCCCTCGATCATCTCAGCCGCCGTCTTGCGGATGGTGTCCAGAGAGCTTTTCAGTTCCTTGGTTTCCTTGCCGGATGACCAACCGGCGATGTAACCGAAGGAGTAGTCCGAGGTTTCAATGCCGTACCGTTGGCAGACGGTGTAGGCAACGCTTTCCGCTTCAACCTCCTTGGTGTGCCGATCCTTCTTATCTTCTGGCGCGGCTTTCTCATCCGGCTTGACGGCGTGGAGCTTTGCGTGGGCGATCTCGTGAATGGCGGTTTTGACCGTCTGGATTTCGCTCATGCCCTCCTGAATGGCAATGCGGCTTTCAACCGGCGAGAAGAATCCCTTTGCACCGCCCGGAATGTCCTCAAAGGAAATAGGGACGGGAGATTCCTGCCTGAGTGCGTCGAAGAACGCCTCGTAGTTTTCGACGGTGCCTTTCAGCTCATCGACGATAATGTCCGGAAGCTCCTTGCCGTCCGTCTGGGAAACATCAAAGACACTTACCACCTTGAAGGCAGGACGCAGGACCTCAACCGTTTCCGTGACAGCCTTCCCATCTGCGCCGATCACCGGCTTCTGCGTCAAAGGATCAATCTTCTCACGCTCTTCCTGCGCCTTGTACGGCGCGGGTGCAAGAATCTTGATGCCCTTTTCGCCCTTCATGACCTGACGGTCAAAGTTGCGCTGCCACGAGGTATAACCGGCAACATAGGTTGCCTCCGGCTTCTGCATCGCAATGAGCAGCGTGTTGTTGAAGGAATAGTTGTAGAACTTGGACATCGTGCGGAGATATTCCTTGAACCGCTCGGATTCAAAAAGCTCCTTGATGCCCTGTTCCAGCTTGTCCGTGATTTCGCGGACTTGCTGTGCATTTTTGTTTTCAGCCATATCAAACCTCCATTTCGTATTTGCTTCGGGGAGAAGAAAACCCCGTTTGGGATTTGCTCAGTAAACGAGCCTTTACCTCAGACGGGGTTTCTCTGCGCGTCATCCGACGATGGAAGATGTTATCCTCGTTCTCCCATTCAATCAGCCGGTCAAACATATCCGGGTGCTTTGTGACCATGTGCAGCAGCTCCGAGTCACTGGCGTTGGGACAGAACCAGCAGCCGTTTCTTCGGCAGTGAGCGTAGATTGGGGAAAGCAGCCCGTGTTCCTGACAGAGCTTGTAGGCGTCCGCCTCGGTCATACCGTATTTGGCAAGCAGACTGACCTTCTTCACGCCGTCCAGACGCGCAAGACGTTTGGGTTCATCCTCCGCGATGCCGACATAACTCACAGTGTCCGGAGAAAGCGCGGCATTGTACTTGCGGACAGGCGGGATTTTGCAGTCACGATTGACCGCGCACATCCCAGCCCACGCGAACCCGCGAACCTCGCCCTTATGAGGCCCGCGGGTGATGACATGATGAAATACGTCATCGTAGGTCTTGTCCGCATGGAGAATGGTGAACTTGATGCCCAACTCTTTTTCGCAGAAGGGCTTGAGCCGGTCATAAATGAAGTCCCGGTGTTCCGGGACTTCGCCGCTTGTGTCCTTATCAAACATGACCTCGCTGAAAACCGCCTCGTCCAGCGGCTCATTGTGCTGTGCAGCCAGCAGGAGCGTCGCTACGCTGTCTTTGCCTCCGCTGCAAGAGGCAACATACTTCGGGCGGCTCATCGGTCAAATTCCATCTTGAAGCTGACGTATTTGCCGCCGCTGTCATCCAGACGGATCACTGCGTCGTAGAGCTGGGGCTTCTTCGGCGTGTAAAGCCCGGTCACTCGGCACCAGCCCTTGTCCAGCAGCTCCTTTGCAATCTTCTTGGTCAGCTTCTTTTTCTTGCTGGAAAAGAACTTGTTGTCTTCCCACAGGCAGAAGGAGCAGTCCTTGTTCGAGCAGTAGAAGTTGCCCTTGCCGACATAGACCGGAGAGCCGCAACGGGGGCATTTGCCGATTTCCTCCTTGCCCGTGCCGAAACGCTGGGCTTCGGCATCGGAGAGGAACGGATAGGATTTCACAAGATCGCCGGTCATCCGGACAATGCCGCTGAGGAAGGCGTCCGCATCTGCCTTGCCATGTTCAATCTCCATGAGCGTGTTTTCCCATTCCGCCGTCATTTTGGGAGACGTGATCTGTTCCGGCAGGACGCAGACGAGGTTGCAGCCGTCCTTTGTGGGAATGAGGGATTTGCCTTTGCGCTCTGCAAAGCCGGACTTTACCAGCTTTTCAATGATACCGGCGCGGGTTGCGGGAGTGCCGAGACCTTTCTTCTCGGTGTCATCGTCGAACTGATCGTTTCCGGCAGTCTCCATCGCAGACAGGAGCGTGTCTTCCGTGTACTGCTTCGGGGGTGTCGTAAAGTGTTCGGTGACACTGGCGGACACACCATCCAGAACATCGCCCTCATGGACTTCGGGCAGGGACTTCATGGGATCGTCCTTTTCCTTCGTCTTGAGGGAGGACTTGAACAGCTCTTCGATGGCTTTCCATCCGTTTTGAACGACGGTCTTCCCCTTGGTTTTGAACTCGTAGCCCTCGCAGGAGAGCGAGATCTGCGTTTCTGCGTAGGTGTGCTTCTCGCCGGTCGCACACAGAAGGCGCATCCCGATGAGATTGAGGATTTTCTGCTCCGACTGAGGAAGCGCCGAAACATCCTGCTTTTCAAGCTGGACGGTCGGGAGAATGGCATGGTGATCTGTGACCTTGCTGTTGTCGGTTACGCGGGAAATGTCCGGAGTGACCGAAACGCCGGAGAAAAGCGGAAGCTGGCGGCAGACAATAGAAATGACCTGACGGGCGGTGTCCTCCATATCGTCCGTGATAAACTGGCTGTCCGTGCGCGGATAGGTCAGGAGCTTCTTTTCGTAGAGCGTCTGGACGAGATCGAGTGTCTGCTGGGCAGTGAAGCCGTAGTATCGGTTTGCCTCGCGCTGCAAGGTGGTCAGATCATAGAGCTTCGGAGGATTGACGGTTTTCGTCTCCCGCTTGAGAGAAGAAACGACGGCTTGCTTTTTCTCGCAAGCCGCCGCAATCTTTTTTGCTTCCTCTTCGGTTTTGACCTTTTCCAGATCGGCGGTCAGATCGCCCTTGCCGACGTGGACGTTGAAATACTTCTCCTTATGGAAAGTGGAGATTTTCCCGTCACGCTCCACCAGCATTGCAAGGGTCGGCGTCTGGACGCGCCCGACCACCAGCTTCTTGTGATAGAGCGTGGTGAAAAGGCGGGTGCCGTTGATGCCGACAATCCAGTCCGCCTTCGAGCGGCTGAGTGCCGCTTCATAGAGACGGTCATATTCCTTGCCGTCCCGGAGATGATTGAAGCCTTCGCGGATGGCGGAGTCCTCCAACGAGCTGATCCACAGACGCTTGAAGGGCTTGGTGCATCCGGCTTTGTTGTAGACCAGACGGAAGATCAGCTCACCCTCGCGTCCTGCATCGGTTGCGCAGACCAGCTCGGTGACGCGCTTGTCCTTCATGAGAGCGGACAGCACCTTGAACTGCTGTGCTTTGTCCTTCGTGACCTCAAACATCCAGCTTTCCGGAACAATGGGCAGATCGTCATACCGCCACTTGGCATACCGCTCATCGTAGGAGCTGGCGTCTGCCAGCTCCACCAGATGACCGAAGCACCACGAAACGATGTAATTGCCGCCCTCCATATAGCCGTCCTTTCGGGACGTTGCGCCCAGAACCTTTGCGATGGACTGGGCAACGCTGGGCTTTTCAGCAATGACTAAGATCAATCTTCATCACCATCCGTTTCAGCATCCTCCGCAATCTGCGGCTCTTCATCCTCGTTGATATACGGCTCTTCCTCGTAGCCTTCATCGTCGAAGAAGTCCATATCCTCATCCTTGGGCTTTCTGTCCTTGACGAACTTGATGTAGTAATAAGCTGCACCCGCAGCACCGGCAAGGGCAAAGATGACGAGGATCACGCCGATGTTGGATTTCTTTTCGGGTTTAGGGGCGGGAGCATCGGTTTCCGCATCCTTATCCGGCTCAGGTGTAACGGGGGCTGTGCCGGTGCATTCGCTCATGTTGGTCTTGCAGACCGGGCAGTCGGTGTTGACCTGACCGGCAGCGCATTTTTCCTTGCAGTTACAGGTGGTCAGCGCAGCCGCAGTATCTTCGTCCAGCAGCGCAAGCAGATCGCTCTCATCGACCATGTTGAGGAAGTATGTCTGATACTGTTCCTCGTCCTCATTGATGGGTGCATCGTAGTCGATGACAATGAAAAAGGTGTTGCCGTTCTTCGTCTGGACTGTGATGAACTGCTTGTTGGTTGCCCTGTCATAGAGCAAGTCGCGGGTGTAGGCGTTGCCCTCATCGTCAATCGGCTCACCCTTCGGCTTTTCCGGTGCGGGAGTGACTGCGGGCTGCTGTTCCGGCTGGGTTGCCTCCGTGACGGGAAGGTTCTGCTCGGTATCATCGGCGTAGGCAAACGCCGTCACCGAGAAGCAGGACAGAACCATGACGCAGACCGCAAGGACGGTCAGAAAACGAAACTTCTTACGCATTGTCGATTACCTCCGTATTTTCAGCGGGCTTGGTGCCGCCCTTCATGGAAGACAGGAACGCCATGATCTGATCCTTGTCCATCACCATAGAGCGCACGGTATTGATGATTTCAAGGTTTTCCAGCTCTGTCTTCTTGTCGTACAGCTCCTTGAGCTGACCTTCGATTTCGGACTTCTTCTTTTCAGCCTTCTCAATGTCGGAGAGGACTTTCTGATACTTGGGATTCATGCAAAACTCCTTTCTTTTAATAGGCGGGTCTTCCGAAGGCGTAGAAATGCTGCTGCCAGTAGGAAGAGTTGATGGATGTGTACTGAATGGGGTCGCCGCAGTGGATCATGACCCCATCACCGACGTAAATGCCGACGTGGGACACACCGGGGGTGTCATACGTCCCGACGAAAAAGATGAGATCACCGGGCTGTGCATTCGCCTTTGAAACCGGCGTACTGATGTTGTAAAGCCCCTGTGCGCCCAACCGCCCGGTATTCACAAGTCCGCTGTTTGTGAGAACGTAGCTGACGAAGCCGGAGCAGTCGAAGGACGTGTCGGGATTGGAGCCGCCCCACACATACGGATAGCCGAGATACTTTTCCGCCTCGGTGATCAGTGTCGCAAACTTCTCGTCGTTCAGGTATTCCGGGTTGACATCGTAGTCGGCGGGAGGATTTGTGATGTACTTGTCCACATAGGGAGAGTCACCGAACAGATCCTCGCGGTTGCCAAGCACCGACATATACGTTGCGTACATGGAGAGCTGTTCCTGCCCCATGATGTAGACCGGGACATGGGAGAGATTGAAGTTTTCGAGCTTCACGTTGCAGATGTAGTAGTCATACGGGACGCGATAGGTTTCCGTGTGCGTGTTGCCGTCTGCGTCCGTCCATGTGTCGGTCTCCGTGCGGTATCTGGTTTCGACGATGACCTCTTCGGTGAGGATGTACTGCTTTTCAAACAGCATTTGGAGCGTACCCTGCACCTCATCCAGCGTGAACTCGCCCTCATGGAGAGCCGAGAGAATGGAGATCAGCACATAGGGGTCATGCTCAATATCATCCAGATCGAAGTGATATTCGTCATAGTCATGAGTGCCTTCATAGTTATCCAGATAGCTTTGCAGCTCTTGCTCCATCCGGCAATACTGCGCTTCCGCGCCCAGCATCGCGTCATCCTCACTGAGATAAGAGGAAGCGATAACCGTCGAGCCGGTAGAAGTAAGCATCGAACACGAGCTGATTCCGGCACCGAGCAACACGAGAAGGGCAATTCCGACGCCGATCCAGATGAAGACCTTCTTGTTCTTCTCAAAGAACTCCTTGATCTTGTCGGACGCCTTCTCACCGAGCTTCTTGCCGGTATTCTTTGTGGCAGTCCCGGCAGTCTGAGACCCGGCATTTCGAGCGGCGGCATATTCCTTCTTGATGTTCTGCTTCTGGTAGTGCTTGTTCATGTTCTGCTTCTTCATCTCAGGATGCTCCTGCTGATTTCGCTCATATTGGAGCTTCGCATCAGCAGCATCCGCCTTGTGTTCCAGCTTGGAAACCTTCTCATAAGGCTTATTGACGCTTTTTTCTCTGTGATGACTGAAATGCCTTGCGGCGGTCTCCGCGACAATCTCTGTTTTATGCGCCGCCTCAACCGCCGAGTTTTCCTGTTCGACCTCATGGATTTTGCCGTGAATGCCGGAAGCGAGGGTGTCCCCGACCTTGCGGACGGTTTTATCTGCCTCAAATTGCAGCTTGCCTTTGCCCTTGGGCTTTTTCAGCTCATCCTCAAAATGAAGGCGGGTTTTGCCCTTGCCGGTCTCTTCATCGAAGACACGCTCTTTCTTGAGAACCTTGTGCGTGGGTAGCTTCTCACGGGCGGCATCCAGACGCTCATGTGCCTTCTCGGACTTCCTTTCGAGCTTCTGCATCCGCTTCGTGGGCGGGACGGCATCGTCCGAGATCGGCTTTGCGGAGGAAGTCTCTGCCGCTTGGGAGAGAACGGTGTCTGCATCAACGGCTTCCACCGCAGAGGTCTTTCGCAGCTTGTGGGTGACAACCGTTTCGGCAATCACCGTGCCGGTATGAGAAGAAACGCCGTGCTGCTCTAAAGTTGGAGGCTTGAACGGCGTTTCCGAGGGCAGCGGTTCGGGTACATTCTGGGGTGGATTTTCTGCCCTTTTCTCTTCTGTGACGGACGTTTCCGAGGGCGGCTGAGTGTTATTATCCTCAGCGTGTTCCGCCTGAAACTGATGCTGCTGACGGCGCATCTGCACCTTTTTCTGTTCCTCCGGTGAAAGTGCCTCGGAAGGCTCGGCTGTCTCAGCGGGCTTCACCAGCTCTGCATCTTCCGGACGTTTTGACACGCGCTGCTCGGTGCCAGCCGTCAGGTTTTCCTCAACCGCGCCCTCCCGCGTCATCCGCACGACTACCTTGTCGCGGGCTTTGAGTTCCGGTTCCTTGGACATCAGATTTCACCTCCAATCCGCTTGTAGGCAAGCTCGGTGTATTCAGGGTTCAGCTCTATGCCCACGAAATGACGCCCCATCTGCGCAGCAACCATTCCCGTTGTGCCGCTTCCCATGAAGGGATCAAGCACAATGCCGCCTTCGGGACAACCGGCGAGAAGACAGGTTTCAACCAGCTTCGGAGGGTAGGCGGCATAGTGACCGCCCTTGAAGGGTACGGTGTTGATCTTCCAGACATCGCGCTTGTTGCGGAGCGGATTGATGTCTGCGTCCTTGATCTCACCATGCTCACGCGGGCGGTTGATGGACTGCGGCTGAGGCTGACCGGGAACGGGCTTGCCGTACTTGTTGCCGCCCTTCATGCCGCGCTTGAGGCGTTCTGCCGTT
>ERZ1027060.725-NODE-725-length-10602-cov-4.108088_pt1 | contig 10602 bp, 10 predicted proteins | sample MGYA00519424_ERZ1027060 | MGnify/ENA primary metagenome ERZ1027060 (study PRJEB26926, sample SAMN06164500) | human gut metagenome | biome: ENVO:00009003; feature: ENVO:2100002; material: ENVO:00002003 | host: Homo sapiens | place: USA | collected 2012 ... | reverse complement strand
GACGCACCCAGCGCCAGCAGGATCAGCATGGCGGCCACGCCGGTGCGGTCCTTGCCGGCAGAGCAGTGGAACAGGATGGGCGTCTCGCCGGCTTCCAGCGTCCGGAACAGCTCCTTGAAGGCCTTGTTGCCAAACAGCATCTGTCGGTACATCCGGTACAGGATGTTCTCGCCCTCCCGGGCGGTGTGCATCATGCGCTCGATGTCACCGGGGGCAAAGCTGATCTCATGGCCGTCGTCGCCGCACAGGGCACAGATCTGCACCAGCCGGGCACCGTCCGGCACATAGTCCGGCTCGGCCTGGGCCTCGGCAGTGCTGCGCAGGTCCAGAATCAGCCGCAAGCCCAGCGCATCCAGCCGGGCACGGTCCGCCGGGTCGGTGAGCCGCGCGGTGCACACGCCGCGCCAGATCTGGCCCCAGCGCACGGTCTTGCCCTCATCGGCCGGATAGCCGCCCAGCTCCCGGAAGTTGGTCGCACCCGCAAAGGGCAGCTGGGTGCCAGGGGCCGGGTGCACCGGAGCGGCAGGCTTTGCCGCCGTGCTGGACAGCACCGGGAAGTTGTAGAAGGGCTTGGCCGGACGGCCCCGGCGCGGCGGCAGCGAGGCGGCCCCGCCCAGCACCTCCATCAGGTAGCTGCGCAGCAGGTCGATGTAGGCCGAGGTATAGTCCCGGCGCTGTACCAGCGACACGCACAGCGGGGGCAGGTCCTCCAGCAGCACATCCCGCACCCGGTCCAGCTCCCGCCGGGCACCGGGCTCGTAGCGGGTCAGGCAGGTGCACAGCTGCTCCTGCACCAGATAGTACGCCTGATAGAAGCTGGGGCCGATCTCCGCGTTGGGTGCAAAGCCCTCCCGGGCGCAGGCATCCCACAGGGGGCTGAACAGATCCTGCCGCAGGCTGGGCAGCAGCACCCGCTGGCCCCGCAGGGCCGAAAGCGGCACCCGCTCCTTCTCCCAGAAGGGATGGCCGCGCGGCACCAGCAGGCAGGCCGGGTCGGCCCGCAGGGTGGTGCGGGCCAGCACCGGTGCGGCACAGCCCAGGTCCATCACAAGGCCCGCATCCAGCTCGCCCTGCTCCACGCCCTCGGCCACGGCGTCGTTGTCCAGCAGGCGGAACCGCATCTCGATGTGGGGGTACTGCTGGCGGAACTTGTCCAGCTGGGTCTCAAGGCCGGGCAGATAGTCCGGCACCAGCGAGACACTGATGCCGATGCGCACCGGCTGGGCCGACTGTATCTCGGCGTGGAGCGCCGCCTGCATCTGCTGGAACTGCTCCACCACCGGCGCGGCATGGCGCTGCAGGCTCACGCCCCGGTCGGTGAGGCTGAGCCTGTGGTGGGCGCTGAGAAAGAGCGGCCCGCACAATTCGGCCTCGAGGGCCGAGATGCTCTGACGCAGGGCCTGTCGGGATAAAAACAGGCGCTGGGCCGCGCGGGTGTAGTTCATCTCCTCGCAGAGGACCAGAAAATAATGCAGCTGGCGGATGTCCATCGTTTCCTCCTGAATCTTAGAGTGGTATGGGTAAAGAATACCGCCTTTTGGCCGGATTGTAAAGCCGCTGGAAGCAAAATCCCGCTTTTTCTCCGCTATTGACGTCGTGCTTTCCCGCGTGTAAGATAAAGGAAAGGAGGCTCTGCCCATGAAACATAACACTCCAGCACAGGAGGCCAAAAGCCTCGAGACGCTGTTTTTCACCTTTTTCAAAATCGGTCTGTTCACCTTCGGCGGCGGCTACGCCATGATCGCCCTGCTGGAAGAAGAGTTCATCCAGCGCCGCAAATGGCTGGACAAAGACGAATTCCTCGACATGACCGCCATCGCGGAATCCACCCCCGGACCGGTGGCCATCAACAGCGCCACCTACCTCGGCTACAAGCTGGCCAAAGTTCCCGGCGCGGCCACGGCCACCGTGGCCGTCTGCCTGCCGTCCTTCCTCATCATCTACGCCATCTCGCTGTTTTTCGAGCAGTTCACCCAGCTCACTGTCATCGCCAACGCCTTCAAGGGCATTCAGGTCTGTGTCATCTACCTCATCTTCTCGGCAGGCGTGCGGATGCTCAAAGCGCTGGACAAGTCGCCCTTTGCCACCGGCGTTCTCGCCGCCGTCATGCTGGTGATGGTGGGCCTCTCGCTGGCCGGTGTCAGTATCTCGTCCATCCTGCTCATCCTTCTCAGCGGTGCGGCAGGTGTGGCTGCATGGCTCATCGGCCGCAGAAAGGAAGGGAAGTAAGATGTTTCTGAAATTATTCCTCACCTTTCTGGAGATCGGTGCCGTCTCCTTCGGCGGCGGCTACGGCATGATCTCCCTCATCCGGGAGAAAGTCCTGCTCAACGGCTGGCTCTCTGAGGCCGAGTTTCTGAGCTTCATCGCGGTGTCGGAGTCCACACCCGGCCCGCTGGCTGTCAACATGGCCACCTTCATCGGCGCGTCGCAGGGCGGGGTGCTGGGGGCGTTCTGCGCCACGCTGGGCGTCGTTCTGCCGTCCTTTTTCATCATCCTGCTCATCGCGGCCCTCATCCACGACCTGCTCAAGTACGCCGGGGTCGAAGCTTTCCTCTCCGGCGTCCGGCCCTGCGTCGTGGCCCTCATCCTCTCCACGGCCTTCACCATGGGGCTGAGCACTCTGCTGGGCATCTCCACCGCCGCTGAAACGCCCTCGCCCGCATGGCGGGGCATTGGCATCCTTGCAATTCTGGCCGGGGTGCGGCTCATCTGGCAGAAAGTCAGGAACAAAGCCCCTTCGCCCATCGGGATGATCCTGCTCTCGGCGGTGCTGGGCGCACTTTTATACCAATAAAAAAGAACGGCATCTGAGCTTTTCTCCGATGCCGTTCTCTATTTTGCTCTTCTGAAATCCGATTCACAGACCCGGCCATTCTGGGCCAGAACGCGGCGCAGGACCTGCATCACGCCGGAGCTAGTGTTGGGCGGCGTGAGGAAGGGCACCTCCTCCCGGAGGGCGGGCGAGCCGTTCTCTACAAGGAAACCGTATTTTGCCGCCTTCAGCATCTCCGCGTCGTTGAAGGTGTCGCCGAACGCCATCATGCCCTCGGGCAGGACGCCCAGACGCTCCCCCAGCCGAAGCAAGGCCGCGCCCTTGTGGACGCCGGGGTTCATGATGTCCACCCAGTCTGCACCGGCCACCGCCACCGAGAAGCGCCCGCCCCAGATCGGGCCATAAAGCGCGTCGTAGCCCTTCTGGGCATCTCCCTCGGGGAAGTAGATGGTGAATTTATCCACCCGGGCGGTCACGTCCTCCAGATGAAGGACATATTCCACCTTGGTGTAGAATCTCTTGAAGACCCTGTCGTATGGCCGGAACTGCTCCTCCACATAGGCCGTTTCCAGCCCGCAGAGGACGGCGGCGTGGCCCGCGCTCCGGGCCTGCCCGGCCAGCGTGTGCCAGTCGGCAGCGTCCATCTCGGAGAGATACAGGCTCTCGCCCTTCCAGCAGATGGCACCGCCGTTGTCACCCACAAGGATGATGTCGTCCTGCAGGGGCGCGAACATCTCCTCTAAGGTATAGATGGGCCGTCCGCTGGCGGCAGCGAACCGGATGCCCCGCTCTGCCAGAGCGCGGACAGTCTCCGCAAAGTCCGGCGGGAGCTGGCTCTGGTCGTCCAGCAGGGTGGCGTCAAGGTCGGAGGCAATGAGGCGGATGCCGTCCATGCGCGCCTCCTCAGCCCACATAGCTGATGTTCACGTCGATCTGTCCGCCGTAGCCGGGGATGCGGGCGGTGCAGGTACCCTGCCACATATCGCAGGCGATGGGGCTGCCGGCCACATTATAATGTGCGTTCCAGATGCTGTAGCTCTTCAGCCGGTTCAGGTCGATGCGCTTGCGGAACCACAGGGTGGAGGCGTAGACGCCCGGCTGATAGCCCTGGGCCTTGACTTCCTCGCAGAAGGCGATGGCACACTTGGTGCGGTCTTCGACGCCCAGACCATCGGCACGGCCATTCTTGCCGCCGGAAGCCTCGGTATCGAAGTAGATGGGGTAGTCGAGCTTGCGGCCGTTCAGGACATAGGCGCAGCCCTGCGCTTCTTCCCGGGCCTCGTTCTCGTTGACTGCCTGACTGAAGAAGTAGACGCCCACTTTGAGGCCCGCGTTCCGGGCGTTGGTGAAGTGCTGCTCGAACATGGGGTCCAGCACCAGTGCGCCGCTGCCGTAGCCGCGGTAGCCGATGCGGATGATGACGAACTTGACGCCCGCCGTCTTGACCTGCTCCCAGTTGATGTTCGACTGATATTTGGAGACGTCGATGCCGAAGGTGGCGTCCTGCTGGACACCGTTGGCGTCGAAGTAATAGAGCTTGTTGTCGATGGACTGGATGCCCGTGACCGGCTGGTTGGTGTACTGGTCATAATAGTAGGTCTTGCCGTCCACGGTGCGCCAGCCGGAATAGACCGGAGCCGGAGCCGGGGTGCTGCTGTCATCGTCTCTTTTTCCGAACAGGAGGCTCCACAGCCAGCTCAGCAGGCCGTTCTCGTCGGTAAGACAGGCAGTATCAATGTTGCTCGCATCCAGCGTACCCGCATCCAGTGCCGCGCGTATCTCTTCCGGCGTCAGCAGGATGGTGCCTTCCTCGGTCTTCACCGGCAGAGTGCTCTGCTCTTCGGAGTTCGTCTCCGGCTCGGCGGGCTGAGACGCTGCATCCTGCTCCACCGGGGCGCTCAGGGGGTCTTCGGCGGCCAGTGCCTCGGTCTCCTGCTGTAAGCGGGGAAAGCCGTTCTCCTGTTCCAGCTCGTCGATGCCGCCCATCATGGGGGCAGAAGGAGCTGTTTCCGGGGCTGCAGGCTCTGCGGCAGTCTCCTCTGCGGGTGCAGCCGGAGCCGCCGATGCAGCGGGCTCTTCTTTCACGCTCTGGCTGGGAGCAGACGGCTGCGCGGCAGACGCAGCAGTGCTCTCCGCCTCAGAGGATGCAGAGTCGTTTTTCGGAGTTTCCGTATTATTTTTCTTCGTTTCCTTTTTGGTGCTGTGGGCCGCATCGGTCTCACCCTCCCACAGCAGAACCGACGGCTCCACCGTCAGACCCGCAGGCTGGGACGCCAGCAGGGCTGTGGTGCCAAAACCGCCCACTGCGATGGCAAGCGCCATCACCGCCGAGGCCACCATCTGGCCCGCCGCACGGCGCGTCTTCTTTTTTGGTGTTCCTGTATCTTTCTGTCTCATTCCGCTTGCTCTGCCTCCAAGCTGTATTCTAACGCGGCCTCTCGCCGCCAGAAGTGCTTCAAATGCCATTTATACGTCTATAGTATACACCCAACCCCAAGCTCCCGTCAATGTCCTTCGGTGTCTCATGCGGGGCGTTTCGTGGAAGTTTTCCACCACAGCCGACGTTCCATGTGGAAAACGAACCAAGCCGCCGTATTATTGCACCCAAAAGAAAAAAAGATGAGTTCCGAACGGGATTTTTGCGTTTTCCTCTTGCTGTCTTGACACGTGTATGGTATCATGATGGTCATGCAGCTTTTGCTGCACTCTGAAAGTGTTAAGACGGAAAGGCAGATTCTTTATGTCAAATGTAAAAGATTTCTTAAAACGCAAGGACATCGTCATCACCCCCCAGCGCTACCTCATCGAGGCGCTGGGCGCGATGGCACAGGGCCTGTTCGCCAGCCTGCTCATCGGCACCATCATCAAGACGCTGGGCCAGCAGACCGGGCTTGAGACGCTGGTGGACCTGGGCGGCTACGCCACGGCCATGAGCGGCCCGGCTATGGCCGTGGCCATCGGCTGGGCGCTTCACTGCCCGCCGCTGGTACTGTTCAGCCTCGTGACGGTGGGCTACTCCTCCAACGCCCTCGGCGGCGCAGGCGGCCCTCTGGCCGGCCTCATCATCGCCATTGTGGCCGCTGAGCTGGGCAAGGCCGTCAGCAAGGAGACCCGCGTTGACATCCTCGTCACCCCGCTGGTGACCATCTTTGCCGGCGTCGGCCTCTCGATGCTCATCGCCGCCCCCATCGGCGCAGCCGCAAGTCAGGTGGGCACCCTCATCATGTGGGCCACCGAACAGGCACCCTTCCTCATGGGCATCCTCGTCTCGGTCATCGTGGGCGTCGCCCTGACCCTGCCCATTTCCTCTGCCGCCATCTGTGCGGCCCTCGGCCTGACGGGCCTCGCCGGCGGAGCTGCCGTGGCGGGCTGCTGCGCCCAGATGATCGGCTTTGCCGTCATGAGCTATAAGGAAAACGGCGTCGGCGGCCTCATCAGCCAGGGCCTCGGCACCAGTATGCTCCAGATGGGCAACATCGTAAAGAACCCCCGCATCTGGATCGCCCCCACGCTGGCCAGCGCCATCACCGGCCCTCTGGCCACCTGCGTCTTCCACATGGAGATGAACGGTGCCGCCGTCTCTTCCGGCATGGGTACCTGCGGCCTCGTGGGCCAGATCGGCGTCTACACCGGCTGGGTCAGCGACATTGCCGCCGGCACCAAGGCCGCCATCACCCCGATGGACTGGGCTGCCCTCGTCCTCATCTGCTTCGTCCTGCCCGCCGTGCTCAGCGTTCTCTTCTGCGAGATCGAGCGCAAGCTTGGCTGGATCAAGGACGGCGACCTGAAACTGAACTGAGCGTATAGAAAAAGCCTGCTGTCAGCAGGCTTTTTCCTGTTTATACCACTCTTTTTCCATCCAGCACCGCCTGCCGGAGAACATCCCCCTCATACACCAGCTTGAGGGAGAACCACGGATGTTCCTCGTTGAGCAGCTTGAAGAAAATTTTATCGCCCTCCCAGATGGGCAGCTGCTCCACTCTCTCCTTCGGCACCCATTCCAGCACGCCTTCCCGGCAGGCATCGCCCTGTATCATCTCGCCCGTCCACTCGTCAGCGGTGTAGAGATGGATGAACTCGGTCATATTGCCCCAGATGAAGGTCAGCAGGCCCCGGCTGCGCCAGTGGGTCAGCGTCAGGCCCGTCTCTTCTTTCACTTCACGGAGAAGGCAGTCCTCCGGGCTCTCGAACCGCTCGAATTTTCCGCCGACGCCCACCCATTTGTCGTGGTTGTAGTCGTCCTCCTTCTTCACGCGGTGGAGCATCAGGTAGGCGTCGTCCCGCTCCAGATAGCACAGCGTCGTGCTGAAGATCGGGTATTCGGGATTCATAAAGGCCCCAAGATTCATTTTACTTTCCCTTTCTTTTAACAGCAAAGCGCCCCGCAGATGACCCCTGCGGGGCGCTGTTTTTATGCGTTTATGCCTTGCGGCCTGCGCGGCCCTTGCCCGCATTGTTCAGCTTGCGGACGAGGTCGTTCTGGTGCTTGCGCTGGGAGGGCGTCGGCTCCGGATCATGGGCCTCTTCGGCCTTGGCCCGGGTCTGCTGGGCAGTGGAGTCCACACGCTCAAGGTTCCACTCCTGATTGCCGCCCGAGACGAAGTTCCAGATCTGCGCCTGCGCACCGTTGGAGGTGTTCATGCCCACAAGGTCGATGTACTTGTCGGCCAGCACGTTGCGGATGCGGGTCCGGCCATTGCGGGTAGGCTCGAGCGCCCAGCACTGGCTCAGTCCGCTGGTGCGGCCCCACTGATGGAGCCAGGTGCCTTCCACCACACCGCCGAGAGCGAGGTCCATCATTTTGCCGGTAAAACGGTTCTGGATGCGCCAGCGTCCTTCGCCTGCATCCACGAATTTCCACTGCTGCCACGGATGACCTGCGTAGTCCCACAGACGGATCGCAGCGCCGTTCTCCGTGTTGAAGTTCTTTACTTCCAGCACCTTTCCATTGGGGGCCTTGATGAGGTAAAATTCATTTTCTGATAATACGACCTGCGATGCCTTTGCCATAACTGCGTTCTCCTTTCAGCGTAGACTTTTGATGCTCCTATTATAGCGCATTTTGGTTTGGGCAGCAAGAATAGTTTTCCATAATTTTTGTGGATTTCTTTATGCATTCTGCTCGTTTTGCTGAGATTTCCTCACTTTACCCTCCGGCCCAAATTCCACCGCCGGAGCACACTTGTATACATCTCGAAAACGACCCCGCAGCTGTCGTTTTCCACCCTGTTTTCGCTCCAAGAACAGCGCCCCCGTTTTCGGCCCGTTTCTGCTCCAAAACGGGCCGAACTGTCCCTGCCGCAAGGCCAATTCAGTGCAGTGACTTCAGTTTTATAAATCAAAACTCACTTCGGTGCTTTACTTTAATGATAGATATTGCATTTCAGAAAGAGCTTTAATTTGTTTCACGTTTTCTGCTATTGACTTTATTTCAAAACCGGTGTATAGTAAGCTTGCAGGGAGCGGAAAGCGCCCCCGTAACAACGAGCTTCAGGCTCCACACACTGCGGGCCTGTGAGAAAAATATAGGAGGTTTGACTATGTATTACTACATTCTGGGCTGCGGTATCGCTTGTTTGGTCCTGTTCGGCATCAACAGCATGGAGACGGTATGCGTCAAGCCGGCTGAGATGGTTGGCAAGGTCCTGCTGTGGCCTGTCACCCTGATGGAAGCAGTTGTCCGTTACAGCTCCACTCATCACAACTTCAAGGCTGCGCTGTAAAACGCATCACGTCTGAGGACGTCGAAAAAGCCATCAAGGCTGCCGTACTCTTTGCGGGTACGGCAGCCTTTTTGCTTTACACCCGGGGGCCGGATGTGGTACACTGTATATTGTAAAGCGATTTCCCGCCGAACCTTATCGTGCGCAGTTCCGCGCTATTTTTCAGGAGGACTATGAAACCCGATTACAAGCTGGTCGCCAAGGCCAAATACATCCACATGACCGCCGACCTTGCCAGCGAGGTCTGGCACGAGGTCTACAAACGCTATTTCCCCGCAAAGCAGCTGGACGCTCTCGTGGACAGTCTGCAGAGCGCCGACGCTATCGAAGAGGACATCGACAACGATGTGAACTACTTCCTCGTCTTCCTCGGCAGCAGCCTCATCGGCTACTTCGCATGGAAGATGGAGAACACTTCGCTCCATCTGCTCCACCTCTACCTCAAGCCCGAATACCGCGGCAAGGCCATCGGCCGGGACATCGTGGCGTCCTGCGAGCGTCTGGCCCGGGGCGAGGGCCGGGGCCGCGTCTGGTGCGGCGTCAATGCCAAGGCCCTGCCGGTGCAGCAGTTCTTCAAGGCCCGGGGCTACCGCTCCCTCGGCCCTGCCGAGAGTGAGGGCGGCATCGAGCGCAACGAGCTGATTTTTGAGCGGATGTTGTAAATTTCCTGCAAAGGCCATTGCTTTTTCTGCTCATTTGTACTACACTAAAGTAGTGTATTGAAGTACCCGTCTGCGGGTCCAACATCATTGAATGACCGGGGAGGAACTGTATATGGCAAAGGACCATCCGACCGGAAAATCCGGCCTGTATGCCGCTTTTCTGGAGCTTGAGACGCCCGAGGAGTGCTACCGCTTCTTGCAGGATGTATGCAGCTACGCAGAGCTGAGCGCGATGGAGCAGCGCTACAACATCGCCGAAAAGCTCATGCGCAAGCAGAGCTACACCAGCATCATGGGCAACATCGGCGCATCCAGCGCCATCATCAGCCGCGTGAGCCGTGTGCTGGGCCGGGATGACAGCGTCCTGCGCCGCATTCTGGAAAAGAACGGCGTCTCCGCTGACACCGAAGACTGAATTTCTACTGACCGCTGGCGCACTGCGGGCCGGGGATGCCCCGCCTGCGGTGCGCTTTTTCTTTGATTTATAAAAGGAGTATCTGATTATGAGCAAAGCTGTTCTGTTTTTTGCCGACGGCACTGAGGAGTGCGAGGCCCTGCTGGTGGCCGACCTTCTCCGCCGCGCCAAGGTCGAAGTCATCATTGCGTCCGCCATGGGCCGCCGCGCCCTCGTCAGCAGCCACGGCATCCACCTGAACGCCGACGCGCTGGCCGAGGATGTGGATTACAGCGACGTAGACATGGTCATCCTGCCCGGTGGCATCCCGGGTACGCCCAACCTCGCCGAGAACAAGACCGTCACAGACACCTGCGTTTCTTTTGCCAAGACAGGCAAGAAGGTCGCCGCCATCTGCGCCGCACCCAGCATCCTCGCCAGCCTCGGCCTGCTGGAAGGCAGGAACGCCACCGCCCACGCCGGATTTCAGGACAAGCTGGCCGGTGCCCATGTGCTGGACGCCGAAGTGGTCGTGGACGGCAACATCACCACCAGCTACGGTCTGGGTGGTGCCATCCCGTTTGCACTGGAGCTGGTGCGCCAGCTGGCCGGGCAGGCCGAGGCCGACCGCATCCGGAACGCCATCGCCTACCGGCACTGAGAGGAGGCCTGTTCCATGCGTTTTGTCACCTGCCTTGGCCCGGATGGTGTGGAGGAGCCCGCCGTCCTCTCTGCCGACGGCACCGCCGTCACCCCGCTGCGCTGGCTGGGCCTGCCCTGTGACACCCTGACCGAGGCCATCCCGCAATTGACCCCCGCCGTGCGGGCCGGGCTGGCGCTGGCCCTGTCGGCCATCCCGTCAGTCCCGCTGGATGCCGTGCAGCTGCAGAGCCCCATTCCCTGCCCGGCACAGGACGTTGTCTGCCTGGGCATCAACTACATGGCTCACTCGGACGAAGCGGAAAAGTATTCCGCCGACGCCTTTGCCACCCAGCATCAGGACGCCATCTACTTTTCCAAGCCTGTCTCTTATACACATCTCCGAGC
>ERZ1027060.724-NODE-724-length-10621-cov-4.584043_pt1 | contig 10621 bp, 10 predicted proteins | sample MGYA00519424_ERZ1027060 | MGnify/ENA primary metagenome ERZ1027060 (study PRJEB26926, sample SAMN06164500) | human gut metagenome | biome: ENVO:00009003; feature: ENVO:2100002; material: ENVO:00002003 | host: Homo sapiens | place: USA | collected 2012 ... | reverse complement strand
TGTCTCGTGGGCTCGGAGATGTGTATAAGAGACAGGTCGAGACCTCGCTGGGCATGGGTGCCGCCGTGACCTTCGTCATGGCCCTGACGGCTCTGGTGGCCTGGCCGATCCAGACCTACATCCTCGTGCCGCTGCACATCGAGTACATGCAGACGATCGTCTTCATCCTGGTGATCGCCGCGCTGGTGCAGATGGTCGAGATCATCCTCAAGAAGGTCTCGCCGGCCCTTTACCAGGCGCTGGGAATCTTCCTGCCGCTCATCACGACCAACTGCGCCGTGCTGGGTGTGGCCATCCTGATGATCCAGAAGGAGTTCAACCTGCTGCAGAGCGTAGCCTACTCCGTCTCGACGGCGCTCGGTTTCGCCCTGGCCCTGGTGCTGTTCGCCGGTATCCGCGAGCGGCTCGATTTCGAGGACGTGCCCAAATCGCTGCGCGGTGTGCCCATCGCGCTGATTACGGCCAGCATCCTCGCCATGGCGTTCCTCGGCTTCTCGGGTCTGGTATAGCCCGAAGCCGCAAAGCAAACCGAAAGGCCCGGAAGAGCATGCTCTTCCGGGCCTTTCCATGTGGTATCGGACAACGGTACTCCGGTTGCGGGGACGGGGCCAGCTGCTGCCCGGGTCCGTTGCAGTTCGGTTGCCGCCGGGGGGGGCAGACAACAGTCCTCGGGCATCTATCGCCCGTCGTCAGCCCCGTCGGTCAGCCAGCCGATCGTCAGCCGCGTGAAGCAGATCTTGTAGCCGTTCTCGCCGTCAGCAACCTCCGAGAGCAGCCCGATGGCCCCGTCGGCCAGGCGGGTGAGCGCCGAGTAACCCGAGTAACCCTCCCACACGCTCTTGCGTACGGGCCAGGTGCGCCCTTCGTCGTAGCTCAGGGCCACCGAGACGTTGCGGCGCTGTGCCGTGTCGGCCGGTATCGAGTGCAGCAGCCGGTTGCGCGTGGCCCCCTCCTCCTGCAGCGAGTAGCGGAGCAGGTCGCCGTTGCAGGCCGGGTCGGGCAGGTCGCGCCATTCGGCCGCCTCGCTCCACGTCTTGCCCCGGTCGTGCGATATGGCGTAGCGGCGGTAACCCCGGTCGGGATTGCGGATGCTGATCAGCCAGCTGCCGTCGGCCAGCTCGGCCAGCTTCGATTCGTCGCCGCAGTCGGATGCCGGAGTCGGGAGCAGGCGCCACGTCCGCCCGCTGTCGTCCGACTGGCAGACATAGTTGTAGAGCGGCGGCCACTTCTCTCCGGTATGGTGGGCTGCGACGGCGAAGAGCAGGGTGCCGTCGCGCAGCTGGAGCGCACGCCCCGAGCCGGCAAACATACCCGAGACGGGAGCCGCGGCGGGGTTGTCGCACCCCGGGCCGTAGATCTGCGGTGTGATGCATTCGGGGGCGCTCCAGGTCAGCCCGTCGTCGCTGCTGCGCGAGATGTTGATGTCGAGCGGGCGCTCGGCCGTCGAGGCCCACAGCCCGCAGCCCGAGGCGTAGATGCAGAGGATGTCGCCCGAGGTGCGGTCCACGACCAGCGCGGCGTCGCCGTAGCCCGTCTGTGGCGTGTGCTGCGCGATGACGATCTGGGGACCCCATGTCCGCCCGTTGTCGGTGCTGCGGCGCACGACCAGGTCGATCAGGTTGGGCAGGTCGCCCTGCGAGTCGTTGCGGCGGTCGGCGACGGCCAGCACCGTTCCTTCGGCGGTTGTGACCAGAGCCGGAATGCGGTAGTACTTCGATCCTGCATCGCCCGAGCGGAAGAGTACCGTGTGCTCCGGGGCGGGCGGTTCGGCGGCCCGGGTCGCCGGAGGGGCCGCGCAGAACCCGAGAAGGGCGAAAAGGCCCGGAAGAAGCGTGTTTTTCATCTTTCTTGCGATTATTTCAGGTGAAACGTTCGATATCTGCCCGAGATTCGTTACTTTTGCAAAAATAACACAAAAACCCGAATCGCAATGAAGGAGACGATAAAACTCCACGACAGGACGTTCCGCATCATGATTCCCGCCGAGAAGATCGACGAGGCGGTGTCGGCCGTGGCCCGACGCATCAATGCCGATTATGCCGATCTGCCGACGCCGCTGTTCGTCGGTGTCCTGAACGGTTCGTTCATGTTCATGAGCGACCTGATCAAGAAGATCGAATTCAACAACGAACTTTCGTTCGTCAAGCTGGCCTCCTACGAGGGAACCTCCTCGACGGGTGAGGTGAAGAGCCTCATCGGCCTGAACGGCTCGATCGAGGGCCGCCACGTGATCATCGTCGAGGACATTGTCGATACGGGTGAGTCGATCGACCACATGATGCGCGACCTCGAGGCGCGCCACCCGGCCAGTGTCGAGGTCTGCACGCTCTTCTTCAAGCCCGGGTCGTACCGCAAGCAGCGGCCGATCAAGTACCGCGCCATGGAGATCGGCAACGAGTTCATCGTCGGCTACGGCTTGGACTACGACCAGCTCGGCCGCAGCCTGAAGGATATCTACGTCGTTACGGAATGATGGCTCTGACGGCAGATCTCACGTTGCTCGACGGCGGCCGCAAACTGCCGCTCGTCGAGGATTTCTACACCATTCAGGGCGAGGGCTACCACAGCGGCAAGCCGGCCTACTTCATCCGCCTGGGCGGGTGTGATGTCGGCTGCAGCTGGTGCGACGCCAAATACACGTGGAATCCGAAGCTCTACCCGCCGACCGAGGTGGAGACCGTCGTGGCTCGCGCCGCGTCGTGTGCCGCGCAGGCGATCGTCATCACGGGCGGCGAGCCGCTGATCTATCCGCTGGGCGAGCTGACGGCTCGCCTGCGCGAACGGGGCTTGGAGATCTTTCTCGAGACCTCGGGATCGCACCCCTTCAGCGGGGTGTTCGACTGGGTGTGCCTCTCGCCCAAGCGCAGGCAGCCGCCTCTGGACGAGGCCTTCGGGCGTGCCGACGAACTGAAGGTGATCGTCGAGTCGGAGGAGGATTTTGCGTGGGCCGAACTCAATGCGGCCCGTGTCGGGAAGCGCTGCATGCTCTACCTGCAGCCCGAGTGGAGCGTCGCCGAGCGCATGATGCCGGCGATCGTGGAGTATGCCAAGGCCCATCCGAGGTGGAACATCTCCATCCAGACGCACAAGTACATGCACATCCCCTAATCGAAGCCGTCCGGCAGTAATTGCCCCGTCAGTCATGAACATCCGTCTCGGTCGCAGATTCTGGATTGCCGTCACGGCGGTCATCGTGGTCGTCACGCTTTTTGTCGTGGGGCGCAATGCGCTGCATGCCGTGAAGATCAAGACGCAGATCAACAGCCTGATGCGCGAGGAGATCTACTATCGCGAGCGGATCGCCCGCGACAGCGCGCTCATCGAGCAGCTGCAGTATGACGACTACCTCGAGGAGTATGCCCGCGAGAACTACCACATGCAGCGGCGCAACGAGCATGTCTACATCATCGAGGAGGATTGATCCCGCCGCCCGGGGCAGGGGAGTGCCCGGTGCGTCCGATCGTATCTGAAAAGGCGGGAAACAACGGATCAGTAGTGTGTGAACCCGTGCCAGTCAAGCGGCACGGGATTTCCGTTTTGGAGCCAGACGAGCTCCCGTGTGCCGGTGATGCGGCCCAGGGGGTGGAGCGGCGAGCCGAAGCGCTTCAGAAATTCGTCCGCGAGCCGCCCGGCGCCCTCCGCATCGGCCGTGAGGAGCAGTTTGTAGTCCTCGCCGCCGCATGCCGCGGTCTGCAGGTCCGACCCCTCGGCCACGGGGATCCGTTCGAGAAGGACCTCGGCGCCGACCCCCGATCGGTCGAGGATGTGCCTCAGGTCGGAGGCCAGTCCGTCCGAGAGGTCCATCATGGCGTGCACCTCCCGACGCATGCCGAGCCAGAGCCCCTCCTCCACCTGCGGGCGCGGGTTGCGGTGCTCGACGGCCGCCGGGGTGTCGAGCCGCCCGGCAAGCAGGTCGCGCAGACCGGCCCCCGAGGCGCCGAGTGCCCCCGTGGTGAAGAGCACGTCGCCCGGGCGTGCCGCACTGCGGCGCTTGATGCACGACAGGGGGGCCCGGCCGATGGCCGTCACGTTGATCGTGATACCCTGCCCGGAGCGGGTCGTGTCGCCGCCCACGAGTGCCACGCCGTAGCGCTCCGACAGGGCACGGTAGCCCTCCATGAACTCCTCGGCCCACGTCTCGCCCGCATCGGGCGTGAGGGCCAGCGAGAGCAGCGTGGCCACGGGGCGTCCGCCCATCGCGGCGATGTCGCTCAGATTGACGGCCAGAGCCTTGCCGCCCAGCTCGCGGGCCGAGGTGGCGCGGCGCAGGAAGTGTACTCCTTCGTTGAGCAGGTCGGCCGTGAAGAGCAGCGCGTCGCCGTCCGCCACGGGCAGCACGGCGCAGTCGTCGCCGATGCCCTCGAACCCGTTGAGCGGGAGCTCCGCGAAACGGGCGCATATCTTGTCGATGAATCCGAATTCGGTCATAGTTGCATAGCCTTCGGACAAAGGTATCGAATTTTCCGGGAAATATTCCTATCTTTGTCTGCGAATTGCGGCCGCCGGGCCGCATCCGGAGACAACAGTTGGTTGGTTATGAGAAAGATCCTTATCCTGAACGGGCCGAACCTCAATCTGCAGGGGCGGCGCGACACGCAGGTCTACGGCACACGGACCTTCGACGACTGCCTTGAGAGTTTGCGCCGGGCCTTCCCCGACGTGGAGTTCGGCTACCTCCAGTCCAATGTCGAGGGGGTGCTCATCGATGCGCTCCACGAGGCCGAGTCGCGCTACGACGGCGTCGTGCTCAACGCCGGAGGCTACACCCACACCTCCGTGGCCCTGCGCGATGCCGTGGCGGCGATCCGCATCCCCGTCGTCGAGGTCCACATCTCGTCGATCCTCGCCCGCGAGGAGTTCCGCCACGTGTCGCTGCTGGCGCCCGTCGTCTGCGGCTCGATCATGGGCTTCGGGCTCGATTCCTACCGGCTCGGCGTTGAGGCCCTCCGGCTTGTTGCCGCCCGCTGACAGGGTGGCGGCCGCTGCGTGCGGCCTGTTTTTTGATCCGAAAATTCAACAAAAGAGAGAGTGAGTATATGTACAGAATGAAGAAAACGAAGATCGTCGCAACGATGTCCGATTTCCGTTGCACGGAGGAGTTCGTCAAGGAGCTGTTCGATGCGGGTATGGATGTCGTGCGCGTCAATTCGGCGCACGTGACCGAGGAGGGCGCCACACGCATCGTCGAGACCGTGCACCGTGTCAATCCGGCCATTCCGATCATGATCGACACGAAGGGCCCGGAGATCCGTGTGACGACCATCGCCGACGAATACGGCAACAGCATCCACTTCCGGGCCGGCGACCGCGTGGCCGTGCGCGGCTCGGACGGCTCGGACCTGACCACGCGCAAGGTGGTCTACATGAACGTGCCGACGATCGTCCGCGACATCCCCGTCGGGGCGTGCATGCTTATTGCCGACGGCGAGCTTGAGATCCGGGTGCTCGGCAAGACGGACGAGGAACTCGACTGCGAGTTCATCGTCGGCGGCGCCATGCGCTCGCGCAAGAGCGTCAATGTCCCCGGCGTATCGATCGACCTGCCGTCGGTTACGGAGAAGGACCGCCGCTTCATCGAGTGGGCCGTGCGCAACGACGTCGATTTCATCGCCCATTCGTTCGTGCGGTCGGCCCGCGACGTGAAGGCCGTGCAGGATATCCTCGATGCGCACGGAAGCCCGATCAAGATCATCTCCAAGATCGAGAACCAGGAGGGTCTGGACAACATCGACGAGATCATCGAGGCCTCCTACGGCATCATGGTGGCCCGTGGCGACCTGGGCGTGGAGCTCCCGGCCGAGGCCATTCCCAATGCGCAGCGGCGCATCGTCGAGAAGTGCATCTGCGCCAAGCGTCCGGTGATCATCGCCACGCAGATGCTCTATTCGATGGTCAAGTCGCCGCGTCCGACGCGCGCCGAGGTGAGCGACGTGGCCAGCGCCATCTACGAGCGGGTCGATGCCGTGATGCTGAGCGACGAGACCGCCATGGGCGACTATCCCGTCGAGGCGGTCGAGACGATGGCCCGGATCGCCCGGGAGATCGAGCGCGACGAGACCCACTTCAAGCCGATGATCGACATGGACATGGTCTCCGTAAACCACGAGATCACGGCCCAGCTCGCACGGTCGGCCGTGCGTGCCTCGACCAACCTGCCGGTCAAGTATGTGGTGCTCGACACGAAGACCGGCCGCACGGGCCGCTATCTGGCGGCATTCCGCGGCCGCAAGACCGTGATGGCCGTCTGCTACCGGCTTCATGCGCAGCGTATCCTGGCCATCTCCTACGGCGTGGTGCCGATCCTCCGCACGCAGGAGCTCAGCGACAAGTACCACTTCCTGGTCGATGCGCTGGAGTTCATCGACCAGTACCGCAAACTCCAGGACGATGACCTGATGGCGATCGTGGGCGGCAGCTTCGGCCCCGACGGCGGCGCCTCGTACCTCGAACTGGCCGACGTGCGCGGCATCCGGCGGCGCAACGAGATGATTGCGGCCCAGAACAAGCGATAGATGGCCGCAAAGCAGCTCAGGGAGCGGGTGACCGAGGGGGTCGCGTGGAGCATGGCCGAGAAGATCGGTTCGATGCTCCTCACGGTAGCCGTGCGTCTGGTGATCCTCCGCCTGCTCTCGCCCGATATCCTGGGCTGCATCGCCATCCCGGCGGCCGTCGTGGCGGTGGCCATGGTCATCGCCGACAGCGGCTTCTCGCAGAATCTGATCCGCCGCGACAACCCCTCGCCGGCCGACTACAAGTCGGTCTTCCTCTTCAACATGGCCGTCTCGACGGGGCTCTACGTGCTGCTCACGGCCGCAGCCCCCGCCGTGGCGCGCTACTACGCCATCCCGGAGATCGCCGAGGTGGCGCCCGTCTTCTTCCTGCTGCTGCCAGTCTCGTCGCTCTGCTCCGTGCAGAACGCCATCTTCACGCGGCAGTTCCGTTTCGCGCTGTTGTCGAAGGTCAATTTCCTCTCGTCGCTCGTCAGCGGCCTGGCGGCCGTGTGGCTGGCCCTGGCCGGATGCGGCATCTGGAGCCTCGTGGGCGAGCGGCTGCTGGCCATGGCCGTGCGGGCCGTGCTGCTGTGGCGTCTGAGCGACTGGCGGCCCCGCGGACGCGGGAGTGTGGCCTCGCTGCGCGACATGGCGCCGTTCAGCGTCAGCCTCATGCTGACCGACCTGATCTCGACCTTCTACATGAAGCTCCCGCAGTTCTTCCTCGGCAAGCTCTATCCGACGGCGACGCTCGGTGCGTTCGACCAGGCGGTCAAGCTCAAGGACATGCCCGTGACGGCGGCTACGCAGTCCGTGCAGAGCGTGACCTTCCCGGCCCTCTCCGAGGTGCGGGGCGATGCCCCGAAGTTCGCCGAGAGCTATCGGCAGGTGGTGCTGATCACCGCCTACGTGATGTTCCCCGCGATGCTCGGACTGTCGGCCGTGGCGCACGACCTGTTTGCGCTGTTGCTGAGCGAGAAGTGGATGCCTACGGTGCCCTATTTCGAGGTGGTCTGCCTGGCCGGGCTCTTCTATCCCGTCGGCATGATCTGCTACAACGTGCTGAAGGTCATGAGCCGCGGGCCGCTGATCGTGCGGCTCGAGGTGGTCAAGAAACTGCTCATGACCGTGGTCTTTGCTGTGACGATCACCCACAGCGTCATGGCCGTGGTCTGGGGGCTTGTCGTGATCGCCTTCGGCGAGATGGCCGTGAACTTCCTTGCCACGCGCCGCTTCACGCGCTTCACGACCCGCCGTTTCCTGCGGACGCTGCTCCCCGTCGCACTGGTCTCGGGGACGATGTACCTGCTCGTGCGTCTGACGGCCTGTGCGGTCCCGGGACACCTGCTCCTCCGTCTTGCGGCCCAGCTCCTGGTCGGCGCGGCGGCCTATGTGGGGCTTTCCGTGCTCTTCCGCCTCGAGGCCTTCGGGCTGTTGTGCGACCTCATGAAAAAACAGGCCGCCCGCTGACGGACGACCTGTTTCCGTATGGCGGCTGTAGGGCCGCCCGCTTTCCCTGCTGTTACTTGTAGACCTTCGGCTCGATCGTGCCGCGCAGCACGACCAGCGCGTTGGCCACCAGAGACTCCAGCTCGTTCTCGCCGGGGTAGACCGTGACCGGGGCGATGAAGGCGCAGTGCTCGCGGATGTAGTTCACGACCGGCTCGTTGTAGGCGATGCCACCCGTGAGGATGATGCCGTCCACGCGCCCGGCAAGGGCTGCGGCCATGGCTCCGATCTGCTTCGATACGTTGTAGCACAAGGCGTCGAGCACCTTCTTGGCCCGCTGGTCTCCCTGCTCGATGCGCTCCATCACCTGCATGACGGAGTTCGTTCCCAGGTAGGCGACCATGCCGCCCTTGCTTGAGATGTATTTGAGCAGCTCCTCGCGGGTGTACTGTCCCGAGAAGCAGACCTTGATGAGCTCGCTCGAAGGGATGCTGCCCGCGCGGTCCGGAGCGAAGGGCCCGTCGCCGTCCAAGGCGTTGTTCACATCGACGATCTTTCCCTGACGGTGTGCGCCGACCGAGATGCCGCCGCCCATGTGGGCCACGATCAGGTTCGACTCTTCGTAGACGAGGCCCGTGCGCTCGCAGTGCAGGCGGGCCGTGGCCTTTTGGTTGAGGGCATGGAAAACCGACTTGCGCGGGCACATCGGCATGCCTGTGATGCGGGCCACGTCGTCCATCTCGTCCACCACGGGCGGGTCGGCGATGTAGGCCTTGACACCGGCCATGTGGGCGATCTGTGCGGCCAGCAGGCCGCCGAGGTTGCAGGCGTGCTTCATCTGGGCGTTCCGCAGGTCGTAGCGCATCCGAGAATTGACCTCGTAGACGCCGGCTGGGATCGGGCGGATGAGTCCTCCGCGGCCGATGACCGCCGAAAGCTCCTTGATGTCGAACGATTTTTCGCGCAGGGCGGAGAGGATCAGACCGCGTCTCCAGTCGAGCTGGTCGATGATGTCGGTGAATCGGGTGAGTTCTTCGGTCGTGTGACGCAGGGTCAGATCCAACAAAGGCCGCTCCTCGTCATAGAGGGCGACCTTTGTGGAAGTAGAGCCGGGATTTATTGCCAATACTTTGTATCCCATAAATTTCTCGGTTCGTTGTAGGTTGTTTTAGGTTGAGGAGTTTGAAGGTGGCCGGAAGGTGCGGGTCCGGCCGGCCCGGAAGAGCTATTTCGCCGCGAGGCAAGCCAGCGCGATCGAGAAGAGTTTCGTCTTGCTCGTGTCGCCGCGCGAGGTGAGCACGCACGGAACCTTCGTACCCATGACCATGGCTGCGAGCTCGCCGCCGCACAGGTGCGATACCGACTTGAAGAAGACGTTTGCCGACTCGAGGTTCGGGAAGAGCAGGCAGTCCGGATCGCCCGCAACCGACGAACCCTTCACCTTCTTGTGCTCGGCGACCTCCTTGTAGAGGGCTACGTCGAGCGACAGCGGACCGTCCACGATCACGTTGCCCAGCTGTCCGCGGTCGGCCATCTTGGCCAGCAGCGCGCCCTCGGTCGAGGAGATGACGTTCGGAAGCAGCTGCTCCGACGGGGCGATGCAGGCGATCTTCGGCGTGGTGATGCCCAGCAGATTGGCCGTGCGGGCAAGGTAGCCGATCTGTACGGTCTTCTGCTTGAAGTCGGGCAGGGGGATCACCGCCACGTCCGAGATGACAAGCAGCTTGTGGTAGCAGGGCATCTCGACGATCGACACGTGGCTCAGCACGCCCTTCGGCGGGAAGAGTCCGGCCTCCTTGTTGAGGATGCCGCGCATGTACTTGTCGGTCGATACCAGACCCTTCATCAGCACGTCGGCGTTGCCCGCAACGACGGCGGCAACGGCCTGCTGCACGCACTTCACGTCGTTCGACTCATCGACGATGTTGAATGCCTTCAGATCGAGCCCGCTCGTCTGGCAGACCTCCTCGATCACCTTCTTGTCGCCGTAGAGCGTCGGCTCCACGAGACCCTCCTTGTAGGCTTCGTAGACCGCTTCCAGCGTGTGCGAATCCTGTCCGTAGGCTACGGCCAGGCGTTTCCTGCCTCTTTTTCTCGCCTCTTCGACGATTTCTGTAAGATGTTGAATCATGGTTGTGTGTTTATTTTACGAGGTTGTACGTATCGGTTGCGATGACCAGCTCTTCGTTGGTGGCGATCATGGCCACCTTGACCTTCGAGTCGGGGGTCGAGAGCATCTTGTTCACGCCGCGCGCTCCCTGGTTGGCGGCCTTGTCGAAGTGTACGCCCATGAATTCGAGCCCTTCGCAGACCGATTCGCGCATCTCGGACGAGTTCTCGCCCACGCCGCCCGTGAAGACGATCAGATCGACGCCGCCCATCTCGGCCGCATATTCACCGACGAACTTCTTGATGCGGCGGTAGTGCATGTCGCGGGCCAGGATGGCCTCGGGGTTGCCCTCGTCGTAGGCGCGGTCGATGTCGCGCATGTCGCTCGACAGTCCCGTGAGGCCCAGCACGCCCGAGCGCTTGTTCATCATCTCGTTCAGCTCGGCATAGGTCATGCCCTCCTTTTCACCGATGTAGGTGACGGCGCTGGCATCCACCGAGCCGCAGCGCGTGCCCATGACCAGACCGTCCAGGGGCGAGAAGCTGTCTCTTATACACATCTCCGAGCCCAC
>ERZ1027060.716-NODE-716-length-10688-cov-15.777203_pt1 | contig 10688 bp, 8 predicted proteins | sample MGYA00519424_ERZ1027060 | MGnify/ENA primary metagenome ERZ1027060 (study PRJEB26926, sample SAMN06164500) | human gut metagenome | biome: ENVO:00009003; feature: ENVO:2100002; material: ENVO:00002003 | host: Homo sapiens | place: USA | collected 2012 ... | reverse complement strand
TGCATCCATTCGCCTGTGTAATCGAACGAAGCTGTCAGTTCGCTGCCAGCCTCAATCGTGAACGGCTCGTCTGCTGTATGATCCTCGTAAGCAGCCTTTGAAGTCTTAACGCTCTTTGTCTGCTTGTCCTTGCCTGTCTGTTGGAGAGAGAAGCTGTTGAGGGCACGGCTACTATGTGTGCTGTTAGCGTCCTTGTCGAAGTTGATAGCGTAGTCGTCCTTCGGCTCCTCAGTAGAGAACTCAGTGCCGAATACGAGTGTGTAGTCGTAAGAAGTGTTTAACAAAACGATGCTTGTTACGCCGGTAGCCTTCAGATAAGCCTTAGTGTCGTTGAACTGAACCTTGAGTGCGCCCTCCTTGTTGTCAGTAAATTCATAGTCAGCATCTGTAAATGTAACCTCCGGCTTCTGAACGTCGATAGTTGTAACGCCGTCAACTGTAGTGCCTTCTACGTTGAGGAAGCTGATAGTACCTACGTTTACATAGAGGGTATTGTATGTGTCGAGGTTAGCAAGAATCACATTGTAGCGATTGTTGCCAAGCGACTCGATGGTGAGCTTCTGAGGATCGTTTACACCAGTTGCTGTCTTGAATGTATATTCGAGCTTGTCGCTGAAGATCTTAGTCTCAACTACTGACGGCGGCTCCGGTGTCTCTGCCTTCTCGCCGTAAACGAACTGACCGTTCTCTGTTGTGAACTTGCAAACGAAGTTCTCGAAGCCGTTCTCTGTCTTTGTTGCTGTAGCAACGAAGTCGGTAAAGTTGAGTTCTGTCTCGTCAGCGTCGTTCCAGAAGCCGTATGTATCAGGTGTTTCGAATACAATCTTTCCTTCCTCACCATCTACAGCCTTTAGCTTGAGGTTCTCTATTGTGAAGTCTTCGGTCTTAGTGCCTAAAGTGAGTTTCTTGAACTTAACCATATAAACGCCTTCCATGTACTCTGTGAGCACTGCCTGAGCGTTCTCGAAGTTAGTAACCTCATCACCAGCCTTTACATAAGCGTTGCTTGTGAAGTTGTAAATGTTCGGAACGTAAACATCATCACTGAACTCGTAGCTGATCATGTCGCCGTTGCCGACAAGGATAGTGAGCTTAACAGATGCGGAACCCTTGCTGTCTGCATCAGCAGCAGGTGTTGCGTCAATCATACCACCCTTAATAATCATAGACTTGCCATCGTATGGTGAACCTGGAGCACTGATTGTAATGTTGCTTTCAGGAACATCAATCTGAAGTGTGCCCGCATTCTCTGTTGCCTTAAGACCTGCAATAACGATATTGCCAAGAGACACACGGTCTTCGCCTACTACTACGTCCTTGAGAGTAGCTGTGTATGTGCCGTCAAGTTCCTTAACGAGCTGAAGCTTTGCATCCTTAACATACTGGTGGAAATCGAGGTAATCGCCCTCAGCAATTTCTTTCCAGTAAACAGTCTCTACATTGTTTGTAAATTCGTATGTAGCGGTCTCACCAGGTGTTGTACCGCCCTCTGTCACGAGCTCTACAGACTTGTATGTAGCGTATGTGTGCTCTGCGCGTACAGAACCGAAGTAGAGCTGGTTAGCACCCTCCTTGTAGAGCTGCGGCATAAGAGAAGCCTCGAACACGAGTGTGCCATCAATAGTGACGCCATTCTTGTCCATTACGATGGTGCAGTTAGAAATATCCTTCACCTCGTAGAAACGGTTGGTTGCGCCGTTATCGCCTTTATAGCGATACTGAACAGCGAACTTGTGAACATCGGCAGTTGTAGCCCCCCAGTCAGTAAAGTTCTGTCTGTAGAAGAAGTGGAGTGTGCTTCCGCTATCCTGATCCCAGTTTGCGATATCCGCACTGTTGGTAGAGATAGCGAAGATCTGCTCGTTGGTGCCAGTAAGACAGTTTGTCAAATCTACATTCGCTACGATCTTCTGGGTAGCCCAATCGACTGTGATTGCTTTAGGTGTGATGGTACCGCCGTTAGGCTGAGTGCCGTCGGGAATAATTTTCTCGCTTGTTGACTGAGCGAACGCTGTCAACGTCACCACCAACAATGCGATAAGAGATAAAATTTTCTTCATAAGAGATCTGTTTTATTAGTTATTAAATGTTAGTTATTTAATTGTATTATTAGCTTTTAATCGGTTGGTGCACTGCAAGGGGGTGCAGCTGTTAGGCTGCTGCTTGGTTGGTGCACCTTAGGGGGTGCAGTTGTCCCAACTGCACCAACAGAGCTATTGGCACTACTGCTTGGTTGGTGCACTTGAGACAAGTGCACCCCCTGAAACTACTTCACGAGCAACTTCTTTACCTTGCCGTTGGCTGTGCGCACGATGTTGATGCCACGCTGGAGGTGCTGTATGCGTACTCCGCCGAGGTTGTATATCTCGACATAGGTGTTGTCGTCGGCAGTGGTTAGGGTGTTGATGGCAGTGTCGATTTGCTTGCCGAACACCACGCTCACGTCCGAGCCCATTGTCATAAAGTTGAGTTCTGCTACAAACTTCGACTTATCGGCAGAGAGTGTAGCCGTAAAAGAAGTGAGTGGAGACTTGCTTCCCTCGGTTACGCCTCCGATGGCGGCTGTAGAGGTAACGTTTACCCACTTGCCCTCGGTGGCCGAAGTGGCAAAGGTTGTAACGCCAGTTTCTGCATCAACCGTAGATCTAACGTTATCAATTACAAAGTCGCCAAACGTCTTGTATGCCATTGGTGCGAGTTTCTTAAATGTCACCTTGTATCTACTGCCACCCACTCGCTTCAGCTCCACTTCCTTCTGAGTGTAGTCGGTAGTTCTGCCTCCTCCACTTGTAACATGCAAATCGTCGGTAAACACCTGACCAAATGTGCAGAGCGTGGTCATCAGGAAGAATACTATAGAAAGAACTTTTTTCATATTAATTTTAGTTTAGATTGCTCAAATATAGCAATATTATTGCAAACGGGGTGCATTAAAACAAGTTTTAACATCATCAAAACTCATTTTAACACACCCCGTATAGTTGTTTGTTGTATCGTGTCTATATTACTTCAACACCTTAACAGTCTTGCCGTCAGCGGTGCGAACGATGTTCAGACCCTTCTGCAAGCCGTTCTGACGTGCGCCAGTAGCGTTGAACACAGCCACCGGAGCGGTCTTGCCTGCTACTACGCCGTTGATAGCTGTCTCCGACTTCTTGCCAAATACGCAGTCAACCTTAAGCTTTTCACCCATGTCTACAAGGAGTGAGATCTCAGCATAGAGCTTACCACCTTCTACTACAGAGTGGAGTGTAAGAGGAATTTCGTGTCCGAGAGCTTCCGCAACCGCTTTGTCGCTCGGCAACTTTGCAGTGCCTTCAAAGTCGTAAGTGGTAGCGTCGCCATTCTTTACGCCCTTGATACCCTCAACTATTACATCACCTACCTCAAAGATTCCGAAAGTGAAGTTCTTGAGCATGAATGTAGATGTACCATCAGCCTTGTGCTCAAGCTCAACTGTTGTTCCTTTAACAGGTTCCTGTGGAGCACCGTTGAGCGAGATTGCGAGATCGTCGGTAAACTTTTCTGTTGTCTGAGCGTTAGCTGTTGTCGCCATGAATGCTGTCGCAGCAACGGCGAGTGTCATAAAAAACTTCTTCATTTTTTTATTTATTTATTAATGCAATTTACTTCTTCAAAACCTTCAGTGTTCTGCCGTCGGCTGTGCGCACGATGTTCACGCCACGCTGGAGAGATGTAACCTTCGCACCAGTGAGGGTGTAGATGTGCTTAACTGTGCCGTCAGCTGCTACTACTGTGTTCACAGATGTTTCTGTCGGTGTGAAGTTGAATGTGTAAGAAACCGCCTCGTCCCAGTTGTCGACAACGAACTTACCAGTGCAGCTTGTCACCTTCTTATCTGCGTCAAAGCCTACGATAAACTCGAAGTCAGTATAGGGAAGCTCTGTGTACAATGGGTGTGTAGCTGTTGTCTTAGCCTTACCCTTCTTGCTTGTGAAGCTTGCCTCGCTGTCGCTGCCAGTGCGCTGAACGCCTTCGAACGAAACAGTGCCGAGGTCTACGCCTTTAGGAATAGCAACGTTGGTGAGCGAAAGGGTGTAAACATCCTTTGCAGTCTCGGTGAATGTGACTGTTGTCTGGTTGTTGTTCATCTGGTCGCCATCATTATACGTGTAGCCAGCGAGAGCACCATTTACTGAGAACGGATCTGCCGGAACGAACGGCTCCTGATAGTTGAACCATGCTGTGAGCTTGAACGAAGGCTCGCTCTCGTCTGTGAACACGATTGTAGCATAGAGGTCACCACCTTCGTCAATACGTGCCTCAACCTTAGCCTTGAGGTTTACGTAAGTGTCGTAGAAGTTAGGAAGAGTTTTGATCTCTGGCTCTACGGTGCCAGTGTATGTCACTTCGCCGTCAACTGTCTTCTTCTCCAGACCCTTCAGGAGTACGCCTGACATAGTGCCCTTCTCGGTGTCGATGTGCTCAATCTCGATGCTCTGCGCACCGTCGCTCCACTCGCAAACCTTTGCCACTACGCCTGGATACTTAACAACGCCAGACTGGCCGCCCTGGAACTCAGAAGCAACATCAGCTGTGAACTGCTCTGTAGCGGTGATTGTCGGTTTGTCGTCGCCACCGGTGCTGCCACCGCCGCTGCTTGTGCGTGTGCCTTCGAACACTACGTTTCTGTACTCCTTGGTTGTGTTAACCTGGAAGTATTTGAATGTGATGTAGATCTTCTCGTCGTCGATAGTTGACTTGCCGAGAGCGTCAGACAACTCGAAATAGTATTTTGTAGCTGCGCCGAGGTTGCCGCCTTCGTTAGAGAAGGTGAAGCTGTTGCCGCCTGCCCACTTATAGTTCTCGATTCCGGCGAATGTACACTTTCCGAAGTCGTCGTTGCCGAAGATTACGCTCTCGAACACGAGTGTGTACTTGCCGCCCTCGCCCTGAGTTACGGCTACAGTTGTTTCATAATCACTAAATTCGTTCAACTTAGAGTGGAATTTTCCTTTGTAATACTGCTGTGCAGACACACAAAGTGTAGTCATCAAAAGGACTAAAAGAGTAAAGATTTTCTTCATAAGCTTGTAATTTTAAAAGGTTTAATTATTTTTTGTTGTTATGGTGAGGTGGTGTGATGGTGATGAGATGGTGTGGTGGTGAGATGGTGAGGTGGTGAGATTTGCCATTAAGCCGTAAACTAATGTCAACATTACAACACATCAACATCACAACATCAACATCACAACATCACAACATCAACATCTCAACATCTCAACCTACTTGAGCTTGTACATCACACCGAGCGTAGCGTACACGGGGTACATGGTCTGCTCAATGGTCTTGAACTCCTTGCGGAACACTCCCGACATACCCCACTGCACGTCAGCATAAGCACCGAAACGATGCGAGAAGTACCAGTCGGCACCGAAGTCGAAGCCGAAGTGCCAGTGGCGCATATCGCTTGAGAAGTCGTAGTCGCCACGCTCACCCTCGTTGTGTCCGAGTTCCACCTTCTGTCCGGTTGGGTCGCCCTCGCGCAGATAGCCATCGTAGGCGTAACCCGAGAAGTCGTTGTTGAGCGCGTAAGAGAAGTAAGGTCCGAACTTCAAGCGCACGGCATCCGACACATTGAACGTAGCCTGCAGAGGCAGCGTTACGACGAGTTGTGATGTCTTCGTAACGACATTTCCGGTGAAGAGTCCGCTGAGCGACTCGCCGCCCTGACGCATCTCCATTGAGTAGCTCTTCACGCGAGCGTCGGTCTCCATCGCCTTTGTCTGGAAGTGGAAGCCTGCCATCATACCCCACTTCTTGGTGAGAGGCTTGTAGGCATCGAGCGCGAGAGTAAAGCTTGGCCTCGGCTTATAGCTATCGAGACCACGTATAGAGGCAGGCATACCCATCGGCATTGTGCCACCGATGTTGTAGCCGAGACGTGCCTGATAGTTCAGATTGTCGAATATTCCGAATGCTGACGCACTGTGCGCGCCGAAGAGCAGCGCAAGGGCTGCAGCTATTATTGTTTTCTTCATTTTGCTTGTTTTCTTACTTCTTGTATGCAATGCTTACCTTGTCGATGAGCAGTGTGCTACCCACAGCGCCCTCGAAGGCTGCGCCCTCGATGCTTGAGGTGAATACGACCGCCATGCTATAGCCCTTGTTGGCAAGGATGGCTGCATCGAGCTCGCGAGTATAGTTGAAGTCGACTGCGAACTCTTTCCATCCGCCCTCGGTCTTCACCACGTTGGGCACTCGTGCCAATGCTACTATCTGCGGCGAGGTGAGCACGTTGTCGCCCGTGAGATAGAACGCCTTGCCTTCGCTGTCGACGTTACGGAACACTACGGCGTAGATGTCGCCTTTGTCGGTGCGTCCTTCTACCACCTTGGCGTTCTTGTCCTTGAACGTTGCACCCGGTGTGTACTGGTAGTAGCCCGAGAGAGTCACGGGGCGATAGTTGATCTGGTTGTACGATCCGTCGCCGAAGTGTGTAGCCATAAGCGGTTCCTTGGTAGCCGACTTCGAGTCGAACACACCAGTGAAGAGGTTGCCGGCAGCGATGCGCATGTTCACAATGACGCCAAACGGTCCAGTATCGCACGTCTCAAGCTTCACGGCAGCTCCGTCGTAGCCCTCAGCGAGAGGTGCTGTCGGATACTGGTCGGGCTTTGCAGAACCTCTGGCTATACTAAAACCAGGGTTGCCGGTCGCCCAGTTGTATCCATTCTCGTAGTCGCTCCACATGTAGAACTTTGATGTAGCAGGGTCGAGCGAGTAGTTCTCGAAGTTGTAGTGTATGTATGCAAGCTTATCTTCTGGCTGATCGGGGTTTTGGTTAGCCTCTTCAGCCTTGATAAACACGCGGTATGTACGACTGTACTGACCATCTTCTGACGTTACGACGTATGTCACGGGGCCGTTAGCGAAGTTCTGCGCCGAGCCACTTTCGGGAGAGACTGTCGCTCCAGGGGTTGTCTTGAAGTAGACCGGCAGCGCGGTAACATCACTATTTGGGCGCAGGTCGGGGAAGATAAGGTCGGTCTTTGTCGACTCGATGCCCAATAGTTCGGCGTTTGACTGCTGAAAGAACACCTCGTCGGGGTTTTCTACCTGGATGCGTGCTTCAACGATATCGCACTCGTTGTTGGGTGCTTCGTCCTTAAAGCATGATGTGAGCGTTGTGGCGAACGCCACGATAGCGATAAGTGAGAATGGTTTTACCATTAATATTCGTTTTTGTTTATTACTACCAAGCCCATATCTAACTGAATTCAAGAGGGCTATAGTCGGCACAAAGTTCGGTAAAAAAAGCGACAGGCGCAAGAAAATACTTGCTTTTTTAACAATGCGCCTTAAAAAATGGTAATTTCCCGAACCTTTTGACAACAACAAAACCCATTAACACCATTTGTTTGTAAAAGAATGAGTAACTTTGCAGTTCGAATTTTATCAGGTAACGAATAATTAATCAGAGACACTATGCTTGGATTACCCAAAGATCCGATGATGCTGCTGAGCGTCATCAACACGCACTTGCGCGACACTTACCCCTCTTTAGACGCTTTATGCGACGACCTAAACGTGGAAAAACAACAGATAATCAGTCAACTTGCAGCAATCGGATATGAATATAATGAAGAGCAGAACAAATTCTGGTAATAGCACTATAAGCATGAGCCAGCACTACCGCACACTGCTCTCCATCGGCATACCCATTATGATTGGTCAGATGGGCATGATTGTCCTCAGCTTTGCGGACACAATGATGGTGGGACACCACAGCACTACGGAGCTTGGTGCGGCATCGTTCGTGAACAACATCATCAACCTTGCCATCATCACGGGCACGGGTTTCTCCTACGGACTGACGCCAGTGGTGGGTGCTCTGTTCGGTCGTGGCGAGCAGGCTGAAGCCGGTCAGGCTCTGCGCTGCTCACTGCTTACCAACACGCTGGCAGCGGTGGCTATGATGACGGTGCTCTTGGTGCTCTACTTCAACCTCGGCAATCTCGGACAGCCCGTAGAGCTCTTGGGCTATATGCGTCCCTACTACATGGTGCTATTCGCGTCGCTGCCGTTCGTGATGCTGTTCAACGCCTTCAAGCAGTTCACCGATAGCATCACGCTGACGCGCACATCGATGTGGATTTTGCTCTCGGGCAACCTGCTAAACATCCTCGGCAACTACATCTTTATATATGGCAAGATGGGCGCACCGGAGATGGGCGTTGTGGGTGCCGGCGTGTCGACGCTGCTCTCACGCATCATCATGGTGGTGATTTTCATCGTTGTCTTCATGCGCTCACGTCGCTTTGCTGCGTACCGCGAGGGTTTCTTCAAGCTCGGCTGGTCGCGTCCGCTGCTGTGCCGCCTCAACTCGTTAGGCACCCCGATTGCGCTGGAGATGGGCATGGAGACGGCATCGTTCTCGCTCTCCATCATCATGGTGGGCTGGCTCGGCACCATTGCCTTGGCATCGCACCAGGTGATGACAACCATCTCGCAGTTCACGTTCATGGTCTACTACGGACTTGGGGCTGCGGTGGCTGTACGCACAAGCTACTTCCATGGTCAGCGCGACGTGCAGAACGTGCGCCACACGGTGACGGCGGGTCTGCACCTGATGGTGATGCTCGAGGTGGTGCTTGGCGGCACCATCTTCCTGCTGCGCAACCACATAGGTGCGTGGTTCACCGACAGCACGGAGGTGTCGTCGACTGTGCTCACGCTGCTCCTGCCGTTCTTCATCTATCAGTTTGGCGACGGTATGCAGATCAACTACGCCAACGCGCTGCGCGGCATCGCCGACGTGAAGCCACTGATGCTCATTGCGTTCGTTGCCTTCTTCGTCATCTCGCTACCCGTGGGCTACCTCTGCGGCTTCGTGTTGGGCTACGGACTGATGGGCGTGTGGATGGCATTCCCGTTCGGACTGACATCGGCGGGCGTGATGATGTGGTGGAGGTTCAGAAAGTATAAATAACACTTAAGTATGTGCCAGTTATGTCATACATAATATGGCACATACGTCATAAGTTTCTTTGACACAATATCCGTATTGGCAATTTTTATTAGACCTACTTCTTGCGTATCTGCAATAATTCTTGACGCAACAGACGATTGCGTCTTTTTTAGATTAAAGCGTTCTCTAACTGACTGATTATTCATACTCTTTCCATCCTCGTTTACAAGGCACGCATGTTGATAACAAGCCTCAACCTTCTCCTCTTTGGTCATATCTTTCAAATCCTTATGCGGATAGAGCGTAACCCTTGTACACATTTCCTCCTTTGCTATTTTTGCAGCCGGCAAATGCATTTCTTCAATTGCAGCAACAGCTCGGTCTATCCCACTACCACGGCGTTCGCAAAAGCCTAACAAGAACATATGTTCTGCTAACTTCTCATTGCGAGAGTTCGGCGGAAGGTCTATCAAACGATTTATATCATTAAGTGGTGCACCAGGGTTTGTTATCACAACACGATTAGAGAATATCTCTATCGTAATGCTTATACCACAAATATCAAAATCCTGATGCACCAAAGCATTTGCTACAAATTCACGAATAGCGATTCGGGGATAATCGGCTACATCTTTACGCTTAACACCGATATCCTCTGTTGATACATTTTTCATTATGAAATCAACTAATCCCTCAAAGCCTACCGCATAACCGTATTTACCAAATTGTTCAAACAGAATATTGCGATTATTAACTCCCATATATTTACGTACAACGACCTTACGACTACCGAGTTCGTCGAAATCGCTCAGATTGTTTGCAAACAAAATAGCACCCAGATTTGTGATACTCCAGTCATCATCCGCACCAATACAGAACCCACATTCTGCCATTCGTGCAATAATACTGTCTACAGACTTAGGAACAGCCTTATCTTGCAGTTCAAAGAATTTTCGGAAATTCAAAAGTTGCAAGACACCACTTTTTGTCAACCCTCTTTTTGCTACTCGTTCTTCAAACCGAAGACCTTGCGAGGTTGCAATCATATTACGCACTTGTAGGTCTGACATCTTGCGCGTTTGTCCATTCACTCTACAATATGCTTCGTGATAGTCTTTTCCACGTAAGAATATCGGCTTTTCCCTTTGTTCTGGCACATACACAAACAAAATAGGATGTCCTTCATATTCCAAAACAGCATGGTCTATATCTATTGCCTGTGACAAATTATTGTGAGCGACATTACCTAAATTTCTAACAATTAGCTCAATCTGCTCTTTGGAAAGCGTAACAAACGAAGCATCATCGCTTATACCATAAGCAAACATGCCACCACCATGGTGATTGCAAAAGGCACAGATATGTTTAGCCAATCGATCAGACTTAGACGACAGATTGCACTTCCAATCGAGTTCACTCAATTCATGAGGAATTGGTTTCAAACTCTCTTTTAAAATATCCAAAGCTTTATCCTTCCAATTCATACATCTTTAGGCTTTCGGAATATACCTTACAAAGAAAAAACCATTGTAAATCAAATAGTTACAAAACAATGGAATTTACTTTGCAAATAAAAATCCGTATCGATTTAAAATTATTAGTTCTTATCACACGTGCAAAGATAGACCATAAATAGTAGAAAAACAAAACTTTTATGCAAAATAATAACAAGAAAGCAGATTGTAAGGCTCACCCAATAGCGGCTCATATAATATTGTTGTGTTTTTAACAATCTGTATTTCTTATGCAAACAACT
>ERZ1027060.713-NODE-713-length-10735-cov-5.811423_pt1 | contig 10735 bp, 8 predicted proteins | sample MGYA00519424_ERZ1027060 | MGnify/ENA primary metagenome ERZ1027060 (study PRJEB26926, sample SAMN06164500) | human gut metagenome | biome: ENVO:00009003; feature: ENVO:2100002; material: ENVO:00002003 | host: Homo sapiens | place: USA | collected 2012 ... | reverse complement strand
GATTAGCGAGTGTCTCGTGGGCTCGGAGATGTGTATAAGAGACAGAAATAAATATATCTTTGCATCGGACAAAACGCGAAAGATGGAACCCATTTGCCGGATCAAGGAGATCTACAAGACTCTGTACCAATTTGAACGGATCTTTTCCGAGCGTCACGGGCTGACGATCAACGAGGCGATGCTGCTCTGCTGCCTCAGGGACGGCCGCCCCCGCACGGCCGGAACGTTGTGCGATTTCGTCGGGCTGTCGAACCCCCGCGTCTCGAAGGTCATCACGGCGGTCGAGGGGAAAGGTTTTCTGCTCCGGACGATCAGCCCGCATGACCGGCGGCAGATGCTCTTCTCGCTCTCGGACGGAGGGTATGCGAAGATCCGGCAGATGCAGCAGGCTGCCATGGGGTTCGACGAACTTTTCGCCCGGCTGAAGGTCCTCACGGAGGAGGCGGAACCCTTTGAATCGAACCAATAAACCAAAAACATACGGACCCATGAAAATTCTTATTGTCGGAGGCGTGGCCGGAGGGGCCACCGTAGCGGCCCGCCTGCGCCGCCTGGACGAGCAGGCCGAAGTGATTCTCTTCGAACGGGGTAAATACGTGTCGTATGCCAACTGCGGCCTGCCCTACTACATCGGCGGCACGATCGCCGACCGCTCGAAGCTCTTCGTGCAGACGGCGAAAGGCTTCACCGACCGCTTCCGCATCGACATCCGCACCGAGCAGGAGGTCACCTCGATCGACCGCACGCGCAAGCAGGTTTCGGTGCACAACCTCGCCACCGGCGAGACCTACACGGAGTCGTACGACCGGCTGGTGCTTTCGCCCGGAGCCGAGCCCCTGCGCCCGAAGATCGAAGGAATCGAGAACCCGATAATCTTCACGCTGCGCAGCGTCCCCGACACGGACGCAATCAAACAATATGTCGATACGCAGCGACCGCAGCATGCCGTGGTCGTGGGCGGCGGATTCATCGGTCTGGAGATGGCCTAGAACCTGCACCGCCTCGGGCTGCATGTCGATGTGGTGGAGATGGCTAACCAGGTGATGGCCCCGCTCGACTTCTCGATGGCGGCACTCGTCCACCGCCACCTGACGGACAAGGGGGTGGGGCTCTACCTTGAGGATGGCGTCGTACGCTTCGAGGAGACCCCCGAAGGGCGTGTTTCCATCCACCTGCAGAGCGGCCGGAAGATCACGTCGGATCTGGTGATCCTGAGTATCGGCGTGCGTCCCGAGACCAGACTCGCCCAGGAAGCAGGGCTCGTGCTGGGCGAGCGCCGCGGCATCGCCGTCAATGAATACATGCAGACCTCCGACCCGGAGATTTACGCCCTGGGCGACGCCGTCGAGGTGCGCCATCTGGTCACAGGCCGCCCGGCCCTGATTCCGCTGGCAGGCCCGGCCAACAAACAGGGCCGCATCGTGGCCGACAACATCATACTGGGCAACACCCACTCCTACAAGGGTTCGATCGGCACCTCGGTTGCCAAGGTCTTCGACCTGACGGTAGCCGCGGCCGGAGCCAACGCCAAGCTTCTGAAGGCCAACGGCATCGAATACATCTCGTCGTACACGCACGGCGCTTCGCACGCCGGCTACTACCCCGATGCGCTGCCGCTCGCGATCAAGATCCTCTTCGCTCCCGGCACGGGCCGCCTGCTCGGCGCACAGGTCGTCGGATACGACGGTGCCGACAAACGCATCGAGATGTTCGAACAGATCATCCGCACGGGCGGCACCGTCCACGACCTCACGGAGCTGGAGCATGCCTATGCACCTCCCTACTCCTCGGCCAAGGATCCGGTGAACATGGCCGGATATGTGGCGGAGAACATCCTTGCCGGACGGGTGCGCCCGATCCAGTGGCGCGAGATCGGGACGCTTTCCCGGGAGACGCTGTGCATCGACGTCCGCACGCGCGACGAGTTCGCAATGGGCTCGATCCCGGGCTTCGTGAACATCCCGCTCGACGAGCTGCGCGAACACCTCGGCGAACTGCCGCGCGAGCGTCCCGTCGTGGTGAGCTGCGCCGTCGGTCTGCGGGGCTACCTGGCAAGCCGCATCCTCTCGCAGCACGGATTTGCAGACGTCCGCAACCTCTCGGGCGGCTACGCGACGTGGCGCGCGGCAACCGCCCCGGTACCCGAGCCACACAACGAGCAGAGCGGCAGCTGCGGATGCAGCACCGGGGCCGGAATCCGGAGTGTACGGCATGCGCCGACCGCCTGCGCGGAACCGGCAACCCCGACGCTCGAGGTGGATGCCTGCGGGCTGATGTGCCCGGGGCCGGTCATGCAACTCAGGAAGAGCTACGAAGGGCTGAAACCGGGCGAACGGCTCCGCATCACGGCAACGGACCAGGCATTCGGCCGTGACGTGGCCTCGTGGTGCCGGATGACGGGCGCCGAACTGCTGTCGCTCGACACGAGCTGCGGCAAGGTGCGGGCCCTGATCCGCAAGCAGACGCCGACCGAGGCTTCGTGCCGCAGCGCACAACGCACAGCGGCCGACAACAAGACGATCGTGGTCTTCAGCGACGATCTGGACAAGGCGCTGGCATCGTTCGTCATTGCCAACGGAGCGGCAGCAACCGGGAAGCGGGTGACGATGTTCTTCACCTTCTGGGGGCTCAACGTCATCAAAAAGCGCGAAAAACCGGCCGTACGGAAAGACCTCATGGGCCGCATGTTCAGCTGGATGCTCCCGGCGCACAGCGGACAGCTGCACCTCTCGAAGCTCAACATGTGGGGCATGGGCAGCCGCATGATGCGCGGCATCATGCGCCGCAAGAAGATCGACAGCCTCGAGGAACTGATGCGCCAGGCCCGCGAGAGCGGCGTGGAGATGATCGCCTGCACGATGTCGATGGACGTCATGGGCGTACGGCGCGAAGAGCTGCTGGACGGCGTCACGCTGGGCGGCGTCGCCTCATACCTCGACCGCACCGAGGAGGCCAACCTGAACCTCTTCATCTGATCGTTTCCGCCCGGGGATATATCCCGGCCCCGCACCCGGATCCGAAGACGGCGGGCGGGCTTTCGGGACCATGGCTTCAAAAAAGGCCTGCATGCTTTTGACATGCAGGCCTTTTCATCTTGCCGGAGCAGCCGGAGCCGGTCCGGGTCCTGACTGGCCCGACAGAAAAACGGACGAAATTGCTCCCTTCGGAAAACTTTTCGTGTACAAAAATCAAACGCCCGATCGAATTATTGCGTACCTTTGTTATGTGTTTGCGACGCAGACCCGGGAGCCTTCCTCCCGAAGAGACAGGCCTCCGTCCGCAGGCCGCAATACCAAAACCCCATGAACTACCCGCTCTACGAATACTCGCTCTGCATCGCCCTGCCGCTGATGATCTTCTTCGGCGTCTATTTCCTGCTGGCCCCGACGCCCGACCGGGCCATCTTCGCCAACTACCTCCGCTCACGGCGCATCATGGGCGTTGCCATATTGCTGCTGGCCGCCAACTATGCGGTGCATTTCTTCTTCGGGATCCGGTTCCACAACGTCAATGCAGCCATCCTGATGAACCTTTCGACCTACTTCCTCTGCTACTGGCTCTTCAGTTCGGCGCTCACCACGCTGCTCGACCGCTTCTACGTCACGGGGCGCCGCTTTGCCTTCCACCTCGCCGCATGGATGTTCTTCACGCTCCTGTCGGCCTTCATCCTGCTGGGTCTGCACGGCGGCCCGACCCAAAAGGCGGGACTGACGGTGATGGCCGCCTGGCTCGTGTGCTACGGCATCTGGCTGGCCCGACGCCTTATCCGCGCCTACCGACGCGCCGTGCGTCTCTTCGCCGACACCCACTCCGACGACATCGGGGCCTACATCCGCTGGCTCTCGATCTTCACCTACTGGGCCGTCATCTTCGGTGTCGGCTGCGGGCTGCTCACGTTCCTGCCCGACCGCTACGTCTTCGTGTGGATCCTCTCGTCGGTTCCTTTCTACATCTACCTTTTCCATTGCTACCAGAGCTACCTGCTCTTCTACGAGCGGGTGGAACATGCAATGGAGAGCGAAATCGCGTCGGAAGACGAGATCCTGAGCGACGCCGGGACGGAGCCCGAACCCGAACCCGAAATGCCGTCGCACCTCACGGAGATCGCCGGAAAGATCCGGGAGTGGATCGCCGCCGACGGCTATCTCCACCCGGGACTCACGATCAAGGAGCTGGCCGACACCCTGCATACCAACCGCACCTACCTCTCGGGATACATCAAGGCGACCTACGACCTTTCGTTCCGCGACTGGGTCACCGACCTGCGACTGGAATATGCCAAGCGGAGCATGCTCCGGCACCCCGAGCAGAACATCGCCGAGATCGCCGAGATATCGGGCTTCGTTTCGCCCAGCCATTTCACCCGGATCTTCAAGGAAAAGGAGGGTGTATCCCCGTCCGGATGGCGCAGGTCCCGGCTTGAAAACGATCCGATTTCGTGACATGCCGCCCTCCCCGGGCATCGGTGCGTCTTGCCTGAACAACAATTTTTCTTGCCTAAACGACAATTTTCACTTGCCTAAACAACAATTTCTTGCCTAAACGACAAAATTTGCACTCCGCACTTTCCTGTTCCGATTTTTCCGCTAATTTTGTCCTCGAACTCTTCGGCTCGATGCCATGATCCCCTTCTGGAAAAATCCCCGCACGGACCTTTCGCCCCTCGGTAGCGAAACGGCTGCGCGCACCCGCATCCTCCGAAATTCCCCCCCCCACAAAAAATCCGGAACTGACGCCCCCGCGGCGTCTCCCTTCAGCCCGAATCTCCCCGATCCGGGCCGGGGGTGTTTTGTCCCCGCGGCAACCCGAACAAATCCATGATACCATGAATAGACTCCTGACCCTTTTGTTTGCGTTGGGACTCCTGGCAGTCCCGACCTTCGGCCAGACGGCGGACGGACCCTCCGGATCCGCGTCGGCCGAGTACACCTTCCGATTCGTCGCCGACGACGACATGTTCTACATCCCGTGGAACGGAAACGGCGAAGAGCTCGACCGCCTGATCGCCTGCATCGCCGAAAACCGTGCCGCCATCCTCGACGGCGCGGTGCCCGTCGAGGTCGAGGGCCGCTGCACCTCGCAGTCCTCTGCGGCCGAGAACCTCGCCGTGGCCAAGACCCGATCCAACCGCGTGAAGACCGAGATGATCCTCCGCGGCGGGCTCACCGAGGCGTGCTTCTCGACGAAGAACCATGCCACGGGCGGCAATCTGGTGACCGTGCGCATCGTCATCCCCGCCGGGCCCTCGGAGGCCGAACGGGAGGCACAGCGCCGCGCGGCCGAAGAGGCCGAGCGTCTCGCAGCCGAAAAGCGCGCCGAAGCCGAGCGCCTCGCAGCCGAGCGGGAGCGGGAGGAGCGTCTCGCCGCAGCGAGGGCCGAAGCCGAACGGGAAGCCCGGGAGCCGGTCGTCCGGGTCGAGGAGCCCGCGGAGCCCGAAGCCTGCGCCATGGGGCTCGACCTGCGCGCCAACCTGCTCCGCTGGGCCACCCTGACGCCCGACCTCGGCGTCGAGTGGCACATCTCCGACCGGTGGAGCCTCGGCGTCGGCGGATCGTGGACCTCGTGGTCGTGGAGCGACAAGGACCGACGCTATGCCCTCTGGGAGGTGGCGCCCGAGGTGCGCTATTATATGGGTGCGCAGCGCCGCGGCTACCTCGGCGCGATGTTCAAGGCCGGGGCGTTCAACTACAAGCTCTCCGAGACGGGACGCCAGGGTGACCTCGTGGGCGGAGGCCTAACCGGAGGCTACATCCTGCCCCTCGGCAAGCGCCTCGCCCTCGATTTCTCGCTCGGGCTGGGCTGTCTGCATGCCGACTACGAGAAATACCGCGTCATCGACGGCGTGCGCGTGCGTCAGGGATCCGAAACCCGCAACTGGTGGGGACCCGTCCATGCCGGTATCTCCCTGAAGTGGAACCTCTTCTAAACCGAACGACCTCGATATGAAAACTACACGACATATTCCGATTCTGGCCGCCGCCGCAGCCGGGCTGCTGGCCGCCGCCTGCGTCAAGGACACGCTCTACAACACCCCGCACCCCGACCACGGGAAGATTGCCGTAACGGCCGACTGGTCGGCACGCGGCGAAGGCATCGACATACCTGCCACGTGGACCGTTGCGATGGGTGACTATACGGGTACGGAGACTTCCGCCACCCATGCACCCGACCATCTGTTTGCTCCGGGCAGCTACACCCTCGCGGCTTGGAACCCGGCCGAGGGAATCACGGTGAGCGGCACCACGGCCGCCGTGGCCGCAGCCGCGGATGCCGGGGACGATGCGGAGAGCTGCATCGCGGCCAATCCGGGCTGGTTCTTCGCCCATGCGGAGCAGGTGACCATCAAGCAGGACAAGGACCACTCGTTTACCGCCGCGATGAAGCAGCAGGTGCGCGAACTGACGCTGGTCGTCGAACCGACGGGGGATGCCGCCGGACGCATCACGGAGATTTCGGCCCACCTGACGGGTGCAGCCGGGACGCTGGACTTCGCGACCGATACCTACGGAGCCGCTTCGAACGTCGTATTGCCCTTCACCAGGATAACCGAAGGGGATGATGCCGGCAAGTGGAAAGCCACGGTGCGGCTGCTGGGTGTCACGGGCAGCGAGCAGCTTTTGAAAGGCGAAATCCGCTATGCCGACGGCAACCCGCGCCCCACCACGCTGGAGAGCGACCTCTCGGAAGCTCTCAAGGAGTTCAACGCGAAGAAGACCGAGCCTCTGACCCTCGGCGGAACGCTCGTCGAGACCCCCGAAGAGGCCGAATTTTCGGGATTCGAGATCACCGGATGGGAAACGGGGGACGGAGGCGACGTTAGCGCGGAAATGTAAGACAATTAACAATTAACAATGAATAAAATGAAGACTAAACACTTTGCACTCGCAGCGCTGGCATTGACACTTGCCGCCTGCAACAACGACAATGAGAACCTGAATAACGGCCCGGTAGCCGCCCAGTTTATCGCCGACATTACGCCCGCTACCCGCGTCAATTCGGGAGGAACCGACTGGACCGACGGCGACCGCATCGGCGTCACCGGCGCCGGCTTTACCAACGTGCCCTACAAGAGAGAGAGCGGCCAGTTCGTGACCGACGGTACGACCATCTATTTCAATGACACCGAAACGCATACCTTCCATGCCTACTATCCGTATCAGTCTGACGGCGGAACGGTGACCGTCAGCACCGCAGCCGACAAGCAGGGCACGGACATCGACTTCCTCTTTGCCTCGGGAGCCACGGGCGACACCCACAACCCGGAGGTGAGCTTCACCGACAAAACGAAGGATGGCGGCCCAGACAACTCGTTCCACCACTGCATGAGTCTCATCAAGTTTACCTTCAAGCCAGGCGATGGTCTCAGTTTCAACGAAACGGAACCTGCCGGCTACACGTTGGAGGGGCTGAAGCACGAAGGCACATTCGACACGGCTACCGGCACGACTGCCGTAACCGCAGCCTCCGAATCGCCGATTACCATGCAGCTGGGCGGTGCCACCACTTCGCAAGTCATCATTCTCCCACAGGAAGTGACCAAGCCTCTTGAACTGAGCGTGTCTTACAACGGACTGAGCTACAACGCCCAACTGAAACTGCCTGCTACACCCACAGACAATTTCTACACAGCAGGCTATGCCTACACCTACAACGTAACGCTCAAAAATAAGGACATCGAGGTGAGCGAAGCCCAAATTACCCCGTGGGAATCCGGAGATTCGAACGATGCAAGTGCAGAGTTGTAATCCCCGCACACCGCTGCCCCGGCGAAAGCGTCAAGCCGGAGCTGCCCATAGACAGAATGGTGCGACGGCCGCCTTCGCAGGCGGCGGCAGCACAAAACGAAAACAAATAAAAAACAACCCGATATGAAGAAAAGACATTCCATCCATGTACTTCTTGCCGCAGCCGCGCTGCTACTTGCCATGGCTGCCTGCACGAAGGACGAACTGGCGGACGGTGACCGTCTGCCCGAAGGACAATACCCCCTTGAGATAGCCCGCATCACCCTCGGCGTGGAGGGCGGCGAGGCGCAGCCCTGGGGCACACCGCAGACGCGCGTCAGCGAGATTGCGGACGGCAACAGCAGCAAGTTTGACGCGGACGACAAGTTCGCCGTACAGATAGACGGCAAGGACGAGGTCGGCACCTACGCCGTGCAGGACAACAACACCGTCAAAGCCGAAACACCCCTGTACTGGAGCGACACCGGCGAACATACCGTCACCGCCTGGTACCCCGCCACGGGCGGCACCCTCGACCTCAGCGACCAAAGCCAAAGTCTTGCCTACCTGCTGTACGGCACAGGCAGCGGCAACTACCAGACTCAGGTCACGCTGAATTTCACCCACGCTCTGGCGAAGGTGCGCGTGACGCCCACGGACGATGCACTCGACCAGGTGCAGAGCCTCCAGCTCTATGCCCATACCCAATGCACTTATGAAAAAGGTACAGTAGTGCAAGGCTCGCAAGAGGGCTGGATAGAGATGAAGCGGTGCGAATACACCGAGAACGGCAACGCCATCACCTGCTGGGAGGCGAACGTGGTGCCCGGCTACGAGATAACCAAGCTGATGGCGAACAACGACAACAAGGAACGCGACCTCTCTGCTGCCATCACCCCCGAGGCGGGCAAGTTCTACAACATCACGCTGGATAAGGACAAGGGATATACCGACGACGGACAGGGCAACTACACCGTGACTACTGCCGAGGGATTGAAGGCTGTGGCAGACATAGCCAACAACGGTAATCTCGGTATCAACATCACCCTGACTGCCGACATCGACCTGAAGGGCATCGACTGGACGCCGATAGGCATAGACTATAACCACCAATACACCGGCACCTTCAACGGCGGCGGCCATACCATTACGGGGCTGACCGTTACGGGAAGTGACCAATATGTGGGTCTGTTCGGCCACATCGGCTCCGGCGGCACGGTGAAGGATGTGACGCTGGAGGAGGTGAAGATAGAAAGCAATAACGATATGAGCGCTGTCGGCGGCGTGGCGGGACGCAGCTATGGCACCCTTGAAAACTGCTCGGTGTCGGGCAGCGTCAGCGGCAGCGGCATTGCTGGCGGTGTAGTAGGCTACCAATCGGGCGGTTTCCTTACCGGGTGCAGCTCCTCGGCCACAGTGAATGCCGGGGGTGTAGCCGGCGGCGTGGCAGGTCTGACGGATAGTGGTGCCACCTTGACCGCCTGCTATGCCACGGGCGATGTGACCCTTGAAAGTATCAACTCAGGCGGCAACTTTGTCGGCGGCGTGGTGGGAAGTAACACATCCTGCACCCTCAAAGCCTGCTATGCCTGGGGCAGCGTGACCGGTAGCGGAAGCGGCACCATCTATGTAGGCGGCGTAACGGGAACCAATGATGAGGGTACCCTGACCGCCTGCTATCATGCCAATGGGACTGTCAGCGGCCCGGCCGGAACCACAGGCGGCGTAACGGGACGGAACTATAAATTTTTCAATGACCCTGTTATCACCGCCTGCTACTGGGGAAGCAATCCCGACACAGGCATCGGCTACAATGAGGGAGGCAGCACCACCATCGAAACCACCAAAGTGACGGACGGCGACTGGTTAGACGCCGTTGCACAGATGAACGCCGCCCTGCAGAATGCAGGTTCAGAGTGGCGTTACGAACTCACTGGAGAATTGCCAACCTTGAAAAAATAGTAAACCGTCGGGCGGGCCCCAAATCGGAGCCCGCCCTTTTTCGTACCGGCAAACGCCCGATCACCGGATCTCGACCGGCTCGATGGGCTGGCAGGTCACACGGTCGAGCGGCGCATCGCGGTAGGCCACCCGCCCGAAATCGATCGTCTTGAGGTCGATGCTCCGAATCCGGCTGTCGTACATCGTCCGGTAGTAGATCACCCGGTTGCACATGTCCGAGGCCGAGGTCCACTGCGTGGCGCTCGGGATATCGGCCGGCACCTTCCCCTCGGGAAACTCGATCCCGATCGGGATATCGAAGTTGTTCAACAGCTGGAAACCCTGCCGCACGGCATCCTCGGCCGTGGACTGTCGGGGTGCCGTAGCCTGGAAGAAGGCCGCCCGCACGAAGCGCGACGGCGGCGTGACGTCGCCCGGGATGCCCAGGAAACCGCTCCCCGCACCGAAAGACGAGAGACGGAGAGCCCCCAGCTCCTGCCCCGGGGCCGAACCCGGGTAGAGATTGACGTAGTTGTTCAGGTTGGTCAGCTGCCACTCGAAGCCCGGGGAGTTGGTCAGCACCCCGAGGGCGTTCTCGTAGAAGACCGGACGTCCGTCGATGATCTCCAGCACAAGCTGCCGGCCCGAAGTGTCGGTGAAGCGCCAGTGCACGGTCGAGGCCCGCGGATCGACCGCCACGACACGGACCCGCCCGACAGCCTCCTTCACCTCGTCCACCGTGCGGCACTCGCCGAGGAGCCACGCCACCAGCTGCAGGTCGGCGATGCTCTCGTCGCGCCGCGCCGGGTCGTACGCCTCATACCGCCCGTAGCCGGGGAAGTAGAACAGCCCGGCCGAGAGCCCCTCCTCGTTGAGCCCCTCGGCCACGAACTCCCTCTGCTCGACGGCCAGCCCGACATAGCCGTAGCGGGCCGTGAAGCGCATGCCGTCGAGTCCCTCCGGGGTGTAGGAGCGCTGCGCATATCCGCGCGGCACGACGACATAGCGGCTGTTGAGGTTCTGTCTCTTATACACATCTCCGAGCCCACGAGACACTCGCTAATCTCGTA
>ERZ1027060.711-NODE-711-length-10737-cov-4.294140_pt1 | contig 10737 bp, 7 predicted proteins | sample MGYA00519424_ERZ1027060 | MGnify/ENA primary metagenome ERZ1027060 (study PRJEB26926, sample SAMN06164500) | human gut metagenome | biome: ENVO:00009003; feature: ENVO:2100002; material: ENVO:00002003 | host: Homo sapiens | place: USA | collected 2012 ... | reverse complement strand
GATCTACACAAGGAGTATCGTCGGCAGCGTCAGATGTGTATAAGAGACAGCAACTCAACCTGTTCTGACGATGAAACCGATCTTTCTGGTGGGCTACATGGGCTGCGGCAAGAGCACGCTGGGCCGCAAGCTGGCGCGGCGGCTCGGTGCGGCCTTTGTCGATACGGATGCCGCGGTCGAGGAGCTGGAGGGGGCCTCGGTGGCCGACGTCTTCCGTTACGAGGGCGAGACGCGCTTCCGCGAACTCGAACGCGGGGTGCTCGAGCGGGTGATCGCCTCGGGCGATGCCGCCGTGGTCTCGACGGGCGGCGGCCTGCCCGTCTGGCGCGACAACATGGAGTGCATGAATGCCGCCGGACATACGGTCTACCTGTGCCGCACGGCGGCGCAGATCGCCGGGCGCCTGAGCCCCTACGGACGGCAGAAGCGCCCCCGCCTGCGCGGCCTGAGCGACGACGAACTGGTCGGCTTCATGGAGCGCGACATGGCCGTGCGCGACCCCTTCTACCGGAAGGCGGCGCTGACGGTCGAGTGCGGCGGACGGAGCGACGACGAACTGGTGGGGGAGATCCTCGGGCGGCTCTTCCCCGACGGCCTTCCCGCGGGTTGCCGCCCGGCTGCCGGAGTGCATGACTGAATCTCAAGGAACGATGAACGACGGAAAGACAACGGGAAACCGGGCCCCGATCGGGGTCTACGATTCGGGGCTGGGCGGACTGACCGTCTGGCGGGAGATCCGCCGTGCGCTGCCCTCGGAGTCGCTCGTCTACCTGGGCGACGGGGCTAACTGCCCCTACGGCTCCCGCCCGCGTGAGGAGGTGCAGCAGCTGGCCGATGCCGCGGTGGCGCGGCTGGTCGGCGCCGGTTGCAAGATGGTCGTCGTGGCGTGCAACACGGCCACGGCGGCGGCGATCGACTTCCTGCGTGCGAAATATGCCTCTCTGCAGATTGTCGGCATGGAACCGGCCGTAAAGCCCGCCTGCCTGGCCACCCGCAGCGGGGTGGTGGGGGTGCTGGCCACCGAGCGGAGTCTCGACGGGGAGCTTTTCCGCCGGACTGCGGCCCGCTACGGCTCGGGTATCGAGGTACTCACGGTCCCCGGACGCGGATTCGTCGAGCTGGTCGAGGCGGACCGCGAACAGACGCCCGAGGCCGAGGCCTGCGTGCGCGAGGCCGTCGAGCCGATGCTGCGGCGCGGCGCCGACCAGATCGTGCTGGGATGCACGCACTATCCCTTCCTGCGCCCCGTCCTGGAGCGCATTGTGGCCGGCCGCGGCGTGACGATCGTGGACCCTTCGCCGGCCGTGGCGCGGCGGGTCGTGCAGCTGCTCGACCGCTACGGGCTGCGTGCTCCGGCCGACAACCTTCCCCGGCTCGAATTCCTCACCTTCGCCGACGAGACCTACCGTGCCCGGCTCGAGGCAAAGGCTCTTGCTTCAATGGACTGATTGCCGCAAGCGCCTGATTGAAAGAGCGAAGTCTCTGCTGATCGTATCTGTTGGTTTAAGTGACCAGCTTAATGCGTAGCAGGTCAGTGTCGTATCCGTTATTTTTTCTCCGTTTCCGCCCTCCGGTTTTCAAATCCGCAAATATTTCCGTATCTTCGCTCGATAATATCGAGCGTCAAGGAAACACATGGCATCCAGAAACAATACATCCGCCTCTTCGGGCCGGCGGCAGACCGTGGCCCGCTCCAACAGCGACAGCGCCCGCTGGATCGCGGGACTGCTGCTGCTTTTCATCGGTCTGTTCGTCGCCGCCTCGGTCTTCTTCTCGTTTTTCACGTGGGACGTGGACCAGAGCATCCTGCAGCGTCCGGCCGAGGAGCGCGAACTGTTGGGCGACGAGGTGGAGAACCTCTGCGGCGAGGCCGGTGCGCGCATCGGCCGCATGCTGGTGGACAACTCGTTCGGCGTCTTCGGCATCCTGCTTCCCTGCATACTGGTGCTTGTCGGCATCCGCATCATCCGCCAGCGTCCGCTGCTGCTCAACCACTCGATCCTCTCGCTGCTGCTGATCCTCATCCTGGGGTCGCTGACCCTCGGTTTCGCCTTTGGCGACCGCTGGAGCCTCTGCTCCTCGACCGGCTGGGGCGGCGCCTTCGGCATCGGGGTTTCGGAGATGCTCCACGCCCACATTGGCGTGGTCGGGACGCTCATCCTGTTGCTCGGCGGGTGGATCCTCACGGGCGTGTTCATCAACCGCAATTTCATCAATACGGTCAATGAGGCCGGCAACGTCATGGTGGACCGCAGCGAGCGGATCGTCGAGACGGTGCGCCGCAAGGTCGTGGGCCATACCCCGGCCGACGAACCGCTCGGCGGCGGGATGCAGGAGGAGGCTTTGGCTTCCGGGGCTGCCGCGCCCGATGCCGAAGCGAAGGCTGACCCGGAGGACGACGTGCGCGCTGCCGGACGGCATTCCGGCAAGGAGGGTGAGCCGGCCGCACCGGCTGCGGAGGTGGAGACGCCTGCAATGCGGCGCCCGATCCGGGTGCAGTCGGGTGTGCCGTCCGGGCGGCCTGCGGCAGGGGATGCATCGTTCCGCACGGACGAGGAGCGCCGTGCAGCCGAGGTCTTCCGCGATGTGGCGGCCGGAACGGATATGCCCCGCGACCCGCATCCAGTGGATGGGACGGAGATCGTGCGGCCGGCAGCCGAAACGGCCGGCGTGGCGGTGGCGGCGAATGCCGCGGAAGCGGGGGAGGAGAGCCCCTTCCTCGAGCTGACTCCCGACGGGCGGCCGATTGTCGCTGATGATGAGGCGGAGGCCGACGTTCTGTCGGCCGATGACGGGGAATTCACGGAGGTGGATCTCTCCCGTTCGGGCGACCGCGTGGTCATGGGCCGCGGCGGTCTGGTCGAACTGGCGCGTCCGTCCGTCGTGCGGCAGCCGGTGCAGGAGGGTCCGTTCACCGAGATCACCGTGGGCGGCGACGACCCCGAAGGCGGGGCTTCCGCCCGCAGCGCAGTGCAGGAGACCGTGCGGCGCGGCCCGTCGTATGCCCCGCGCAACGACGAAGACCGCCCCGTCTTCGAGGAGTTCACGACGGCGGACGATCCGGCGGACGCTCCCGAGCTGCTGCAGGGCCCCGGGCCGGACGTGCATCCGGTGGCCGGGATGCCCTCCGAAACGGCCGCGGCGCCCGCCCACGATGGCGGGGAGACGACGCAGGGGGTGGTGGTCACGGTCGAGGCGCACGAGGCGCGGATGGTCGATGAACGCAAGATCCCGACCGAGAGCTACGATCCGCTGAAGGATCTGGTCAATTACCGCAAGCCGCCCGTGACGCTGCTCGAGGACTACATCTCCGATTCGGAGGTCTCGGACGAGGAGATCTTCGAGAACAAGACCCGCATCGAGGAGACGCTCAAGTATTTCGGCATCCCGATCCAGCGCATTAAGGCCACGGTGGGCCCGACGGTGACCCTCTACGAGATCGTGCAGGCCCAGGGCGTCAAGATCTCGAAGATCCAGGGGCTGCAGAACGACATCGCGCAGAGCCTCAAGGCCGAGTCGGGCATCCGCATCATCGCGCCGATCCCCGGGCGCGGCACGATCGGCATCGAGGTGCCGAACCGCTGCAAGCAGGTCGTGTCGATGTATTCGGCCATCCGCTCGCTGCGTTTCCAGGAGTCGAAGGCCACGCTCCCGGTGGTCATCGGGCGCACGATCCAGAACGAGAACTTCGTCTTCGACCTGGCGAAGATGCCCCACCTGCTCGTGGCCGGAGCCACGGGTATGGGTAAGTCGGTGGGGCTGAACGCCATCATCACCTCGCTGCTTTACCGTATGCATCCGGCGCAGCTGAAGTTCGTGATGATCGACCCCAAGATGGTCGAGTTCTCGCTCTATGCCAAGATCGAGAAGCACTTCCTGGCCAAGATGGAGTCCGAGGAGGAGGCCATTGTCACCGACCCCAAGAAGGCGGTCTACACGCTCAACGCCCTCTGCACGGAGATGGACACCCGTCTGGAGCTCTGCAAGAAGGCCGGGGCGCGCAACATCGCCGAGTACAACGAGAAATTCACCGCGCGGCGGCTCAACCCGATGAACGGCCACCGCTTCCTGCCCTACATCGTCGTGGTGATCGACGAGTTCGCCGACCTGATCATGACGGCCAAGGAGGTCGAGATGCCCGTGACGCGCCTGGCGCAGAAGGCCCGCGCCATCGGCATCCACTTGATCGTGGCCACGCAACGCCCGTCGGTCGATGTCATCACCGGAAAGATCAAGGCCAACTTCCCGGCCCGCATCGCCTTCCGCGTGATGCAGATGATCGACTCGCGGACGATCATCGACCGTCCCGGCGCCGACCAGCTCATCGGCCGCGGCGACATGCTCATCTCGAAGGACGGCGAGCTGACCCGTATCCAGTGCGCCTTCGTCGATACGCCCGAAGTCGAGCGGATTGTCGATTACATCTCGAAACAGCAGGGCTACACCGAGGCCTATGCGCTGCCCGACTATACGCCCGAGAGCGCCGGCGGCGAGGGCATGGGCAGCAGCGAGGAGTCGTCGGCCCCGGTCAAATACGACACGCTCTTCGCCGAGATCGCCCGCGAGGCGGTGTCGGGCGGACAGATCTCCACGTCGATGATCCAGCGCAACTACGAGGTGGGCTTCAACCGCGCCGGGCGGATCATGATGCAGCTCGAACGGGCCGGCATCGTGGGTCGCCAGCAGGGGGCCAAGCCGCGCGACATCCTCTTCCACGACCTGCCGTCGCTCGAGGCGAAGCTGCAGGAGCTGGGGTTGTTCTGACACGCGGCGGAGGTGCGCGGACCATGCAACGAAAATACAAGACTGAGATGATGAGAGGAATGAAAGCAATCGTCTGGATGGCGGCCCTTCTGGGCGGAGTGTGCGGCGTATCGGCGGCCGACCGGGCCGGTGATCTGTTGCGCGGGGTTTCCGACGGGTTCCGCGCCATGAAAAGCTATGCCGTGCGCTTCGAGGTCGCAACGGCCGATTATCGCTCCTCGGGGAGTTATGTCGTCGAGGGCGAGGCCTACAGCCTCGAACTGGGCGATGCCGAGGTCTTCTGCGACGGGAAGGTCCGCTACGAGGTGGACAACGGCCGTCGCGAGGTGACGATCCTCGATGTGGACCGCCGGAGCCGCAACATCCTGAACAATCCCGTGCGGGCGTTCGACTTCATCGGCAGCGACTACTCCTGCGAACTGCTTTGGGAGCGCGACGGACAGGCGGCCGTGCGGCTGATCCCGATGGCGGGGAGCGACTCGTCGGCCGGGGAGATCACCCTCGTGGTCGATACGTCGCGGATGCGTCCCGTGTCGCTCTCGTACGACTACGATGGCGAGCGGGTCGATGTCGCGATCCGCTCGGTGGGTGCGCCCGATGCCCCGCTGCGGCGCTTCGACCGGAAGGCCTGCGAGGGCTACGAATTCATCGATTTCCGGTAACCCCGGACCTGTTTCCGGCCCGTATCGGGTGTCTCGGGGGACGGTGTGCGCCGGCTTTTTTTGACGGAGCCGCCTGTCTCTGCCCTGCGGCATGTTCGGGCCCTTCGGACAAGATATGGAGCCGCCATGCTTCGGTTGGACGGATATGATGCCGGAAACCGGGTATTGCGGTTTTTGTATTTTTTTAATATCGTTTCTTTCGAGGCGTTAAAAATATATAAACGATCCTTTGTGTGTCGTATCTTTTTTAGTATATTTGTAACGTGTGTTGAATGGATGTCGGCGACGGGAGGGCCTTGTGGGCCTGAGGTTTGTCGGGTGCAGCCCTGTGTGTAGGGGCGAATCCGGTTCGGACGAGGAAGAGACGGAAAACCAAAATACTGACCCGTATGAAGAGATGGATTTTATTGTTCGCTTTGCTTGGGGCGGCCGCCGTTGCGCACGCCCAGTCTTTTGTGGATAACGGCAAAGGCATGATCTGGCAATTCGAGTTCCGAAACCTGTTCCAGTCGAAAAGCGAGGGCGTCAAGCAGCGCGTGCTCGAGGAGGAGCTGGCGGTCGGGTATAGCTTCGATCCGCGTTTCTCGCTGCTTGTTCCGGTTACGCGGTCGGTGGGGCTGTTCGATGCCGATAAGGCGAAAAACTACGAGGATGCCATGCAGCTCGGGCTGGGTTTCGGCTACGCACCGCTGCATACCGATCACGACCGGCTCGACATTTCGGTCCGGTTCGGCAATACGCTCGGCGGCGACTGGCACTTCCGTTCATACGATGCGGGTGTGCGCTGGCAGTCCGACGCCCTGTGGACTCCGCTTTTCATAGGTGCCGGTGTCCGCTATGTCGATGCCTACAAGGGCGGATTTGCGGATTACTGCCATGTCTATCTGTCGGTCGGCGTCCGCATCCTGTGGCATTGCGGGGCCGGGCGTGCGGAACGGTAGCCTGTCCGGCGTGCCGCCGGGCTGCTCCTGCGGCCGGATGGCGTGCCTGCCGCCGCACCGGAAAAAGGCGTATTTCTCCCGACACCCCGTCGGGAGATTTTTTTTATGCCGCCAAATCGCCCGAAAAGGGCCGAAAACAGCCCTTCGCGGAGAAAATATCCTCTCCGGGGGTGTGTTTTCCGGGTGGAAAGTTGCCCGAATCGCGGGAAATTACTATTTTTGTTCGTTAAATATAGTGTGACGGAACAGCGGAACGGTACGTTTGCCGCGCCTCAGGCTCCGGCACCGTCGGGCTGCCCGTGCGGCAGCCGGCGGGACCACCGGTCCGTCGTGAAGCAGAAAAGTGAAACCTTATGTTGACTGAAGAAGAAAAGAACGCCGGTTTGGTGGGGCGAATCATCCCCATCAATATCGAAGAGCAGATGAAGTCGGCCTACATCGACTACTCGATGTCGGTGATCGTCTCGCGTGCGTTGCCCGACGTGCGGGACGGTCTGAAGCCCGTGCACCGACGCATCCTCTACGATATGAGCGCCGAGCTCAACCTCTACTCGGACAAACCCACGCGTAAGTCGGCCCGTATCGTCGGCGACGTGCTCGGTAAGTTCCACCCCCACGGCGACTTGTCGGTCTACGACGCCATGGTGCGTCTGGCCCAGGAGTGGTCGATGCGCTACCCGCTGGTGGACGGCCAGGGTAACTTCGGTTCGATGGACGGCGATTCGCCGGCCGCCATGCGTTATACCGAGGCCCGCATGAAGAAGATTACCGACGAGGTGATGGCCGACATCGACAAGGAGACCGTGGACTGGACGCTCAACTTCGACGACACGATCCCCGAACCCACGGTGCTGCCCACGAAGATCCCGCTGCTGATCGTGAACGGCGCGAGCGGTATCGCCGTCGGCATGGCCACGAACATGGCTCCGCACAACCTCTCGGAGGTGGTGGACGCCTGCTGCGCCTATGTCGATAACCCCGAGATCACGGGCGAGGAGCTGCTCCACTACGTCAAGGGTCCCGACTTCCCGACGGGCGGCATCATCTACGGCTACGAAGGCGTCCGCGAGGCGATGCTCACGGGCCGCGGCCGCGTGGTCATGCGCGCCCGGACCGAGATCGAGCACACCCCCTCGGGCCGCGAGTGCATCGTCATCACCGAGATCCCCTACATGATCAACAAGGCCGAGATGATCAAGAAGATCGCCGACATGATCAACGACAAGAAGATCGAGGGCATCTCCTACATCAACGACGAGTCGGACCGCAACGGCCTGCGGATCATCATCATCCTCAAACACGACGCCGTGGCGAGCGTGGTGCTCAACACGCTCTTCAAGAATACGCCGCTACAGACGTCGTTCGCCGTGAACAACATCGCGCTGGTCAATGGCCGGCCCCAGCTGCTCACGATGCGCGACCTGATCCGGCACTTCATCGACCACCGCCACGACGTGGTGGTGCGCCGCACGCGCTTCGACAAGCGCAAGGCCGAGGAGCGCCTGCACATCGTGCTGGGTCTGCTCGTCGCGCAGGACAACATCGACGAGATCGTGCACATCATCCGCTCGTCGAAGACCCCCGACGAGGCCAAGCAGACGATGATGGAGCGTTTCGAACTGGACGACATCCAGGCTTCGGCCATCATCGAGATGCGTCTGCGCGCACTGACCGGCCTCGAGCACGGCAAACTCGTGGCCGAGCGCGACGAGCTCATGAAGCTCATCGCACACCTCACGGAGGTGCTCGAGAACGTCTCGATGCAGATGCAGATCATTAAGGACGAGCTGATCGAGATGAAGGAGAAGTACGGCGACGAGCGCCGCTCGGAGATCGTCTACGCCTCCGAGGAGTTCAATCCCGAGGACTTCTACGCCGACGACGACATGGTCATCACCATCTCGCACATGGGCTACATCAAGCGCACGCCGCTGGCCGAATACCGCACGCAGAACCGCGGCGGCGTCGGCGCCAAGGGCAGCGCCACGCGCGACGAGGACTTCATCGAGCACATCTACGTCGCCTCGATGCACAATACGATGCTCTTCTTTACGGAGAAGGGCCGCTGCTACTGGCTCAAGGTCTACGAGATCCCCGAAGGCGCCCGCTCGTCGAAGGGCCGCGCCATCCAGAACGTCATCCAGATCGAACCCGAGGACAAGGTCCGCGCCTACATCAACGTCAAGCGCCTGGACGATGCCGACTACGTGAACAACAACTACATCATCATGTGCACGAAGGACGGTACGATCAAGAAGACGAAACTCGAGGCCTACTCGCGTCCGCGCCAGAACGGTGTCAATGCCATCGTTATCCGCGAAGGCGACCAGCTCATCGAGGCCAAGCTGACGAGCGGCAACGCCGAGGTGCTGATCGCCGCCCGCGAAGGCAAGGCCATCCGCTTCAACGAGAACACGGTGCGTCCGATCGGCCGTGTCGGCGCCGGTGTGCGCGGCATCTCGATCGACGAGGACGACGAGGTGGTCGGCATGATCTGCATCGAGCCCGACTCGAAGCAGGACGTGCTGGTGCTGAGCGAGAACGGCTACGGCAAGCGCACGGATCTCGACGAGTACCGCATCACCAACCGCGGCGGCAAGGGTGTCAAGACCATCAACATCACGGAAAAGACAGGCAAACTCATATCGATTCAGGCCGTTACGGACGAGAACGACCTGATGATCATCAACCGTTCGGGACTCACCATACGCACGGCTGTTTCGCAGATCCGCCTGGCGGGCCGCGCCACGCAGGGCGTGCGTATCATCAACCTCCGCGAAGGGGACGCCATCGCTTCGGTGATGGCCGTGCCGGCTGCCGGGGAGGATGCAGACGTCGATCCTGCGGGTGATTCGCAGACCGCGGCGGATGCCGTGCCGGCGAACCCTTCCGCCGAGGAATAACTATTGAGAAGAGTAATTGCAAACCTAAAATTCAGTTTCTTATGAAAAAGACTTTTGTGACGGCGCTCGCCGCATTGATCCTGGCAGTCCCTGCTGCCGAGGCTCAGAAAGTGAACAAAGACGCATTGCTGGCGAAGATCGAGAAAAGCGACTCGGACATCGCCGACGCAAAGAAAGGCGCCAAGGCCGCAACGTGGATCAACCGCGGCAAGGCCTTCTACGAGGCTGCTGCCGAACCGACGAAGAGCCTCTTCGTCGGCATGGACGCCACGATGCTCAAGCTCGCTGTCGGCGACGCACAATCGACCGGCACCGAGACGGTGAACGGCGCCCAGATGGAGGCCTGGGTCTATCCGTGGTTCACGGTCTACATCGTGGACGGCAAGGTGAAGACCTGGAAGCAGACGCAGTTCGTTTACGAGGATGCCGTGGCAAAGGCTGTCGAGGCCTACAACAAGGCATTCGAGCTCGATCCCAAGAGCGCATCGAAGGTCAAGGACGGCCTGAAGCAGATCAGCGACTTCTGCTCGCAGGTCGGCAACGCCGGCCTCGACTCGGGTGACTACCTGGGTGCAGCCGACGCCTACGCACAGGCTTTCGAGGCACAGTCGAGCCCTGCCTACGGTGAGGCTGCCGATCCTTCGCTGCTCTACTATGCCGGTTACCTCCACACGGTGGACGGTGCCAACAACCCCGCTTCGTTCCCCGTGGGAGCCGAGCAGCTCTCGAAGGCCATCGACATGGGCTATACCGACGAGGAGGGCAACATCTACTACTACCTGTTCCACTGCTACTACGGCCAGAAGGCTTCGGACAAGGCCTTTGTGGACAAGGCCAAGCAGGCCCTGCTGACCGGTATCGAGAAGTTCCCGAAGAACGAGCGCATCCTCGACGGTCTGGTGCAGCTCTACACTTCGCCCGAGGACAACGTGGGTGACCCGGCCGACCTGATCGCGCTGATCGACAAGGCCATCGAGAACAACCCGACGAACGTCGATCTGTGGTTCGGCCGCGGCCGTATCTTCTACGCGCTCAAGGACTACGACCAGAGCATCGAGTCGTTCAAGAAGGTCGTCGAGCTCAAGCCCGACCTCTATGAGGGCAACTACTACCTGGGCGTGTTCTACACGATCAAGGGCGACGAGGTGAACAAGGAGATGAACGCCAAGCAGTACAGCAGCCAGGCCGCTTATGATGCCGACCTGAAGGAGGTCAATGCGATCTACATGGAGGCTATTCCCTGGCTGGAGAAGGCGCTCGAGCTCAAGCCCGAGGATCCCAGCTCGGTCGAGCTGCTCAAGTCGATCTGCTTCCGTCTGCGCGACGAGGAGGGTATGATGGACAAGTACACGAAGTACAACGAGATGTTCAAGAAGATCCAGGGCCAGCAGTGATTGTCCCGGATTCGATGATTCATTGGGCCCCCGGAAGTTCCTCGGCTGTCTCTTATACACATCTGACGCTGCC
>ERZ1027060.704-NODE-704-length-10815-cov-7.497491_pt1 | contig 10815 bp, 9 predicted proteins | sample MGYA00519424_ERZ1027060 | MGnify/ENA primary metagenome ERZ1027060 (study PRJEB26926, sample SAMN06164500) | human gut metagenome | biome: ENVO:00009003; feature: ENVO:2100002; material: ENVO:00002003 | host: Homo sapiens | place: USA | collected 2012 ... | reverse complement strand
ATATTATGTATAAAGTTCTGCCTGGTATTTCCGCTTACGCAGGTTATCTGAACGCTGATACCTCCGGTGACTTTGGCGGTAAAACCAAAAACTCCGGTCAAATCGGTCTGCAGGCTGCCTATGATATTCCCGCACTCTTCACTGTTTGGGGAAATGTTGGCTACGGCAACAGAAACAGCGGCTATGAAATCGGCATCAGCAAGCCTATTCTGAACAACCTGGAAGTTAACGCTTCTTACTATAATCAGACATTTGATGATGCCTGCGGCGAAGACCTTGACATGAAGGCTAAAGGCGTTAACCTGGGTTTAACTCTCAAATTCTAATTTGTCAGCTATGGCTAACTAAATTAAAATAAAAATTAACGGATAATTATTATTGACAACTGTGCCGGCCTGTGTTATTATATAAGTGTCAAGGGCACACAAGCTGTGCAAGTCAAAAATAAAATTAAGCAATGCAATATAAAAACATGGAGGGAACTAATATGAAAAAATTTGTATGTCAAGTATGTGGTTATGTATATGAAGGCGAAGCTGCTCCGGCAAAATGCCCGCAATGCGGCGCTCCCGCTTCCAAATTCCAGGAAATGGCTGCTGAAATGGGCTGGGCTGCTGAACACGTTGTAGGCATCGCATCTGACGTTCCTGAAGATATCAAAGCTGACCTGCGTGCTAACTTCAACGGCGAATGCTCCGAAGTTGGTATGTACCTGGCAATGAGCCGCGTAGCTTTCCGCGAAGGCTATCCGGAAATCGGCCTGTACTGGGAAAAAGCTGCTTTCGAAGAAGCTGAACATGCTGCTAAATTCGCAGAACTGCTGGGCGAAGTTGTAACCGACTCCACCAAAAAGAACCTGGAAATGCGTGTAGAAGCTGAAAACGGTGCAACCGCAGGCAAAACCGACCTGGCTAAACGCGCTAAAGCTCTGAACCTGGATGCTATCCATGACACCGTTCATGAAATGGCTCGTGACGAAGCTCGCCATGGCAAAGCTTTCGCAGGCCTGCTGAAAAGATATTTCGGCAAATAATCAGCCAATAAAATTTAAAACAAAATAACAAAGCTCCCGCTGAGTGATCCTGAAGGATTACGGCGGGAGTTTTTTAGATTTTTAACAGCTAATTGCTTTGTTATGCAGAATTATTTTGGCAATCTTCTTAACTTTATCCACTTTCTTATGTTTTTCACACTTAAAAAGCCTTCAATATCTTTATAAATCGCTTCAGATATGATATGATATTATATAAAGGTTAATGACACTCATTATCACGTTCCTATAGGTGGTTAATTATATGCTTAATAAAACTAATTTTCATTATCCTGCTATGCTGCGTGTAGCAGGCAAAAACTGCGTAATCATCGGCGGCGGTGCTGTTGCTGCCCGTAAGCTGGCAACTTTGCTGGATGCCGAAGCTAACGTAACGGTTGTTGCCCCACTTTTCTGTGACGAGGTGCAAAAGCTTGCCTCAGCACAGGGCTGCACGCTCATCAAGGATTACTACAAACCGGAATATCTGCAGAATGCATTTGTAGTTATTGCCGCCACAGATAATAAGGCTGTAAACAGGCAGATTTCAGAGGCTGCGCCCTGCCTCGTCAATAATATTACCGAACCTGAGCTGAGTAATTTCACTGTCCCCTCAGCCATCAGTGAAGGTGATATTACTATTGCGTTGGCAACAGGCGGCATGCCTGCTTTTACGCGTCTGCTGAAAAAACAGTTGGAACACATTCTGACACCCGAGCTGGCTGGCTTCAACAGCTTTCTGCTGCTGCAGAGGGAAGCTGTCAAAAACATCGAAAGTACGCCGCAGGAGCGGACGCAATTCTGGCGCAGTGTTTTGAAACAGGATTTACTAAATTTAGTTATAGCAGGTAAGGCTGCTCAAGCAAAGGAGAAGGTATTAGATGCAGTTAACAGTTTTAGGACTCAATCACAGAACCGCCCCCGTTGAGATCCGTGAACGTTTTAATTTTTCCAATGACAGGGTGGCAAGTATTCTGCGCCGCCTGCGCAATTACGATAATATTCCCGAAGCCATGCTGCTTTCCACCTGCAACCGCACTGAGCTGTACATGGTTATCGAAAATCCGCATGAAGCAATTCCTTTTATCAAATCATTGCTCAAGCATTTGGCAGGCGAACATTACCAAAGCGAATATTTTTACAATCTGAACGGAACAAATTGCGTCAAGCATCTGTTCCGCGTAGCATCCAGTCTTGATTCACTGATTGTCGGTGAAGGCCAGATTCTCAGCCAGATTAAAAATGCTTATCATATTGCCCGTATTAATGGTATGACAGATACGATTCTCAATACCATCATGAATAAGGCAATTGCCGTCGGCAAACGTGTGCGTACCGAAACAAAAATTGCTTACAGCAGCGTATCTGTTTCCAGCGCTGCTGTTGACCTGGCCATCAAAATTTTAGGTGACTTGAGCAAAGCACAGATTTTGGTGGTTGGTGCCGGTCATATGAGCGAGCTCACTGCACAGCATCTGTTGGACAAGGGTGCGCAAACCATCTGTGTCAGCAACCGTCACTACGAGAGAGCACAGGATTTGGCAGACAAATTTCACGGCACAGCTATTCCCTACCGTGCCATGTTCGAGCATGCCGCTGATGCAGATATTATTATAACCTCTACAGGTGCGCCGCATTACGTGCTCACCGCAGAAAATTTGGGACCGCTACTGCCCAAGCGCAACGGCAGACCGCTGATTCTGATTGATATTGCCGTTCCGCGTGACGTCGACCCCAGACTGGCCGATGTTGACGGCGTAACCATTTATAACATTGACGATTTGGAAGGCGTTGTTGATACCAATAAAAACTTCCGCGAAAAGGAAGCTCACGTTGCCGAACAGATTATCAGCGAAGAGATTGGTGCCCTCAAGGAGCGTCTGCGTTATTACACAATGCGCCCTGTTATGGTACAGCTGCATGATAAAATGAATTTCCTGCGCCAGAAGGTTTTGAAGAAGGCCTTTATTAAAATGCCGGAGCTTACCGACCATGAAAAGCGCATTATTGACCTGATGACCCAACGTCTGGAGCATAAATTCCTGCGCGAGCCTATGAAGGCTATGAATGCTGTAGCAGGCACCGCAGAGGAAGAACGCTATAAAAAGATGATGTGTGATTTATTTTTATTAAACGAAACCGGAGAGGAGTTTGGTGATGAAAGCAAAATTGACGATTGGGACTAGACAAAGTCTTTTAGCGCTTTGGCAAAGTAATCATATTGCAGCCTTACTGCGTAAGGAGTATCCTGAATGTGAGGTTGTACTGAAAAAAATTGTCACCAAAGGCGACCGTATTTTAGACGTACCCTTGGCGCAAATCGGCGGCAAGGGTTTATTTACCAAGGAAATTGAAGAGGATCTTTTAGACGGTACTGTTGACTTGGCCGTGCATAGCCTTAAGGATATGCCTACCGTTCTACCGGAAGGCCTGTGTCTGACAGCAATTACCGAGCGTGCCAACGTCGGTGATGCTTTTGTCAGCAACAAATATGCTACCTTCGAAGAGCTGCCGCTCGGCTCCGTAGTCGGCACCAGCAGCCTGCGCCGCAAGGCACAGCTGTTAGCTAAGCGTCCGGATTTGGAAATCCGCGACCTGCGCGGCAACGTTGATACCCGCCTGCGTAAGCTGGATGAAGGACTGTACGATGCTATTATTCTGGCCGCTGCAGGCTTAGAGCGTCTGGGGCACGGCGACCGTATCTCCAGCCTGATTCCTGCTGATGTCTGCCTGCCGGCTGTAGGCCAGGGCGCATTGGCAATCGAAGCGCGTACCGCGGATAAAGAAGTACGCGATATGCTGAGCTTCTTAAATGACCTGAACACCAAACAGGCTACCGATGCCGAGCGTGCCTTCTTGGGCTTACTGGAAGGCGGCTGTCAGGTTCCTATCGGCGTACATGCCGACGTTGAAGGTGAAAACATTCGCATTGAAGCAATCATTGCTGCCTTGGACGGCAGCACTATTCTGCGTGATACAATAAACGGCAAGGCTGATGACGCTGTCAGCCTCGGTCAACAGCTTGGCAAAAAAATGCTGGCTGCCGGCGGTCAGGAAATTCTGGCCTCTATTCTTTAAGGAGAGTGACATCATGACAAAACAAGGTAAAGTATATTTAATCGGTGCAGGCCCCGGCGACCCGGGCCTTCTGGGACTCAAGGCTAAGGAATGCCTGCAGACTGCAGACGCTGTTGTTTATGACCGTCTGGCAGATCCGCGTATTCTGGCCTTCGCCCGCAAGGACGCAGAAATGGTTTACGTTGGCAAAGCCAGCGCCAACCACACCATGCGCCAGCCCGATATCAACAAGCTGCTGGTAAAACTGGCTGCCGAAGGTAAGGTTGTAGCACGTTTGAAGGGCGGCGACCCCTTTGTCTTCGGCCGCGGTGGCGAAGAAGCCATCGAACTGCGTGAAGCAGGCCTGCCGTTTGAGTTCGTTCCCGGCGTAACCAGTGCTATTGCTGTTGCCGAATATGCCGGTATCCCTGTTACCCATCGTCATGTAGCAACCTCCTTTGCCGTTATTACCGGTCACGAGGATCCTACTAAAGGAGAATCCACCATCCATTGGAAGGGTCTGGCAACCTCTGTTGACACTCTCGTTTTCCTCATGGGTGTAGAAAACATCGAAAAAATCAGCCGTGAGCTCATCGCTAACGGCCGCAGCGCCGACTGCCCGGCAGCTGTTATCCGTTGGGGCACTCATCCCGAGCAGCGCACTCTGATTACCACCCTCGGCAAAGCTGCCGCTGACGTTAAGGCAACCGGCATGAAGCCGCCTGCTATCTTCCTCGTCGGTGAGGTTGTACGCCTGCGTGAGCAGCTGCAATGGTTTGATAACAAACCCCTCTTCGGCAAAACCGTTATCGTTACCCGCGCACGTGCACAGGCCAGCGCTCTCACCAAAAAGCTGGAAGCACAGGGTGCCAAGGTTATCGAAGCTCCGGCAATCAAAATCGTTCCGGCAGCAGATTACGCTCCGCTGGACAACGCTATTGCCAATATCAATGACTACAAATGGCTTGTCTTCACCAGCGCTAACGGCGTAGATTACTTCTTCGAGCGTCTGGGCGCTGCTAAGAAGGACGCACGCGCCCTGGCTAATGTTACGCTTGCCGCTATCGGCAGCACCACTGCCAAGGCTCTGGCAGAACACGGCCTCACCGCCGACCTCATTCCTTCCACTTATAAAGCAGAAGAGCTGGCTGAAGCTCTTGCCGGCGAAATCACCGCCGGTGACAAAATCCTGCTGGCACGTGCTAAGGTTGCACGCGAAGTATTGCCCGAATCTCTGCGCAAAATCGGCGCCATCGTTGACGTCGTAACTGCTTACGAAACCGTTGCCGACTGCGAAAACAAGGATGAGCTTATCGAAGCTCTCGAAAGCGGCGAAGCAAGCATCGTAACCTTCACCAGCAGCAGCACCGTAACCAACCTGCTGGAGGTTCTCGGCGATAAGAAGGAACTGCTGAACAAGGCTGCTCTGGCTGCTATCGGCCCCGTAACCGCAGATACCCTGAAAAAGCATGGCTATACTCCGGCTATCAATGCCGCTGAATATACAATCGACGGCCTCATGACCGCTATCACAAATTTTTATAATAAATAAGGAAGTGTATCAAGATGAGTATTACCGGTTTTCCTGTATACCGTCCGCGCCGCACACGCGCTACTGAAAATCTGCGTGCAATGATCCGTGAAACTGAGGTTTCCGTAAAAGACTTAATCTATCCGCTTTTCGTCGTTCCCGGCGAAAACGTTAAACATGAAATCGAATCTCTGCCCGGCAACTACCACTGGTCCATCGACCGCGTTATGGAATGTGTTGACGAGGTTGTTGAGCTGGGTATTCCCGCTGTCCTGCTCTTCGGCGTACCGTCCTACAAGGATGCTGTCGGCAGCAGCGGCTGGGATATGAACGAACCTGTACAGCAGGCCTGCAAGCTGATTAAAGAAAAATACCCCGAGCTGGTTATCATTACCGACGTCTGCCTGTGCGAATACACCGAGCATGGTCATTGCGGCGTACTGCAAAACGGCTGCACCGTAAACAACGATGAAACTCTGCCGCTGCTGGCTAAGGTTGCTGTTTCCCATGCTCAGGCCGGTGCTGACATGATTGCTCCTTCCAACATGATGGACGGTTATGTTAAGGCTATCCGCGAAGCACTGGATGCAGCAGGCTTCAACCATATTCCTATCATGGCTTATTCCGCAAAATTTGCTTCCGCATATTACGGTCCCTTCCGCGCCGCAGCAGACTCTGCTCCGTCCGCAGGCGACCGCAAAGGCTACCAGATGGACCCCGCCAACAGCGACGAGGCTCTGCGCGAGGTTTCTCTGGATATTGAAGAAGGCGCAGACATCGTCATGGTTAAACCGGCTCTGGCCTTCCTCGACATTGTGCAACGTGTACACGAAACCTTCAACCGTCCGCTGTGTGTTTATAATGTCAGCGGCGAATACGCTATGGTTAAAGCTGCAGCTGAAAAAGGCTGGATTGACGAAAAACGTATCGTTATGGAAACCATGCTTGGCTTCAAGCGTGCCGGTGCCAAAATGATTATTACCTACCATGCGCTTGATGTAGCAAAATGGCTGCAAGGCAAATAAGGAGATATTACAATGGAACATACAAAATCTCAGGCTGCTTTTGAGGAAGCACGCCAATATATCCCCGGCGGCGTTAACAGCCCCGTACGCTCCTTCCGCAGTGTCGGCGGTGTACCGCCGTTCATCTCCGGCGGCAAGGGCAGCAAAATCTATGACATCGACGGCAACGAATACATCGACTACGTTATGTCCTATGGTCCGCTGCTCATGGGCCATGTACCCGACTGCGTAACTGACGCTATCAAGGCTGCGGCTGAAAAGGGCACCTCCTACGGCGCTCCGACTGTTGCCGAAACCGAGCTGGCAAAATTAATCTGCTACCTTGTTCCGTCCATGGATATGGTCCGCATGGTCAACAGCGGTACCGAAGCAACCATGAGCGCTCTGCGCTTAGCACGCGCCTACACCGGCCGTGACTGCATCATCAAATTCATCGGCTGCTACCATGGTCACCATGACAGCCTGCTTGTTAAAGCAGGCAGCGGCGGAGCTACCTTCGGCGTACCCGACAGCCCGGGCGTACCCAAGGCAGTAGCAGCAACCACTATTACCGTACCGTTCAACGACCTGCCTGCTCTGGAAAAGGTTTTTGCCGAACGCGGCGAAGAAATCGCCTGCGTTATCATGGAGCCTACTCCGGGCAACATGGGCCTGGTTCTTCCGCACGAAGGCTTCCTGGAAGGTGTACGTGCCATCACTAAAAAATATGGCGCTCTCCTCATCTGCGATGAGGTTATGAGCGGCTTCCGCAGCGCTCAGGGCGGCAGCCAGTCCCTCTATGACATCGATCCCGATATCACCTGCCTCGGCAAGGTAATCGGCGGCGGTCTGCCTGTTGCTGCTTACGGCGGCAAGCGCGAAATCATGCAAATGGTTTCTCCTGCTGGCCCGATGTATCAGGCAGGTACCTTAAGCGGTAACCCGCTGGCTATGGCTGCAGGTATTGCAGCACTCACCTATATGGAGCAGAACGATGTCTGCAACCGCGCAGAAAGCCTTTGCGCTATTCTGACCGGCGGCTTGGAAAAGGCAGCAGCTAAGGCCGGTGTACCTGTACAGATTCATCGCCTCGGCAGCATGTTCACCGTCTTCTTCAACAATAAACCGGTAACTGATTTTGACAGTGCAGCAGCCAGCGATCTGGAAGCCTTCAAAATCTACTTCCATTCCATGCTGGAGCAGGGTATCTATCTGCCTCCTTCCCAGTTCGAAACAAACTTCGTTTCCGTTGCTCACAATCCCGAGGATTTGCAAAAGACTATTGATGCTGCGGAAATTGCCTTTGCTGAAGTTGCCAAAGCAAGAAAATAACAGCTAAAGCATTATAAAAAATAAGCGTGCAGGCTTGCACAAGCTGACATCAGTCAGCAGTAAGCCTGCACGCTTTTAGTTTTAAATTTTAAAATCTCATCTTAGCCACGAATCAGTTTAATAGAAGGTACTGCTGCTCTGACAAATTTCCACAGCAGCACGGAAATACTGCAATCCATAACCGAATGCAACACAGTACCCGCACCCACCAGCACGATAACACTCATAACAAAACCATTGGACAGCTGCTCTTGCGTAAACATATAACCGCTGAAGAAGAAGGGGGCTACCACAAGCACTTCTCCCAAAGCATGCAATACGGCAAGTCCCAGATTCAGACCGATACCGGCCACGAAGCTCTCCATAATATTCGGATAGCGCCTAATAATTAATGCACCGACCAGAGCGAAAATGATATGGGTTGCTGCACGCGCAGCGATAATCAGGGGTGTGGTTACAAAAAAGCCCATCGTTGTACCAAGGCAGACAGCAGCTGCCACCTTAGGCGAAATAAACATTGCCAAAAAAATTGCCGCATGCGCACCCAAAGTAAAGGACATCGGTCCGATAATCACCTTCGGCATAACCATAGGTACAACCAAACCTATAGCGCACAATACGCCTGCGAGAACAAGTTGATAAATATTTTTATGTTCCAAGAGTATTTCCTCCTATTCAAGTATTAGCTAGTGATTATAGCACTATTCGAGATAACTTGCAAATACTATGTAAAAATGATTTTTTAAAATTAGGTTATTCACTTCTCCCGGTGGATTTATCCCGATAATTTCCCACTTATCCCCAGTTTTTCACAAAAGTTATCCACAATGTGCATAACTTTTGTGGATTGGTGGATAAAAGCTGTGCATTACCTTTATAAAAATCTCGCTATCCATAAATACTTCCGTCTGTTGCTTATTATTTCACCGGCTCTTCCTCTTAGATTTGACTTATTATCCATAATAGCATATAATTTAAGTAGGTTTATAGATAATTACCGAGTTTAACTCAAAGGTGGAGAATCAATGAAAATATCAACAAAAGGACGCTATGCCTTGCGCATGATGCTGGATTTGGCAGATCATCAGCAGGACGGCTTTGTTGCCCTCAAGGACATTGCGGCAAGACAAAACATTTCCAAAAAATACTTGGAGCAGATTGTGCCTATTCTGAATAAATCCAACTTTCTGCAGGCTAACCGCGGCTTTCAGGGCGGTTATCGTTTGGTTAATGCACCGCGTGAGTATACTGTCGGCAGCATTCTGCGCCTTACAGAAGGCAACCTTACACCGGTAGCGTGTCTGGACTTTAACCCTGTAGGCTGCGAGCGCCGCAACGAATGCATTACCTTGCCGCTGTGGCAGGGACTGAACAAGGTTATTGCAGACTATCTGGACAATATCACTCTGCAGGATATTCTCGACAATTATAAAGCTCGCAGCATTGATAATTATTCAATTTAATGCTTAACCGCCGGTTACATAAAGCCGGCGGTTTTTTGCGCTCTAAATTAAAGAAAGCAGTCCGCGCGGACTGCTTTCTTTTGGTTAGGAAATGGGATGTGATATGTATTTTATCTGCTTATTCAGCAAATAACGGAGTGGAGAGATAACGCTCGCCGGTATCAGGCAGCAGCGCTACGATAACCTTGCCCTTGTTTTCCGGACGTTTTGCCAGCACAGTTGCCGCATATACAGCAGCACCGGAGGAAATGCCTATGAGCACTCCCTCCTTATGGGCAATAGCACGACCGGTTTTGAAGGCATCCTCGTTTTCAACAGCGATGATTTCATCATATACCTTGGTATCTAAAGTGTCAGGTACAAAGCCTGCGCCGATACCCTGAATTTTATGCGGACCAGCAACACCTTTGGAAAGTACCGGAGAACCTGCAGGCTCTACAGCAACAACCTTCACATTGGGATTTTGGGATTTCAGATATCCGCCTACACCGGAAAGAGTACCGCCGGTACCTACGCCGGCAACAAAGATATCAACCTTGCCTTCGGTATCCTGCCAGATTTCCGGACCGGTAGATGCTCTGTGAGTTGCAGGGTTAGCAGGATTGGTGAACTGGCTGGGGATAAAGCTGTTCGGAGTGCTTTCTGCCAGCTCCTGAGCTTTGGCAATCGCACCTTTCATACCCTTAGCACCGTCAGTCAGCACAAGCTGTGCGCCATAAGCCTTCAGCAGATTGCGGCGTTCAACGCTCATGGTTTCAGGCATAGTCAAAATTATTTTGTAACCGCGGGCAGCAGCTACGGATGCCAGACCGATACCGGTGTTGCCGCTGGTGGGCTCAATGATGACAGAACCGGGCTTCAAAAGGCCCTTGGCCTCAGCGTCATCGATCATGGCCTTGGCGATACGGTCCTTGACGGAGCCGGCGGGGTTGAAGTATTCCAGCTTTGCCAGAAGCTTGGCAGAAAGGTCTGCATCCTTCTCGATATGGGTCAGCTCCAGCAGCGGGGTGTGGCCGATCAGCTGGTCTGCGGAAGTATAGATCTTGCTCATAATAGTAAACCTCCCTATTGCGGGCGATGCGCCCGGCTGCACCGGATAAAGCCGGCGTCGTCTCGATGTCCCTCATATTCCCGTTAAACCAATGTGATTTGTGGGTTTGGCTGTATTATAGCCTCCTTTGGAGCGGTTGTCAATGAGAAATCGAAAATTTCTGATTGAAAAGTTATAAACCCTGTTGTATAATAGGTTAAAACGAACGGAGGCGTGTTCCGCAGCTGACCCAGCTGCCTCACAATAATAACAGGAAAGAAGAGAAAGGAATGTCTATGATCGTTTCCACCAAAGGGCGCTATGCGCTGCGCGTGATGATAGATTTGGCTGAGCACCGCTGTCTCTTA
>ERZ1027060.698-NODE-698-length-10894-cov-4.827844_pt1 | contig 10894 bp, 8 predicted proteins | sample MGYA00519424_ERZ1027060 | MGnify/ENA primary metagenome ERZ1027060 (study PRJEB26926, sample SAMN06164500) | human gut metagenome | biome: ENVO:00009003; feature: ENVO:2100002; material: ENVO:00002003 | host: Homo sapiens | place: USA | collected 2012 ... | reverse complement strand
AACGTATCCAGACAGACTATTTCCAAATGGGAGTCAGATAGCACTTCCCCTGATTTAGAAAGTATCGTTAAAATAAGCAGAATTTTTCATGTGTCATTAGATGATTTGCTAAAGGAAGGAGAAGCAGGTGTGGCAAACAAAACTGATGAGCAAATAACTTTAGAAGATTTGATGAAAATAAATCTTCATAACAGAAAAATGACGCTGTTGCTAATTAGTGGTCTGATTTTTATTATGGTTAGCATATTAAATTTCGCCTATGTAATTGCGCTACAAAGCACAACACTTAGTACCCAGTATATGCTATACCGATATATCGTTACAGGACAATACGAAAATGCCCCTATTGATTATATGCGGTTAATGATACCGTCTATTATTGCGGCAGCAATCGGAGTGATATTGTTCATAAGTTATACCATTGAAAGAAGAAAAAAAGGAGACTGAAAATATGTATAAGGCAAAGAAGTTTATTTCATATATGGCTTTATGTGTGTTAATCTTTTCTTTATGTGCATGTGGAGAAAAAGGTAGTGAAAACGCTACTATTTATGGAGAAACCGTCGGAGGATTGGAAGATAATGAGCTTTTTGCAATTATTGATACAAATGCTTCTTTACCTGTTTTACTTGTTACCTCACAAGTATATAATGACGGTTTGGGAAATCAGGCAGCACTTAATTGTGATGTATATTATTTGATAGATAAAGAAGTTAAAAACATAGGAACAATAGAAAGTATGGGAACAGCATATCCTATCGCCTATGATGAAACAGGTATTTATGCTGCTTCCGGTCACGATATGCAGCGTTTTGAAATTGAAAAATCCGGTTCGCTCAGACTGGCAGAGGGGATTTATGAGCAATTTGACGAAAGTGGAAATGCTGCTTATACCATGAAAAAAGGAGAGGAAACAGATGTAATTACAGAAGAAGAATACTATGCAGCTTTTGAAAAATACAGCAATGCTACCATAGTAAATTTCTCTTATGGTGCATCGGACGCTGGCAAGGCAGAAGTGGTAACTAACAATGAGCTGGAACCCCGTCAAGGAAATATAGCAGAAGATGTCAATGTACTAGAAATTGTACAAGAGACAGCCTCGGAATTTGCAGTCAAAAAAATGGAAACTTCTTATTTTTGAAAGGCAGGACAATGAAATTTTTTATGCCGCTACTTTGGTAGAAAATGATTGTGCGCCGGAGATGATATTTTTACAAACGACTTACAGACAACACTTAAAGAATAGCAAACCCAGTCGAGCCAGTCAACGGCAAGATGAACGGCTCTTGCAGAGCCGCCGTTGACAGCCCCGCCCGGTTTTGCAGTTAGGCAGTCAAGGAGCGACAGCCTAAAGTGCTGCCGCCCCTTACTTTTATGATACAGCATCAACTTTGGAAGTATATCCTGATGCTGTATCAGAGGAACACAGTACACAAGTGAGTTATATCGTAAAGCAATCAGCAAATATGGCATTCTCCAAAGCATGAACAGTGCTGGCGGCAGATGCCACGACAATGCCAGATGCGAAAGCATGTGGGCAAGATTCAAAGAAGAATTACTTTATGGACGTTATGATACCACTTCAATGACAGTAGAACAGTTAAAAACACTCATCTGGAGATATTTCATCAGCTATTGGAATAACCGAAGAATCTGCTCTGCTAATGGTGGCTTACCTCCGATGATTAAGCGTCAACAATACTACGATTCATTACAGGAGGCAGCATAGGTCGAACATCCTTGAGAAAAAAGTGTAAACCAATATTGACAATATCATACATACCTATTTTCCGTTTTAGCCTATTGCGCATGTGTTTTCCCAGTTATCATACATGCCGGATCATTATTTTTTGCTTTAAAGCATGTATTTTCCGACTTGTTATACATACCTAATTATGACTTTTGAGTTATTCGCATGTGTTTCCTACTTTTTTTCACATACCTAATTCCTGTTTTTGAATTGTCCGCATGTATTTCTTGATTTTTCGCACATACTAGATTCTTGTTTTTAACTTCCGCACATGTATTCTCAAATGCTCTGTCTAAATAATTGGGATGTCTTTCATAACCCAGCAGAAAAGGACTGCTCCCCCGGACATAGATGCGGCGGAGACTGTGAGATTTTCTTGGAAAGTGGTTGAGCCGCAGGGGCAACGCGAACACGATGTTCGCGTTAGCCGATAAGTGCCATGGATGGCAACGTAAAGGCGGCCCCGTCATGACGAGAAACACTTCGCCACTTTCCTTTAGAAAATCCACAGTTGTAGCTAGCATCCGAGTCCGGAGTGGCAGTCCTTTCTGCGTGGATTTTAAAGCAACTATTCAACTAACTCTCAATTTATTTCTCTTCCACCGGAATCTGCTTCAGATTCTCCACAGGCTCCAGGATCTCATTACTGCGGATGTCAATGATAGGTCCTCCGGTACCTTCGATGTATTCTCTGGTAATGGTGACTCTTCCGATATTGTCATCCTTGGGGATCTCGTACATGATATCCAGCATGAAATCCTCAATAATGGAACGCAGGGCTCTGGCGCCGGTGTCACGTTTCATGGCCTTTTCGGCAATGGCATCCAGGGCATCGTCCGTGAACTCCAGTTTCACTTCATCCAGTTCCAGGAGCTTTTGGTACTGTTTCAAAATGGCATTCTTCGGCTCTTTCAGGATCTTCACCAGCATCTCCTTGCTCAGTCCCTGCAGAGTACAGATGATAGGCAGTCGTCCGATGAACTCCGGGATCATGCCGAACTTACGGATATCCTCTACGGTCACCTTAGATAAAATATCGGTATCTTTATCGTATTTGTCCTTCAGTTCGGAATTAAAACCGATGGATGCGGTCTTGGTCAGGCGCTCCTTGATGATCTCATCCAGATCCGGAAATGCACCGCCGCAGATAAACAGGATATTGCGGGTGTTCACCGTAGCCAGGGGCACCATGGCATTTTTGCTATTGGCACCGACCGGTACTTCCACCTCGGCACCCTCCAATAATTTCAACATGCCCTGCTGTACACTTTCACCGCTGACATCCCGGGAATTGGTATTTTTCTTCTTGGCGATCTTGTCGATCTCATCAATAAAGATAATACCTTTCTCCGCTTTCTCTACATCGTTACCGGCGGCTGCCAGCAGCTTTGATACTACGCTCTCGATATCATCACCGATATATCCGGCCTCCGTCAATGACGTAGCATCGGCGATCGCCAGAGGCACATCCAGCAGTTTCGCCAGTGTTTTAACTAAATAAGTCTTACCGGAACCGGTGGGACCGATCATAAGGATATTGGACTTCTCGATCTCAATCGCATCCATGGTGTCGGTAGCTACTCTCTTATAATGGTTGTATACCGCTACCGAAATGACTTTTTTGGCTTTTTCCTGTCCCACTACATATTCATCCAGGCTTGCCTTGATCTTATGAGGTGCCGGAATATCTTTGATGTTGAATACAGGTTTGGGACCTTCGGCTTTCTTTTTCTTCTTGAGTTTCTGCTTGTTGGGAATGCCGCCGTCTCCCTGAAGATCTGCCAGATTCACAAAGCTGATGTTGGGGAATCCGTTCTGTCCGTTAAACTGGTTGAAATCATTAGGATTGTTCAGCATGCCCTGGTAGTCGAACTGGCTCACGGTCTCCATAGTTTTGTGCATGCAGTCATCGCAGATACAGATATGATTAGGCAGCTTGAACATTCTGCCGGCTTTGCTCTCCGGTCTTCGGCAGATGAAGCAGACATCCTCGTACTCGCTGCTGTCCTTTTTGTCCTCTGTCTTTTTCTCCGCGGAATTTTCACCCGCAGTATCCGCTACCTGTGTGTTCTCGCTATTTTTTTCGTTATCTTTTTTTTCGTTCAGAGTGGTCTCTGTTTTCTCTTCCTCAGGAATCACTTCTCTATAATCATCATTGTAATTATCTGTCATGTTATTCTCCTCTTTGTCTATTTCGCAGTGCTTATCTCGGTATCACTTCGTGCTACCTCGATATCCGGGCTTCGCCCTACACGTATCGTGTCTTACGTAATCCCGCCTGCAAGCAGTCGGTTTTCGTAATCCACGATCCTTGCACTGCTCATGCCTACGCTTATTATATCTAATTCGAATGACTGCTACAAGTGAAGTTTTTCTAAACAAAATCCCCGGGAGATGCAGACGATCTTCCGGGGTTTCTTCTATCTTTCCAATATTCAATATTGGGAACCGCTATATTTATTTTTTATCTGCTGGTCTGCTGCCCAGTGTGAGATTCAGTTCGACAGACACATATTCACCGTTCTGAGGTCTCTGTACCGTTATGGTTACGGAATCACCGGCTGCATAGTACTGTAACATCTTCTGAAGATCAGAGTAGGACGAGATGCTGCTGCCATCGAATTTGGTAATGATATCACCTTTCATGATACCGGCATTCGCTGCTGCACTGCCTTCCTCTACGGATACTACATAGATGCCTTCCGGCATGTTATACATCTGAGAGATCTGGGAAGTTACTTCCTGCGGAAAGATACCGATGTAACCGACTTCATCCTCAGCTACCTTGGTTCTGGTCTGACGCTCCATCAGATCTGCAATGATAGGGCTTGCCGAAGTAATCGGGATAGCATATCCCATACCTTCTACGGCAGTACCACCGATCTTGTTGGAGTTGATACCGATAACCTCACCATTCATGTTCAGCAGTGCACCGCCGGAGTTACCGGGGTTGATGGCTGCGTTGGTCTGGATGAAAGTACCGGTAGAGCCGTTCTCCAGAGTGATCTCACGATTTAGGGCACTTACGATACCGTTGGTAACGGACTGACCATATCCAAGAGCATTACCAATGGCAATTACCGGCTCACCAAGCTTCAGGTCATCACTGCTGCCCAAAGTAGCAACGGTAATGGCATTCTTGGTATCATCGCTCAGATCATTTAAAGATACTGCGATCACTGCCAGATCCATATCGGAATCCAGTCCTTTGACTTGTGCCTGTGCTTCACTGCCGTCGATAAAAGTAACAGTCAGCGTATCTGCGCTCTCTACTACGTGGTTGTTAGATACGATCAGCAGCTCATCATCCGTCTTGCCTACAATAATACCGGAACCGCTGGCCGCTTCTTCCTGTGTATACTGCTGGCCGAAGACATTAGCTGTCTCAGTAAAGTTATTCACAATCGATACCATGGCAGGCATTACTTTCTCTACCACGTCGGACACATCGGATTCTACATAAGTAACATTAGTAGCTGACTGTACACTGCTCTGTGTACTTTCTGTAGTTGCCTCGGCAGCGACCTCATCTACCACTGCGGTATCCGCACCGGTCTTAAGCATCCCGGTGCCCTGCTGTACTGCATAGAACCCGATGCCGGCAAACAGTCCGAAGAAAAGTCCCAGACTGACACTTACCATAGCTTTCCGGAAATAACCTCCTTGCTTTTTGGGGGTCTTAGGTTCTGTATTGCTACCGGTGCTTCCGCCCATCTGGTATGTGGTGTAACCGTTTGCACTTCCCGCAGCGCTTACTCCGCTGAATGTACCGGTTGTATTTTCATCTCCGGTTTCGTAACCGGAAAAATTATCATTCTCGTACATAATGCTTCCTCCTATCCTATCTGTAAGTGAGAAATTTTTTACTATTTCCATTTCTTCCTCTCACCTTATGAACATAGTATATCCATCAAATGTGACCGAATTGTGATAACTTTCTGAAGCAATTATGAAAGATCAAAAAAACCGAAGAAGTTTTCACCTCTCCGGATTTTTCTTGTTATTCAACCGTAACGGATTTTGCCAGGTTTCTCGGCTTATCCACATCACAGCCACGTCCCACTGCCACATAGTAAGCAAACAGCTGCAACGGAATGATTGCCAGGGAATTGGTAAAATACGGATTCGTCTCGGGAATGTATACCACATAATCCGCTGCCTTCTCGATGGCTTTGTTGCCCTCGATGGTAACCGCCATGACAAAAGCGCCTCTTGCCTTTACCTCTACCATATTACTGATGGTCTTCTGGAACAGAGCCGGCTGGGTTGCCAAAGCCACTACCAGGGTGCCATCTTCGATCAGGGAAATGGTGCCATGCTTCAGTTCTCCGGCTGCATAAGCCTCGGAATGAATATAGGAGATCTCTTTTAACTTCAGGGATCCCTCCAGGGAAATCGCATAGTCAATGCCACGTCCGATGAAGAAGATATCTCTTGCGCCCACATAACGGTTGGCGAAATGCTGGATCTTCTCCTTCTGTCCCAGCAGCAGTTCGATCTGATCCGGCAGACATCTTAAATCTGTCAGCATACTCTGGAACTTCTCCTGGTCAATGGTTCCACGCACCTTGGCGAACTTCATAGCCAGCATGTAAAGTGCGGTCAGCTGTGCACTGTAAGCCTTGGTCGTTGCAACGGCGATCTCGGGACCTGCCCAGGTGTACATAACACTGTCCGCTTCTCTGGCGATGGAACTGCCGACGACATTGACAATACCCAGTACCTTGAAGCCCTTTGCCTTGGATTCCCGCAGAGCTGCCAGCGTATCCGCCGTCTCACCGGACTGGCTGATGACGATGACCATATTGCCCTTCTGCAGGATGGGATCACGATAACGGAATTCGCTGGCTACATCCACCTCTACCGGGATTCTTGCCAGACCTTCAATGACATATTTTGCGGTAACACCGGTGTGATATGCGGAACCGCAGGCCACGATATGGATCTTTGTGATCTCCTGAATCTCCTCATCGCTCATATTCAGTTCTTCGATTACGATATCATTATCCTTGATACGGGGAGAAATGGTATCGTTGATCGTCTTCGGCTGTTCGTAGATCTCTTTCAGCATGAAATGCTCATAGCCGCCCTTTTCCGCAGCATTGGCATCCCAGTCGATGGTCACGGGGGTTTTCGTGATCTCTTCTTCGTCCACTGAGAAGAATCTAAGACCGTCTTCCTTCAGTTCCACCACTTCCTGATTATCTACATAATATACGGTTCTGGTATATTTGAGAATTGCGGGAACATCAGATGCGATAAAGCTGCCGCTCTCACTCTTGCCTACGATCAGAGGACTGTCTTTGCGGGCAGCGAAGATCTTATCAGGCTGATCGGCAAACATGATACCCAGCGCATAGGAGCCCTCTACACGATGCAATACCTTAGTGATCGCTTCCAGGGGATTTCCCTTATAATAGTAGTCTAACAGATGCGCCAGTACCTCGGTATCGGTCTCAGAGATGAACTGATACCCCTTATCCTGCATCTTTTTCTTCAGTGGAATATAGTTCTCAATGATTCCGTTATGTACTACAGCAATGGTACCGGCGTTATTCATATGGGGATGGGAATTGATATCACTGGGAGCACCGTGGGTTGCCCAACGGGTATGCCCGATACCGGAGGTTCCCTTCATAGACTCGCCTCCGTGTGTCAGGTTTTCCAGAACCTTAAGTCTCCCGACAGCCTTTTTGGTGTTGATCTTCTCACCATCAAAAATAGCCATACCCGCGGAATCATATCCACGGTATTCCAGTTTGGACAGACCGTCTAAAATGATCGGCGCTGCCTGTTCTGTTCCAATATATCCTACGATACCACACATAGTCATACATCCTTTCTGTTCTGTTTCCAGTATTCTTTGTTGGAAGTAAAAGCAAGGACCCATTTTCCGGGGAGCCTGCGATAGTTCTTACCTAATAGATAACCTGCATATTTACAGGCACATTGTATATAAAAATGAGGCAACTTGCCGGACATATGATTTTTCCGCAAATATGCTGTCACATCTTTCACCATTCGTTTTCCCTCGGACTCCGAAGGATATGCTGCGAAGACTTCCGGATGTTCTGCCTGGGATACCCCCAGGTCAAAATTCCTGTGGAACTGCTGTACATTGGTATAATTATGGGAATGAATCACCCGGGCATCCGCCGCATAAGCGATCGCATACCCCGCTTCCACCGCTTTCGCCGCATAGATCATATCTTCATTAAATATGGTATGTTTTACGAATCCACCCAGTTCCTCATAGATCTCCCGTCGGTATGCCGCACACACATTGGAGCAGAAAAATGTCTTGATCCCCAATGTCTTAAGATCTTCTGCGGATTTGATCCGTGACTGTGCCGGATAATTAAATTCCCTGGTATAACATTCCACCGGTGCACAATCTTCTCTCGGCAGCTGTCTTGCATAGGATACCGCCACCTGATCCCGCAGCGGTTCCGTCAGTTGTTCGATCAGATTGTCATCTGCCGGCATGGCATCCTGGGTCATCATGACAAAAATATCTGCGGAAGATTTTTTCACACCCATGCGTCTGGTGCCGCCATGATCAAATTCTCTTTTGGAGACATGATATACTTTAATGTTCTGATATTTCTCCAGAAATCTGGTTCCATAGATCAGCTGCTCAAAATATTTTTCCTCGGTGTTCAGGAGGATCACTTCATGTATCGGCACGCTCTGACTATCAAGCTTATCTAATAATGTAAATAATTCTTTCCCCGGTTTATACAGGGGAATGATCACATCGATCTCCATTGCAGAGTGCTCCTTACTTTCCCAATCTCTGGTCTATTATACTTTATCCCCGTCTGTTACACAAGACTTTTTCATATGACACGAGGGAGCTCCGGTGCTCTCCGGAAGACTCCCTCGTCAATTCCTTTTCTTATTTATTCAGATAAGGTGCCGTATCGGATGCAATCTTTCTACTGTATTCCTTTACGTTGTCGGTTACGGTGTAGTTCGCATCATCAAACAGGAACTGATGCAGCCATACAACATTGCTCTCCAGATCCAAAGGTACTACACTGCTTCCCTTTGCACCGATGTTACCGGTGGCACGCATGGTCTCTTCAGGGAAACCTCCCTCGTCCACAATACGATATTTTGTGATGTTAGCCAGCAGATCCAGAATATCCTTGGAATCCAGGCTGGTGTAAACATCATCGATGGCACTGTTAAATACCTTGGACAGAGTATCGTAATCGGCCTTCTTCGCCTGATCTTCAATCGCCTGGATCACTTCACGCTGACGTGCGGCACGCTTGAAATCATTACCTGCGGTATAACGGATACGGCAGTAAGCCGTCGCCTGCAGACCGTTTAGCAGCTGTACTCCGGTCTCTGTTACCGGTGTGTAGTCACATTTTAAGACCTCTGCAATACCGATCTGGTAGTTATTGATATGCTTGATCTCCTCGGAGTCCACATCGATATAGACACCGCCCAGACCGTCAATCACTTCACTCAGTCCCTTATAGCCTACGGTTACAAAGTTCGTAATATCCATATCCAGATTCATGTTTAACATCTTAACTGCCTGCTCCGCTCCGCCATAGGAATAAGCCGCGTTACACTTCTGATAGGAGTCCGTGCCGATGTTCAGATACGTATCACGATATACACTGACCAGTTTGATATCGCCGGTATCCATATTGATGCTGGCGATCATAATACTGTCGCTTCGGCTGCCCTTGTACAGCTGGCTGTCCTTCGTTGCATCCACACCGAACAGTGCAATGTTCATATACCCCTTCATTGCTTCGTCCTGTTGTACTTCTTCCGGAATCCGAAGCTCTTCCGTCTCTAATACCGTTACCTTGGGGCCTTCATTATTTGTGTGGGTCATTACCAGATACAATACTGCTACCATGATCAGGATAACCGCAATCTCTACACCGAAGATGATAACCTTTCTTCTCTTCTTGGCAGCACGCTGCTTGGCAGATACTCTCCTCTGTCCGTTACTGTTGCCGGCAGGTCTCGATCCGGCAGGTCGCTGTCCCGCAGGTCTCTGTCCATTTCCGGAAGGTCTTCTTCCGCTTCCGGCTGGTCTCTGACCATTGCCGCCATTGTAGTTAGAATTTGTTGCCATCTTGTCTTCTCCTTGTGTTAATAAGCATTTTTATTGATAAATCCTGTGAAAAATGTCATAAGAATGATCTTAATGTCAAACCCGAGGGTCCAGTTCTCAATGTAATAAATATCATACTCGATCCGCTTCTTGATGGAAGAATCACCACGCAGGCCGTTGACCTGTGCCCATCCCGTGAGGCCCGGCCTCACCTGATGTTTTACCATATATCTCGGGATCTCTTCCTTGAACTTTTCCACGAACTGAGGGCGCTCCGGTCTCGGTCCCACCAGGCTCATATCTCCTTTCAGGATGTTGAACAGCTGTGGAAGTTCATCAATGCTGGTTCGTCTTAAGATCTTGCCGATCCCGGTGACTCTGGGATCGTTTCGCACCGTCCAGCCCTTTTTCTCCTCCGCTGCAGTCTGCATTGCCATACTGCGGAATTTGTACATATAAAATGATTTATTATGAAGTCCTACCCGTTCCTGCTTGAAGATCACAGGTCCCGGACTGGAACATTTTACCAGAATTGCCGACAACAGCATGATCGGTGACATAATGATGATGCCAAACAGGGAACCGACAATATCCATGGCTCTCTTGATCATCATATTTCCGGTGTTGGTCAGCGGCACATACCGAATATTGATCACCGGAAGTCCCATGAGATCCTCCGTGTAAGGTCTGCTGGGGATCAGACTGCTGTAGTCGGGGATGAATTTCGTATGCACGCCGGATTTCTCACAGATATCCACAACACCTTCCAGATAATCATAATCTTTCAGAGAAAGCGTGATCGCGATCTCGTCCAGCTTGTTCTCCGGAAGAATATACTCCAGATTCCCCAACGTTCCCAGGACTTTCACTCCCTTATAGGTAGTCCCTCCCGGAATGTGCTCATCCAGAATACCGCATACAACATATCCCCACTGGGGATTGCTTAAGATTCTGTCAATATACTCTTCTGCCGCTCTGGAATAGCCCACCAGCAAAATATGCTTTAGATCTGTCTCTTATACACATCTCCGAGCCCACGAGACACTCGCTAATCT
>ERZ1027060.691-NODE-691-length-10973-cov-5.823228_pt1 | contig 10973 bp, 9 predicted proteins | sample MGYA00519424_ERZ1027060 | MGnify/ENA primary metagenome ERZ1027060 (study PRJEB26926, sample SAMN06164500) | human gut metagenome | biome: ENVO:00009003; feature: ENVO:2100002; material: ENVO:00002003 | host: Homo sapiens | place: USA | collected 2012 ... | reverse complement strand
CACGCATAAAAAGCCTCCCATTTCTCGTGTCCAAGAAATGGGAGGCAGTTCACACTTCGTGCGGCGGGGGTTTCTTGCGTCCTGACGCTCCTATTTGGCAAGGTGTTTTTTAGAATCCTTTTTGCGCTCGGCCTCGAAGGCCTGCCTGTCCCAATCGAGCGGAAGTCCGGCCTCGACCCATGCCTCGTAGGCCCTCCTTATGGGCTTGAGCTCCCTTTGTCCCCTCTCCAGCATCGAGATGTACTTCTCGCTGGTTCCCAATATGGACGCCGCCCTCACCTGGCTGACCTTCGCCGCGCGCCTGGCCGCCACGAGCTCCGAGGCGTCCTCGGGCCTCCTGATCTCGTGCGGGTGCATCAGCGCCCGGTACGCCTCCCTGGCCACGTAGCGCTTGAGGCACCTCATGACCTCCCTGTCGCTCTTTCCCCGCCCCCTGGCCCTCTCGGCGTACTCGGCGGTCTCGGGGTCGCGCATGACCCTCTGCCTCGCGATCTCGTGCAGCGCGCTGTTCGCCTGCCGGTCGCCGCCCCTGTTGAGCCTGTGCCTCACGGTCTTGCCGCTCGAGGCGGGGATGGGGCAGGCCCCGCATATCGCCGCGAACGACGCCTCGGAGCGCAGCCTGCCCGGGTTGTCCCCGGCCGCGATGTTAGCGTCAATATAATTTTCACCATTTCCACCAACGCATTTTCGCCAATCGCGCCAACGCGGATACGCCGGATTCGCCAACGCGGATGTGCCGCTTTCGGCGCCTAGGCGCCCTCCTCCTTCCCGTCCTCACCGCCGATGGACACGTCCTTCAGGCGGTACGACCGGCCCGTTATCTTGATTATCGCGCAGTGGTGGCACAGCCTGTCGGCGACCGCCGAGGCCGTGACGTTGCTGCCGAACACGTCGCCCCACCTGCCGACCGGCACGTTGGTCGTGACGATCGTCGACCGCTTGAGCGCGTAGCGCCTGTTCACCAGCTGGAACAGCAGGTCGGCGCCCTCCTTCCCGATATCGAGGTAGCCCAGCTCGTCTATTATCAGCAGGCTGCAGTGCTCGTAGAACCGCATCCTGCGCGCCAGCGCCTCCTTCGCCGAGGCGTGCTTGAGGTCCTCGACCAGCCTCGAGCAGTCGGCGAAGTACACCTGCTTGCGGGCCATCACCGCCTCGTGGCCTATGGCTATCGACAGGTGGGTCTTGCCGACGCCCGGGCTGCCGACGAGCACGACGTTGTCGCCGCGGTCGACGAACTCGAGCGTGGCCAGCTGCTCGACCAGCCCGCGGGGCACGCTCGGCTGGAAACCCCAGTCGAAGTCGGCCAGCGTCTTTATGTAGGGGAAGTTGGCCATCCTCGTGCGGCGCTCGTCGTCGGCGCGCCGCTTGAGGGCTATCTGGGCGTCGGTGAGCTCGAGCATGGCGTCGACCAGGCTCTTCCTCCCGTCGGCGACGAGCCTGACGTACTCGGGCACCGACGACGCCATGCCCTCGAGCCCCAGCTCCTCGAGATTGGCCGCCAGGCGGTTGAGCGGGCTGGCCTGCACCGCGGCGCTCACAGCGAGCCCCCTATCGAGTCGAGCAGCCCGAGGTTGGCGGCGGCGGCCGCCTCGATGTCGCCGGCGGCGTCGCCGAACCAGCGCTTCCCGGCCATGGCCTCGGCGTAGTGCGCCGGGTCGTAGGCCGGCCCGCCCGCCACGTGCGTCGCCACCAGCTCGCCGCCGACGTAGCAGTCCATCGCGCCGCCGGGCATGCAGACGATGCGGGCGGGCCTGCCGATGCAGCGCCTGGGCACCGACATGGGCTCGCCGTGCGCGCTGACCAGCATCGTGGCCGGCACCCTGGCCACGCGCACCACGTCGCCCATCGCCTCCTCGAGGGCGCGGAGGTTGCCGACGGGCAGCAGCGCGTCCTTCTCCTCCATGAACAGCGCGGAGGGCGGCAGCCCCGTGGTCTCGTTGGGCTCGGAGTTGCTGGCGTCCTCGATCCGCGCGATGATCTCGTCGATGTCGTCCCAGCCGTCGAAGTCGCCCTGGTAGGCCGCGAGCCGCGACAGGAAGCGGTTCGACGACTCGACCTTGCCCTTGGTCTGGGGGCTGCGCGGGCGGCACAGCTTCAGCTCGAAGCCGGCGGCCTTGGCGAACTCGTATGCGCGCTGGACCTTGAGGCGCCTGCCGCCCTTGACCGTCACCAGGGCGGACATGTTGTCCGTGACCCACTCGCGGGGCACGCCGCCGAGCCTCGCGATCGTGGCGTACATGCACCTGACCAGGTCGTCGGTCGTCCTGGTCCCCGACCGGATGAATATGTGCCTGCGGGAATGGCCCAGCGTCGCCGCGAACACGTTGAACTCGAACAGCTCGCCGTCGCGGTTCGCCATCCTGACCGACTCCTTCCAGTCGAACTGCAGCTGCAGCCCGGGCGGCGTCTCGAAGCGCGGGTGCGGTTCCGGGCCGACGGAGGCCCCGACGGCGATACCGTTCTTGCGCATGAACTGGGTGAAGGCGTTGTAGCCGGCCAGGTTCTCGCCGGGATACCTGTGCAGCAGCCACTCGTGGATGCCCTTCTTGGTGACCCCCGGCAGCTGCGCCTTGGCGGCCACCTCCTCGATGTGCGCGTCGAAGGAGCCCGCCCTGTCGGCGCGCCCGTCGCGGGGCCGGCCGCCCTCGGCCCTCCAGTACGCCGCCACGGTGTGCCTGTCCTTGCCGTAGCGCTTCGCTATGTCGCTGAAGTTGGGCTTTATGCCCGCTTCCCTGTACATGTCCAACTCTCCGATCAGGTTCTTCTCCGCCACGGCCGCTCCTCCCGAAAGCATCGTTCGCTTGTCGGTCGAAGCGTAAGCCCCGGCGTTGGTGGAAATGGTGAAAATGCGTTGGCGTGATCGGGGAAATTGCGTTGGCGGAATCGGCTAAAGTGCGATGGCGAAATTGGTTGTTTTTACAGTAGCGCTAACAGCGCGGACCCCCTCGCGGCGCAGGCGCGCCCAGACGGTGCGGTACCCCCAGCACCCCGAGCCCTCGCGGAAGATGCGAACCACGCGGTCGCGTATGTCGGCGTCGCGGTCGCGCGGCGCGGCGACGCGGGGCCTCCAGTACTCATAGGAGCTCTTCGATATCCTCAAGAAACCTGTGATCGAGCGGAGGGGCAGGGCGGTCGCCCGCCTCAATCTCTCGCCGAGCTCGCACTTGCTCCTGTTCGAGATCGAAGCCGGGTCCCACCCTTCCGCTTTTAGGTCGGCCAACACCGCCCTGAGCAGGAGGTTCTCTATCTGGTCCTCGTTGAGCCCGGCGAGCGGGCCGGTCGCGGGCGGGGCGTAGATCGACTTGTCGGGGCCCAAGCTGGCCTCCTTCCGGCGCGGTTTCCTCGCACCGATTCTACAGCGCGCCCCGGTGTAGCTGTGCGGGAGGTGGCCCGTCGCCCACTTCTTGGCCGCGCCCACCGTGACCCCCGCGAACTCCGCGGCGGCGGTCGGCCCCATGCCGTCCTCCGTCGCCAGGAGGAAGAGCTCGACCTTCTCCCTGCTGTACATGCGAACCTCCAGTCCGGACCGCTTCACGGTCCAACTTTCTGTCCGCACCCCCTTTTAGGAACTATTTCACCGCAACTTATAGATGCGGCGTCGACTAGGACAAATCGTCTTCGTAGGGCATCAGGTCTGCCAAGTAGCCTTTCTCCTTGAGTATGGCCTCGATCTCGTCGAGGGTCTGCTCGTCCTCCGCCGCGATGCGATGGAAGTGATAGCCGCTCGTCACCGTTAGTAGCGGGAAACTCTTGCCGCTCTCGATATCGTGCAGGTAGCGCTCAACATCGCGACGATTGCGAATGTCCAGGTCGGCCGTGATCTTGCCGTACACGCGGTGATTGACGATCACGTTGAGCACGGCTCCTCCGGCGTCGACGATACTCGTAAGCTCATCGCCTGCCTGCTCCACGCCGTGGCGAACCTTGACCAAGCGCGTGGGCACAGCGGGGCTGCTGGGGGCCTCCTGCAGCACGTAGCCGCGATTGGTCGCCACGATATCGTGCCCATCGGCACGCAGCAGGGCGATGTCTTGCACGACAATCTGGCGGCTCACGCCAACCTCACGGGCAAGTGCGCTGCCCGAAACGGGCTCCTTGGCTTCCTCGAGCACGGCCATGATGGAACGGCGACGCTCGCGGGCGTCCATTATTTACCGTCCAGCAGACGCAGGTGCTTGAGCGAGAGGTCGAGAATCGGCGCAGAGTGCGTCAGCGCCCCCGAGCTAATAAAGTCAACGCCCAGGTCGGCGAGCGCGCGGATATTGTTGGCGTCCACGTTGCCCGAGCACTCGGTCTTGGCGCGACCGGCGATAAGCTCAATCGCGGCAGCCATGTCGTCGTGGGTCATGTTGTCGAACATGATGATATCGGCGCCGGCCTCAACTGCCTCGCGCACCATATCCAGATTCTCGCACTCAATCTCGACCGTCGTGGTAAACGATGCATGGGCGCGCGCCATCTCGATCGCACGCGTCACGCCGCCGGCGGCATCGATGTGGTTGTCCTTGAGCATGACGGCCGTCGACAGGTTGTAACGGTGATTGCTGCCGCCGCCAATCTCGACCGCGGCTTTCTCGAAGACGCGCATGCCCGGCGTGGTCTTGCGCGTGTCGACGAGCACGGTCTTGGTGCCCTCGAGCACCGCGGCCATCTGGTGTGTATAGGTAGCGATGCCGCTCATGCGCTGCAGGTAGTTGAGCGCCACGCGCTCGCCCGAAAGCAGCACGCGAGCGTCGCCGCGCACCTGGCCCACGTGGTCACCGGCGTGCACCTCGTCGCCATCGACGACATCAAACAGCACCGAGCTCTGCGGATCCAGCAACTCAAAGGTGCGGGCAAACACATCCAAGCCGGCGATGATGCCATCGGCCTTGGCGATAAGCTCCACCGTGGCGGAGCGCGCCGTGGGACACACGCTCGCCGTGCTCACGTCCTCAAACGTGATGTCCTCGCGCAGGGCCTGCAGAATCAGATCATCGACGACGAGCTTCATGGTAATGGGGTTCATGGTCTACTCCTCCACGGCCTGCGTGCCGGCGGCACGGGCCAAATCATCGATTGCCAGGGTGTCGGCGCTCAGGGCGCGATGACGGCCATCGAGCGCGGGATCGCCCGCCTGCTCTACGGCCAGTGACTCGCCGGTACGCATGTACCACGCGGCGCGGCGGCCCCAAACCAGAGACTCGAGCAGGCTGTTTGATGCAAGGCGGTTCTTGCCGTGAACGCCGTTGCAGGCCGTCTCGCCCGCGGCGTAGAGCTCGGGCATCGAGGTGCGGCCGTCCTTGTCGACCCACACGCCGCCCATAAAGTAGTGCTGCGTCGGCGTAACGGGAATGGGCTCATCCAGGATGTCGCGACCGTCCTCCAGGCAGCGCGCGCGGATGTTGGCGAAGTGCCCGGTCACCACGTCGCGCTCGACGGGGGCAAAGCTTAGCCACTCGTGCTCGGTGCCGTCCTGCTTCATCTGCTCGCGAATAGCGGCGGCGACCACATCGCGCGGCTGAAGCTCGTCGGTAAAGCGCTCACCGGCGGCATTGAGCAAAATCGCTCCCTCGCCGCGGCAGCTCTCGCTGATCAGGAAGGTGCGGCCCGGCTGCGGCGAGAACAGACCCGTGGGGTGAATCTGCACGTAGTCCAGGTGCTCCATCTTAATGCCATGCTCCTGAGCGATGTAGCAGGCATCGCCCGTGAGCTGCGGGTAGTTGGTCGAATGGTCGTATACGCCGCCGATGCCGCCCGTCGCCCACAGCGTGTGGCGGGCATGGATTTTAAACGGCTCGCCGGCATGCACGCCCTCGGTGACATTTGCCAGCTCGTCGGCGGGACGAACCGAGTTGTCCTCGTCCACGGGAACGGCGACGACGCCGGTGCACACCGTGGCGCCATCGCGCTCGGCGGTCAGGATGTCGGTCATGGCCACGTGCTCCAAAATCTGCACGTTGTCCAGCTTGCGGACAGCCTGAAGCAGCTTGGTCGTAATCTCCTTGCCCGTAATATCGGCATGGAAGGCGATGCGCGGGCGGCTGTGCGCGCCCTCGCGGGTAAAGTCGAGGCTGCCGTCGGCCTTGCGCTCAAAATCCACGCCCATGGCCAGCAGGTCGTTGATGACCGAGCGGCTCGAGCGGATCATGATGTCGACGCTCTCGCGGCGGTTCTCGTAGTGGCCGGCGTGCATGGTGTCCTCAAAGAAGGCATCATAGTCGGAGCCTTCAGGCAGCACGCAGATTCCGCCCTGCGCGAGCATCGAGTCACACTCATCGACAGCGCCCTTGGAGAGCATGATCACGCGCGTGCTCGTCGGCAGATTGAGAGCCGCATACAGGCCCGCCACGCCGCAACCGGCAATGACAACGTCGCACTCCATATCGGGGTATTGTTTGGTTTCCACAGGAATCCTCTCCCTTGTAATGTGACATAAGGGACTGTCCCTCATGTCACATTGGCTTAGCGCGCCGCGTACTCGAGCATGCGGTCGAGCGTGAGTTTGGCTTGGTCGGCAGCCTCGTCCGACACGCCGATCTGCACCTCGCCCTCGCCCGTCTCCAGGCAGCGCACGAGCTTTTCGAGCGTGATGAGATCCATGTTGACGCAGGTGGGTTGCACCGCGGGGAAGTAGAACTTTTTGCCGGTGCCCTCGCAGCGGCGCTCGAGCTCGTAGAGCACGCCGCGGACCGTCACGATGATGAACTCACTCGCGTCCGAATCCTCGGCGTACTTGATGATGCCGGCGGTGGAGCCGATGTAGTCGGCCTCGGCAAGGACGTCGGCCTTGCACTCGGGGTGCGCCAGCACGAGCGCATCGGGATGCGCCTCCTGCGCGTCGACAATCTGCTCGACGGTGATGATGTGATGGCGCGGGCAGTAGCCATTGTTGAGGATGACGTGCTTTTGGGGCACCTGCTCGGCTACGAAGCGGCCCAGGTTTTGATCGGGGATGAACAGGACGTGCTGCTGCGGCAGCTCGGACACGATCTTGACGGCGTTGGAGCTGGTGACGCACACGTCGCTCCAGCTCTTGATCTCGACCGTCGAGTTGACGTAGCAGACCACGGCAAGGTCGTCGCCGTACTCGGCGCGCGCCGCATCGACCGTCTCGCGCTTGACCATGTGCGCCATGGGGCAGTCCGCGCCCGGCTCGGGCAGCAGCACGGTCTTGGTGGGGTTGAGCAGCTTGGCGCTCTCGCCCATAAACTCCACGCCGCACAGCACGATGGTCTGCTGCGGCAGGCTCTTGGCGAGCTTTGCCAGGTAGAAGCTGTCGCCGACGTAATCGGCAACGGCTTGGACCTCGGGCGCCACATAGTAGTGCGCCAAGATCACCGCGTCACGTTGGGTTTTTAGTTGCTGAATGGCCTCGACGAGCTCTGCGGGCACCAGTGCCGCGCGCTCCGTTGCCGTCGTTGCCGATGCTAGGCCGGCCGCGATATCGCGCGCAAGCTCCGACGCATCCATGTTCGCGCTCTGTGCCATCAAGGCCCCTCTCTTTTGGCGAATCTTGGGGCTTTAGTATGACACCTAGGTTTACAGCTGACAAGACAGCTGTAAACCTAGGTGTAAAGTTGAAATAAAGATTCAATCATGCGGCAGGTCCATTTTCGAACTGGCAAGCTGAGGATAGTCGAAAATGGACCTGCCGCATGATTCGAGCGGCCGTTTTGCCTTGGACCAAGGGGCAGTGGTCAAAAAAGGCCAAATATGAGTACTGTCACTAAATTAGTAGCAGCGATTTTCCAGTCCAGAGCAGCAAAATCGCCTTGTTTGGAGCCCGATCGCGACTCTGAAGGACGAAAATCGATGTACTTTTGGCCGCTGGCACCGATTTTTGAGGCCATTTGGCTGCCACCAAACTGGTAGCAGTACTCATATTTGGCTTTTTTGACCACCGGGTTTCCGGCAGACCCCAAAAGCGGGTCCGGATCGCTCGATCCGGACCCGCTGGGAGCTGGCGCGCGGTTAAGCGCGGCGCTTCATGGCCCACGCCAGCAGCAGGGCTGCCACACCGGCAGCGAGTACGGCACCGGCCATGGCGTACGCGCTGTCGCCGGACTGAGGCAGCGTCTCCTTGCCAGCCTTCTTCTTAGGCTTGGAAGTCGTAGTCGTGGTCGTAGTAGTCGTGGTGGTCGTGGTGGTCTGGCCGGGAGCGGGCTTGGCAGCCTCGGCAACGGTGAAGGTCGTCTCGGCAGTGCCCGTAGCCGAAACCACGCTCAGCTTGTGTTCGCCCACGCCGAGCGTATTCAGGAAGCTCGCCTTGAGCGTCACGATCGTAGAGCCCTCGGTGAGCTCGTAGTTCTCGGCCGCGACCTCCTTATCGTCAACCAGCACCTTCTGGAAGTACCTGATCGGCGCGTTCGAGCGGAAGCTCAGGTTCTTGGCGGTGTCGACCGTAATCGCCTGACCCTTACCGTCGATGATCTCGGACTTCAGAATCGCGATCTCCTCGGTCTTGCCCTTCTCGCCGCAGACGGTGCACTCCTCATGCCTCTCTCCCTTGGCCTCAACGGTCGCCGGCTTGTCGACGACCCACTCAAAGGTGTGCTTGGCCTTGTCGAGGATCTCGCCGCAGCGGCAGACATGCCAGTGGTTCTTGGCGTCGTGTGCCCAGCCGGAGCCGTCGGGCTCGTGCTTAAGCACGCCCTCGACCGTCACATTCACGTCGTGCTCGACGTCCTTAAGCTCAAAGGTGCCGGCGTCGGAGAGCTTAACGGCCTTACCGTCAACCTTTACGGCGTAATCCTTGCCCGCAAAGTACGCACTGTCGATGCTCATGGCGAGCTTTGCGGAGCCGTGCCAGTCGAGCTCGGTTGCCGTCGAGGTGAGCGTGTAGCCAACCTGGCTGCTCGGCAGCGTCACGACGAGCTTGCGACCGGTAGCCACGGTGACCTCGGTGACGGAAGACGCGTCGTAGTTGGCCTTGGCCTGATAGCGCACCTCGTACGCGCCGGCGGCGAGGTCCTTGAGCTCGGTCACGCCCTCGCCCACGGCCTGGTACTCGGCAGCGCCCTTGGCGCGCCACTCCATGGTGGCGTCGACGCCCGTGATCTTGCCGTCGCGCTTGCCACTCACGGTCTCGGCGGTGGCCTGGACCTTCGGCGCGTCCTGAGCGGCGTTCTTGATGGAGAACTCGCACGTCAGGCCCTCAGTCGGCAGCGCGTAGTTGCCAGCGGCCTTGCCCGTCAGCGCACCGAGGGTCGCCGTGTAAAAAGTGCCGGCCTCGGTCTGGGAGCCCTCGACGGTCGCGCCGAGGTCATCATTGCCGATAACATTGCCGAGCGTGGCCACAGGGCAGTGCTCCTTGCCGTCATAGGTGAACTCGGTGGTGCCCCACGTCACAGTGAGCAGACGCTGGTTGATGGTGAACATGCCGTCGACGAACGTGATGCTGTAGTTGGGGTTTGCACCCTCGGGCTGCGTCAGCTGCAGAGCATAGCCGCCCTCGCGCACGTTGTCGTCATCTTCGCGCTCGATCTCGAGGCCCTGAAGCGTTTCGCCCGCGACGAGTTTGCCAGAAGTGACATCCCACGTAAACACGGGGTCAGCCTCGCCGTAGGTCTTAGAATCGTCCTGGGCGGTGACCGTAATCGCGCGCGGCTTGACCTCGATCGTAACCTCACCCTCGGCCTTCACACCGTCGATCGTCACCTTATAGGAAACAGTCAGTGTGCCAACGTCGCGGATCTTGGGGGCCTCGGAGGACCAGTTCTTGCCGTCGGTGCCGTACTGGGCCGTCGCGCCCTCGGGCAGTCTCGTCGCATCGACCGTATGATACGCACCGTCGTACTCGTCGGAGTAGCCAGCGATAGCGGCAGCCGGAATCTCGACTGCAGGCAACGCATGTCCACAGACCGTGCACTGCTGATGCTTGGAGCCAGCCTCGGTTGCCGTGGGCGCCTTGTCGACAACCCACTCAAAGGTGTGCGCAGCCTCGTCGATCTTCTCGCCGCAGGTGCACTCGTGCCAGTGCGCGTTATCGTCGGAGAGCCACTTATCGTTCACGGCCTCGTGCTTGTGCACACCCTCAACCGTGATGGCGGTATTCTCCTCGACATCGCTCAGGACGAACCTTCCGTCCTCGTTCTTCTCGAGAAGCACGCCGTTTGCCTTGACAGCAAAGTCGTCGCCCGCGTAGTAGCCATCGGAGATCTTTACCGAGAACTCCACGCTTTCGTGCCACTGCAGTCTGTTCGGGCTATGCCACACTATCGAGTACGCGTCATTTTTCTCGGACAGGGTGACGTTCAGGTACTTGCCCTTGCCGACATGCACTTCCACAGGCGTGGACGGCATGTAATTATTGGTCTCGGCATACCAGACCTGGTAGTCGCCAGCGGCAAGATTCTCAATCTTACTGTCTTCGGAAACCATGGTCTCGCCATCGGCGTCCCCGGCTTCGGTGCGGAACAGGCGGTAGGCGACGCCGCCGCGCGCGCCTTCGATCTTGCCGTCGCACTTGCCACGGATGGTTTCGGCGGTAGCCTTCAGGCCCTGAGGCTTCTCCTGCTCGGCCTTATAAATCGTGTAGGTATACTCAAGGTTTTCGGTAGGAAGGGCGTAATTCTTGATGACCTCGGGGTCACCGGCGAGGCCCGTCACCTTTGCCGGATAGCTACCGGCATCGATGCCCGTCGCGTTCTCGACCTCATAGGAGACCTTGCCCTCGTCACCCTCGGCAACATTGCTGACCGTGACCTTGGGGCCCTGAGGCTTGCCGTTATAGGTATACGTTCCGACCGTCCAGCCAACACCAATCTGGCGCTTGGTGATCTCGAACGTGCCGGTCTGGAGAAGCGTCAGTTCATAGTTACCCTGCCTGATCTTGTCCACCGTGTTGAGGGGCTCGCGCTGCTCAATCGTCAGCTTATAGGTGCCCACGTTCTCGCCGGGCTCACGGTGAATCTTGAGCCAAGAGAGCGACTCGCCATTGGGGATCTGTCTCTTATACACATCTCCGAGCCCACGAGACACTCGCTAATCTC
>ERZ1027060.690-NODE-690-length-10974-cov-22.553714_pt1 | contig 10974 bp, 10 predicted proteins | sample MGYA00519424_ERZ1027060 | MGnify/ENA primary metagenome ERZ1027060 (study PRJEB26926, sample SAMN06164500) | human gut metagenome | biome: ENVO:00009003; feature: ENVO:2100002; material: ENVO:00002003 | host: Homo sapiens | place: USA | collected 2012 ... | reverse complement strand
ATGTGCAACTTTTTACTCATATTTATCAACTTAAATTAATTCCGCCAACGGGTTAATAATACTAATATAACAATGCGCTTCATCTTCATGTTTTTGTATAATATTTATTCACTCACTCGCTTCCCGCGAGTTTAAATCCAATTCGGGCTGCAAAGTTATAATTAAGAAAACTATCTTGCAATACCTAAAAGTAGGTATTCTGTCGCTGCCGCTTAGTAAGTATTTCTTGCAAAAATCCCCATTTGTAGGTATTCCGTCACTTACAAATTTTGTTTTATCAGATATTATTCGTATCTTGTAGGAAAATACAAGGATTATGTTAGAGCAACAACAGACCATACCACTTTTAAAAGATGAAATGCTTCTTGGTCAAGAATTAAAGTTCAAAAACAAGCTATGCAACTTAAAATTGGGTACCTTTTTCAGTGCCTTCACTGGGCTAGGAACTTTTGGGCCTTCAGCCCGTACTTGAACCACATGCGAAACCTCGTGTTAATATAGGTTAATTTCATTAACAAAAACACTTCTTTTCCGTTTATGTAGTAGTTTTGAACAAATAAAACAAGTGAGAGCAAATGACAGAGAATGAATTCATCCATATCGTTCCGCAGTTACGGCAGATAGCCTTGCAGAACAGTCAGGGTTATGGCGTTGGCTGTGAAGAGGCTGAGGACATCGCACAGGATGCGATGCTCAAGCTTTGGGCTATCAAGGAAGACATTCAGTCTGCTGCTCATGCCAAAGGCTCGATGGGCTGCATTACCAAGCATCTTTGCATCGACCACTTTCGCAAGCGGAAGATGATATCAATAGATGCACATCCTTTCGATAAGTCGGTTAGCCACTATGCGCCGCCCGATGTGGAAGTGGAAAACTCGGAGAACGACCAATGGCTGCAGAAACGCCTCAAGGCACTGCCCTCCAACCAGTATCAGGTGCTTTATCTGCGGCAAGTAGAGGAGAAAAGCTCTGAGGAAATAGCGCAAATCGTGGGCATCACCCCTGAATCTGTAGCAGTGTTGCTATCGAGGGCGAGAAAGCAGATGTTGCAGGAAATCAAGAAAAGATGTCGATAGCCCTTATACATAAAATAGGTATAATTAATAAAGGAGGAAAAATTGATATGAACGAAAAAGAAAAAGATATACGTTTGTTGCTCAATTGGTTTATGGCTGGTGAGACTACTCTTGAAGAGGAGGCTCTGCTAAGGGAGTGGTTTCGCCAGCATCCCGATGTGAGCGATGACCTGAAGGAATACCAGATGATGTTTGGATATTTCGACGAGGGGATGCCCCTCGAACATGAGGCTGAGAAGTGTGAAGAAAATGTCGTCCATCCAAAGACTTCAAGGACTTCAATGTCTAAAGCGAGAATGCGCCGCCTATGGTTGCCGATTAGCATGGCTGCATCCATCGCCCTGCTTATTGCATTTGCTGTTCCTCGCATAGTGAAACAGATAGGACAACAGGCAGGACATCAGGATGATTCGAAGATAGCTCAACTCGATGGCAGTACTGCTCAGGATGATACTGATTCTGCTGTTGTTCAAAAGGAAAAAACGCCTGATGCCGATCTCTCCATGCCAGAAAAGATAAAAAAGTCAGGTGATTCCGTATCTCCCAAAACAAGGAAGCACAAGCAGAGGAAATATCGTCAGCATCTGTTTGCTCCTGCTCCTCCAAAGCTTTGGATAGCTCAGAATATTGCTACCGATTCTTTGTTGGCAGAGCCGGAAAAGCTTGCCGATGAGCATCTCTGTGAGATGGAGGCACAGCAGAACGAAATGTTCTTCAAACTCTATCTCATTGATGTTCTTCAGACCCAGTCGCTCAAAGCCGATATTGCCAGTGCCTTGTTCGAAAGCGAGGAGAATGTGCATGATGAGGACCATGTGAGTGATGATCAGGAGGTTTATTAACAAGAAACAATTAAAAAGAAGAAGAATATGAAAACAACTTTTAAATTAGCATTTGTGGCTTGCCTGTTGGTGCTCTCTTCAGCTTGCCATGCCCAGAAGCCTATACCGAACATCGACCAGGCTTTTGATAAATTCGTACAGGATTTGTTGCAAGACGACCTCGTTACTTCTTCCACGATGAATACCTATAATATAGGTATGATGAAGGGATTTGAGTTCGCCGTTCCCAGGAAGAAGCAGAAAATGGTGGATACTTTTCGTAAGGCTTTGTTGAGCAATAGTCGTCTCGCTTATATCAGTTTTACCAAGAAAGCGGGTTCTGCCAGCATTGAGACGAATCGGGTGGGATATGGCAATAACAATTCCACGACCTACGAGTTTGGTACTCACAAGGACCGCAACTATAACCTGCAGTATTTCCGTGACCGCAAGGATTCTACCATGCGATATGTTTATGCCTTGGTATGGTATCAGGGAATGGATCGTTCGGTAAAGGGCAGTGTATATAAGTTCTACTCCAAGGATCCGCAAACCTATAAGAAGCCATCCGCCAATACGCAGCCATTCTCTTATACGAAACCGTCTATTCAAGATCTGGATTCTCTGTTTCTCCAGCGCAAGAACTTCAAATTTAACATGAACTTGGCTGGCAGTTATTATTTCGATGAGACTCCTCCAAAGGATGCGGCAGAGTTTATGATGCAACTCAATACGCTCCGTGCAGCCTTTAAGAATGCCGGAGACCTATACTCTAATTTCGGAAATCAGGTGACTCGGCGTACCCTCCAGACGGGCATTGCCAACAAAATAGTCAAGCTTTGTAAGGGATACGGCAAGTTGCTGAATGCTGACGAGAAGAAATTCTGTGCCACTTCGCTGAATAAGATGAAGAAGGATACAGACGATGAATATCTGCAGAGTCTTCTGGAACTGACTGCCAATTCTTTGAGAAAGTAGTAAGTTCTTGATGTATAAGCTTTGGAAAATGTGGAATTCTCTCTCAAAATATCGCTTTTAAACGATATTTTGAGAGAGAATTATCATTTCCTATACTATAGTCTTGCTATAATTTTGTATCTTTCCTCTATAAAACGAAAATGATTTCCCTCGCATAGGCTAACCTTCCAGTTGAAATGTTAAAACTCCGAAAACTTGCTCAAATAATTCACCATCACTGTGCAAAATACAAGGATAAATACTATCTTTGTGCACGTCAAGACCACATACTGCTTTCATAAGCCTACATTTTTGAAGTTTAAAAAATCAGTTAACGAACACTGCTTCAAAGATAATATTTTTTTTTGTGACTTAGAGCACGTTGGTAGGAACTATTTTGCAGTTGTGGTCTTGATTTCTCAAAAAATAAGGCAAATCTCGCACAATTCGAGGGAAATCATTCAAGTTTTTTATTTTACTGGCTTATAATTCGAAAATTTTATATAAATTTGCGATGCTAAATGATATTTTAAATGTGGGAGATTGAATCTCCACTTAGAAAAGGAGTTTTTTGATATGAAAAAAATATTGAATCCTTATCTGAATAAGGAAGGTTACAACTGCGTTTGCTGCGCACCAAACAATCCGGTAGGATTGCACCTTGAGTTTTGGGAAGAGAATGAGGATGTTCTTACCATCTGGAAACCTGGTGAGAATTATCAGGGATGGGTAAATACCTTGCATGGCGGCATCATTAGTATGCTGATGGATGAAGTGGCAGGCTGGGTCATCAACCGCAAGCTGCAGACTACTGGTGTTACGATGCAATTGAATGTGAAGTACAAGAAGCCTGTGATGACCACCGATTCTCAGATTACGGTGCGTGGTCACATCGCCAGCCAGCGCCGCAACATCGTCACCATCCACTTGACCCTGGAGAACTCCAAAGGCGAGGTTTGTGATGAGGGCGAAGCCGTCTATTTCACTTTCGGATCAGACAAAGCCAGAGAAATGGGCTTCGAAGGTTGCAAGGTTGAAGGGGAGTTCATGCTACTCAAATAAAAATAGAATAAATAATTTATACAATATGATTTCATTTGAATTGGAGGAGTTGGACGAGATCTTACAGAATATCCTATCATAAAGAATATAACCGACATCAATATGCAAATGCTCTTAGCATCAGCCAAAATCATGAATGCTGCCACATCTGTGGACATTCCGATGAAAAGCAAGCCTAAGTTTCAGGAACAAGCTGGACTGTTTGCCTTGGAACTTTCCACATGGGACATAAATCGTCTCATGAAGGAATTGAAATGCAGCCAAGCCATCGCCCTGGAGAATCTGCAACGATATCAGAGTTTCTGGAACGAGGAAGAGCTGTTGCCTTCCATCCTTGCCTACTATGGTCAGGCATATAAATATCTCAAGGCAGACAACTTTAGCCAAGATGATTTTGCTTTTGCACAAGATCATCTCTTCATCACCTCTTTCCTATATGGTCTGTTGCGTCCTTTGGATATGATTCATCCTTATCGCATGGAAGGAAAGGTAAGGCTGGATGCTACTAAGGGAATGAATCTCTTTGCCTTTTGGAAAACTTATCTTACGAATATGTTGATTGAGGCTGTGAAAGCAAACGATGGCATCCTCATTCATCTATCCACCGAGGAGTTTGAGCATCTCTTCGACTGGAAGCGAGTTTGCCAAGAGGTAAAGGTGATTCAACCTTTATTTTATGTGGACAAGGGTGACACCATCAAGATGTTATCCGTCCATGCCAAAAGTTGTCGTGGAGCCATGACTAAGTTCATCATTCAAAATCGGATAGACCGGCCTTCAGATATATTCAATTTTGAGTTGAATGGATTCAGATATGCTCCCAACTATGGAGATGAACTCCACCCTCACTTTATTAAGAAATAAATTTTAATTTACAAACGATAAAAGACTTACGATGATGGAAAATTAATCGTAGAGATAGAATATGCGTTCCATCATGTGCCACTTTTCATCGCTGGTAGCACCTTTGCCGCATTTTTGGAATTTGCCTACCACTTCTTCCCATTCTGCTTGTCTTGGGAGTGTGGCAAGTTCTGCCATTGATTTGTCCCAATCGAAATCTTCCGGCGCATCCACTATCATCACCAGTCTGTTGCCGAAGATGTAAATCTCCATCTCCAGAATGCCTACCTGTCGGATTCCATCTCGAATTTCCTTCCATTGCACACCCTCGGAATGCAATTTGCGATATTCACGGATAGCCTCTTCATCCGATTCTAACTCCAACCACTGTACGTAGCGCTTGGTGGCTACGGGATATTTCTTCTGTTTATAACCTTCCATCATTTTCTATATTTAATTCATGTTTCACGTTCGTATTCTGTTTATTTTTGCAAAAATATAAAAAAAGTATGAGGAAAACAAGTCAAACTATTGATATTTTGTTTATTTTTGCAATATCGTTTTGCAAATGCTGCATGATCACTAAGGAAATACGGCACTTTAAAGCACATTTTAAAATATATCATCATAAAAATTATATCAGATGAAAAAACTATTTCTATCCCTCGCCTTTCTGCTCCCTGCTATGGGAATGATGGCACAGACACAGGTCAAAACTGCTGAAGGTATCCTCGAAGGAAAGGATCTCTCTGGCATCAAGGTTTTCAAAGGTGTTCCGTTTGCGGCACCTCCTGTAGGTAATCTCAGATGGAAGGCTCCGCAACCAGTACAGAAATGGGAGGGTGTGCGCGAGGCTAAGGAATTCGGAGCGAACCCGATGCAGGAACCTATCTTCGGTGATATGAACTTCGGAACAAAGAACAATAGCGAGGACTGTCTCTACCTGAATATATGGACTCCCGCCAAGACGATGAAGGAGCATCTGCCGGTATTGATTTATTTCAATGGTGGAGGATTGATGGCTGGTAGCGGAAGCGAACCTCGATATGCTGGTGATGCAATGGCGAGAAAGGGAATCATCTCTATCACTGCCAATTACCGTGAGGGCATCTTCGGATTCTTTGCTCATCCTCAACTCTCCAAGGAGACTTCCTATAAGGGATCAGGTAACTATGGTTTTATGGATCAGGTGGCTGCTATCCAATGGGTAAAGAATAATATCGAGGCTTTCGGTGGTGACCCTAACCGCATTACCATTGTAGGTGAATCAGCCGGTTCTATGTCGGTTAGTGCTCTGATGGCTTCCCCTCTCTGCCAGGGACTCTTTGCCCAGGCTATGGGTTCCAGCGGTTCGGTGATGGGATTCAAGAAGATTGCTACCCAGAAGGAAGCCGAGGAGAAAGGCGTGCAGCTTGCCCAGAAAATAGCAGAGAAGATGGGCAAGAAAACGGGCAAGAAGGTGAAAAAGAATGTAGGTATGAAGAACCTCAACGAACTTCGTGCCCTGCCTGCCGAAGAACTGATGATGCTGGCGGGAGTAAGAGCGGTACCTGTCTATAATATCGACGGATATTTCATGAAAGAACAGCCTACAGAGGTATTTGCCAAGGGCAAACAGACCAAGGTGCCTCTGCTCATTGGCGGCAACAACCTGGAGATGAACCCTGGAGCGGTATTGATGGGCAAAAAGCCAACCGTTGAGAACCTGAAGGCTGGTGCCAAGGCTACCTTCGGAGAAGAGAACATCGACGAACTCTTCCGTCTTTACGGAATCAACAGCGACAAGGATGTGTTGGAGCAGCCGGGTGTGAATCTGGCTTCGGATATCTTCCTGGATTATTCTACATGGAAGTGGGGCAACATGCACAAGCTGACCGGCGGACAGCCAGTTTACCGCTATCGCTATTGTCATCCTCGCCCAGCAATGGCCATCAAGGGCAAGGTGGCAGCTTTGGCTGGTGGCGTAGTAGATGCGAAGGATGGTGCTGCTCCTGCTCCACAGGATAGGGGTGCCGTCCACTCTGCCGACATAGAATATGCAATGGGCACTTTGCCTACCAACCGCGTGTTCAACTGGCAACCTGAGGATTACATGATTAGCGAAATCTTCAGTCAGTACTATGTAAACTTTGTGAAGACGGGCAATCCAAACGGTTTGGGTCTGCCGGAATGGCCATCTACCAACGGCAAGTCCGTAGCTCCTGTGCTTCAGATAGATGTGAATACTGAGGTAAAAGCTGATGCCCAGATGGAGAAGCGCTATGAGTTTATTGACCAACTGTTTTGGAAAGAAAAATAATCTTTGTATTGCATTCAAAAGCTTTATAATTTTGTCGCAGATAAAATGACAAGGCTGATAAAACAGAATAAATAATAAAATTCATGTTTCAGAAATTCATTATCAATAGAGAGGGTGTACTGAAATTCGGACACGTTTATTTGCACCGTGATATGCTGGCTCCAGGAGAGCAATGCACATACGGTGGAGGACTATGGAAAATCGACGAAAGTCGGGGAGCCATAGTCCTCTATGGTCGAAGCTTCGATTTCGGTCCTCCCGATTTTGACTACGTGAAACAGATAGACTGGTCGGGCTTGGGGGGCACCCCTCGCCCACTGCTCTATCTGCCCCATTGGCCTAATGAAGAGGAAGTTGTGCCAATCATCGTGAAGTAATTTACCGACACCAGTTATTACAATCCTATTACATTCCTCATTATTCACGTTAAATTCAATTAAGTTTCCTCATGGAACTTTCGCTATTTCGAATATTTTTTCTAATTTTGCGCCACGTTAGTAACGGTTGAAATGAATATGAAAATTCTATGATAAAGAATCTGGTTATTTTATGATATGAATCAGATTTGGAGAAATAGGAATAATTTAGGTATTATATATATATAAAATAGGTAAGAAAAGAAAAAATGGAACATGTTTTTACTGAATCGATGTTTTTGGTGGGCTTCGTGATATTCATCGCTGCCATACTCGTATTAGACATGCTGGTTATCGACCGAAAGGCGCATGTAGTTTCCATCAAGGAAGCTGGATCCTGGACAGCAGTTTGGATTATTCTCGCCCTCGCCTTCGCCGTATTCATCTACTTCCATGGCGATATGGTGCACGGCATAGAGAACTTTGACGATTTGAAACTGATAGCCTCACGCTATGCTTCTCATCTCAAGCTGGATTCGAATGACTATGAGGCAAGTCTGCAGCAATATCGCCACTACATGACCATCTCTTACATCTCAGGTTATCTGATAGAGAAGACGCTCTCCGTAGATAATCTCTTTGTGATGATGATGATCTTCAGTTCTTTCGGAGTGGATAAGAAAGATTATCAGCATGTATTAAACTGGGGAATCTTGGGAGCCATCGTACTTCGCTTTGTTTTCATCTTTGCAGGTGCAGCCCTCATCAGCCGATTTGCCTGGATTTTGCTTATATTCGGAGGATTCTTAGTTTATAGCGGAGCCAAGATGTTCCTGAATAGAAATAAGAAGGAAGAAATCAATGCACTTGAACATCCTGTGGTGAAGTTCATGCAAAGACGTCTGCACTTAGGTCCTTTGGTGATGACGGTGGTATTCATAGAGTTTTGCGATCTGATATTTGCTTTCGACAGTATTCCTGCCGTATTCTCAGTATCACTCGACCCGTTTGTAGTGTTCTTCTCCAATATCTTCGCCATCTTGGGCCTGCGAGCGCTCTTCTTCCTCTTGGCAGCGATAGCCGATAAGTTCCGCTATCTGAAGGTGGGTGTAAGCGTGCTATTGGTGTTCATCGGTGTGAAGATGCTCATCCACGATTTCTTCGAGATAGATGCAATAGCTTCTCTCGTCATTATCCTTCTCGTATTGCTCGTCAGCATCGGAGCATCGGTTGTGATTCCAAAGAAACAGGAAGCTTAAATTACAGAAAATTGTATAGCAAAATATAACCCTTCATCCTTTCACCTGAAATGCCGATAAACACAGGGGATTTGAGGATGAAGGGTTTTTCTTTTGTTGACATCATCAGTTCCTGTTATGCCATCCACAAGTTCCTGTTATGCTCTTCAAGCGGTCCCTCGGGGATCACGTGATGGGGAACTGGTGAACAAGAGACGAGCAACGAGGGATCACGAGGCGGGCAACGAGTGCCCAAACAAATGGCTATGATTTGGGCAACGCATCTTTCATCAGTCGCTTTTTTGACAGATTAATCCATTTAATTGAATCAGATTTGTTATTTTTTTGCAACATGATAAGTGAAAGTCTGCTTATCAGTAACTATACGCAACAGATAGATACCTGCAGGAATGCCTTGCAGAGAAAGCGAGGTTTGATTTCCATTTATCTTCTCAGACTGTTTAAGCAGACTGCCGCTTATCTGATAGAGTTTGATGTTTCTCAAGCCACTACAGGAAACTGATAGTTGATGACTTTCGAGACGAACATCAATGGAAGGAGCTGCATTTACAGAGGCTCCGATTCCTGTAGATGTGTCCTGGGAAATAGCGAGGAGGTCGCCTTTACGCTTCAGGTAATACACGGGTCCCTGCGGATTGCCAAGTTCGATTTCCTTGCCTTCTATCTCCCCCATCACCCTCATGCGATAAATATGACCATCGACAAAAGACAAATTGTTCTTGCGCAGCCAATAACTGTAAAGGGGTACCTCGAAGGTTGAAGAAACACTCACTTCATCATCGATTCCCCGCACCTGTATCTTTTCCTTGGTCTCTGTGTCTTCACCCATCAGCGTTATACGTCCTTCATAACTTCTGCCTTCGGATGCGAGCAGCGAGACTCCCAATTTGAAATTAGCATATTTCGTCATATCAATAGTGCCTGATTCTATTTTCTCGTGGGAATCATCAGCTAAAAAGACTTCTGCTTTCGCCATTAGCGACTTTTCCTGCGCTTTCTCCACCTGGATAAATGCAGCCTCCCGGTCGTGGATTAGGTTGACAGGATAGAACATCGTTTCTGCTTCATCGCCTGAGATGATGAGTTTCACTTCGTAGCATCCTGGAGAAAGATTTGAAGGCAAAGAAAGCAAAATTGGAATTTCGGTTTCGGTAAATCCTTCGATTTCGCTGAGCTGATCGACACGGGTATCCATCACGACCTCTCGACTATCATTGAGCAATTGTACTCTCAAATAACAGTCACGAGGTACTCCATTGAGATTTTTCAGCGAGAAGAATGCCTGTACTTTTTCCCCCTGTTCTACGCTGCCGATGAGTCTTGGCTGCGCCATTAACTGGAAATGAGGTTCTTCCGAATAGATTTCCGATATGCGCCCAGTTCTATCCTTCAGTTCCACTTCTACCACAGGCGCCTTTTTCATCAGAAAGAACTCATCCCACGACTGATCATCCCTCCATGCAACACATACTGGAAGGAGACGATAATATCCATCCTGAAGACCTGAAAGATTCAACTTGACAGGTTGTGCTTCATTGATAAGATAGTCGTTCCCCATCCATCCGGCATGATCGGCACCATAGATTCGCTGCGTAAAACCTCCCAGAGCATGATCATCAGAATAGGCAACCTGCATGAGGTTCCCCTCCACATCATAGACTGCTACACCAATATCTCCCCGGAAAGGCTTACCCCTGTTGACGAATGAATTCATTTCCACTGTAATAGTCTGTGATGGGTTGAAATTCTTGCCAGTTGCCTCTTTTATCAGTAGCGAACCACCCTCATTGAACATCAACTGTGGGGAATTTTCCAAGAGACTACGGTCTATATCCGGATATTTCCCATTATCGGGATGTGCTAAGATAGCCATGATAGCACGGTTGAATGCCAGCGGCTTACCTTGGAACTCACTACCTGTCTGCGAAACACTGAGGTTGGTGAGTGAATAGTAGGCATCACCCTGTCCCTCCCAACCGAAATTCATGTGGAAGAGTCCATTTTCATCAAAACCATCTGTCACCCATGCATGTCCGGAAGCAGCACCAGCCGGTCTGCCTTCCAGATAGACAGGACATCCATTGAGGAGTTCCTGCCGCAGGATTTCTGCAAAACGGGTAGGCCCTTCTATTGCTTTGGTTGCATAGGCAGCCGAATAATCAAAGTTTTTTAGCAGAGCCTGATAGGCAAATATGCCCTGTGTTCCGCTGGCATTAGGCGTATATTGCATGAAAGAAGCCACGCCTACATCATTCATCAGCAAGGCAACGGCATCTTCCTGTTCTGATGTTGCACGAACAG
>ERZ1027060.688-NODE-688-length-10981-cov-6.563427_pt1 | contig 10981 bp, 10 predicted proteins | sample MGYA00519424_ERZ1027060 | MGnify/ENA primary metagenome ERZ1027060 (study PRJEB26926, sample SAMN06164500) | human gut metagenome | biome: ENVO:00009003; feature: ENVO:2100002; material: ENVO:00002003 | host: Homo sapiens | place: USA | collected 2012 ... | reverse complement strand
AGACAGCCGCATAGCGCTGCATCAGCTGCAGCCAATGGCGCGGGCGGAAGCGCTCTGTAACTACCAAAGTGCCGCCTGCCGCCAGCACTCCCATATAAATATTAAGATTACCGGTAAAGGCCAAGCTTCCCTGACAAAAAATTACTGTCTGCTCATCAACGCCGAAAACACGGTTCTGCTCCGGGAAAAAGTCCGCCCAGCTATGATAGCTGCGCCACAACAGCTTGCTTTTGCCGGTGCTGCCGCTGGTCATAACGCCCATGCAGGCCGCTTCGGGAATAGCCTCGCAGCTGAACTGCTGATTTTTGCTCACCTCGGTAGCGATAACCGGCACAGTTTTTGTACCGCTATATGCCAGAAAGCTGATTAACTGACGGGCGATGCTGCTTTCATAGATAAAAACCGCCGGAGCGCTAAAATCCGCCTGACTGCGCAGCTCACGCGCTGCTTGCGCCAGTCTTGCGTAGGTATATTCTTCTTCGTCCTCTATAAGAGCGAGCTTATCCTGTTTTTGTTGTGTGATTAAGGTCAAGTAATCCATTTGCTTCACTCCACTCTTTCCAACAGCAGCGCCGTACCTACGCCGCCTGCTGCTGCTACGCTTGCGGCGCCGTAGTGACCGCCCTTCTGCTTCAGTGCCTCCAACAGATGCAGCGTAATTATGCCGCCGCTGGCACCGTATGGATGACCGTAGGCCAGCGCCCCGCCGAACACATTATATTTGTCAATGCTATTCGGAAAGCTGCGGGCAAACAGCACATCAATTACGGCAAAGGCTTCATTCAGCTCAAAGTCTGCGATATCCTGATCCTGCAGTCCATGCTTGGCCAACAGCTTTTGCAGTGCGGTAACTGCAGTACGCGGACTTACCAAGGGATCACCGCCGCAGGCTGTGCTGCCCAGCACTCTGGCCTGCGCCTTTAAGCCGTGCTCCTGCAGATATTTTTGCGAGCACAGCACTACAAAGGCCGCGCCATCGTTAATCAGGCAGGAATTGGCCGCCGTAATAAATTCGCCTCCCTCCAGCACCTTGGGCATTCTGTCGAGCAGGCGCTGGCTCATGCGCGGTCTGATGCCTTCGTCCTTAACGGCACCGCAGACCGGAGCGATAATATTCTGCAGCAGTCCCTGCTCGCGCGCCTGCGTTGCAAGCGCATGGCTGCGCAATACCCAACTGTCCATTTCTTCTTTAGTAATGCCTTCGCGCTTGGCGGCAAGCTCCGCACCCTCCAGCATTACTGTTTCGCGGTGGATGCCAGGCATAAACTTGGCTACGCTGTACCAAGTATCGCCTGCATAATCGGGATGATTGGGATTATAACCGCGTCTTGGCTGCGTAGAACTGCTTTCAAAGCCACCGGCAATAATTACATCTGCTTCGCCGCTGTTAATCTTGGCTGCGGCAACAGCAATGCTTTCCAAACCGCTGCCGCATTGCACATCTACCGTAAAGGCCGGCACCGAAATATCTACGCCCGCCGTCAATGCCATCAAGCGCGCAATGTTGCCGCCGGCGCCCACACCGTTGCCGGCAATGATATAATCAGGCTCGCGCAGCTGATATTTTTCCATCACCTGCTTAAGCACTTCCGCACCCAGCACCTCCGCCGGGATATGACGATACATACCGTTGACTACGCCCACGTAGCTGCGCAGGCCACCTAAAATATATGCATTTTCCATCTTAACACCTCTATATCCGAAAAGAGCTGCCTGCCACCTGCCTTGCGGCAAATAGCTGACAGCTCTAAAATTATACCTTATTTATCTGTTGTTGGCAAAAATACGGTTAATCGGTCCTGCAATTACGGCAGCAGCCAGACATTTAACAATATCCAGCGGGATGAAGGGCAATGCGCCGGTCATAATTGCCTTATCCCAGCCCATACCGGTAATCAGCTTCAGCTGCACAACGCCGAACACATAAATCAGCGGAATACCGATAACGCAGCCAAGCAATGCATAACGCTTGAAGCTGTATTTTTCGCCTCTGAAATATGCCAGAAAAACAGCGGTAAACAAAAAGCCGATGATGTAACCGCCGGTAGGACCAAAAAGCTTGCCCGGTCCCGCACTGCCGCCGGTAAATACAGGCACACCTGCCAAGCCTACCAAAAGATAAACCAGCATGGTCATAAAGGCCTGCTTAGCGTTCAGCACATAGCCTGTAAGATTTACAATCAAAGTTTGCAATGCAAGCGGAGAAAGTGAAAACGGCAGCGGAATAATAATATACGCAGATACGCAGTTCATTGCTACCATCAGCGCCATCTTAGTCATTTCCGCAGTCTTGCTGACGCTTGCTCCTCTATGATTCTTATTGATTTCTGTACCAGAAGTTGTCATTTTCATACACCAGCCTTACTATAATTCTTTAATCACAAAAACATTTATTGCTCCCACATAAGCAGCAAGCTGACCTTCTGTCCTGTAGATGCACAGCTCGTCGCCTGCGTAAACAGGAGCGACAAAGGTAATGCGCCAGTCCAGCTCCGTCAGCGCCAGCTCACGCTGCAGCCAGGCAGCCATACACAGTCCCGGCACGATTGGATGCTCACCCTTATGGATGACGTTTTCGTCACCTGTATAAGCAACATAATCCGCTATCTCCTGTGTTGTGAAGGAGTGCTTTGTCAGCAAATCGCCCTTAATTGCTTCAGGCTCCAGCGGCTTCGTGCCTAATTTATGCTTAGGCAGTACCAAAAACACCCGCAGCTCCTTAGCCAGACTGCCATCTGCCGCAGTTCCCGCTACACGGATGATTGATTTGCGTTCCTTCGCCAACAGCACCTGATTATCCATAGCCTCCGCAGGCTGATGAATATGTGCTTCTGCTCCTGCCAGTACCCAGCCGCCGAAGAATTTGGCATCGCTGTCCGCCAGCTTATGTGCAAGCTCTAACATTTTTGCATTTTCCTTTCATCTGAGCAGCTTATTGTTATCTGCTTCACGTGCTTTATTATAATGCAAGTGATGTAAATAGTCAACTTATTATACAGTATTGGTTTACCATTGTGTCAAAAGAAATGCCGCAAAGCATTTCCCCGCTCACAGAAGGAAGTAAACCGCTCCTCCTATCAGCAGAAGGCCCAGAAAATTGTAGTACAAAAAAGTCCGTACATACTTCCCTGCCTGCGAAGGATGCTCTGCAGCATATAATTTATAGGAAATAACGCTCGCCATCGAAGCGATCATCGTGCCAAGACCGCCGATGTTAACGCCTAAGAGCAACGCGTCTGCTTCCTTAGTCAAGCCTGCCAGCAGCATAGCCGCCGGCACATTGCTGAGGAACTGGCTGGCCAGCAGTCCGGTTAAATAGGTGCCTGCCGCACTGCCCATCAGCGATTGCTGCAAATAGCTTACCGCAGGACTGTGGCTGATGTTGCCGATGAATACAAAGAAACCGGCGAAGGTCACGAGCAGGCTGTAATCAACCTCACGCAGGCGACGCCAGTCGCACAGGGCAACTACGCCTGCCGTCAGCAGCAAGGCCCACAGCTTGTCGAACCAATGCAGCACAGCACCGATGTTTAACAAAAGCAGTCCCAAAAAGAGCAGCAATATTCCCTTGGGAGGCTGCTGCAGCTTTGGCAGCTCCAGCTTCAGCACGCTGTCCTTGCCATGGAATAATAACAATAGCAGATAGGCCAGCGAAATTATTCCCGGCACAGCCATTACGGCGAAAAAGCTGCCGGCGGTATAAGCATAATGCGCATATAAAAACAAATTCTGCGGATTACCGGGCGGCGTCAGCATACTGCCAAGGTTGGCAGCCAGCGTCTGCAGGATAATAATCCGCTCCATATCCATCTTTAAGGTTTTGCCGATAACCAGCGCCAACGGCACAAAGGTCAGCAAGGCCACATCATTCGTCACGAACATTGAGCTGACATAGGTCACTGCCAGCAGCACCAGCTCTAGCTGACGCTTGCTGCGGCATTTGTTCAGCAGCTCCACCGCTAGCCAGTCCAGAAAGCGTATCTCCTTCAGCTCCGCCACCACCAGCATGAGAGAAAGCAATATCGCCAGCACATCAAAATCTATATAGGCAAGCTGTGGCCTGCTGTAAAGGCTGCTTACGGCAGCTAAAATGACAGCTATGCACAAAACAGGCTCACGCCGCCAATAATTCTTTATTTTTTGCATCAAGAAAAAGTCACTCCCAATTAGCCTGCGCCGCGCACAGCGCCAACGCCGATACACGCGCCGCACCTGCGTCCAGCAGCACCTGTGCCGCTTCCGCAAAGGTGCTGCCCGTAGTATAGATATCGTCGCAAAGCAGTACATGCTTGCCGCTCACCCTGGCATGCGGCAGCATGGCAAAACAGCCTGCCAGCTCCTGCTTTCTCTCCTCCGGCTTCAGCTCGTACAAAGGCTCCGTGTGGCGCACCCGCTCCAGCAAAACCTCCATGCCCACGCTGCGTCCTTCCAAAAGGCCCGCAAACAGCTCCTGCGGCACATCAAAGCCACGCTGCTTGCGTCGCTCGGGCGCCGTCGGTACGCAGGTAATAAGGTCAAACTGCTGCAGCCAGCGCATTTTGGCCGCGGGCAACGCAAGCTCCGCTTCCTCACGCAGCAACGGCAGCCAGCCTGCCTCACCGTCAAATTTTATTTTATGCAGCGCATCCTTAAACACGCCATCATATTTATAGAGCAGCAACGCACTGTACAGAACATCAGTCGGCAGCGGTGCTGCCTGTCCCGCCAGATATTCCTCACGCGGACAGCAGGGCAGCTGACGCTGCAGCAGATATTCTTTGCGGCACTGCTCACAGACATAGCCGTTGTCAATATTAGTCGCACACACAGCGCAGCGACGGGGAAAAATAAGCTCCTTCGCTACACGCCCGTAATAAGCAAAATCTCTTAACAAACGATGCATCAGAACACCTCGCTGCTTTCCTGCAGACGCTCAGCCAGCAAGCTGTAACGCCTTTTTGTCTTGTCGTTTTCCACAGCGGTACGCACCGCGTTTTTGCTGCCGACAATCAGCACTTTTTCCTTAGCTCTGGTCACAGCCGTATATAGCAGATTGCGCTGCAGCATGATGTAATGACTCTGCACCATGAGCAAAATAACATAGGGATATTCGCTGCCCTGCGACTTATGCACGCTCATAGCGTAGGCCAGCTGCAGCTCCTCCACCTCACCCTGAGCGTAGGTAACGTAATCACCCTCAGGACGCTCCGGAAAGGCTACCGTAACATTTTTTCCGTCTATCTTAATTACACGGCCGATGTCGCCGTTGAAAACATCTTTTTCGTAGTTATTGCGAATCTGCATAACCTTGTCGCCAATACGCAGCACGTTGCCGGGTATGTTAACCTCGGGCTTGGCAGCAGACGGCGGATTAAGATATTTCTGCAGCAGCTTATTCAGATTCTGCACGCCGCAGGGATTCTTATGCATCGGCGTCAACACCTGCACCCTGCGCCAGTCACCGCCGGACGTAAGCTGGGCATAGGTACGCGCTACGAATTCCGCAGCATCCTGCTCATTGGCAAACTCCTCCAGCGCAAACTCGCTGTCGGCACCGGCAAGAAACTCCGGCATCTGGCCACGGTTAATCTTATGCGCATTACGGACAATCGGGCTGACCTCTGCCTGACGGAAAACATTTTCCAGACGTACAACAGGCATTCTGCCCGAACGGATCATATCCTTAAGCACCGAGCCTGCACCCACGGACGGCAGCTGGTCCACGTCACCGACGAAAATCAGACGGCAGCCGCCGGGAATTGCCTTAAGCAGATGATAGGTCAGGCTGATATCGAGCATCGAAGCCTCATCGATAATAATTGCTTCCGCATCCAAAGGATCGCTGTCATCCTTGCCGAAGCACAGGCCGTCACCCGTAGGCTGGTATTCCAGCAGACGATGCACCGTTGCCGCCGGATGACCGGCAGAATCAGCCAGCCTGCGTGCAGCGCGACCGGTAGGCGCAGCCAGCAGAATGCGGCAGCCAGCCTGCTCCAGAACGTTCAAAATACCCTTAACGACGGTTGTTTTACCTGTACCGGGACCGCCGGTGAGAACGAAAACGCCATGCTCCAGCGAAGCATAAATCGCCTGACGCTGTGCCTCTGCCAGCGTAATACCGGCATCACGCTCCCACTTGGCAATAACCTCATCCGCATTCACGCGCGTCACCGGCTTTGCCTGATCGCGCAGCTTCAGCAGACGGCGCGCAGTCTGCACCTCAGCCGTATACAGATATTCCGGATATATCAGGCGAATACCGCCCATTTCTTCAGTGCGCAGCAAATCCTGCTCCAGCAGGCTGCTGAAAACATCCTGCACCATGGAAGTATCTACCGCCAACGCTCTTGCCGTTTCGCGCACCAGCAGCTCCTCCGGCACGCAGGTGTGTCCCACGCCTGCGGCCTGCGTCAACGCATAAGCAATGCCTGCGCGCAAGCGTTCCTCGCAGTCATGCTCCATGCCCATAGCCATAGCAATTCTGTCCGCAGTTTTAAAACCTATGCCGGTAATATCCTCCGCCAGGCTATAGGGATTCTCCTTAATGCGGGTAATCGCCGTAGCGCCGTAGGTTGCCTGCAGGCGAGCTGCGTAACCGCTGCTCACGCCGTGCGCTTCCAAAAACACCATCAGCTCGCGCAGACCGGAAAGCTGGCTGTACGATTCACCGATAGCGGCAGCCTTTTTGGCGCTGATGCCGCGTACCTGTGCCAAGCGCTCGGGATAGCTTCCCAAAATCTCCAGCGTATCCGTTCCAAAGGCCTCCACAATTCTTGCCGCCGTCACCGGCCCTACACCCTTCACAGCGCCGGAAGCCAGAAAGCGTTCAATGCCTGCTACCGAAGTTGGCTGCAAAACCTGCAGTGCCTGTATATCAAATTGTCTGCCGAATCTGGCATGCTCAATCCAGTTGCCTTCCATAGCCACATTTTCGCCCATGTACGGCGCATTGCCATGATAAACGGCAGTAAATCGTCCCTGCGCCTTGCTTTCCATACGCAGCACGCTGAACATGCCGTCATCGCTTTGAAACACTATATCATCAACTATCGCTTCCAGCTTTTCCATTTTCTCACCGCCACACAAAACAAATGTTTTAACTATAGCTATTATTATAACATAGTTTTCTCAATTAGGATAGTAATTTGACTTTACAAGTATTATAATTTTCGCTATAATTGAATGAGATATGCACTATATATTGTTTCCGGCAAATCAGCGCCCTGCGCCTGAACCGGCTTTGTATTATTGTAACTATAAACATGAGGAGTTTTACACATGCAACCCAAAAAATTTACAGGAAAATTAATAGCCATAGATATGTATAACTGCGGCGTAAACGAAGTCACCGACACCGAAAAGGCAAAGACTCTGTTGCAGGAAGGCTGTGACAAATACCAGATGAACAGCCGCGAGCTGCTTGTTTGTCAGGAAGAAGGCCAGAGCGAATATTCCATCTCCGCACTCTGCAAACAAGGTCATGTAACTCTGCATGTATATCCTAAGCTCGGTTTTATTGCTGCGGATATTTTCAGCTGCTACGACGATGCCGACCCTGCGGGCATGGCACGCTATCTGCGCAGCGCTTTTGACTGCGACAAAGCCAAGATTACCCTGCTGGACCGTGGCGATTTCGGCAGCAAATACGATATGAAGCCTAACCACCGCTCCAACATCAAATTCATCCGCCGTACCCAGAACGTTACCAAAAACGTCGGCGCTCAACTGAAAAAAATGATGCTCAAGCCCCGTGGCATCTAAACGGGACTATAAGATAAACTTTTCCAGGGGTTGTATGAACAGCCCCTGTTTTTTCTTAAATCAAAGGAGATTTTACACATGAAATATTTAATGTGGGATGTAGACGGCACACTGATTCTTTCCGGCGGTGCCGGCAAGGATGCCATGATTAAGGTTATTAAGGACTATTATTTCCTCGATGCCTTCGATTTCAACAAATCCTTGGCAGGACGCACTGACTCTGACATTATCAAAAGCGTTGTTACCCGTCTGCGCGGACGCTGCAACAGTGCGGAAGCAGCAGGCCTGCTTATCCGCTACCATATGGAGCTGCCCAAGCAGCTGCCGCTGCACAAGGGCCGTGTTTTGAAAAACGTTGAGAAAACACTGCAATACTTCTGCCAGCCGGATAGCCGTTACTGCAACTGCCTGCTTACCGGCAACACCAGCACCGGCGCCCATCTCAAGCTGCAGCATTTCGGTCTGGACCAATATTTTAACCATGAACACAGCGTCTTCGGCGAAATCAGTGAAAACCGCGAAATGCTGGCTAAGGTTGCCTTCCACCGTCTGTATATGCAAAACGAGCAGGCTAAGCCCAATGAGCTTATTTTCATCGGTGATACGCCTAACGACGTGCGCTGCGCCAATGCCATCGGCGCTCCCTGCCTGATTATTTTGGAAGGCTCCGGCTATAAGCCTGAGGATTTTTCCGAGGTTAAGCCTTGGAAGATTATCGACTGTCTGCCGGATGATCCCAAGCAGATGGAGCTTCTGCTGGACGAAGCAGAAAGCTATACAGGAGGCCAAAATGCGTAATAATATTTTCAAGACTTTGCTTACGCTTCTGGCTATCGGCATCAGCAGCACATGCCTTGCTTACAATAACAGTGATTTAAATGCGGTACTGAACGGAGCAAGCTGCCCCGGTGGTGACCTTTCCGGTGCTGATTTATCCGGTATGGATTTATCCGGCCGCGATTTTACCAACACCGATTTTACGGAAGCACGTCTGGATGCTACCAAGCTGGACAAAGCCAAGCTGCAGGATGCCTGCTTTCAGAGCGCTCTGCTGCCCAACGCCAGCCTGCGCGGTGCCAATCTGGCATATGCCAACTTCCGCTATGCCAATGCCTCCGGCAGCGATTTTACCAACGCCAGCCTGCAGGGAGCATATCTCAACCGCTGCCAGCTGCGTGGCGCACATCTGCTGAACGCAAATCTGCAGCAGGTCAAAGCGCAGGAGGCTTCTATGGACGGCGTACAGGCTGACTATGCCGACTTCAGCTTCGCCAACCTGCCCTACAGCTGGCTGCGCCGTGCCAGCCTGAAAAACGCAATTTTTCATGGCGCTAACCTGTACAGTGCCCATCTGGAGCGCAGCGACCTGACGGAAGCAGACCTGCGCAGCAGCAAGCTGGGCCACAGCAGCCTGAACAACAGCAAGCTGGACAAGGCGCTGCTGGACAAAGCATTTTTAGAATACGCTGACCTGCGCGGTGCGGAAATGAACTATACGCAATTCGGCACAGCATTTATGGATAATGCAAAATTGGATAAGTAAGCTTTAACGTCAAAACCTCGCTTGTGCGCAAAGCGCATAGCGAGGTTTTTGTGTATGTTGTATTACGATACTTACTTGTTATTTTGACGCTTACCCCTGATTTTTTATGAGGCTTACGTTTTCTCCCAGCCTCATAAATCTTCATTTCTTGCAATTTGCGATTTCTTCCAATTCGTACTCAATACCAACAAACATCCCTGTACTAACCAAAAGCTTTTCATAACAGCAGAATTACCAAAGTTATATTCTGTCATTCCTTGTAAAACTAAAGCTAAACTGGAAACACACATCATTAAAGCATACGGATTATTTTCTTCAATAAAGCGTTTAAAGGAATAAAATATAAAGCAGAAAATTAATGTAAGAAAACCTGCGAATCCAATAATGCCGTTTTCTGCAAGCATTTGCATAAAATTATTGTGTGCATGGCTAAGCTTAGGCTCTTTTGCCTTATGAGAAATATACTTATGCTGATAATTATCTTTATACTGTCCTAAACCAACACCGGTTATAGGATGATCTTTAAACATATTAAACGCACTGTGCCATATTAAAATACGCTCAGTATTCGACTGATACTTTGTATCGGTAATTGAATTAAGACGTTTGATAAATGGTTGATAGGAACTCATGCTTGCGCCAAAAGCAATTAATACTATTAAACTGAGCACCGCTAATTTATTGCATTTTAAGATGTAATATATTAATATTAGCAAAACAACAAAAGCTACTGCCAACCAAGCTCCTCTTGTTGAGTTAAACATCAGAGCAACAGAATTCAAAATAAATAAACACCCTGCTAACCACTGCCATCTTCCAGATATCTTCTTCTCCAGAAAACTTATAAAAAGTATTGGCAGATATATGCAAAAATAACCGGCAAATGTCATGGGATGCCCAAAAAAACCGGCAGCACGAATATGATCCACAAGTCCTTGATATATCAAATACAACCCGCCGACTGTAATACCAATAATTGAAAAGACTAATATTTTTTTAGCAGTCTCTGCTTCTTTTATTACCAAAGTAACAATAAAAAATGGCATAAGACGCCATAACCATAAATCGCTCCATACCTTTAAGCCTTTGCCAATATCTCCGCTAGCAAGTGCTGAAACAAACATAGTAAATATGAAAACAGCAATAGCAAGATAATATTTTTTATCTATTATATATATTGTCTTTCTATTCTTTAACAAATAAAGAAAGAAACATAACGTCGCTATACCAAGCATCACATTCCCTGCAGCAATGGAAACATAAGATATCAACGCAAAAGCTGTTATAGCGCTACCACAGTATTTATCAGATTTTGTTAACAAAAAAAACACTCCTCTTGTGTAAAAAACGCTGTCTCATTATATAATAAAATCGCACGTTTGAAAATTTGAATAAAAATAGTCCATTGCTGTTAAAGAAGGCATTGCTTACCTAGAGGAATACTATGGTACTAAATGTAGTCATTGTACCAGCCCAACCCGCAAATTAGAACCAAATCCCCAAACTTGGACCATTGCCTTATTTTACTACCTTCTTCAAATACTCCAAAAACTTGTCCTTTAAGTCTTCTCTTCTCAGTGCATACTCCACAGTTGCTTCCAGATATCCTTGCTTGTCGCCAACATCATAGCGTCTGCCAATAAAAGGTACTGTCAATAGTTTTGCGCAAATTTCTTCAGACATCCTAGCAGAAGTTTA
>ERZ1027060.683-NODE-683-length-11033-cov-8.776371_pt1 | contig 11033 bp, 8 predicted proteins | sample MGYA00519424_ERZ1027060 | MGnify/ENA primary metagenome ERZ1027060 (study PRJEB26926, sample SAMN06164500) | human gut metagenome | biome: ENVO:00009003; feature: ENVO:2100002; material: ENVO:00002003 | host: Homo sapiens | place: USA | collected 2012 ... | reverse complement strand
GCAGCCCCAACTTCTGGCTGCGCGCCATGGGCTGGTTCCTTGTGGCAATGGTGGATGTGCTGGAGCGCATGGACGAGCAGCTGTACAACGAGTACCGCGGCATCATGGCCATGCTCAAGCAGACCATCGAGGACGTGCACAAGTTCCAGGACGAGGAGACCGGCATGTTCTGGCAGGTGATGGACCACCCCGGCGTCGAGGGCAACTACCTCGAGACCAGCGGCACGGCCCTCTTCGCCTACGCCGTGCTCAAGGGCGTGCGTCTCGGCTACCTGCCCAAGCGGATGGCCGCATGGGCCGAGAAAGCCTTCTACGGCACCTGTGACAAGTATCTGAGCAAGAACCCGGACGGCAGCCTGCAGCTGGACGGCATCTGCCTCGTGGCCGGCCTCGGCGGCAAGGACCACCGCGACGGCTCGCTGGCTTACTATTTCAGTGAGCCAGTGGTCTGCAACGACGCAAAGGGCGTCGGCCCGCTGGTGCTGGCCTATACCGAGATGATAGCACGGAAGTAAGAAAGACCGTATCGCGCAAGAAAGCGCCCCGGCTCCCTCACTGCACGAGGGAGCCGGGGCGCTTTTTGATGAGGTCCATTTTTTATTAGCCGCTTAACTTAACGGCATTGGCCGGATGGCTCGTTTTGCTTATTTGTTTTTTACCAGCAGCGCCTGATAGGGTTCCAGCTCCACATCCGCCAGCCAGACGGAAGTGCCCTCCGGGGTGTGATACTCACCGCCCAGAGCGTCCAGACTTGCCCCTGCCGGGTACTCGGTAAAGTTGAACAGTCCCACCAGCGTTTCCTCGCCGCGCTTGCGTACCAGCGCCAGCACACCGGGGTTGTGGCTGTCCCATGTGGTCACCCACGCATCCGGGGCAAAGCAGGGGTCTGCACGCATTTGACGCAGCTGCTCCATGCCCTGCCACAAGGCGTTTTGCAGCGTGCCCTTCCGGGTGCGCTGCTTGGCATCCTCCCAGTTGAATTTTGTGCGGTGCAGGTTGCGGCTGTCCTCCACACGGTCAGGGTCGTTTTTGTAGTCCCAGCCGTTGCGCTGGGCGATTTCATCGCCGCAGTTCAGCATGGGGAAGCCCTGCAAAAATGCCATAGCAGTGTGCAGCAGCAGGTCACGCTTCACAGCGTAGTCCAGTGCGGTTTTATCGCCTTTTTCCAGTGCCTGCTCCACGCCGCACAGGCTGGCAGTGGTGCCGCAGCTCCGGGCATCGCCAGTGGCGGGATCGTAGTTGTACAGCTCACCCTTTGCCCAGCTTCCGGGGAAATTGCCCTCGTAGAAGTGATACAGATATTCCTTGTGTTTCTGCGGGTCAATACCAAGTTTGTTTTCCACCGCCTCGTCCAGACCCCAGCCGATGTCATCGTGGCAGCGCAGATAGTTCACGAACCAGCAGTTGTCCGGCAGGGCGTGCAGGGCATCCAGCTGCGCTTTCAGCAGCCGGGTGTCCCGGCTGGCAAGGGCACCCCACAGGTTGACCATGGTGGACACGTTGTAGAGCATGTGGCATTCCGGCTTTTCCGGGGTACCGAAATAGGCGGCAAGCTCCTTGGGAGCCATGACCACCTCGCCCTTGAGGATGACCGCCGGGCAGACGCATTCCAGCACGATACGGAGCATCCGCACAATGGTATGCACCTGCGGCAGATTGCGGCAGGTGGTGCCCAGCTGCTTCCAGATGTAGGGCACAGCGTCAATGCGGAACACCTCTACGCCCAGATTTGCCAGATGCAGGATGCTCTTGGTCATGTCCACGAACACCGCCGGGTTTGCGTAGTTCAGGTCCCACTGGTAGTCGTGGAAGGTGGTCAGCACCCACTTGTGCATCTCCTCACACCATGTAAAGTTGCCGGGTGCGGTGTTGGGGAACACCTGCGGCACAGTCTGCTCGTACTGGTCGGGGATGGTGCGGTCGTCATAGAGATGGTAATAGGCCTGAAACCACGGGTCGCCCGCCTTTGCCGCCATGGCCCAGCGGTGGGTGCTGGCGGTGTGGTTCATGACAAAATCCAGACACAGGCTGATGCCGGCTTTCCGCAGTTCACGGGTCAGGTTTTCCAGATCCTTGTTGGTGCCAAGGGCAGGGTCTACGGTGTCGAAATCCTCCACCGCATAGCCGCCATCGTTGTGGGGATGGGGCATCTGCAGCAGGGGCATCAGGTGCAGATAGGTCAGCTTCTGCTCCTTGAGGTAGGGCAGTTTCTTTGCCAGTTCTTTCAAATTTCCGGCAAAGAGGTCGGTGTACATGGTCATGCCGAACATATTGCCCCGCTTGTACCACTCCGGGTCGGCAGAGCGTGCCTTGTCCAGTGCTTTCAGCTCGGCACTGCGGGCGTTGTAGGCTTCTGCCATCTCCCGCTCCAGAACTTCCAGCCCTTCCCGGTTGTGGTACAGTTCCATGAACAGCCATTCCAGCTCGTCCTTGTGCTTGGCAAACCGGGACTCAAATTCCTGTTTTGTTGCCATGGTTCAGCCCTCCACTTCTGCAAGGGTGGGCATGGCGGGGATGGCACCGTGACGGCTGGTGGTGATGCTGGCAGCCTTGTTGGCAAAGGCCAGAATGCCTTCCAGCTTGTCCACGGTCAGGGTGTTCAAATCCTCCTTGCAGAGCTTGGACAGGGCAGCCCCAAAGAAGGTATCGCCTGCGCCGTTGGTGTCGCCCACCTTGCAGGGGATGCCAGCCACATGGCCAGTTTTCTCCCCAAAGCGGTAGAATACGCCGTTTGCACCCAAGGTGACAAAAATCAGCCGGATGCCGTTCTGTGCCAGTTGTGCCGTGCCGCTTTCGCAGTCGGTGGTGCCGGTGAGCAGGGGCAGCTCCTCATCGGACACTTTCAGAATATCCACCAGAGGCAGGGGTGCTTTCATCTGGGCAATGGCGTCCTCTTTGTTCTTCCAGAGGTTGGCACGGTAATTCGGGTCATAAGTAATGACAGCACCCAGCTTTTTGGCGCGGGCAGCGGCATCCAGCGTAGCGGTGCGGGAGGGGTCAGCGGTCAGGCTGACAGAACCGAAGTGGACGATTTTGGCAGCTTTCAGAGCGCCCTCCGAAATGTCCTCTTTGCTCAGCATCACGTCAGCGTTGGCGCTGCGGTAGAAGCTGAAATCCCGCTCACCGGTGGCATCCACCGAGACCACCGCCATGGTGGTGGGGTGGTCTGCATCCACCGCCATGCCGGAAACGTCCACCTTGTTCTCTGCCAGAACCTCTTTCAGGTAGCGGCCAAAGGCATCCGCACCCACCTTGCCGATAAAGGCGGTCTGTGCGCCCAGCCGGGCGGCAGCCACCGCCAGATTGGCCGGAGCACCGCCGGGGTTTGCGGCAAACTGAGGGATGCCGCGCTCATCCTTGCCGGTCTGGGTCAGGTCGATCAAAACTTCACCAATCGTTAAAATGTCCATGATAATTCTCCTTATTCTTGATGTGAAACCCAACGATCACCGCTGGAACAGATAATGAATGTAAGCGGCTGCACGCTCCGGGTGCGGTGCATTCTGCACTACCCCAAGATAGACCTTGCCAGAAAAACCTGCCTGCCTGACAAACGGCGTGTCCGAAATATCCAGCACGGTCCCACCGGCGTTCAGACCCGACAGTGCACGGAAAGACGCATCCAGTGTCCGCAGATCGAGAAAATAATCATCTGCCAACAGTCGATCCCGTGCATATTCGTCCATCAGAACAACATCTAACCGCTGGGCACTGACTGCACCCAGCAGCTTCATCTCCGAAGCATATACATACTGCTCCTCTGCGCGTTCGCTCTCGCTGAGCAGCAAGCCGGACAGCAGATCGACCTGTTGCTTTTTGGTCAGACCCTGCGCCTCGGCAAAGCCGGTGGTAAGCTGTTCCGTCAGATCAGACCCGGCAGTGATATTTACCAGACCAAGGTAAAGCACATCCTCTTTTTTCGTCACATGACGGTAGGTTGCATACCCGAGGATATAGACGACGATGAGCACGATCGCAATGGGCAGCTTGTAATATGCCCAGATGTGCTCCCACTTTTTGCGCCCATGGAGGGAGCGGAGCGTATCCCGGTCAGTTTTTGTCATGGTCGTATTCCTCGTGTACTGCATCAGGGTCTCCACCGATCAGATAGAGGATCCGAAGCATCAGAAAGGAGCAGAGCATGGCGCAGAAGCCCATGCCCAGCAGGAATGCAGGCGTGAACACAAACACTATGACGTACCCCATGATGCCATAGATCGCCGCCATCAGCAGGGTGCAAAACAGATACCGGACACCCACGAGAAACGCTGTTTTCAGGATGCCGAAGGTGGTGTTTTCAAACCGTGCCAGCAGAGGAAAGGCATACAGAAGAACGATGCCGTACAGGATTGCCGCACCAATCAGCACTGCAGTGAGCAGCGTCCAGAAAATGTTTTCGCTCCACATTCGGCGCAGCACAAAGCCATCCGCAGCCAGGAAACTGCCGACTGCCAGCAGGATAAGCCAGAGTTTTGTGGCAGGCTTAAAATTTTCCCGGAACGCCTTAAAAAACATCCGGGTCAGACCATCGTCCCGATCTTCCGCCATTTTGAGCGTGACGTAAAACAATGCGGTCGTAGAAGCCCCTATGGTAACGATGGGCAGGCTGCACACGAGCCATAAGATGTTCAGGTAAGCACTGTAAGTCAATTTCGTCAGCACAGCAAACAGCGGCTTGTCCGTATTGAACAGGTCACGCATGGGGGTTCTCCTTTCGCTCAATCTCCTGTGGATTCGCGCAGGATCAGGTTGGTTTCCGTATAGACGGTGCGATAGTTCAGCGATGGCTCTTCGATGCGGGTCATAAGCAGATTGGCAGCGGTGTAGCCCATGATCTGTCCATGGATATGGATCGAAGTCAGACGGGGGGCAAAGTAGGAAGCCTCCTGACTGTCATCAAAGCCGCAGACCCAGATATCATCGGGAACCGAATACCCCAGCTCATCCAATGCCTTGACCAGATCCATGGCAACAAAGTCATTGGCGCAGACAAAGGCATCCGGCATCGTTTTGAACCGACGTATGGTTTCGTACAGGGATACCGGATAGTTCTGCTGTCCAGATGGCATCGCACAGGTGCTCAGGCCTTCTGTCAGACCAAAGTGCTCCACTGCATCCTTATAAGCCATATAACGCTCAAAGAAGGACTGACAGTGGTTTTTATCCCCCGCAAAGCTGATGCGTTTTTTGCCGCGCTGGACCATGTGGGTCACCGCATTCTGGATCTCAATGCGGTTTTCCATATAAAGGCGGTCAGCTTTAAGAGGAGGACGCATATTCATCACAGGGCTGTCTACAAACAGCAGCGGAAGATCCAGATCGCACAGCATCTGTGCGTAGTCATAGTCGAATACTTCAAAGCAGATGATGCCGGCTGTGTGCTGGATGTTGAGAGAAGATGGAAGTTTTTTCTCTTTCAGCTCTATGGGAGAAATGCGATGAATGGTCATGCCGCTGTGCAGATGGTTGATTTCCGACTGGAAACGATCCAGCATCGTGGAGGAAAAGTGAGAGCTGCTCAGAAATTGGGTCGTCAGCATGGCGATCTCCCGTTTGTCACTCGGCAGAATGAAAGGCTCTGCTGTTTTTGCAGCGTCTTCCTGAAACAGCGGCAGATAGGCAAACTGCTTATAGCCCATTTCGGCGGCTTTGCGCAGGATCTTCTCCCGTGTGGCATCTGCCAGCACACCGGTGTTGTTGATGGCCTTTGAAACTGTGTTGCGGGAAAGCTGCAGTTCGCTTGCAATATCCTGAATGGTGACCTTGGTTGCCATAAGTCATCCTCTTTCTTTATAATATAGGAGCGGATGTTCCTTCTTTTATAGATAAAGTCTGGTGACGGATCTTGTTCTTTATGACTCCAGTATAGTGCAAATGCACAAATTAGTCAAACGTAAAAATGCAAATCATCATTTTGCATATTTGCGCACTTTCGAATTTGTGCATCTGTACAAATCCACAGTATTTCTTGATATATACTATGAATTATCGTTGACATTCGCTTGCTTGCGTGGTATAAATGAATTACAGAGTTTTACATTTGCACAATCAAAGTGAAAAACGTAAAATTCAAAGGTGCAAATGTAAAACGTAAATCAAGCGGCAAGCAAATCAAAAAGGAGGAGAATGATTCATGAAAGCAAAGACGGCCTCGCCGGAAACGGCTGTGCTGACAGCAGAACGCAAGCTGCACAACACATGGGTCTACATCAAACGGCATTGGCAGCTTTACCTGTTGTTCCTGCTGCCTGCCGTGGCGCTGACGCTGGTGTTCAAGTACGCTCCCATGGGCGGTGTGCTGATCGCATTCCAGAAGTACAATCCCTTCAGGGGCATCTGGGGCAGCGAGTGGGTAGGCTTCAAAAACTTTACCCGCTTCATGTCCTCGCCGGACTTCCAGCGTTATCTGATCAACACCCTGAAGCTGAGCGTCTACGGTCTGCTGTGGGGCTTCCCGATCCCCATCCTGCTGGCATTCCTGCTCAACCGTATCGAGAGCAAGAAGATCAAGCAGAAGGTGCAGCTGGTGCTGTATATGCCCAACTTCATCTCGGTCATCGTGCTGTGCGGTATCGTCCGGGTGCTGCTGAGTGTTACCGGTCCGGTGAACGGCCTGCTTCACACCAGCATCAACTTCATGACGCTGCCGGAAGCGTTCCGCCCCATCTACATCATCAGCGGCATCTGGCAGGGTGCCGGCTGGGCATCCATCATGTACACCGCATCTCTTTCTAACGCCAGCAAAGATCTGAAGGAAGCTGCGATGATCGACGGCGCAAACCTGATCCAGCAGATCATGACGGTGGAGTGGCCCGCCATTAAGGATATGGTCGTTATTCAGTTCATCCTGCAGGCAGGCAACATCATGAGCATCGGTTTTGAAAAAGCCTATGCCCTGCAAACCGACCTGAACCTGAACACTGCCGAGATCATTGCAACGTACGTTTATAAAAAGGGCCTGTTGGACGGCGATTACAGCTTTTCCACGGCAGTCGGTCTGTTCAACACCATTGTCAACGTCATCCTGCTGATCGCAGTGAACAAGGTCGTTGCCAAAATGAACGATGGCAAGGGCTTGTAAGGAGGGGTTTACCATGGCAAAACAGAAAAAATCAAAAATGGCCCTCTACACCAGACAAGATAAGATCATCCTGTACTGCGGCTACGCACTTCTGGGCTTGTTCCTGCTGGCGATCATCGTTCCGATGATCTACATCGTCATCGCGTCCTTTATGGACCCGGTCACTCTGCAAAACAAGGGCATCTCCTTTGATTTCAGCAAGTGGAGTCTGGATGCTTACCAGCGTGTCGTTTCGGACAAGCAGATCTGGGTCGGCTTCAAGAACGCAGTACTTTACTCGATCATCTTCACCATCATCTCGGTAGCTGTGACGATGCTTGCCGCTTATCCCATGTCGCTGCCGGACTTCAAAGGCAAAAAGATCTTCAACACCTTGTTTGTGATCACGATGTTTTTCAGCGGCGGTCTGATCCCCACCTACCTGCTCATCAACAATCTGGGTCTGCTGGATTCCATGTGGGCGGTCATTCTGCCGGGAGCATTCAGCGTGTGGAACATGATCATTGCCCGTACCTATTATCAAGGCATCCCGCGTGAGCTGCGTGAAGCTGCGGATGTGGATGGAGCCAGCGAGATGCTTTACTTCTTCAAGATCCTGCTGCCCGTCTGTATGCCGGTGGTGGCAGTTCTGGCCCTGTGGCAGTTCGTGGCAATGTGGAACAGCTACTTTGACGCCATGATCTACCTGAACAGCGCATCGAAGCAGCCGCTGCAGCTGGTGCTGCGTTCCATCCTGATCCAGAGCCAGCCGGAATCCGGCATGATCGCAGATATCCAGAGCACTGCCGAACGTGCGAAGATGGCAGAGCTGCTCAAATATGCAACCATTATTATTTCCAGTCTGCCGCTGCTGGTGATGTATCCCTTCTTCCAGAAGTATTTTGATGCCGGCATCATGGCTGGTTCCATTAAAGGCTGAGGATATTCCAGAATTTTATGAGCCGGTACGCTCATCTGTTACACGAAGAAAGAACCACAAAAAAGGAGAAAATACCATGAAAAAGCTGATCTCTCGCCGCAACTTCCTCAAGGTCTGCGCTCTGGCGGGTTCTGCCGCTGCTCTGTCTGCCTGTGGCGGCGGCAAATCCACCGGCGGCAGCAATTCTGCTGCCGCAGCTGTGGACACGACCGGTGCCGTTACATTTCCGCTGTCCGAAAAGGTTACCTTTACCGGTATGACCAGCTTCCCTGTGGGCAGCGAATCCGAGCCGAACAACCGCACCATCTTCAAGCGTCTGGAAGAGCAGACCAATGTGCATATCGACTGGACCGCCATCCAGTCCGACCAGTGGAGCGATAAGATCACCCTGAATATGTCCAACCCCAACACCCTGACGGATTTTGTTTTTACTGCTGATTTTACCGACAGCAATCTGCTGCGCTACGCAGATCAGGGTGTCATCCTCAATCTGGAAGACTACATTGACAACAATATGCCGAATCTCCAGAAGGTCTTTGAGCAGTACCCGGAGTACCGCACCATGTGCACCGACAGCGATGGCCACATCTGGGCACTGCCCTGGATCGAGCAGCTCGGCGCAGAAAAGACCGCCATCCAGACCATTGGCAACATGAGCTTCATCAATACCAAGTGGCTGAACTTCCTCGGTCTGTCGATGCCCACCACAGTGGACGAGTTTGAGCAGGTGCTGATGGCATTCCGTGATAACGCCGCTTCTATCAAGGCAGAGTATGGCATTGACGGCGACATCATCCCCATGTCCTGCATCGTCAACAACGGCGATCAGGACCCCAGCATCCTCATCAATGGCTTTGGCGAAGGCTACGGCGATGCAGACAAAGACCGCCATATCGCTGTTACCAACGACCGGAAGGTCATCTGTGCCGCCACCCAGCAGGGCTACCGTGATGGTCTGGACTGGCTGCACAAGCTGTATGCCGAAAAGCTCATTGACCCGGAGTGCTTCACGCAGGAGTGGTCCACCTATGTTTCCAAGGGCAAGGCTGGCCGCTATGGTGTCTGCTTCAGCTGGGATGTTGCCAACATTGACAACCTGACCGACTGGGAGCCGCTGCCTGCCCTGACCGCCGATACCCGAAATATCACTCCGCAGAACGGCTCTTTCACCAGCGGCTTTGCCCGCGGCAGATGCGTTGTCACCGCAAAGGCGGATAACCCCGCATTGGTTTGTGCATGGCTGGATCAGATGTACGCGCCCCTCCAGTCTCCGCAGAACAACTGGGGTACCTACGGCGATGCGGAAGGCTTTAACATTTTTGAACTGTCCACCAACGATAAGGGCGAGCCCATGCTGAAGCACGCTCCTCTGGGCGATGCTTCTCCCGTGGAAGTCCGTGAGGCGCAGTGTGTCAGCGGACCTCTGGCGGTTCTGGATGATTACTATGGTGTATACGTTACCTGCCCGGACGATGCACAGTACCGTCTGGACTGGATCAAGGAGATCTACACCCCGGATATGAACAACGATTATGTCTATCCCAATGTCTTTATGAGCAACGAGGACACCGAGCAGGTCTCTAACCTGCAGGCAGATCTGCAGACCTACATGAATACCCAGAAGGCGGACTGGATCATGAACGGCACTACGGATGCAGAGTGGAACGAATATCTGAGCAAGCTGGAAGCCTACGGCCTGTCCGACTATCTGGGCATTATGCAGAAATATCTGGATGCTTACTACGCATAAGAATTCTTTCCTTTGGAGGATTCCATGAACGATTTGACTTTACAAAAAGCCCGTGCCTACGAGGCCGAGCACGGCGCTGCCATTTCCCCGGCGGAACGCCCTGCTTACCACATGACTCCTTATGTGGGCTGGCTCAACGACCCCAACGGCTTCTCTTATTACAAAGGGAAGTATCACCAGTTCTATCAGTATAACCCCTACGATGTGCGGTGGGCGCCCATGCACTGGGGTCACGCCGTCAGCACCGACCTGCTGCACTGGGAGTATCTGCCCTGTGCGCTTGCACCGGATTCTCCGGCAGACAATGGCCCCGGCTGCTTCTCCGGCTCGGCCACCCAGATGGATGACGGCAAGCAGCTGCTGATGTACACCAGCGTGGTGGCAGAAAAGCAGCCCAATGGGGAGATGCGGGACATCCAGACCCAGAGCATTGCCATCGGTGACGGTCTCAACTACGAAAAGCCTGCCTGCAACCCGGTGCTGACCCAGAAAGACCTGCCGGAAGGCTTCAGCAGGTTCGACTTCCGGGACCCCAAGATCTGGCGTGAGGCCGACGGCACCTACTCCGCCGTCACCGTCTGCCGGACCGAGGACGGCAGCGGCGCAGCGGCACTGTTCCAGAGCAAGGACGGCTTCGACTGGCACTTTGTCACGGTGCTGGAACGCTGCAACAATCAGTACGGCAAAATGTGGGAGTGCCCGGACTTCTTCCCGCTGGACGGCAAGCAGGTCCTGATGCTGGGGCCCATGGAGATGCTGCCCAAGGGCGAGTTCCACAACGGTCACAACGTGATTGCCTTCATCGGCAACTACGACGAAGCCACCCACACTTTCACCAAGGAAAACGTGCAGCTGATGGACGGCGGCATCGACTTCTACGCCACCCAGACCACCCTTGCCCCGGATGGCCGCCGCATCATGACCGCATGGCTGCAGACCTGGTCGGACACCGAGGATAAGCCCCAGGGCTGCAAGTGGTTCGGGCAGACCATCTGCCCCCGCGAGCTGCACATCAAGGACGGACGCATTGTTCAGACCCCCGTGCGGGAGCTGGACGCCGTCCACGGCAAGCGCACCTTCCACGAAAATGTGACGGTGCAAAGCGAAACTTCTTTGGAAGGCATTAAGGGCCGTGTGGCGGACCTGACCGTCACGGTGCAGCCCGGCGAATACCGCTCCTTTACCCTGAAACTGGCCGCCGATGCAGACCATCACACCAGCCTGACCTACGATCCCTACACCTGTCTCTTATACACATCTGACGCTGCCGACGATACTCCTTG
>ERZ1027060.682-NODE-682-length-11043-cov-4.383964_pt1 | contig 11043 bp, 10 predicted proteins | sample MGYA00519424_ERZ1027060 | MGnify/ENA primary metagenome ERZ1027060 (study PRJEB26926, sample SAMN06164500) | human gut metagenome | biome: ENVO:00009003; feature: ENVO:2100002; material: ENVO:00002003 | host: Homo sapiens | place: USA | collected 2012 ... | reverse complement strand
GTCGGCAGCGTCAGATGTGTATAAGAGACAGGTGCAGAATGCGCCGCAGGGCACTTCTCCGCTCGGGAACCGGTTCCGGCTCCGGTTTGCCCGCGGATGCCGCACCTGAAAACCCGGCGGGGCCGAATTCGGTCTGCCTGTTCGGCGACTTCACGGTCTACGACCGCCGCAACCGCGATATTACCTACCTGTTCAGCGTGCGGCTCAAGCAGATGTTCTGTCTTGTCCTGCAGTACAGCGACGGAGAGGGAATCCCTTCGCCGAAACTGAGCAGCCTGATGTGGCCCGACCGTCCCGAGTCGAAGACCAAGAACATCCGGGGCGTGACCCTGAACCACCTGCGCAAGATTCTCAACGAGATCGACGGAGTCGAACTGCTCTACAGCAAGGGGTGCTTCCGGATCGTGCAGACGCCGCCGTTCTATTGCGACTATACGCGCTGCTTCGAGTTGCTGGAGTCTTCGGGTGGAGGTGAGCGCCGCGAGGAGCTGGTCCGCATCCTTTCGCGCGGCAAGTTCCTCAAGTCGGCCGACCAGCCGATCTTCGACTCGTTCAAGGCCGACCTCGAACGGCGCCTCGAACCGTCGCTCACGGCCGAACTGACCCAGGCCTTCGATGAGGAGGATTATGCCTCGGCCTGCAGCCTGGCCGATGCGGTGTTCCACATCGACCCGCTGAACGAGCTGTCCCTCTCGTGTCTGATCCGCTCCCTGCTGCGATTGAAGAAGACCGACGAGGCCCGTCGCCGCTATCAGGCCTACGTTTCCGAGTACGGGGCCGTGAACGGATGCGACTATCCGGTTCCCTTCAAGAGCTTCTGAGTCTGTGCACGGCGGCCGGAGCCGTATGCGGTTCTCGAAATCCCTTGCGGGCTTTTTTCTTCGATAATTTCGGGGCTTCTCTTTCGTATTCCAATTAAAATGCTTAATTTTGCGAGCAACAAAAATCCACGTTCATTATGTCTTTTATCAATGAAAGGGTTCAGCCCGAAGGACTTACGTTCGACGATGTGCTGCTTGTACCCGCCTATTCGGAAGTGTTGCCGCGAGAGGTCGATGTCCGCACCCGCTTTTCGCGAAATATCAAACTCAACATCCCCATCGTCTCCGCCGCGATGGATACCGTGACGGAGGCTCCGTTGGCCATCGCTCTGGCGCGTGAAGGCGGCATCGGTGTGATCCACAAGAACATGTCCATCGCCGAGCAGGCTGCGCAGGTGCGCCGGGTGAAGCGTGCCGAGAACGGCATGATCTACGATCCGGTGACCATCTCGAAGGACAACACCGTGGGCGATGCCCTGAATCTGATGAAGGAGAACAAGATCGGAGGTATTCCGGTCGTGGATGCCGACCGTCGGCTGATCGGTATCGTTACGAACCGCGACCTGCGCTTCCAGCGCGACATGTCGCGCCTGATCGCCGAGGTGATGACCCCGGGCGACCGGCTCATCACCACGCATCGCACCGATCTGGCCAACGCCTCGGAGGTGCTGCTCAACAACAAGATCGAAAAGCTGCCCGTCGTGGACGACGAAGGCCACCTCGTGGGGCTCATCACCTATAAGGACATTACGAAGGTGCAGGACCATCCCAACGCCTCGAAGGACGACAAGGGCCGTCTGCGCGTGGCTGCCGGAGTGGGTATCACGGCCGACGCCATGGAGCGTGTCGCCGCACTCGTTGCCGAGGATGTCGATGCCGTGGTGCTGGATTCGGCACACGGCCATTCGCGCAACATCGTCAAGACGCTGCGCGAGATCAAGGCCAAGTATCCGTCGCTCGACGTCGTCGTGGGCAACATCGCCACGGCCGAGGCCGCGAAGTTCCTCATCGAGGCGGGTGCCGACGGCATCAAGGTCGGCATCGGCCCGGGTTCGATCTGCACGACGCGCATCATCGCCGGCGTGGGCGTCCCGCAGCTTTCGGCGATCTATGCCGCCGCCAAGGCCGCCGAAGGTTCGGGTGTCCCGGTGATCGCCGACGGCGGACTGCGCTATTCGGGCGATATCGTCAAGGCGCTGGCTGCGGGCGGCGACTGCGTGATGATCGGTTCGATGTTCGCCGGCACGGAGGAGGCTCCGGGCGATACGATCATCTACAACGGCCGCAAGTTCAAGGCCTACCGCGGCATGGGTTCGATCGACGCCATGAAGGCGGGGTCGGCCGACCGTTATTTCCAGAAGGGCTGCGAGGGCAACATCAACAAACTCGTTCCCGAGGGCATCGTGGCCCGCGTGCCGTTCAAGGGTGCGTTGAGCGAGACGGTCTACCAGCTCATCGGCGGCCTGCGCTCGGGCATGGGCTACTGCGGAGCCAAGGATATCCGGACGCTCCAGAAGGCTCAGTTCATCCGCATCACCTCTTCGGGCATGCACGAGAGTCATCCGCACGACGTGACGATCACGAGCGAGGCCCCGAACTACTCGAGCGAGCGATAGGAAATGAAACCGGAAATAGCAGCCTGCGGACTCTTTTGCGAAGCCTGCCGGGCTTATGCGAAGGGGCGGTGCCCGGGATGCCGTGCGAACGAAAAGGCGGCATGGTGCAAAGTCCGGGCCTGTTGCCTTGAACATGGCTGGCAGAGTTGTGCCGAATGTACGTTGATGCCGTTGCCGGAATGCCGGAAATTCAACAGCTTCGTCGGAAAGGTTTTCGGTGTGATTTTCCGCTCCGACCGCAGGGGTTGCATCGAGCGGATCCGGGAAGTCGGTCCGGAGGCTTTTGCCGCCGAGATGCGCAAGGCAGGCTGTTATAACCGTCCAGTGAAGAACTCATAAAACCTACACAACAGAATGCAGGAAAAAATAGTGATTCTCGACTTCGGGTCGCAGTACACGCAGCTTATTGCGCGGCGTGTGCGTGAGCTGAACGTCTATTGCGAGATCCACCCCTTCAACAAGATTCCGCCGATCGACGCTTCGGTGCGGGGTGTGATCCTCTCGGGCAGCCCCTCTTCGGTGCGCGATGCCCAGGCCCCGACGCCCGACCTCTCGCAGATCAAGGGGCGGCGGCCGCTGCTGGGCGTCTGCTACGGCGCACAGTACCTGGCCCACGCCTTCGGCGGCGAGGTGCAGCCGGCTCCGAGCCGCGAATACGGACGCGCGATGCTCACGGTGAGCGATCCCGAGGATGCGCTCATGAAGGACCTTCCTTCGCCCACGCAGGTGTGGATGTCGCACGGCGATACGATTACGCGGGTCCCCGACTCCTACCGGATCGTTGCCAGCACGGAGGATGTGCGCGTCGCCGCCTTTCACATCGAGGGCGAGCAGACGTGGGGTATCCAGTTCCACCCCGAGGTCTACCATTCGACCGACGGCAAGCAGCTCCTGAAGAACTTCGTCGCAGGCATCTGCGGATGCTCCCAGTCGTGGACCTCGGAGAGCTTCGTCGAGACCACCGTGCGCGAACTGCGCGAGAAGCTGGGCGATGACAAGGTCGTGCTGGGCCTTTCGGGAGGTGTCGATTCCTCGGTGGCTGCCGTCCTGCTGCACAAGGCCATCGGCAAGAACCTCTACTGCATCTTCGTCGATTCGGGCCTGCTGCGCAAGAACGAGTTCGAGGAGGTGCTCGAGTCGTACAAGAACATGGGTCTCAACGTCAAGGGCGTCAAGGCCGGAGCGAAGTTCCTCGGCGACCTGGCCGGGGTTACCGAGCCCGAGAAGAAGCGCAAGATCATCGGCCGCGACTTCGTCGAGGTATTCAACGAGGAGGCCATGCAGATCCGCGACGTGCGGTGGCTGGCGCAGGGTACGATCTATCCCGACGTCATCGAGTCGTGCTCGGTGAACGGACCGTCGGCCACGATCAAGTCGCACCACAATGTGGGCGGCCTTCCCGAGAAGATGAACCTGAAGGTCGTCGAGCCGCTGCGTCTTCTGTTCAAGGACGAGGTGCGCCGCGTGGGCCGCTCGCTGGGCATCTCCGACCAGCTCATCGGCCGCCATCCCTTCCCGGGTCCGGGCCTTGCGATCCGCATCCTGGGCGACATCACGGCCGAGAAGGTGGAGATCCTGCAGAACGTGGACCGGATCTACATCGATGCGCTGCGCGCGTGGGGCCTCTACGACAAGGTCTGGCAGGCAGGCGCCATCCTGCTGCCGGTCAAGAGTGTCGGCGTGATGGGCGACGAGCGCACCTACGAGAGTTGCGTGGCCCTGCGTGCCGTGACCTCCACGGACGGCATGACGGCCGACTGGGTGCACCTTCCCTATGAGTTCCTGGCCGATGTCTCGAACGAGATCATCAACAAGGTCCGCGGCGTGAACCGCGTCGTCTACGACATCTCCTCCAAACCGCCCGCCACGATCGAGTGGGAGTAGGGCGACGGAGCCATCTGCGGAGGCCGCATTCCTTGTCGGGGGTGCGGCTTCCGCCGTCTTGGCATACCTGTCTTTAGGTATTCTGGTTGGTCGAAAACGACCTTTTCTGGGGATTGCACACATGCCGTACGGGTTGTTACTTTGTCTCGTGTGAAACAACCGAAAAAACAGGGAATCATGATGTGGAAATCCTTTTTTCAGAATGCCGCCGATCCGGGGCAGCATCTTCTCGGACGGCTCTTTTTGCGGGGTATGAATCTCATGCACCGTCCCGGGGCCCGTTGGGCGTTGGGCTTTTTCCCGTTGGAAGGGGTACGGATGCTCCTCGATGCGGGCTGTGGCGGAGGTCGGACAATCCGCACTCTGTTGCGCAGGGCTCCCGGGGCAAAGCTCTATGGCCTCGACCGTTCGGAAGCGAGCGTCGAGATGGCCCGAAGGCTCAACCGCCGGGCTATCGCCGCAGGCCGGGCGGCCGTTTCGCAGGGCGACGTGCGGCTGCTGCCGTATGCCGACGGCTTCTTCGATGCCGTTACGGCCTTCGAAACCGTCTATTTCTGGCAGCCGCTCGACGAGTGCCTGCGCGAGGTGTTGCGGGTATTGAAACCCGGGGGCCGATTCCTGATTCTGTGCGAAGCGAGCGATCCGGTGAAGGCCCGGAGATGGACCGATCTGATCGACGGAATGACGGCCTATACGCCCGGGGATCTTGAGCGGAGCCTGCAGACGGCAGGATTTCGATCGGTGGAGATCCACCGTCGGGGTGAGCGGATGTGTCTTGTGGCAACCAGACAGTAGGGTCATGGAAAGAAGGAAAAACCGGATCGCCCTGATGTGGGCGGCAATCATGGCGGGCTTAGCCATGCATACGTTGGCAGATTTGCTGCCGTTGTTCTGGGGAGAGCCGGTTGCGGTCGGTTCATCCGGCGAAGCTCCCGTCTGCCTGCTGGCGGCGATGGCGGTTCTGGGCTATACGCTTCCTGTTGTCGGACTGCTGTGCGCGATGTATGTCGCCGGGAGTCTTGGTGCCGTGCTCAATCTGATTCTGGCCGTGCCGATGCTGCTCTTCAACCTCTTCCATTTGAGCGAGCTGTTTTTCGCGTTCGACCCCGTACAGCTGTTCATCCTTCCGATGGTTCTGCTGGTCAGCATCCTGCTGGTGGCGGATTCCCTGAAGTGGTGGCGTGCGGTGACGCCGCGATGATTCCGGACAGGGGCACCTCCGGGAGTCGCCTTTCCGGCATGTCCGATTTGCTTTTCAACTCCGGAATGGTTACCTTTGCCGGAGTGAAAACGATCCGGGAATGAACGATTTTGCAGCCATAGATTTCGAAACGGCCAACGGCCAACGCACGAGCGTCTGCTCGGTCGGCGTGGTGGTGGTCCGCGACGGGGAGATCCGGGATACGTTCTACAGCCTGATCCGTCCGCGCCCGAACTTTTACAGCCGTTTTACGACGGCAATCCACGGCCTGACCTACGAGGATACGGTCGATGCCCCCGATTTCGCCGAGGTCTGGGGCCAGGTGGCCCCGCGTATCGAGGGCCTTCCGCTCGTGGCACACAATTCGCCCTTCGACGAGGGGTGCCTGCGTGCCGTCTTCAACCTCTATGGAATGCCCTATCCCGATTACCGGTTCTACTGCACCTGCCGGGCTTCGCGCCGGGTCTTCGGGCGGAGCCTTCCCAACCACCAGCTCCACACCGTTTCGGCTGCCTGCGGCTTTGACCTGGAGCACCACCACAACGCCCTGGCCGATGCCGAGGCCTGTGCCCGGATCGCACTCCGGATCCTCTGATCCATTCCGGTGCGACGATACGGAAGTCCCCGGAAGTTCCCATGCAGGAACTTCCGGGGACTCTCTTTTTTCGTGCGGCGCCTGCCTGCGGCCGACCGGACCGCCGGTTGCAGCGGTCTTTCCGGTCAGAGCCCGAGCTCGAGCTGGAACCGGATCTCCCAGCGGTTGTAGTCGGGCGTTGCCGATTTGCTGCGGTGGTTGTACGAGGCGTCGGCCTGTACCTTCAGGCTGTGGCCGATGATGTAGCGCGTCACGCCGATCGTGGTCTGGTTCCAGTTTCTGTACCCGGCCAGCGGCTGTACCCGGCTGTCGGGAAAGAGCGTCGAGTTGCGCAGGGCGATCTCCCATTTGCCGTTGAACAGGTAGCTGGTCTGCAGGTTGAGACCGCATCCGTCGTAGATGAAGGCGTTGCGGTCGGTGTCGAAGAGGGGGTCGCTGCTCGTACGCCCCATGAAATCGGTATAGAATGCCCAGCCGCGGTACTTGAGGATGAAGTCCACGAAATAGGAGTTGATGTCGCGGGTTTCTCCCTCGGGCATCATGGCTCCGCGCTGTCCCTGGAAACGGGTGGCGTTGTCGTTGAACGACCAGGCCCCGGCCAGAAGGATGCGCACCTGCTCTTCGTAGTCGAAGTCGCCCTCCAGCAGGTCTCCCTTCGCACCGAACCGGCCGAGCGGGTAGAGCTCCAGACGCCCCGTGTAGGCGAGGCCTCCATCCGTCGAATTCCCCCAGTTGCGGCCTTCTCCGAGCGTAACGGAGCCCTTGGCCGAGAGGTTGAACCCGTCGCCTTCGCCGAGGTTGTATTCTCCGAAGAACCCGAAGTCGCGGTCGAGGTTGAACTGGCTGTTCACGATGCTGCGGTCTACGAACTGCAGGGCGCTCGACGAGTTGATCCGGGCGCGGTTGGCCTTGATCTTGGTCTGTCCGAATCCGATGTTCCACCGGGCGTTGGGAACATAGTAGACGATGGCGTCGCGGATGATGTTCGTGTTGCCGTTGGGCAGTGTTTCGGCGTCGTATCCGGTGAATCCGAGCTGGATCGAGTAGACCAGTTTGGGCGAATAGATGTATCCGTCGAAGCGAAGCCTGAGCCGCTTGACGCGGGCTTCGGTTTCGGTGAGCGAGAAATCGCGGTCGAACGAGAGGGCCACGAGGTTCTGCATGCGGAAACGCATCGTCAGCTCGAACCAGTCGTTTCGGGGACGGAACGTGATTCCCTTTCCGACCTCGAGGTTCGGCATGTTGCGCAGCCGGGCAAGCAACATCTCGTCGTCGGCCAGCGAGTCGGTTATGGAAAACTGGGTGCGGTGGAAAAATGATTGTTCGGGATTTTGGCGGAGCGCCTCCGTTTTTTCCTGCGCCAGGACGCGGGTGCAGCCGAGCAGGAGAAGCGACAGAACGGCGAGTTTTCTCATTCTCATCTGTTTTCTGGGTGTTTCTTACACATGCAATTGTGGTGCAAAGTTGGTGACGAAATCTGAAATGACCATGAAATGGATGTGACAAAGGTGTTAAAAAAACCGATGTTGCCGGAGTGGGAGGGCTGAGCGTTTGCTACTTTTCGCCTTTCGGCCCGGCCTTGACTACCAGCAGATCCTTCCAGTCGGTCGTATAGCGGGGCGAGAGGTGTTCACGGTTCATGCGGAAGGGTTCGGTGCCCTGTGCCGCGACGACGAGTGTCCCCCGGCCGCAGGCCTTGTTCACCGAGTCGAGCACGGCCATCAGCCGGGCGTGCTTCTCGTGCGAGTCCGGCGTAAAGAGCGAGCCCTGCAACCCCGATCGGGGTGCGGTCTGCGAGAGGATCACGCCCGCCTTCTTGTAGCCATAACCCGGCTGGAAGACCTGCCGCAGGGCAATGCGGGCCTGCCGCACGATCTCCAGCGTGCTGTCGGTCGGTTCGGGCAGCAGCTGCAGGCTTGTTTCGTAACGCTGGGGCTGGTCCTCGCGGTGGCGGTTGGTGAAGAGGTAGCAATGCACCTCACGGCAGACCGACCCTTCGCCGCGCAGTTTCTCGGCGCACATCGAGGCGAATTCGGCGACGATCGGGTCCAGCTCCTCCAGCGTATGGATCTCGTGCGGAAAGGAGCGCGAGAGGGTGATCTGCTGCTTGCGTGGCGGCATTTGCTCGAAAGAGATGCACTCGACACCCTGCAATTCGCTCCAGGTCCGCAGCCCCACGACACCCATACGGGCGCGTACCCACTCCTGCGGCAACTCGACAAACTGCTGCGCCGTGCGGAGCCCCATGCGGTCGAACATCCGCCCGTAGCGGCGTCCGATGCCCCAGACATCCAGCAGGGGGAATTTCCTCAGCACCTTCGTGATATCCTCCGGGCGGTGCATGTAGCAGCATCCGTTGAGCCGGGGATACTGCTTGGCCAGCTTCGAGGCGATCTTGGCCAGCGTCTTGGTCGGGGCGATGCCGATGCTGACCGGAATCCCGACGTTGCGACGGATCGTGCGGCCGATCGAACGCCCCAGTTCGTCGAGCGGCTCGGCCATGCCCCGCAGGTCGAAGAAGGCCTCGTCGATCGAGTAGACCTCGATACCGGGCACCAGCGAGCGGAGTGTCGCCATCACGCGGCGCGACAGGTCGCCGTACAATGCGAAGTTGGCAGAAAAAACCGTGACCAGCCCGCGGTCGATGAGCGGCCGGATCTGGTAGAAGGGCTGCCCCATGCCGATGCCGAGGGCCTTGGCCTCGTTCGAACGGGCGATGATGCAGCCGTCGTTGTTCGAGAGCACTACGACGGGGCGTCCCACCAGATCGGGCCGGAAAACCCGTTCGCAGGAGGCGTAGAAGTTGTTGCAGTCGCAGAGCCCGTACATGGTTGCCTATTTGAAGGTTTTGATGACGTGGCGGACGATGCCCCAGATCTGGAAATCATTTTCGGCATCGACACGTATCGGACGGTATTTCGGATTCGAGGGCATGAGCCATGCGCACCCCTTTTCGAGACGCACGCGCTTGACCGTGAACTCCCCATCGACGTAGCAGACGGCGATGCAGCCGTCATAGGGTTCGACCGAACGATCGACGACGAGCAGGTCACCGTCGCCGATACCATCCCCGGCCATGCTGTCGCCCGAGACCCGCACGAAGAAGGTCGAGGCGGGGTTGTGCACCAGTTCGCGGTTCAGGTCGAGCGGCGAGTCGAGAAAGTCGTCGGCCGGAGACGGAAATCCGGCCTTGACGGCTCCTCCGGCAACCGGAAGTTCCTGCCGCGTGGAGAGGTCCGGAGCATGGAAGGTTATGGTGTTATGCTTCTTGTCCATATCGTATGCCGGGAGTTGATTTTTGGAGAAGAATCATCATGCGGAATTCCGATAATTGGTTTTCTGATTTCGTCGTGTGAATTTATTTTGATCGAAATAAAAACCCCTGTAAATTGCTAATTTACAGGGGTTTGCAATCTCTTGCGTTGTCTCTTGGCGGAGAGAACGAGATTCGAACTCGTGGTACGGGTTGCCCCGTACGTCGGTTTAGCAAACCGGTGGTTTCAGCCACTCACCCATCTCTCCGGGCACCGTTTTCGGTCTGTTTCTTCCGAAAGGGTGTGCAAATATAGAATCTTTTTATCGAACTGCAAAGAATTACGGATAAAATTTCTGTTTTTCATGCCGTGGCCGCAGCCGCGGAATCAGATTTGCAGTCCGGGATTTCTGTTTTGTTCGGAGATTTTGTATCTTTGTACGATATTTGGCTTACTATGGCAGAAAACGAACGCGATATCCTGGAGGACATCCGGGATCAGGAATACAAATACGGCTTTACGTCCGACATCGAAACCGAACTGCTCGGCAAGGGGCTCTCGGAAGAGGTCGTGCGCGAGATTTCGGCCCGGAAGGGCGAGCCGGAGTGGATGACCGAGCGGCGCGTGGCGGCCTCCCGCCACTGGCTGACGCTCGAGCCGCCCACGTGGGCCCACCTGCACATCCCCGAAATCGATTTTCAGGACATTATCTATTATGCGGCGCCCAAGGCGAAGAAACCCCTCGGCTCGATGGACGAGGTCGATCCCGAGCTCAAGCGCACGTTCGACAAACTGGGTATTCCGCTCGAGGAGCAGATGGCGCTGGCAGGCGTTGCCGTCGATGCCGTGATGGACTCCGTCTCGGTGAAGACCACTTTCCGCGAGACGCTGGCCGAGAAGGGCATCATCTTCTGCTCGATCTCGGAGGCACTGCGCGACCATCCCGATCTGGTCCGCAAGTACCTCGGGAGCGTCGTCCCCTATACCGACAACTTCTATGCGGCGCTCAATGCCGCGGTCTTCTCCGACGGGTCGTTCTGCTACATCCCGAAGGGAGTACGCTGCCCGATGGAGCTTTCGACCTATTTCCGCATCAATGCCGCGGGCACCGGACAGTTCGAGCGCACGCTCATCGTGGCCGACGAAGGGGCCTACGTGAGCTACCTCGAGGGATGTACGGCCCCGATGCGCGACGAGAACCAGCTGCACGCCGCCGTCGTGGAGATCGTCGTCGAGCGCGACGCCGAGGTCAAGTACTCGACCGTGCAGAACTGGTACCCGGGCGACCGCGAGGGGCGGGGCGGCATCTATAACTTCGTGACCAAGCGGGGCATCTGCCGCGAGAACGCCCGACTGTCGTGGACGCAGGTCGAGACCGGTTCGGCCATCACGTGGAAATACCCGAGCTGCATCCTCGCGGGCGACAACTCCGTGGGCGAGTTCTACTCGGTGGCCATGACCAACAACTTCCAGCAGGCCGATACCGGCACGAAGATGATCCACATCGGCCGCAACACGCGCAGCCGGATCGTCTCGAAGGGCATCTCGGCCGGGCGCAGCGAGAACTCCTACCGCGGTCTGGTCCGCGTGGCAAAGGGGGCCGAGCATGCGCGCAACTACTCGCAGTGCGACTCGCTGCTGATCGGCGACCGCTGCGGGGCCCACACCTTCC
>ERZ1027060.674-NODE-674-length-11134-cov-4.727051_pt1 | contig 11134 bp, 10 predicted proteins | sample MGYA00519424_ERZ1027060 | MGnify/ENA primary metagenome ERZ1027060 (study PRJEB26926, sample SAMN06164500) | human gut metagenome | biome: ENVO:00009003; feature: ENVO:2100002; material: ENVO:00002003 | host: Homo sapiens | place: USA | collected 2012 ... | reverse complement strand
CTACACAAGGAGTATCGTCGGCAGCGTCAGATGTGTATAAGAGACAGCCGTATACCCGGAAAGCATTTCTTCCGTTCCGATAATACCGGTCTTCTCTCCTGCCGCATGATCCGCTGCAGCTTCCCGGTTGATATATTCTCTCACCTGTTCCGGCGTACCTTCCACAATGGTGAGTTCACCCCTGGGGGCATAATGTCTGTATTTCATCCCAGGTGCCTTGGGGGCCTGTCCACTGTCTGCCCGCAGGATCGTGGCATCTGTGTCCACCGTTCCCAACACCGCACTGAGCTTTTCCCGGGTGATATATCCGGGGCGGAGAATCTGCGGCGGACTCACCGTCAGATCAATGATCGTGGACTCCAGTCCGATTCCCACTTCTCCACCGTCGATAATGACATCGATCCGGCCCATCATATCTTCCACGACATATTTGGCCACGGTAGGACTCGGTTTCCCGGAAGTATTGGCACTGGGTGCCGCAATATATCCGCCGCTGTACTCGATCAGCTTCTGTGCCGCCGGATGTGATGGCATACGGATGGCTACCGTATCCAGTCCTCCGGTGGTCTCGTAAGGCACTGCATCTGACTTCGGCAGGATCATGGTAAGAGGACCCGGCCAGAAAGCATCGGCGATCCTGCGTGCTTCTTCCGGCACATCCCCTGCTATTTTGTAAATGTCTTCAAACCGGTAAATATGCACGATCAGTGGATTATCCGAGGGTCTGCCTTTCGCTGCATAGATCCGCTTTGAGGATGTCGGGTTCAATGCATCTCCGCCCAGACCGTATACTGTCTCCGTAGGAAATGCCACCAGACCTCCCCGCCGTAAAATCTCTCCGGCAGCTTTCAGTTTTGCATCATCTTCCTCACTGACCGGACCGTCTCCGGGTTGAATCTTGATGATCTCTGTATTCATATTTTTTACCTTCTGTGTTCTAATGCATTTGGGAATAGTATATCATAGATACGATAAAATGGAAAGATACTGTTTCAGGTACCGCAGAATTCCCTTATGGATCAGCCATGCAATACGATCCTGATATTCTTCATCGCAAAGCTTTTCCGCCTCCGCTTGATTTGACAAAAATCCACACTCCACGATCACGATGGTTCCTTTGGTCTTCTTCAGAAGATAATAACTGTCGTTGGCCTTGACTTTGCGATGATTCTCCGGGTCCAGTCCCCGTACCAGCTGATCCTGAATGCCGGAAGCCAGTGTCTCGCTTCCCATACTTCCGGTATAATAAAACACCTGCGCCCCATGTACGTATTCCTCCGGATAACTGTTCTGGTGAATACTTACCGTCAAAACAGGATCGGTTTTTTCTATGATTTCTATCCTGCGTTTCATATCCTGTACCTTTTTATTGGAAGCATGCGCATCATACAATCCGTCCTCCGTCTCCCGGGTCAGCACCACTTCCACATCTTCCGCTTCCAGATATTTTTTCAGTTTTTGAGCAATCTGAAGGTTGATATCCTTTTCCGGTGCCCCATTGATGCCGATCTTCCCCGGATCGTCTCCTCCGTGTCCGGCATCGACGACCACGCAGAGTCTCCCGGAGTCATCTGCCCCCATTCCCGTCTCCCGCAAAGCATTTACCGCATGCATCGCACCAACATATTCTGCCGCTTCCCTGCCGGTCAGCGCCATCGACAGAATTAAGAGCCCTGCCATGATCAGTTTCAATGCCTTCTGTTCCATTTTTTCAGCCGCCTTATTGTATTCTATATGATTTTATGTGCATTTTCCGCAGGAAATATCTTCCCGATGCAAAATCTTCCAAAATTAAGAAATCCTTTTGTTTTAACCTATTGCATCCTGTTGCCTGTTCAGCGTATAATAAACACATGAAATCGAATAGAAAAACACTTTCCGTAATCTTATTTATATTGGCCGGAATTTGTATCCTGGCAGCAATTATTCTCTTCGTGAGGGGTCACATGGAGGACCGGCACATGGAAGAATCCCTGGATGCTTTAAGACCCACTGAGTCTCCGGCAGAGACCGTTCCTTCTTCGGAACCTGAGACCATTGCAACTGCTACGACGGAATCCGCCGCGGAAGAAGCGGTTCCCGCTCCGGAAGAGGTCACCAGGGTTCCCAATCCTTACGCCGACAGCTTTCTTGCCAACGAAGACATGGGCGCATGGCTGCAGATTCCCGGCACCGGGATCGATTATCCGGTGATGTGGACTCCGAGAGATGAGTCCTATTATCTGTATCGTGCTTTCGACGGCAGCGAGAATAAAAACGGCTGCCTCATATTAGATACGGACAGCTGCCTGGATCCCCTTTCCACGAATCTCATCATTCACGGTCACAACATGAAATCCGGTGCCATGTTTGGCAATCTCACGGATTATGAGGATCCGGATTTTTACGAAAATCACAAAAATATTATCCTGTACACCGAAGAATGTCAGCGCAATTACGAAGTCATTGCTGTCTTTCGTTCCCAGGTCTACCGGAAGACCGATCAGGTATTTAAGTTCTACAAATTTTTCCAGGCGGATACCCGGGAAGAATTTGATGACTTTTATAACAATATCAAGCAGTTATCCCAGTATGATACCGGTGTTACCGCACAGTTCGGAGATCATTTTCTGACACTGTCTACCTGCGTGTATCACGTAGAGCAGGGCCGGTTTGTAGTCGTTGCCAAGGAAACGGAACCCGGCGATCACTACCTTCCCATACAGGAATAACCAACAATCTATCAGGAGGATTTTCTTATGAAAAAACTGAAAAAAATCGTTACACTGCTTACGCTTGCAGCTGTGTGCCTGACTGCTCCCGCATTCGGCAAGATCACAGCCAAAGCAGCAGAACCCAACACCTATGTTCTGAACTTTTCCCCCTCCAAAGGTGAATGGCGCTTCAAGCCTGCATCCTCATGGTCCGAAGAAGTTCAGGACCGCGAGCTTTACTATATGATGCAGGAAATCAAAGACGGTGACTACATCGTAGTCCAGAATGATGTCGACTGTAACCCTCTGAATCTGAATGTTCCCGTACGTCTGGGCAACCTGACGATCAAGAACAGTGTCAAGACTCCTGTCATCACCGCAAAAGGTTATGACAATGTCTATGTTCTGGACGGTACTACCGCGGCAATTAACGGTGATGTATCTCATGCCTATGTATACGGCGGTGCACGCGTTAATTTCAATAATAACGTTGACACTTTGGAAATGTACGGCTACGGCAATGAATACAACAATCTGCATGCCTATATCAACGTTGTCGGTACGGTAAATCATCTGTCTGCCAAAGACGGTCAGACCATGGAGACTTATTATGACTACTACAATTTTGCAGCCAATAAGCTGTACACCGAGGATGGCGCCTTAAGAACCGATGCACAATATTACAGCAAGACCGCTCCCGCTGCCGCCACTGAAGCTGCACAGCCTGCTGCAGCCGCTCAGCCCGCTGCAACTGCGCAGCCCGCCGCTTCCTCTTCCGCATACGATGATGTGCCTAAGACCGGTGAAAGCGCTCTTTCTATTTATCTGATGGTTGCCGCAGTTTTCTGTGTTGTATCCGGATATGCACTTCGTAAGAAAAACGCATAATTACATTATAAGAGCACAAAATGCCTGGCCAAAACGGCCAGGCATTTTATATTGCTTATTATTGCAGGTAGGCGTTGATCAGTTCCCAGGCTGCCTGTGTTCCGTAGCCGAGTCTCCATACTGCCACTCCACCGATATTCTTGGTAGTCATCATATTCAGCTTCACAGCAATGGATTCCGCATCCTCCAGCCAGATCTGATAATTTACGCTACCGGAAGTCCATTCCGCATAATTCTGGCAGGTCACTTCATCCCATTCTGCACTCACGCCTGCTTTACTCATGAAGTCTGCTTCATTGCGCATTGTGATATATTCGTCTGTCACATCCGTTCCTTCCGTCTTCCACAGGATCGTATAGAAGGGAAGTGCATTCACTACTTTATTCGCCGGTACTTCCTGAAGCGTTCTATCCAGTCCGTCCGATACATAGCTGATGCTTGCAACACTTCCGGGATCCTTGCTTCCGTGCCAGTGCTCATCATATCCCATGATGATCACATAATCCGCAACTTCTCCCTGAATATCCAGGCGATAGTAGTCATTGAAATTAAAAGGTACATAATTATCGATTGACAGTACCAGTCCCTTATTGCGGCACTCTATGGACAGTTCTCTTAAGAACTCCACATAATGCGGTCCGCAGTCACTGCTCAGCTGTTCGAAATCCACGTTAATCCCGTCAAGTCCCAGTCCCACTGCCGTATCCGTCACATTTTTCACCAGGTTCTGTCTGGCCGTGGTGGATGACAGCATATTCAATGTACTGATAGATATGCCGTTTTCATTCGCATAATTAAAATTATCCAGCACACCCCACACCTGCAGTCCCATCTGATGGGCGGTCGTTACATAACCCGCTGTTGCAAAGCTTCGGAACGCTCCGTTTTCATCCGTCATACTGAACCAGGTAGGTGCGATCACGTTCATTCCTTTCGTGCCGGACACCATAGAGTATAAGGTATCATTACCTGCGACACCTCCTATGGAATGCCAGCCGAGGCAGATCTTGCTGTCTGCGGTAAGGGATGTATACTCCGGTGCCTGATAGTCTGTCACCGGTGTTTCCGTCTCCTCCGTGATCTCACCCAGGCGTTTATTTTCCACATATCCGATGACTGCATCCGCTGTCTTTACCTTACTCCAGGTCTCCATCTGTTCCAGTATCTCAAGGGTATCTCCCTTGACTGCCTGTGTCAGGATCGGGCTCTTTACGCCGCCTCTCAGCCGGACTGCGGTATCCTTTTTCAGCTGTGCTACCTGTCTGGTTCCCCATTCGGTATTGACCTGTACATGTCTGTCATAACATTCATAGGAATAATTCGTAAACAGTTTTACATAGTCAGCTGCCACATATACGTTATCTCCGTCCGCGAAGCTGATCACATAACCGGCTTCCTGTGTTCCTTCCGTTGTCGTATATGCAGTCTCTCCGAATGTTGTCCGGATCACTTCTGTCGGAGTAGCATATAACAACAGATTCTCTGTCATATCCGCATAAAATACTTCGTTCATATATTTATGAACAGTTGCCAGATTGAAATAGCACACACCGTCTTTGATCAGTGCCTGTTCCTCCACCATCTCATTCTGTAAAATAATGGCACTCCTGTCGTTCTCTGACACCTGATAGAATTCATTCCAGTCGGCTTCTTCCTTGCTGTAGGAATATTTATCCAACAGCACTTTGCCCAGTGCGCAGCCACCGATCACAAGGATCAGCAGGATCGCCACGATCACCGGTAATACTTTTTTCTTCATATGTGCTCCCATCCGCAGGGGATTCCCCGCATTGTTCTTGCCTCTTCTTTCGTTCCGTCCGTCTCCCGGCAGAACAGTCTTATTCTATCACAATTCCCGCATATAATACAAGGAACAATACTCATCCGGTCACACACTGCAGGACACAGCCAGAGAGGCAATCCCATTTTGCGGTCCCGCAGCGTATGTTCCTTCCCCTCTGACCGTTCCGGCCATACGGGTGCTGACACCTCCTAAATGACAGTTCCGGGCCATCCACAGCAGCTTTGGACCAAAAAGTATTCGTGAAACACTTATCCTTCTGCTGCGTTTTCCGGTACTTTATGAACATAAATGCCTCTGACGGTACTTCTTTAAGGTAGTTCAAATAAAACATTGGAATTATGATTGTGAAAAATTTCGTTGAAATATTATGACCAGACACGTATACGCCTGTAAGACATCTCCATACTATATTTTACAAAACAATAAATGCTCTCCATCGTTCTGTGAATACAAATAAAAATGGGATGAAACGGAACGAATCGTTCCTCGTAAATCAACAAGAAAATAAGAAATCCGTCAGCCTCCTCTCCGTACCGGAGTATCAGAGGCATCTATAGGTGAGATTATATACTGTAATGCCTTGTTTGACAAGCTCTTTTATTAAATTTTTTTAAACTGTGAAAGGCTTCTATTGACTAAAATATAGGGAAAGTATAAGCTATATACCATACCAATGCGAAGGCAGAAAGGAAGTGTTGTCGCATGAAAATAGAAAAAGTAAATGAAAATCAGATTCGCTGCACGCTGACCCGCGAGGATCTCGCCAGCCGCGAATTAAAAATAAGTGAGCTTGCCTACGGTACGGAAAAGGCAAAATCCCTATTCCGTGACATGATGCAGCAGGCCAATTTTGAATTTGGCTTTGAAGCCGAAGACATCCCTCTGATGATCGAGGCCATCCCGCTGAATGCGGACTGCATCGTGCTGATCATTACCAAAGTAGAAGACCCGGATGAACTGGATACCCGTTTTTCCCGTTTTGCTCCTTCCGTTACGGAAGAAAGTGATGAGGACAGTGATGAGAGCACTGCAGACGAGGTTCTGGATCTGTTCCGCCGTATCCAGAGCGAAGACAATACCGCAAACGCTCCTGAAGCTCCTTCTGCGTCCGCTCCCGAGGAAAGTGACAGTGTACGTTCCCGCCTGTTCCGTATGGAATCTCTGAAACAGGTGATCAATGCGGCAGTAATAGCCGGAAGCCATTATCATGGGCTCAGCACGCTGTATCACGAAGAGGGCACCGACGGGTATTATCTGATCCTGACGCAGGGCGAAGAAGATCGCGAGGTCTTCGACCGTGTCTGCAATGTCATCTCTGAATACGGTATTCCCAAGCGTTCCACACCGGCAAGCCTTACTTTTCTTGAGGAACATTGTTCCACACTGATCGCCGAACATGCTTTACAGCGTCTTTCTAATACTTCAATGTAACAACAGATTGTAACATTCAGGAGAGTTCCCACTTTGTGGGGACTCTCTTATTTTATTTTTATAGCTGTTTTATTCTTTTCCCTAGCGGCGGGGCTACGGGAAAGGAGGCGGGAAATGCATAACTTGAAAATATTACCTTATTCGCATATAATGATGTTTAATATACGAAGCAATCCGTAGGCATGCAGCTTACGCAATTCCATACACATTCGGGATTACAAAGGGACGAACCGCCGGCTACAGTGGAAAGGATGTACACGATATGATTTCCGATGAAGAATTATACCGACAATATTTAAGCGGCGATGAAACAGGGCTGGAAGAATTGATAAGAAAATACGACAATCCACTGACCTTATACATCAATGGCTATCTGCATGACATTCACGAGGCGGAGGACCTGATGATAGAAGTATTTTCCTACCTGTTCGCCAAAAGGCCCCCTATCCGGGATGGCGGATTCAGGGCTTACCTGTATAAAGCGGCGCGGCACATGGCTTTGCGCCACAAAAGCATCCGGCGACATCACTTCTGTCTTGATGATCTGACCAAAGAGCCGGAAGGCGGGAAACTGGTGGATGAGGTGATCCGGACAAAAGAACGGAATCAGATCCTGCATTTATGTATGGGTGAGTTGCATCCGGATTATAGAGAGGCTCTTTATCTGACCTATTTTGAGGGTATGAGTTACCGGCAGGTTGCTGAAGTTATGGGGAAAAGCGTGAAGCAGATCACTAATATAATGTACCGGGGAAAAGAGCGTCTGCGAGGATTATTGGAACGAGAGGGAATTACAAATGCGGAGTCATGAGGAACGGATCGCAGAAGTCCGACGAAGGATTACAGAGAAACAACGACAAAAAAGACGAAAGCAGCGGCGGATCGTTGCTATTTCCTGCATAGCGGCATGCCTTGCGGTGATCTTCGGGGCTTCCTTTGTCATGTCCGGGATTTCCGGGCAAATGGTGCCGGGGAACTCCTCCGGATATGAAACGGCGGCAACGATCCTCGGCGGAGGTGCTGCACCTGAATATATCATAATAGGGGTGCTTTCATTTCTTCTCGGCGTATGCGTGACGATCCTGTGTTTTCGTGTCCATCTGCTGGACAAAGAAGATCAGGCAGAGCAGAGGGGGGACCACGCCAATGGAATTGATCATTAATCTTTTGCAATTTTTCGTCACCCTGCTGGGCTTCTGTCTGAGCGGCATTCGTTATCTGAGACATCGGACACTGTCATATTTTCTGCTGATTTGCTTTTATGGCTGTTTTGCACTGGGCTCCCTGTACTGGACATTGTATCTGTTATTGTTTTCCGAAACACCACGGATCTTTTATGTATCGGAATTCGGCTGGGTCTCCAGCGTTATTTTTCTCTGTCTCCTACAATATACTCTCTCCTCCCCGGAGGAAAGAAGCTTTTCCTGTCGGAAATCCCTGCTGGCTCCGCTGATCGGAGTTCCGTTGTGCGCATTTTACTGTACCTTTGGTGACATTCTCTCCAACCTGCTCTGGTGCGGCATGATGATCCTTGTCTCCTATCGTTCCATCCACGGTCTTGTCTACGCAGAGACACAGACGGGAAAAGGACGGAACCTGCGGTATTTTCACATCGGAATCCTCTGCTATGTTGCGGTAGAATACACTCTGTGGACCTCCGGCTGCTTCTGGCCGGGCGACTCTATCTTCAGTCCCTATTGCTGGTGTGATCTTCTGCTGACGTTCTGCCTTTTCGGGCTGCTGCCTGCCACAGGAAAGGCGGTGCGGACATGACCTATATTGAAAATGTATTTATCTGTATGGCCTCGCCCCTGTTGATCGCCGCCCTGTGCATGGGTAGGCGGCAGGCCAAATTCTTTCTGTGCTGTCTTGCAGGAATGGGGGCATGCCTGCTCTCCGCTTACATCAATACCTTCTTTGCCGCTCTTTACGCAGCAGATACGATTGCCGCCACTGCGGAGATCGCACCTGTGGTAGAGGAAGTGATGAAACTCCTGCCGCTGCTCTTTTATCTTCTTGTATTTGAGCCTGAACCGGTGCCGATAAAAAATGCTGCCATCATCGTTGCACTTTCCTTTGCCACCTTTGAGAATGTCTGCTATCTGATTCAAAACGGAGCCGGACATTTTTCCTTTATCTTTTTCCGGGGCATTGGAACGGGTGCCATGCACGTGATCTGTGGTGCCATCGTCGGCGGTGGACTGGCGTATGTATGGCAGCGCACCTGGCTGAAGATCGCCGGAACCTGCGGTCTGCTCGGGGCAGCCATCACTTTTCATGCAATTTATAATCTTCTGATCGCCTATGGCGGTGCGATACAGTATATCGCATACATTCTGCCTGTGCTGATCCTGACGGTGGGAAAACTGATTGTCCGCCTGCCCCAGAGTCACAACTGAATCCTGTCTTTTGCGGAGCTGCTGCCGGCAGCTCCTTTTTTTTGAAAAAATTTGGTTTTCAGGTGAGAGTTTTTTCGCTTTTTTGTACCTAATTAGATGAAGGACATATGTATTTTATGACTTTACTTTCCGAAGGGAGGTTTTCAACGATATGTATGATACAGAAAAGCGGGTCGAACTGGTGAAAAAACGGGTGCATGAAAAATATCGCCGGAAGAAGCGCCGCGGGATCTGCCGGCTGTCTGCCCTGTGCACAGCATTGTCTGCGTTCCTTGTGGGAACGGTGCACACAGCAGCCGGCCAGACGCAGATCACCGCCCGGGGAATGTACGGTTCTATCCTGCTGCATGAAGACGCCGGCGGTTATGTGCTGGTTGGGGTAATTTCTTTCTCCACAGCAGTCATGATCACTGTGCTGTGTATCAGACTCCGGGAAAGAGAACACCGCGGACAAGGCACGGGAAAAGGAAACGCATCACAACAATGGGAGGAAAAAAATTCATGAAAAAGCAAAAAATTCGGTTCTATGCGGCGCTGCTTTGCAGTTCCATGGTATTTTCTCTGGTCTCCACGCCGGTATCGGCAGCAGAAACCGGACAGCTGACGAATCCCCCGACATCCACAGAGGGTCCGGAATCCCCGGAAAGCGCATCGGGAAATGAAGCTGCAGCGGTTCTGAACGGACTGTCTGTGCTGGCCGCAAACGGTGAGGCAGAGGTGACGACAGCATCGGAATTGACTGGGGCACTGGCAGATAGCAGTATTTCCAGAATCACACTAACGGGGGATATCGATATCGGCTCTACACTGACGGTCAACCGTACTGTGACACTGGATTTGAACGGTTGTGTACTGAAGATGACCGGCAGCGACAGCGTAATCAAGGTGGCGGCGGACGGCGATCTGACGATTCAGGACAGGAACACAACCACACAACACAAATTTAACCCGCACTGTAAATATCTGACCTGGTACATTGACATGTGGGAACTGGACAACGGTGGCTCGGAAATTGTCTCCGGTGGAGTTATTACAGGCGGTGGCGGTGATCAAAGTGACGGCGGCGGTGTGCTTGTTGCCGGCGGTACACTGGTCATGGCCGGTGGCAACATCGTCGGATGTTCGGCAACGAGTCGAGGCGGCGGTGTATACCTTGGCAAAGACTCTGACACCGGAAAGAACGGCACATTCATCATGACGAGCGGAAGCATTATCGGCTGTGCTGCTCAGCTAGGCGGCGGCGTGTATGTCGCCACAGGGTGCACATTCGCCATGGCTACCAGCTCTAATATCCACAACTGCATTGCAAATAACGATGGTGGCGGTGTAATAAACCACGGCACCTTTAGAATGTACGGTGGAACAATCAGTGCATGCACGACAGTAGCATTTGGGGGCGGCGGTGTTTGCAACAAGGGAACCTTTATTATGTCAGACGGTATGATTAAAGGCTGCACCAGCCCCGACGGTCAGTATGCTTCAGGTGGCGGAGTGCGGAACAGTAATCAGTTCACCATGACAGGGGGCACGATCGGTGATCCTTATAATCCGAATGATGCAAGCTCTGTATACAATACTTCCAGTCAGGAGACTACTCTTACTATAAGCAACAATGCAAAAATCAACACAGATGTAACAAACGTTGGCATCCTGAATGCTGACGGCGGCGAAATAGCCGGCACAATGACGAACGATACCAACGAGTACGGCAGCGGCACGATCACCGGCAGTGCAGGTGCCGCCGGCAGCACTGAGTTCCATGGCAAAGTGACCAACACCGGCACCATCCGGAAGGGCACATTCACAAATGCGGTCATAAATGAGAGCAGCGGTGCCATTAACGGCGGCACATTTACCGGCACAGTTGAGAACCTGTCTCTTATACACATCTCCGAGCCCACGAGACACTCGCTAATCTC
>ERZ1027060.670-NODE-670-length-11191-cov-5.554688_pt1 | contig 11191 bp, 10 predicted proteins | sample MGYA00519424_ERZ1027060 | MGnify/ENA primary metagenome ERZ1027060 (study PRJEB26926, sample SAMN06164500) | human gut metagenome | biome: ENVO:00009003; feature: ENVO:2100002; material: ENVO:00002003 | host: Homo sapiens | place: USA | collected 2012 ... | reverse complement strand
TGGATGTCACTGGTATTAAGAAGTTATTAAGCTTTGATAGCGAGTTATTTACGATTGACACAACAATGGGGATTTTAACGGTGAGGGGTATGGATTTAGAGCTTAAAAATCTAGATCTTGAAAAAGGAGAGCTATCGATTATTGGGTATATCACTGGTTATGAATATGATGATTTTGGCATGGTTGGTGAAGACTCAAAAGGAATCTTTAGCAAATTATTTAAATAATGAGTTTATCAGTTCAGTTTCAATTCATGATTCATGTCCTATTGTATGGAATTTTTATTGGTGTGACATTAGATTTTGTTTGCATCGTAAAGGAGATTTTCTTTAATTATAAAAACAATGCATTATGAACAAATATTGCTTTAGGTTTTCATTCTATTTTTTCATGGCAGTTTAGTGGTAAAACCACTGTTATGTTTGTTTCATCATGATAGATGAATCAGCTTTTAGTATTGCATAATATATCTTCTTCTATCTCTTTTGTTGTTTCTTCATGGTATTCTTTGTAAATAACCCCTTCGTTCAGATAGTGGATAATATCACATATTTCCCTTAGCGAGGCAATGAGATGTGAGGAAATAATCACCGTCTTTTCTTTTGCTTTCAGTTGCCGGATGAGTCTTTTCATCAGGATACATCCCTTCAAGTCCACCCCATTGAACGGCTCGTCAAGAATAAATACGTCATTGTCTTGCAACAATAATGCCATAAATCCCAGTTTCTTTTTCATTCCGGTAGAATATTCGGCAGCATACCTGTCAAGGGGCAGTTGGAAAATTTCATTTAAATGTTGAATGGTGGGTGTATTGACCGGCAGACCTTTGGCCTTCATACAGAATTCCAAGTGTTCAAGACCCGTGATTTGGGAATAAAAGAAGTTGGATGCAGACAGATAACCTGTTTTTAAAGTTTTGCTTTTGGTTATGCTTCCGGTATAATCATAGATTCCCATTATACAATTGAATAAAGTAGTCTTTCCGGCTCCATTCTCGCCCACCAAGCCATATATTTTTCCAGGGTGATACTCCAAATGAATGCCGTTTAATACTTTGACCTTACCGAAACTTTTATGTAAATCATTCACTTCTATCATAATAATCTTTTTAAGCGTTTGTGCGCATGGCAGGTCAGCAATGCTGTAAGTGCTATGCCGGGTATTAAAATAATTGGAACAAAAAGAGAGCCTAAATAAAAAGGCATTAATATACTTAATTGCACAATAAACAGCAATAGGGGGGATGGGATGATATGGCGCAACATACCGATACCAATGGCATAAATTAAGGTGGCAGTATAATAAGATAAGAAAAAGAGGATTTCATCTTGGTCATAGGTAGACGCTATAAGCGCTAAGCTGAAAGGAATGGAGGTGATGAAAACATTCCATGCTATGCTTTTTAGTTGGAAAAGGCATAAAGTCTTGAAATTTTTGAAATGAAGAAGATATCTGTTGTCCATTGTTTGCAGATAGCCTGATGCCTGTACCAATCCCCATAGTATGAGACATACTTTGTTTATTTTTATATTTCCGTGTACGGTTCCTGCGGTTGCAAAAAGAAAGAGTAGGATATAGACCCAGAAAGATTGGCGGAATATTCGTATATATTCATAACTTCCTTTGTAAAGAAAAGGAAGACGGACAGGTTTGTGTTTCAGTTTTATTTTTTTCAGGCAAGGTAATAAGGCGGCGAACAGCCATAAGCCGATAGCGTCGGTAAATTGTCCTTTTATTATTTCTATTCCGGCAAAAGGTAATGCGATCAAGGTGTATTCTTTTATCAAGAACACAGAAAGATGAGGTGTTAAAGTGCGTAAAAACTCTTTGTCTTTCCGGACATTATGATAACCGGCTAATAAGAGAACGCATACCACAGGAATAGCGAAACGGTTTTCTGCCAAGAACAATATCATGATGGCAGCCACCGTTAAGATGGTAAGGAAGACTATTCTGAAGATACCCAATTCTATAACTATTCTTCCAAAATTTTTCAGACGAAGCAGCAGATACAGTTGAAACATAAAGTGCTTTTTATTCTGATTGAGGGTACAAAGGAATAAAATATCCGGCTAAGTACCCTCACTGTAGAGTGAAAATTTATTCTTTATGCTTCTTTTTCAGTTCCATCAACTCTTTATTGACGCGTGTCAATTCTTTAATTCTGTCCGATACATGATGGAAGAGGAAGTAGTCTGTCAGTACACCTGCTAAGATTAAACCAAACATTGTTATCATGAGCCACCACAGGTGGCGGTAGGTGTAAAGGAATATGCATATAAAAGGAGTTACCAGCAAATATCCGATGATATAACTCCAATTGATAAGCATTTTATATCGGAGTATATTCTTTATTTGCATTTCAAGGTTTGTTTCTTTTTTTATTTTAGTCAATAAAATAACTCCTGCAAAGTTGATTGTAAGAGCATATAGCAGAAGTCCGAATATTGCCGGCCAAAACACTAATTTACCGTTCAAATGAATAAAATCAACGAACATTAGAATCGTTACTCCTAACATAAATATAGAAGCTATTTTGTCCATCCTCAGCATTCTTTGCAGGCAACTTTCTTTTTGCCGTGACAACATCTCTATAATCTGTTGCTGATGAACCAGTTCATTCTGGCTGACCCGTTCATTCAACTCTTTCCATGCTTTTTGCAATTCTTCAAGTTCCATATAATTGTATGATTACAAGTTCGACATATTTTTTAATTTCTCTTTTATACGGTGCAGTTTTATCGCGACATTATTGCGGTTCGTTCCGGTGATTTCGGCTATTTCATCGTATGATTTCTCGTCCAGCCAGAGCAGGATAAACATACGGTCCACCTTGTTCAGTCGTTTGATGAGTGAATACATTTCTTTCAGCAGTTCGTTGTGTTCACAATCTTCCAGAATATCTACCTGCTGTTCCAAAGGTACATAGTCATACTTCTTTTTCTTTCGGAAGTCCGAGATACACGTGTTCAGGGATATGCGGTAAACCCATGTGACAAACGAACTTTCCCCCCGGAAGTTTTTGTATGACTTCCATATATTGAATACAGACTCTTGAAAAAGGTCGTTCACATCGTCCTTGTTGTCTGCATACATGAAGCATACCTTGTAAATGATGTGCTTGTATTGCACTAGCTTGTCGGCAAATTCCTGTTCTATACTCATCAGCTTTCAAAGGTGTTTTTATTAGGTTAGTCGGTGAAAAGAAGAGAAAGTTACACCTTTATGCTATAAAAGTCTTTGTATTGAAAGTAGGTATTACAGGTCTGTTCTTTCAAATGCAATGATTTGTAATTTTCTTGATGTAGCAGGCTGGATTACTTTTTGCGGACGTTAAAGCATTTGTCGAAAAAGTCTTTTTTATTTTTCCCGTAAAAACTACTGTCCAGTCCTTTCCATGTCTTGGGAAATATCTTTTTAGTGAGTTCCACCTCTTCTTCAAGAATCGCAATATTATCAGTCATCAATGCCATGTTCAGTGCGCGGTTGATGCGGGAACCGGCATACCTGAGGCTGTCTGTTGCATATTCTTTTATGAGGATGGCATAGGCGGAATCGGCAGACCGATAATTTTTTTGGGCGGTAAGGCTGTCTCCGAAATAATCTTCAAACATCGCTTTCATTGACCATAAGTCGGCATTGAGGGTGGATTGTTTTTCAGCTTGCCGGAGTACAGACAGAATCTCATGGTACTTTTTGCAGGCTGATAAATAACTGATTCTTCCCACATATACTTTTATATTGGTAGGGTCAATGGCTAATGCGCTGTCAAGTTTGGCCCATATTTCCTTGTCGTTTATAGATATATGTTCACTGTCATTAAAGAAGAAAGTGCTGTCTAAAGGAGGCAACCATAGGTTCCTCGCTTCTGCTACCAGACGGTTGGCTTCTTGGGTGTGGAAGTTTTCTTCGGTAGTTACGGGGTTGGAACGGTGTTTGCATGAAACCGTAAGGGTCAATAATAAGCCAAGTAAAATAGTGGTTTTCATCAGTCTGTGTATTATGGTATTAGTTTGTTGCCAACACAAAAATAGGATAAAAAAATGATATTCTTTCTTTTGCATCAAATATATTTCCTTTGATGTTTGGTTATAAACCGTTCTGTCTGTCCGCAGAATACAATGAAACCGTTGTTCTCCGCAGATACCCAATCTTTTTATCAGGGTATCTTCCTGTATATCGCGTATCCTTTTGTTTATTCATTTAGTTTTTTAAGAAAGGGTCGACTACCTGATTATTTTTCTCCTTAATCCATCTTTTCCTTTATATTAAGCCTTTTTCCCCTAAAGATTAAGTATCTTTGTCCAGATGTGTTCTATCTCCATAGGTTGCGGAGTTGACTCCATAACCTTTGGAGATAACTCCATAGCCTTTGGAGTCAAGTCCAAAGCTTATGGAGATAGAATACAAAAGGAAGAGAACCCTTAACCATAGAGCAGAAAGGGCTTGCGGATACAGATCAAATCTTTTAATGATGGATATAAAATATGATTTCAAGGCCAACCCTTTCAAGGAAAAGGACGGCAAACCGGTGCTTTATCCGGCGGTAGTGGTGAAGGAAACGATTACTACCGATCACATAGTGAAGGAGTTGTCCAAGCATAGCGCATATTCGGCGGGCTGTGTGGTGGGAGTGCTACAGGAGGTGGCCGATATGGTTGTATCCCATTTGCGGCAAGGAAAAAATGTGCGGCTGGACGGCCTGGGTACGTTTTCTCTTGCCTTGTCCTCGCGTGAGGTGACAGACCGGAAAGAGATACGTGCGGCATCCGTGAAGATAAAGAAGGTGAACTTCCGTCCGGTGCCGGAACTGGTGAAGCGGGTGCGGCAGGAAACAGACATCCTCCGTGCCGAGTTCGGCTTCTTGCCTACGGTGAAAAAGCGTAGCAAGGAGGAGCGTTGGACGTTGCTGGAGGCTTATCTGAAAGAACACGGTTCCATTACACGTCTGGCCTATTCGGAATGGTTGGGGGTGGCGCGCACTACGGCGGCCTACGAGCTGAAGGCTTGGTATGAGGAGAAGAGATTGGACAAAGAAGGAAAGCATTCTCATGCGGTGTATGTGCTGCGCAAGCAGGAAGGTATAGCCGAAGTATAGCCCCTTTTTTATCCGTTTGGGAATAAAAAGAGAGGGAAAGTGGTGGTGGCAGCACTTTTTACCCATAAAAAAATGTGCTACCACCACCCGTTGAAACGCCTTGTTCATGGTGGTTCCAGTAGAGTGGGTGGTAGCAGTGGCAGCAACATTTATAAAACTCCGGAGAAGGAGGGATTGCTTGTATTTGTACTCAATCTGAATCCGGAACAAGAGACTTACAGCTTGTCATGCAAGGTCCCCGCCGCTTTCAGATAGGCCACGTAGTTCAGATAAAGTTGGAAACGGGCGTCAACTTTCGTTTCGTAAGCCTGTTGCCATAACGCTTGGGCTTCCAAATGGTCGGAGAGTGTTTCCAGACCTACTTCGTACTGGCTTTTGCTGACACGCCTGTTCTCTTCCGCCTGTTGCAGGGAACGGTCGGCAAGTTCGCTTTCCAGCTTTGCTTCGTCCAGATTGTTGGCGGCTTGGGTCAGTTCCAGTAACATTTGCTCGTTCAGGTTTTGCTGTTGAAGGCGGGTCTGTTCCAGTTTGGCTTTGGCTGCACGTACTTTGTTGCTGCGTTCTCCGAAATGGAACAAGGGGATGCTTACATTCAGAAGGACAGAGAAACTGGCGTCGTCCAGGAAATTCTTGTTGTTCAGTTCCAAACCATGTACATAGTCGTATGAGCCTTTGATCCCTACTTTGGGAAGCAGTTCACTGCGGTTCAGTTTCACCTGCTGGCGGGCTATCGCCACTTGTTTGTCCAGTATTCCGTATTCCGGACGGCGGGTGATATCCAGTACCTGTACTTCCAGGTCTTTCTCTATCTCCGGGAAATCTCCGGAAACATGAACTTGTGTGGTCAGTGGTTTCCCTATCAGGTGGCAGAGGTTCATGGTAGCCAGGCGGAGAGCATTCTCGGCTTTTCGGATACCTAGCTCGCTTTCATTCAGCTTTACTTGTACTTTCAATACATCATTCTGAGGTTTAAGTCCATGTTTGTAAGCACTCTCTACGTTATTTTTTAGTTCCGTCAATACAGCGTGGTATGCATCGGCTACTGTTTTCATCTCCTTTGCTTTTACTACCAGAGCGTATGCCTGATCTGTTTTCTGAATGACTTCTGTTGCGGTCAGATTTTCATTCATTTGTGCCATTTCTTTGCCCAGCAAGGACATTTTGTAGGCGGCACGGATTTTACCGCCCATGTAGAGGGGCTGTTCCATTTGCACACCGCCCATATAGACCCATCCTATTTTATAGTCCAGGTTAATGCCGGGGAAGTAGGCAAAGCCTGCGGGTTGTCCCGGATTGAACTGTCCTGTTCCATCGGGCAGAAAGACGGGCAGGTTGCCTCCGGCTATGCCGTAACTACCGTCGGCATTACTGTAAAGTCCTGTTCCGCTGACGGTGAAGTTGGGGAAGAAGTTCCCTTTGTAACTCTTGGCAGTATAACGGGCACTTTCCGTCTGTTTCACGGAAGCCGCCATTTCCTTGTTGTATTTTAATGCCATTTCGCGGCACTCTTTCAGACTCAGTGTTTCCTGTGCCCATGCGGGGGTGGCAAGATGCCACAGCAGACAGCAGAGGGGGAGTATCATTGTCTTTTTCATTTATTCTCGGTTTTGTATGTCAGTGAAATGAATCAATTGTTTTTTATCTTGAAGAACAAGGCATATAATATAGGGATAAAGAGCAGCGTGATCAGTGTGCTGCACAGCAATCCACCCATGATAGCTGCCGCCAAGGAACCGAACATGGCATCGGACAGCAAGGGAATCATACCCAGAATCGTTGTCAGCGAGGCCATCATGACCGGGCGGAGACGGCTTTGGGAACTGTCTATCAGTGCGGTGATCGGTTCTACTCCTTCATTGATCTGAAGGGTGATTTCATCCATCAGCACAATACCGTTTTTAATCAGCATGCCGATCAATCCCAATGTGCCTACAATAGCCACGAAATTGAAGACTTTTCCTGTGAGCAGCATGACCACTACCACCCCTACAAATATCATCGGAATACAGCAGAAGATGATGATGGGTTTGCGATAATCTTTGAACAGCATGATGAGGATGGCAATCATCAGAATGATGGCTAACGGGAAATTTTGGAACAGGTACTTCATGGACTGGTCGCTGGCTATCTTTTCTCCTTGCCATACCAGTGAATAACCTTCGGGTAATGGTATGTTTTCTATCTGTTCCGCGATGGCAAGACGTGCTTTTTCCGTTTCAATGCCGGGTGCGGGCGAACATTGTGCCCGCTGGCTTCTCTGCCCGTTGTAACGGGGAACTACCGGATCTTCCCACCGGATATCAATCTCTTTGCTGATTTGTTTCAGCGGTGTGCTTCCCATGATGCTTTCCACCAAATCTTCTTTCGAAAGTGTGCCGGCTTTCAGCTTCACCATGGTTTCCTCGTTCAACAGTCCGTTCAAGGAAGGCAGAGACGAGAAGACTTGTGCGTTGCTCAGGTCCTCTATCGGTTCTCCTTTCTCGTCGAGGCATTTCAGGTAGATGTTGTTTTTGTGGATACCTTCGTAGAAAGAGCCGATAGGAATGCCTCCGGTGGCTGTGAGCAGGGAAAGGCTGACATCATTACGGCTCAGGCCGAGGGCACGGGCGGACGGCTGGTCGTATTCGATGGTCAGTACGGGTACTTGAGGTTCCCAGTCGGTGGTGATGAGGCAGACTTCCGGAGTCCTTTCCATGATGGCGCGGGCGCTGTCGGCCAGTTGGTGCAGGATGGCAGGATCGGGACCCAGAAATTGCGCCTCTATGGGATATTTCTTGAACATCAGATTATATCTTTTCAATTTGATGTATGCGTCCGGATAGGCTTGGGAGAGGTAAGCTTGGATTTCGTCTATATGTTCTACCAAGGTTTCCGGTGAGGTGAAGTCGATAATCAGTTCGCCGTACGAAAGTGAGGGGTTGGCAATGCTCCGTACCAGATTATAGCGTCCGGGCGTACCGCCTATGGAGGTGGTGACGTGGGTTATTTCCTCCCGTCCTTTCAGATAGGTTTCTATTTCTTCCAAATCTCGAACCACACGTGTATAGTTATTCCCTTCCGGAAGTTTGTATTCCATATAAAGCTGGTCGTAAACCATGTCGGGGAAAAAGCCCTGACGCATATATTGGTAGCCGAAAACGGAAAGCAGCAACAGACCGGTCATGGCAAATACAAAACTCCACCGGTGGGCCAGACCGAACCGCAGTGCCGAACGGAGGGTGGCATAGATTTTACCTTTGTATACTCGCTTTCCGGTACTGTCAGTATCTATGGCAGGATGCAGCCGGCGGTCGGCCATCAGTGGTACATGGATCAGTGCCAATATCCAGCTCAGTAACAGGGAAACGGCAAGTACGATGAAAAGGTCGCGCGTGTAGACGCCTGCGGTGTCGGGGGACATGTAGATGGGTAGAAAAGCGATAATGGCTATCAGTGTCGCGCCCAGAAGAGGCATGGCTGTCTGTCTTCCGATGGCGGTCATGGCTTCCATCCGGTTTTTGCCGGCCTTCAAGTCTACCAGTATGCCGTCTATGATGACGATGGCGTTGTCTACCAACATGCCCATTGCCAGTACAAAAGCAGCCAATGATACGCGCTGCATGGTTCCGCCTGCCGAATAAAGGAACAGAAAAGAACCGAATACGGTGATGACCAGGCTGATACCTATGATAAGGCCGCTCTTGAACCCCATTGCTATCATCAGTATCAGTACTACGATGATGACGGATTCTATCAGGTTGATGACAAAGGTTCCCAAAGAGCTGCCTACCCGTTCGGGCTGATAGAAGATTTTGTGGCATTCCACTCCTGCGGGCAGACGTTCGGCTTTGAGTTCTTCCAACTTGCTTTCTACGGCATGGCCTACTTTTATAATGTCCGAACCACTGGAGGCAGCGATGAGTATACCGAGAGCGCGTTCATGGTCATAGAACATTTCATTGCGTGTGGGGTCCTCGTAGGCTTTCTCTATACGGGCGATGTCACTCAGGCGAAGCTGGTCGTCATCGTGTCCTTGAATCAGCATTTTTCCGATATCTTCTACGGTTTTGAATTTGTCGTTTACTGTGACGCGGATACGGTTTTCACCATTTTCATAATATCCTGTATAGGTGGTTTTGTTCTGGCCGTTCAAGGTTGCCAGTACTTCTGCAGGTTTAACACCGAGGTTTGCCATACGGTCTTGCAACAGGGAGATATTGATGCATTCGGAACGTTTGCCGTAGAGTTCCACACGGTCTACCCCTTCCAGTTCGTTCACTTCCCGTTTTACCAGTTCGGCATAGTCGGACAGTTCACGGTCGGACAGTCCGTCACCTGTCAGGGCATAGAACATGCCATATACATTTCCGAAGTCATCTTTGACTATCGGGGTGGTGGCTCCTTCGGGCAATAGGGCGCGGGCGTCGCTTACTTTGCGGCGCAGCATGTCCCAGCATTGTTCCACGTCATCGTCCGGCACGGTGCTCAGCAGTTCTATCTGTATCAGGGACAGGTCGTTGTATGAATAACTTTCTATATTGTCAATGTTGCCCATGGTGCGGATGTTCTTTTCAAGCACATCCGTTACTTCCAGTTCTACCTGGTGCGCGGAAGCACCCGGATAGGTGGTGACCACCATGGCAAGCTTCACTTTTATTTCGGGGTCTTCCAATTTGCTCATCTGATAGCAGGAGTAGGCTCCGCCGAGTAGCAGAACCGCTATCAGGAAATAAATCAGATTCCTGTTCCGGAATGCCCATTTACTGATGTCCATTATAATAATCCTCCTATATTTGTGTTAGTGACCGGTGACAAAGGTTTTACAATTTCTCCATCCTCAATGTGGTGTACGCCCGAGGATACAATCTGCTCTCCCGGTTGCAGTTGTCTGGAAGTGATGAGACTGTGTCCGTTGTTCAACAAACGCAGTATGGATACTTCCTGTCTGTGTACGGTATTGCTGGATGGATGAAAGACGAACACATACGCTTTGCCTTCTTTTTGCAGGATGGCGCCGGTAGGGACAGAAAGAGTATTCTCCTGCTCTGTACGGCAAAGGATGGTTACCATGGTGTTCATGCCGGGAGAAGGGATAGCCCGTGTGCCGGGTACTACTTGCAGGCGCATGGTGTATAGTTGGTTTGCGTTGGCTTTCGGGGTGACACTGATTAGTTTCAGCGGGTAGGTTTCGCCCGGATAGATATCAAATGTGCAGTGATAATTGTCGAACTGCTCCCGGCGGATATATTCGGCCGCAGGCAGATTTATTTCCACTTCGGGGGTTCCGCCGCTGATCATGGCAATGACGGGCATTCCGGCTCCGATGGTTTCGTGAGCTTCGAACAGGCGTTTCTGGACATACCCGTTGAAAGGAGCATAGAGCTGGGTGTAAGCCAACTGATCTTTATGGTGTTTGTACTTGGCGGTGATTTGCTTGAGCCCGTATACGGCTTTGTCATTGGCGTTGGGGGTGGTTCCGTTGTCTTTGTAAAGAGCCATGACCCTTTCTGCTTCCGCTTTTATTTGCTGGTATTCTGCTTCAGTAGCATCCAGTTGTACTTGATAGTCGGTGGGGTCCAGTTCGGCCAGTAATTGTCCTTCTTGTACACGGGCGCCGTCTTTGACATGTATTTTGCTGATGGTTCCGCTTACCCGGAAGGCAAGGCTGATATCTTGTGCGGCTTTTACCTTTCCCGGAAATTGCAGGAACGTTTGTTTGTCGGCAGAAACAACTGTGTCTATTTTTACTGTCTGATGACCTTTGGCTTCCCGGGCACGTTGTGCGCAGGAACTTAGTAAGATCAAGGAAATACCTGTTAGAATAAGATAAATTCGTTTCATACTACTATGATTTTCGTGCAATTAGTTTTCTGGTGCAAAGTTATCTCGAAGCAAGAGGATAGAAAAGGTTGATATGAATGATAAATTGTCCGATTTGTATATTTTCTTGTGGATATATAGCTTAAAAGTTTGCGATTTGTATTTATTTTGCAGTGAATTAATAAAAGACATAGATTGATGTTCAGACGACAAATGCCTTTTCAGTTTACATTGCTTTCAAGCAGTGATCCGCATACTTTTAAAGCTGTCTCTTATACACATCTCCGAGCCCAC
>ERZ1027060.661-NODE-661-length-11275-cov-4.433957_pt1 | contig 11275 bp, 9 predicted proteins | sample MGYA00519424_ERZ1027060 | MGnify/ENA primary metagenome ERZ1027060 (study PRJEB26926, sample SAMN06164500) | human gut metagenome | biome: ENVO:00009003; feature: ENVO:2100002; material: ENVO:00002003 | host: Homo sapiens | place: USA | collected 2012 ... | reverse complement strand
TCGTTTTCCGCTCTCTCTCGTCGAGGATGCTCGAATGGTGGAATCGGTAGACACGCCGGACTTAAAATCCTGTGGCCAGCAATGGCCGTGCCGGTTCGATCCCGGCTCCGGGTACCAAGAAAAATCCCAGATGACTTCAACGGTCGTCTGGGATTCTTGCTTTTGGTACGCGGCCGCGGTCCAAGAGCCAGGTCTCGTGCCGCCGCAAACAGGAGATCAGCGACAGAGTCAATCGAATACGCCTCGGGCAGATGGTCCAGTCGCCGTCCGACAAGTGTGTGGGCATCGTCGCCTGATCCACAAAACCGGACACGGCATGCCCCGTCGGCCGCAACTCCGTCAGTCCATGTGCAGGGCCTCCATGAAGCGCCTGATCGTCTCCGGATTGCCCGTGTGTTTGCCCTCGTCTTCGCTGATCTTGCACGTCTCGTTATAGAAGGGCCACGATTCCGTAATCTTTGCGGCGATGAGCTTGATCACGATATTGAGCGGCCGGACCCCCTCGAAATCATTGGTTATGTGCGTGCCTATGCCGAACGAGGGCTGGCAATAGTCCTTGGCATACTGTTGGATCCGGATGGCAGCGGACGTGTCGAGGGCGTTGCTGAACACGACCTGCTTCGTCCGGGGATCGATTCCCAGCGAACGGTATTTCCCGACAATCCTCATGAGCTGCTCGTAATTGTCCCCGCTGTCGATGCGCAGGCCCTTGAACTGGTTCGCAAAATCCTCGGAAAAGTTCAGGCTGAAGATATTCCATCCGAAACTGTCATAGAGGAAGAGCCCCAGCGCCCCGCGGAAGGTGTTGCGCCACAGGTTCATGGCCATGTGGTTGGCCATCTGCGGACCGTACATGCCGCCAATGGCGCAGATGAATTCATGCGCCATCGTGCCGATCGGCAGCAGGTCGTACTTCATCGCCAGATGCACATTGCTCGTTCCGACGAAGCGGCCGGTCCCGTTCGATGCCCCTTGACAGCTCTTCAGGGCGGATATGGCGGTATCCTGCGCCTGATAGGAAGCCCGGCGGCGTGTTCCGAAATCACTGAATACGCACCCGGCATCCAACAGCCGCCGGCCCTTTTCGGCGGTCTTGTCGTAATAGGCCCGATAGTCGAAGCACCGGTCGGCGCCGGTCATCATGTAATAGAGTTCGGAGATGATGGCAAGGAGCTTCACCTCCAGCAGAATGGTCTCCGACCAGCAGCCTTCGATATCCAGGTGCAGATGCCCCTGCCCGTCCTGCCGGACCCTGACCCATCGGTGGTCGAACCGGAAACCCTTCAGATAGGTATAGAACCAGGAGGGGATGAAGCGGCACCGACGTTTCATGAAGTCGATCTCCTCATCGGTTATGATGACCGACTCCAGCATCAGGATCTGCTCCTCGAGCGCCTGTGCGAATCCAGCCGGATAGACGGTATCATCCCTGTCCGTAAATGCATATTTCACACGTGCTCTGGGGAAGTTGTCGATAACGGCACAGCACATGGTGAACTTGTAAAGGTCATCGTCGGTAAAATGGTTTATGATCTGTCTCATGGCAATAATGTTTTGATGACAGTCGCGGGGTGCCCCTTCCGGCCAGGCGGAAAGCCCCCGGCCCCGGCAACAGCATCCCGCTGCATCGAGGTTCCCGTTCGTTAGCATTCCGAAGGCCGAAAAGCGCGCGTCGGACCGGTATGAAACGGCCCGGCAGATCGGCGAAACCGGAAATCGCACACAAATTTAACAAATTGTCCCGTTTTTTCACCATATGGGAACCGCTATCTGACATCCCAACCGACAGGAAGGCCGCAATACGGGAACCGAAGGGGCATGTTCGGGAAGTTCGACATGTTGTCGCAAAAAGGATCTGTCGGACTTTTCGGATAATCTGCGGCTGAAAAAGACAACCGCCCGCACCTCCCGGCATGCTATTTTTGCGGCATGCCCGTTCCGGGGAGCGCGGCTGCCATCCAAACCTGTCGAACATGAAGAGACTTGCAATTGCCCTGCTGGCGGCGGCAACGGCGACAGCCTGCCAGGTGGACTACCATCCATACGACACCCGCATCGACGGGGAGTGCGGAATCAATGCGAAGAACATCGCCCGCATCGAGGCCTCGACCGCCGGGAAGAGCGCCATCCGCTTCGCCGTGATCTCCGACACGCAGCGCTGGTACGACGAGACCCGGGAGGCGGTCAGCGCCCTGAACGCCCGCGGCGACATCGACTTCGTGCTCCACACGGGCGACATGGCCGACTTCGGAATGAAGGCGGAGTTCGAGCGCCAGCGCGATATCCTCAACCGCCTGCACGTTCCCTACGTCGTCCTGCTGGGCAACCACGACTGTCTGGCCACCGGAGAGTAGATCTTCCGCACGATCTTCGGCGACTTCAACACCGCCTTCACGGCCGGGAATGTCCGGATTCTCTGTCTGAACACCAATGCCCTGGAGTTCGACCTCCGGGAGGCGGTGCCCAACTTCGAATTCATCGAGACGGAGCTGACCGAATTCCCGCCCGAGGCGTCGAAAACCATCGTCGCCATGCACGCGAAGCCCTACACGGAACAGTTCGGAGACAATGTCGCCAAGGGATTCCAGTATCTCGTCACGCGCTTTCCGGGCCTGCAGTGCTGCATCAACGGGCACGGACACAATTACAAGGTCGTGGACCTGTTCGGCGACGGCGTGCTCTACCACGAGTGCGACAACATCGCCAAGAGATCCTATCTGCTGTTCACCGTAAACGACGAGGGCTATGCGTGCGAGCGTATCGAATTTTAGGAGGGCGCTGCTCCTGGCCGCCCTTCTGACGGCATCGGTCGCCTCCGCGGGGTCCCGGCAGACGGAAACCGCCCCGGCGCCCCGCCCCCTCGACCGCCGGGAGCATTGCGGGTACGAATCGTGGGAGAGGCTGCTGCCGACGCACGTCAAGGCCCAGTATGCCGGAGGCATGGGCTTCCTCTCCGCGGGTTACGGATGGGACTACGGCCGCAAGTGCCGCTGGGAGACAGACATGATGATCGGGGTACTTCCCAAAGCCTATTCCGACCGGACGCACATGACCTTCACGCTCAAACAGAACTACATTCCGTGGAGCATCCGCTGCGGCGAACGTTTCGCCGTCGAACCCCTGTCGTGCGGCATCTACATGAACTTCATCTCGGGAGAGGATTTCTGGATCCGCGAACCGGACCGTTACCCGGGAGACCAGTATTACAACTTCACCTCGCGGCTCCGGTTCCACCTCTATGTCGGACAGCGGTTCACCTTCTACCTGAAGGGCGACTCGCTGCTGCGGCACATCACGCTCTTCTACGAATTTTCGGCCAACGACCTGGACATCGTCGCCAAGTGCGGGAACCGGAGTCTCGGACTGGACGAAATCGTCTACTTCTCGGTCGGAATCAAATTCCAGCTCTTCCGCGCAACCCGGTAGCCGGACCGTCCGCACCACGATACGACACCGCCGCGCCCGGGAGCGAAACGATTGCTCCCGGGCGCGGCGATTCCGCTTCCCCACGCGACGTTACTCCTTTTCTGTGGGGCTGAAGATGTCCAGCGATTCGTCGTAGACCGGGCTGTCGATCCCGAGGAAACGGAGGATGCTGTGGAAGACATGGTACTGGCCGACCTGCTTCCCGGCATCCGCCTTCAGCTCCCCGTCCGACGTCCATACGAGGAACGGTATCTCGATCTGCTCCTTCGGGGCGACGAGCATGGGAACCCCGTGCATGTAGAGGTTGCCCTCGCCGAGGGACTCCCCGTGGTCGGAGACGAAGATCAGGCAGCTGCGCCGGGGCACATCGCGGAGGATCTCGATTACCGAGTGGATCAGATAGTCCGTATAGACGATGGTGTTGTCGTAGGCGTTCATCAACTCCCCGGGGTCGGCTTTCGACATCTCCACGGTGGTACATACGGGCTTGAACACCTCGAACCCGGCCGGATACTTCTTGTAGTAGGTCGGCCCGTGGCTCGTGCTGGTGTGGAGCACGATCAGCAGTTTGTCCTTGTCGCTCGAGAGGATCTCGTCCCTGAGTCCGGCAAGCAGGATGCCGTCGTAACGGTCGTCGGCCTCGGGATAGCGCGCCTTGAGTTCCCTGGTGCCGTAGTGTTTGTCGATGTGCAGGGGTGGCTCGCCCCAGTTGGCACTGCGCCATACCACATCCACTCCGTTCCGGTAGAGGTAGTTCGGAAGGATCTCATAGAGTTTGTTGGTCGGCTTGTGGTCGAGAATGGCCTTCACGCCGGCCGTGGTGTAGGTCGCCGCGGCATCTGCCATCAGGGCGGTCACGCTGTCCCGCTCGAGGAGCGGATTGGTCGGCCGCCCGTATCCGTAGAGCGAGAAATTCGCCCTCCGGGCCGACTCCCCGATCACCAGGACGCAGACGTCACGGCTGTCGGTAGCGATCCGTGCGTCGGGCAGCGGAATCTCCTTCCGGTTGCGTTTCCGCTCGGAGTTGTAGTAACGCACGGAATTGACCACATACGACCAGGGCATGATCAGGCTTCCGATCTTGGGGGCGTGGCGGTCGATCCAGGGCCAGTTCTGCATGTTGATCAGCGCCACGGCCAGGGAGAGCGCCAGCGCCGCACCGGTACGGGTCAGGAAGCGCCGCCGGCTGCCGTAGTCTACGCGCCGGGCAAAGAGGTAGATGCACGGCACGACACCCAGGAAAAGGAGATACCACACGGCATCCCAGGAGAAGAACCCGGAGGCTTCCGAATAGCGGGTGTTGAAGACGTTGCCCATCATCTTGTCCGTGATGAGCACCTGATAGGTGTTGATGAAATAGAGGCTCAGGGCGTTGCCGATCAAGGTGAAGGCAAGGAGGCATTTCCCGACAAAGCGGCCCAGAAAGAGCAGCAGGTAATAGACCAGGAAATTGAGCGCCAGCATCACGACGACCAGTCCTCCGGCGATCATCACGCCGTTGAAGCCTCCTTCGAGGTTGTCGAGCACCAGCCGGAAGAAGGGCCGGTGGTATGCCACGAGCGTAAAGAGGCTGAGCACCGAGGCCACGCGCGTGAGGCTGGCCTTCTCTTTGAGGAATCCTACCATTTGATCACAATTTTATAGAACGCGAACAGGGTCCCGGCACACAGGACGAGGATCATGAGGTTGAAAAGCACCGTCAGCGGGATGTTCACCGTGTGCGCCGGTGCCACATAGGGGCTCTCCGCCGCAGAGGCGTCGTATCGTGCGAAGGGATTGGTGTAGATCACCTCGCCGTCGGGGAAATAGGCGGTGATTCGGGCATAGGGGTCGTCGGGCGTCAGGGTGTACCGGGCCTCCGAGGTGTTCAGCGCCAGCGCCAGGGTGGCGTGGTCCTGCCCCGTCACCTTGATGCTGTCGGCCGGGCACGACAGGGCGATGTAGACTGTCTGTCCGTCGAGGCCGATCCGCTCGATCGACGGGAGGTGGCGGTTCCGCTCGTATTTCACCTCCCAGTCCCCGCGGCCGTAGTCGGGTACGCGCATCGCGTAATAGCACCCTCCGAGAAGCGTCTTCCGGATATCCTCATAACGCGCCGAGGGGCAGCACAGGAAGTTGCACCGGACGGCGATGGCGCTCGACCGGTCGGGAAAATGGAGGTCGTCGTTGGCCAGTCCGAAACTGTAGTGCCCGGCACTGAGGGCCCAGTCCCAGTACTCGTTCTCCTTGCTCTTGCCGCTGTCGAGTTCCATGATCCGGTAGCCGCCGAGCTTCCGCATGTGGTCCTCCGACGTGCCGATCGTCCGCAGGGGATGGTTCATCTGGATGAAGTCGGACTCCTTGCCCAGCAGGTCCAGCTGGAACTGTTTCTGCGAGGCAAAGAGCGGGACGAGGTGGTCAAAGAGGTTCACGTCGCTGCACCCGAACACCAGTTTGTGGTATTTGAACAGGTTATAGCCGTGCTCGTAGACATTGACCTGCAGCAGCGGGTCGTACGGATGCACGGTCAGCTAGTTGTGGTTCGAGAAGGTCACGATGTCGTAGCCGAATTTGCGGTAGGCCGCATCGGTTTCGTCGGGCCAATGCTCGCACTCGTTCAGGATCCCCTTTACACGGGTGTGGGTATGGAAGTTGGCCCGTTTCCAGCAGAACGCCGAATCACCGCCGTCCCGATAGGGGTTGAAGATGTCCGGTCCGCTGAACGGCCTCGGTTCGGCAAAATCGTAGATGGGGCTCACGCTGGTGACGAAGACCGCCAGAAGGGCGATCAGGACCAGTGCTGCCAGGGTCTTGAGCACGACGACCGATATCTTCCCGAGCAGGGAGGCAGAGGTCCGCCTGCCGGGACGCAGTTCTTTCTCCATAAACAGCCGATATTAAGAATCGATGCGGCAAAAATACGAAAAATGTCCAAAGAGAGAAATAGTCATGCGGATATTGCAGGGACGCGGTTGGACAGGTCCGGCCCGCATTTATCACTCTGCGGGCTCCGTTCGGAGGCATACGGGCCTGCTCCCCGCACAGCGGGCCGGAACAGGATGGCACCGAATTTGCATTCGTTTTTCCAAGAGTCCGGACAGACGGCTGTGGAAAAAACGTTGGTCTTTTCTTCAAATTTAGATATATTCTGGGAATAATCCAATTCGATGGGACGAATGTGCTCATTTTATCGGACGTTTTGTGTAATGTTTGAAGTCACGACCGGTGGTTCCGTTGAAGATCCTTCGCTGTTTGGAAAAGACCAACGTTTTAAAATCACAGGAACGCCCCAGAGATATCCGAATCGGACAAGAGCGAACCCAACGAGCAAGACAATACAAAACCCCAAACCGCAAAGAAATCGCAGGCCTATGAAAAAACTGCTACTTCTGCTGATGACCGGTTTCTGCTCACCGGTCATCCACGCCCAACAACAGACGGCCGATTTCACGGAAGCCTCCGAAATCTGTTTCCCGGACAGCCTGTCACGGATATCGGGAGGCTCTTCCGACAGCCTGATCTACTTCACCGGCGGCTTCGTCACACCGGTGCATTTTGCCGTCAATCGGGATGTGCCGCAACCGAACGACCGGCTCGAACCGGCATTCGGGCTGCTCGACGAAATCCGGCACGACCCGGTATACCGGCTGTCCTACATCTGGATCGGAGGCAGCGCCTCGCCCGAAGGCCCCGCCGACTGGAACCTGCGCCTGGGCCAACGGCGCGCCGATGCCCTGACCCGGCTCATCGGGGACCAGACGGGCCTTTCGGCAGAGTGGTTTCGAACCGACAACCTGGGCGAGGACTGGACGTCGTTCGAACGCATGCTTGCCTCCGACCGCCGCATCCCGAAGCGCAACGAAGTGCTGGAGATCCTCCGCAGCACCCCCGACAACGAGGCGCGCAAACGGAAGATCCGCGACCTCGACGGCGGACAAACCTGGAAACAAATCATCCGCGAACTCTTTCCCCCGCTGCGCAATGCCCGCATGGTCATCGTCTACCAGCGGCCGAAAAACGACGGTATCGGCGCCGAAGCCGCATTCCCGGCCCCGCTTCTCCGCGTCGCGGAACAGCCGCTCCCGGCCGCGGGCCTTCCCGCCGCCCCCGAAGGAGGCTGCAGCTGCGGAAAGTGGCTGATCGCCGTCAAGACCAACCTGCTGTTCGATGCGGCGCTGGTCGCCAACCTCGGCATCGAGATCAGTCCCTGCACCCACTGGTCGCTCGACATTCCCGTGTGGTACTCGCCCTACAACATCACCTCGCGGCGCAACATCCGCCTGCTGGCCGTGCAGCCCGAGATCCGCTGGTGGCCCGAAGAGGCCCTGCGGGGCCATTTCATCGGTCTGCATACCCACGTTGCCGGCTTCAACATCGCCCTCGACGACTACGCCCGCTACCAGGACCCCAACCACGCGCTCTGGGGTCTGGGCCTGAGTTACGGATATGCCCTGCCGCTGGGCCGGGCACAACGCTGGGGGCTGGAGTTCACCATCGGCGCCGGATTCGCCAAATACCGCTACGACGCCTACCGCAACCGGGAGAACGGACAGAAATTCGCATCGGGATCCGACTGCTACTGGGGCATCACCCGTGCCGGGATCACCCTCTCCTACAAATGGGACCTCTCCCGCAAAAACCCCAAAAACTGAACGCCATGAACCTTCGTTCCATATATCCGGCAACCGTCTGCGGGATCGTGCTGCTTGCCACATCCTGCGACGCCACCATACACGAATACCCGAGAAAGGGCGAATCGCTGGTCGTCGTGGAGCTGAACGTCGATCGAACCCCTCCCCAGTACTACAAGGAGCTGGTCTACGACCAGGACGGCAACCGCTCCGAGACCGAACTCGCTCCGGAGCTTTCACAGACCTACACGGCCGACGAGAGGCTCTGCATGCGCATCATCACCGAACTCTACGAGGTCGCCTCGACCGAATCGCGCACGAATACGGGGCGGCTCGTCGCCCGGCGCGAAATCGCGGTCGAGCGGCTCATGGAGGCTCCGCAGGACACGTTGCAGTTCCGCGTACCCGAGGGCCGCTACCGGGCCCTGAGCTGGGCCGATTACGCCCCGCAGAGCGACGTATCGGACTGGCACTTCGAGACCGGTTCGCTCGATGCGGTCCTGGTCAAGGTCGAGCACAAGCCCCAGGTAAACCACCACAAGAGTTCGGCCGCCGGATCGAGCGACTTCGCCATCGACTTCGCCGCCGACAGGCAGGGGACCCCGATCCTGCTGCGGAGCGGACGCGCGACGCGCGCCGACGACGGCAGCATACCGGTCTATCTCGAGCGGGCATCGGGCCGCTTCAGGCTGTGGGCCACCGACCTGCAGGAGTTCCTGGCCAGCGGCAAACGGATCGAGGACCTCGACGTGCGGATCATCTACAAACAATACGTCAGCGCCGGATACAACGTCGATACGCAGACTCCCAACGCCTTCGTGGAGAGCCGCACGATGGAGACCTCGCCCTCGACGGTCGAGGCCGACTGGAGCGTGCTCCTGGCCTACGACTACGTGCTGACCTCGAGCGACCGGGAAGACCACGTACTGATCGACGTGTTCCTCTACGAGGACGGACAGGAGCTGAACCACTACCAGGACATCGAGGTCCCGCTGTGGAGAAACCGCGAGACGGTCATCAAAGGGCCGTTCCTGACCCGGTCGGTCGGCAGCGGCGACATCGGGATCGATGAGGGATTCGACGACGAGTTCGTCGTCGTCATCCCGGACTGAGCACTCGAATTCATGACATAAATCACAAGTATCAACCTATAAAACCCTTTACGCATGAAAAAGTTGAACCGTATCCTGATGGGCGGGCTCGCCGTACTGACAGCGGCAGGTTGCTCGCAAAACCCGGATCTGCCGGGATGGAATCCCGACGGTGAGACGATCCGCATTCGTCTCGACGCCCCCGAGGCGCTGCAAACGACACGCGCCGTGGCCGGCACGAACAGTGCCCGCGGCGGTCTGACAAACGTGGACTGGGAGCGCTACGACCTGCGCTACCAGATTGCCGTCTACTCGTCCGACGGCAGCCGGCTGCTGGTCGCACCGCAAGCAAAGACCTCGGACACCTACGGTCCCACGGTCTTCGAGTTCCGGCTGACGCCGAACAACACCTACAAGTTCGTGGCTTGGGCCGACTTCGTGGCACAGGGCTCCTCCGAGGACCTGCACTACGATACCTCGGACTTCACGAACATCACCTCCCGGGATGCCCTCGACGCGCAGATCAATGACGAGAGCCGCGACGCCTACTTCATCTCGTCCAACATCGCCATCTCCCAGACCTTCGACGCCTCGCTGACGCTCAAGCGGCCTTTTGCCAAGATCCGCGTGGTGACCACCGACTGGGACGAGGCCAACGGAGCGGCGGCCAAACCCGACAACTTCCGGATCGCCTACCACGACTGCGAACGCTTTGCCGGATTGAACGCCGTGACGGGCGAAGCCGTGGGCGGCGCCGATGCCGACGCCTCGACGGTCTATACGGGAGCCATCGCGACCGACCAGGCCGGCGGCAAGTTCTACGCCGAAGGCTACGACTCGAGCGATGCCAACCGCACGCTGACGGTCGATTACCTGATCGCAACCCCCGAGCAGCAGGCCGTCCATTTCAGCCTGGAGATGTTCGAGGGCGACACCGAGGTCGCCTCGCGCGATTTCCAGACCAGCATCCCCGTACAGCGCAACTACCTCACCACGCTCATCGGCAACCTGCTGACCGTCGGCGGATCGGTGACGATCTCCATCGACGAGGGCTTCACCAACGAGTGGATCGAAGGCGAGGAGTGGTGGAACGGGCAGGCGATCACCCCCGTCGAGCCGGGCTACGACGCCGCCTCGAACACCTACGATGTCTTCACGCGCGAGGAGTTCGCCTGGCTGCCGGAACACATCGACGAGATGCTCGACGCCCATCCCAACTTCACGCTGCGGCTGAACAACGACATCGACATGAGCGGCATCGAGTGGAAACCGATCTACCCGAACTCGAGCGCACGGATCTACACGGTGGACGGACAGGGCCACGCCCTGCGCAACTTCTCGATGAGCGGGGCCTACGGCGCCATCTACGAATACAAGCTCGGCCCCTTCGTCCTCGGACGGTATGAGGCCTACACGGGCGTATGGGGCAAGTTCGACGGAGTGATGAAGAACCTCACGTTCGAGAACATCACCATCAACGGACTGGCCGACGCCGAATTCCCGGTCAAGGACGGCAACCCGGTGGACCACAGCAAGGAGTACGCCTACTTCGCCGGCTGCATCGGATATACCGGCGGCAACCAGTGGAGCATGGAAAGCCAGTTCGAGAACGTACATGCCCGACACGTGCAGATCAAGTCGTCGGCCACGTCGCAGAATCTCGGCGGACTGATCGGCTGGGTCGGCTCGGGAGGCGGGGATCCGGGCAGCCGCGTGGCCGCACTGAAGGATTGCTCGGCCGAAGACATCCACCTGACGGGCTATCAGGCCGGCGGACTGGTCGGCCAGGTGCTGGGCGACCGCGGCGTATCGTTCGACAACTGCCGCACGGAGGATATCTACATCCGCTACTCCTATATCTCGGCATCGTCGGGATTCATCGGCAACATCGGCGACGGAGGCATCAACATCTCCTGGTCGGCCGCCCTCGAGATCAACAACTGCACCCCGGCCTCGAACGTCCGTTACATCAACGACCAGGACGGCGGGATCAACACGTCGTACCAGCCCCAGAGCCCCTACTACGGCCACAAGAACGACGTGGACAAGGTGACGATCACCCCCGAACCCTGACCGGTGCGACGCATGCGGCCCGGCATTCGGGCTGTCGGAACGGGGCGGAACCCACTGCGGGTTCCGCCTGTCTCT
>ERZ1027060.656-NODE-656-length-11292-cov-4.050280_pt1 | contig 11292 bp, 7 predicted proteins | sample MGYA00519424_ERZ1027060 | MGnify/ENA primary metagenome ERZ1027060 (study PRJEB26926, sample SAMN06164500) | human gut metagenome | biome: ENVO:00009003; feature: ENVO:2100002; material: ENVO:00002003 | host: Homo sapiens | place: USA | collected 2012 ... | reverse complement strand
GTCTACATCGTGCCCAACAGCAACGACATCACCGACACGCTGCTCAGCGCCAACCGCGGTCCCGCCAATCCCAACCATTCAGTCGGCTTCGAGTCGCTGACATTCTCGGGCAACATCGCCGTGGTGAAAACGCGCAACGGATATGCCAGCGGACTCGCCTACGACATCGACATGAGCCACACCCCCGAGATTCTTGGCACAATAGCCGGCGCCGACACTATTTTTCTGGTGATGAGCGAGGACGTCAGCCGCGAGAAAGCACGTGAAGTGCTGAGCCGGTTCATCCCCATTGACAAATAACAGGATTTGTGGAATAATACATTTCGAAAAAGGTAATTAAACAAGAAAGCAGAAGATGATCAAAGCAGAAGACATTGAAATTGTCGTTGCAAGCGAGAAAACAGTCAAATATGTTGACGAAATTCTCGACACCATCACCCGCGCGGCGAAAGTGCGCGGCACGGGCATCGCAAAGCGCTCGCCCGAATACGTAAAGCAGAAGATGCTTGAAAACAAGGCGGTGGTGGCTCTCTACAAAGGAGAGGAATTTGCAGGGTTCAGCTACATTGAAAGCTGGAGCAACAAGCAGTTTGTAGCCAACTCAGGTCTAATCGTAGCCAACAAGTTCCGCGGACTGGGGCTGGCAAACCGCATCAAACGACGAATTTTCGAGCTGTCGCGCGAACGCTTTCCACATGCCAAGATTTTCAGTCTGACAACAGGAGCAGCAGTGATGAAAATCAACAACAAGCTGGGATTCCGCCCCGTCACGTTCGACCAGCTGACCGACGACGAGGCATTCTGGAAAGGCTGCGAGAGCTGTGTGAATTTCGACATCTTGCAGCGCAACGGCCGACGCATGTGCCTTTGCACCGGACTGCTCTACGACCCCGACGAGCATCCTGACGACAAATACAGGGAACAAGCAAAAGAAAAAAACAACGAATAAAACATATTGACAGGAAAGATGGAAGGAACAAAGAAAAAAGTAGTAGTGGCTTACAGCGGCGGTCTCGACACGTCGTACACCGTTATGTATCTCGCCAAGGAATTGGGCTATGAAGTGTATGCGGCATGCGCCGACACCGGCGGCTTCAGCCCTGCCCAATTGAAAGCCAACGAGGAAAACGCCTACAAACTCGGCGCCAAACACTACGTGACGCTCGACGTGACACAAGAATACTACGCAAAGAGCCTCAAATATATGATTTACGGCAACGTGCTGCGCAACGGCACATACCCTATCTCCGTAAGCTCCGAACGCATTTTCCAGGCAATAGCCATCGCGCGCTATGCCAACGAGGTGGGCGCCGACGCCATAGCCCACGGCTCTACGGGCGCGGGCAACGACCAGGTGCGTTTCGACATGACTTTCCTCGTGATGGCTCCCGGAGTTGAGATTCTGACGCTCACCCGCGACAACGCGCTCTCGCGCGACGAGGAAATTGAATACCTGCGCTCCAACGGTTTCGTGGCCGACTTCACAAAGATGAAATATTCCTACAACGTGGGCATCTGGGGCACATCGATCTGCGGCGGCGAGATTCTCGACTCAAAGCAGGGTCTGCCCGACTCGGCATACCTCAAGCAGGTGGAGAAAGACGGCAAGGAAGAGATGCGCATCGAGTTTAAGCACGGAGAGATTGTGGCTGTCAACGGAAAGGCGTTTGACAACAAAATCGAGGCGATACGCTACATCGAGTCGATTGCCGCTCCTTACGGCATCGGACGCGACATGCACGTGGGCGACACAATCATCGGCATCAAAGGCCGCGTAGGCTTTGAGGCGGCAGCGCCGATGGTAATCATCAACGCGCATAAATTCCTTGAGAAGTACACCCTCAGCAAATGGCAGCAATACTGGAAAGACCAGGTGGCAAACTGGTATGGAATGTTCCTGCACGAGAGCCAGTATCTCGAGCCTGTGATGCGCGACATCGAGGCGATGCTCGAATCATCGCAGCGCAACGTCAACGGCACAGTGATTGTCGAGTTGCGCCCGCTGTCGATGTTCATGGTGGGTGTCGACTCTCCAGACGACTTGGTGAAGACAAAATTCGGCGAATACGGCGAAATGCAGAAAGGCTGGACTGCCGACGACGCAAAAGGCTTCATAAAGGTGCTGTCCACTCCGCTGCGTGTTTATTATGCCAACCATAAAGACGAACAGATATGATAAAGGCTGGAATAATTGGAGGTGCCGGATACACCGCCGGCGAACTCATCCGACTGTTGCTCAACCACCCCGACGTAGACCTTAAATGGGTGCACAGCACAAGCAATGCCGGCAACCCAGTGGCTGCCGTGCATCAAGGGCTTGTGGGCGACACCAATCTGGTGTTTACATCGACAACAGCGTTTGCCGATGTCGACGTGATTTTCTTCTGCACGCCCCACGGCGAGTCGCGCAAATTCATGGAGGCGCACGCTGCGGAAATCCCGGAGGAGATGCGCATTGTCGACCTCTCGCAGGACTTCCGCATCAACGACGGCTCGCACGACTTCATCTACGGGTTGCCTGAGCTCAACCGCAAATACATTATCCGCGGCAAGCACGTTGCCAACCCAGGATGTTTCGCCACAGCCATTCAGTTGGCGCTGCTTCCGCTGGCACGCAACCTGCTGCTCAACAGCGATGTCCACGTGCATGCCATCACCGGCTCGACGGGCGCGGGCGTGAAACCGTCGCCGTCGTCGCATTTCTCATGGCGCAACGACAACGTGTCGATCTACAAGCCTTTCAAGCACCAACACTTGGCTGAAACCCGCCAGACGCTGACATCGATGCAGACAAGCTTTTCTTCGAAAATCGAGTTCATCCCGGTGCGCGGCTGCTTCTCGCGCGGCATTTTCGCGTCGGCATATCTCGACTGCCCGGTGGCGCTCGACGAGATTGTGAAACTCTACGAGGACTACTACGACGACCATAACTTCACATACGTAATCAACCGTATGCCCGACCTCAAGGACGTGGTCAACACCAACAAGTGTCTGCTCTATCTCACCAAGGAAGACGGCAAACTGCTGATTGTGTCGGTAATCGACAATCTGCTGAAAGGCGCGTCGGGACAAGCCGTACACAACATGAACCTGCTCTTCGGGCTCCACGAGCGCACAGGGCTTAACCTGAAGGCTTCGGCTTTCTAAACATTCAACGACGATGAATCTTTTTGATGTATATCCTTTGTTCGATGTCGAGATTGTGCGCGGCGAAGGCTGCCACGTCTACGACAGCAAAGGCACAGAATATCTTGACCTCTACGGCGGCCACGCCGTGATAAGCGTTGGACACAGCCATCCGCACTATGTCGACGCGATAAAACGTCAGGCGGAGAAACTGGTGTTCTACTCCAACTCTGTCCACAACTCGCTGCAGGTGCGCCTGGCTGAGAAACTCGGCAAGGCGTGCGGATACGACGACTACAGCCTCTTCCTGATAAACTCGGGTGCGGAAGCCAACGAAAACGCTATGAAACTGGCTTCGTTCCACACCGGCAAGGGGCGCATCGTGGCTTTCGGAAAGGCGTTCCACGGACGCACATCGCTTGCCGTGGAGGCTACCGACAACCCTAAGATTGTGGCGCCTGTCAACGCAAACCATCGCGTGACGTTCGTGCCGTTTGGCGACGCCGACGCCGCCGAACGCGAGATGGCGAAAGGCGATGTGGCGGCTGTGATAGTGGAAGGCATCCAGGGTGTGGGCGGAATCAACGTGCCCGCCGACGGGTTCTGGCACGCTCTGCGCGCCGCCTGCGACCGCCACAACGTGGTGATGATAGCCGATGAGATACAGTCGGGCTACGGCCGCTCGGGCAAATTTTTCGCACATCAGCACAGCGGCGTGCGCGCCGACATCGTGACCATGGCGAAGGGCATTGCCAACGGCTTCCCTATGGGCGCGTTGATTATCAACCCGGAAATCAAGCCGTCGTATGGCATGCTCGGCACCACTTTCGGAGGAAACCATCTGGCATGCGCGGCGGCAATCGCCGTGCTCGACATCTTCGAGCAGGAAAACCTTGTCGACAACGCTGCCCGTATGGGCGACTACCTGATGGCGGAATTGAAGAAAATCGACGGCATAAAGGAGGTGCGCGGAAAAGGACTGATGATAGGCATCGAGTTCGACCACCCTGTGAAGGAACTGCGCTCGCGGCTGCTGTTTGAGCAACACGTGTTTACAGGTGCGTCCGGACAAAACGTAATCCGGCTGCTGCCTCCGCTGGTTCTGACCAAGGACCTCGCCGACGAGTTTATAAAACGATTTAAAGCAGTGTTATGAGCGTCAACAAAGTGATTCTGATTGGCAACGTGGGCAAAGACCCGCAAGTGCGCTACATCGCCGAGAACAAGCCTTACGCATCGTTTCCGCTCGCCACCAGCGACCCTGCCTACACCACCGAGGCGGGAGTGCAGATTCCCGAGCGTACGGAATGGCACAACATCGTGATGTGGGGCAAGAACGCCGAATATGCGGAAAAGTATATCCGCAAGGGCACGAAACTCTACATCGAGGGCAAACTCAGCACCCGCGTGTGGGAGGACCGCAACACGATAAAGCACTATGTGACGGAAATCCACGTAGAAAGATTCGAATTTCTCGGACAGCCGCGTCAGCAATAACACCGCGCCAAAACATCGACCGCGCCTCCGCGCCTGCGCATCCAGCAGGCGTGGAGGCGCGTGCTTTTATGCTCGCCAAGATGCGCGCGAAGGGCGAATGAACAGCAATTACGGAAAAATTTCAAGAATTATGTAGCTTATATAGAAAAAAGTAGTAATTTTGCATCGGTTTTAAAACAAGAAAAATCACTAAACGAAAATAACAAAATGAAAGCATTCGTATTCCCTGGACAAGGGGCTCAGTTTGTCGGAATGGGCAAAGACCTCTACGACAACAATGCAGTAGCAAAAGAACTTTTCGAAAAAGCAAACGAAATCCTCGGATTCCGTATCACAGACCTTATGTTTGAAGGCACAGAGGAAGACCTCCGCCAGACAAAGGTCACTCAACCGGCCATCTTCCTTCACTCTGTGATTCTCGCCAAGACTCTCGGCGATGAGTTCAAACCAGAGATGGTGGCAGGTCACTCACTCGGCGAATTTTCAGCACTCGTGGCTGCCGGCGCGCTCTCATTCGAGGACGGTCTTCGTCTGGTTTCCACCCGTGCCTTGGCAATGCAGAAGGCTTGCGAGGCACAGCCTTCAACAATGGCGGCCGTTCTCGGCTTGACCAACGAGCAGGTAGAGGAAATCTGTGCGTCAATCGACGCCGTTGTCGCTCCTGCCAACTACAACTGCCCTGGACAGGTGGTTATCTCAGGTGTTGAAGAAGGCATCGACGCCGCTTGCGAAAAAGCTCTTGCAGCAGGCGCACGCCGCGCGTTGAAACTGAAAGTGGGCGGTGCGTTCCACTCTCCATTGATGCAGCCGGCACACGACGAGCTCGCAGCCGCCATCAACAAGGCTCAGTTCTCTACACCAATCTGCCCTGTTTATCAGAATGTAGACGCAATGCCTCACACCGACCCAGAGGAAATCAAGAAAAACCTCATTGCTCAGCTTACCGCTCCAGTGCTCTGGACACAGATAGTACAAAAAATGATTGCCGACGGCGCCGACGACTTTACAGAGCTCGGCCCGGGCGCAGTGCTTCAAGGCTTGATCCGCAAGATTGACCGCAGCGTTGCCACTTCAGGCCGTCAATAAGACATAACAATTACGGTATTTCCAACAAACAGAGGCCGTCTGCAATCGCAGACGGCCTCTGTCTTTTTTTGGTCGTTTGCCAAAAAAGTGGTAAATTGCGCCAAATTTATTGGTATGGATAATTCAAGTGTAATCTCACGTGTGCGCTACCTTATGGGCGAATTACGGCTGCGGCAGAACTCTTTTGCCGCGCGGATAGGCTGCGACGTCACAAACTTATCGAAACAACTGAATGGCAAATTGCCCATAACCGACTCCTTCATCAACAAGATTGTGGTCAACACCGGAGTGTCGAAAGAATGGCTCGTAAGCGGCGCCGGAGTGCCGTTTGGCAAATCTGACGCGCCCGAGGCGCTGACTGCCGGGCTGACCGACTCCGAAGCGGAAGGAATGCCGGTCTACGACCTCGACGTGACAGCCGGACCGCTGACACGCGAGCGTATTTTCGCCGACGACCGCATCGTGGGACGCATAGCGATGCCCGGAATGGACAGCGAATGCCGGGTGGTGCGCGTGAGCGGCGACAGCATGGCGCCCGTAATCAACAACGGCGACTATATCGCCGTGCGCGAGGTGGGCGACACATCGATTATCTATTGGGGACAAATCTACGTGGTGCTGCTCGACGACTACCGCATGGTTAAATACCTGCGCCGACATCCCGACGACTCAAAGGTGGTGCTCCGCAGCGCCAACCCAGCCTACGACGACATCGACGTGCCTAAATCAGCCATCAGAGGCTTGTTTTTCGTGAGCAAGATAGTGAAAGTTGTCGATGCCGGATAAATCAACGCCAAAATAAAAAAAACATCCCGATTGCAGCCGCAATCGGGATGTTTCTATTTATGGGGAAATGACTGTTATTTCACAATCACCTTTACACCGTTTACGATGTAGACACCGCGCTGCAAGCCCTCGATGCGGGTCTTGCCTGCCACGTCGGCACGGCGCACAAGTGAGCCGGCGGCGTTGTAGACGCGTACGGTGGCTTCTGACGCACTTTCAACGACCACTGCACCAACTGTGCCATAGACACGGAGTCCGTCGGCTGTGAGCATTCCCACGCCTGAGTTCGGAGTCATCTCAATCGGAGTGTCGGTCATGTCGCCCTCTGTGAGGTCGATAGTGTCGAATGTGAAGTCTTCATAGCCTTCCGCTTTGACAACGAGACTGAAGACTGCCTGATCCTTAACCTTGATTTCGAAGCTGCCGTCTGCACCGGTTGTTGCCTCGGCAACCTTGTTTTCACCCTTGTAGAGTGCCACTGACGCGCCGGCGATTGCTGCATGCGACTCGGCGTCGGTAACTGTTCCGCTGAATGTGCGTACCGTCTTCTGCATCTCTACTGTTATGTCGAAGTTGCCCTCGAACGGAACTTCTTCAGAAGAAACCATGTCGTAGCCTGCTGCCTTGAACAGAACGTTGTATGTGCCAAGCTGCTTGAACTTGAGGTCGAACACTCCGTCTTCATCGGTGGTGCCGGTCATCACGTCGGCGCCGCTCTCTGGATTGCTTACATAGATTTCAACTCCGGCGATAGGAGCGTGGGTCTCCGCGTCGGTAACAACACCGCTGAACGTGTAGGTCTTGGTCAGCGTGATAGCCAGACCGCTTACGTCGCCGTCGGCGAGTGAGATGGTTTCTGGATGAGTATAAGCGTCGTAAGACGGATGGCTTACTGTCAATTTATACTCCTTGCCGTATTTGATGACATCCATCGAGAATGCACCCTCGGCGTCGGTCTCGCTGTAGTATTCCACGCCGTCGGCGCTTGCAAGAGTGATATATGCGCTTGCCACAGCCTCGCCCTTCTCGTTCTTAACCGCACCGCTCAGCGTCTTGTACGGGCTGACGATGAAGTGTGCCACAGGAAGGCTGATATCGCTGAATGACGCCGTTGCAAATTGAGTCTCATCATCCTTCTTAGCCTGTTGAGCCTGACCCTTGACATTTTCGTCCACCTCGAACGATGTGCTGTTGTATGCAGTTCCGGCAGAAGTCAAGAAGAGGCGGATGTCGCCACCGTCATAAACAAAGCCATCAGGGAATGTCAAAGTAACAACACTCTTGATATTTTCTGCTGTGACAGCCTCACTGTGGTCAACCGTCATCTTGTCGGCAACCTTAGTCAAGCCTTCTGTGCTTTCGCCCATGAGAGCAGTACCCTCAGCCACATTTCCAATCCAAGCATCTACAGAGAATGTGATGTTCTTGGAAGAGTGCGTTCCGAAGAACTGGATTTCGTTGATTTTCGTACCTGCAGGCAGATTGATGAGCGATTTCGGATAGATAATCTCTGTCTTTGAGTACTTGTAGAAGAAGTCGGCAGGACCGGCAGTAAGCGTTTTCGTAGGAGTTCCTACAAGTACTTCAGCGTTGCCCTTCTCCTTGTTTACAGTCACATTCACTGTTTCGCTCGCCGCAGTGCCAGTTTCAGCCGTAAACTTGACGAAAGTCTCGGCAGCGCCGACAGCGTGAGGTATTACAGAGAATTCGAAGTCGTATTCCTTGCTTGCCTCAAGAGCCGGAGTCTCAGCAGTGGCAACGATACCGTCGTTCATCCACAATTCCGCTCTATAAGAGCCAGCCTCTTTAGCCTCGCCGTTCTCAACACGAGCCACAACCTTGTAGACACTGTTTACCTCAGCGTTTTCAGGGATGTCGGCGCTCAGCACGTTAAAGCCCTGAGCCACATTCAAAGCAACATTCTTAACAAAAGAAGTTCCTCCCATATTCACTTTCTCGCGATCAGCGAAGAATCCTTCCTTAGAAACAGTCAGATTATATTCGAGACCGTCTTGAACCACGATGAAGTTGAACTTACCTTCAGCATCAGTAGTGCCTGAATATTCAACATTGTCGCTCACGAGTTTCACCTCGGCGCCTTCAACAACAGCATTGTCGGCTGCAGAAGTAACCACACCGCTGAACACCGAAGCCTCCTTGTCGAAACCGAACACCGTTACAGGGAGCGGCCTCAAAGTCATCGTGCCAGAAAGCGCACTATCGGAGTAGCGGATGGCAGAAAGGCCAGTGTGTTCGCCGTCAACCTCGAAGTTGGTTGCTGAATACTGCTCTGCCGACGACATAACCGTCACGCGCAAGTTGCCGCCAGTGTAGGTAAACGGAGTGTTGAACGTCACCTTGATTACAGGCTGATGGTCGCTGCTGCTGCCAATGACAGCCGCTACAGCATAAGTGTCGGCATAAACCTGAGTCATCGACTCCGACTGATACCAATCTTCGATCTTCGGAGAAGTAGCATCAGTGTTCTCCATCCAGATTTTCAAATCAGAAGAGATTTCCATGTTGCTATAACCGTTCTTAAAACCAAGGAACGTGATGCTCTTGAGCTCAGTTCCTTCAGGAATGTTGAGCATGTCGGCAGGATAGATGATCTCCGACTGCGAGTGGTAGTAGTTGAGTTGCAACGGAGTGTCGTTGGCAGTTGTAGTGCAGTTGCCGACAACAGCCTCGCCTACCACTTCCTCAGCGGCAACAGTGATGGTTGCTGTTCTTTCAATCTGAACACCGCCGTCGACAACCAATTTGGCTGCAAACTCGCCATTCTTGCGCGGAGTGAACTGGAATTCAACACTTGCATATTCACCCGAAGCGATAGCCGGGAGAGCCTTCTCGGCGATCAAGTCCTCACCGATATAGAATTTTGCCGTGCAAACACCTTCCTCGATGTCTTTCTTACCGAAAGAAGCGACGTCGAACGAAACAGTCGAAGCATGGTTGACAGTTGCTGTTTCCGGAATCTTCACATTGCCAAGTTCAGCCTCGTAGTCAGGAGTGTCGAGGTATGAACCGCCGATGATGTTGTCCACGCGAGCATAACCAGCCTCGAAAGCGATATACCAGTCGCCGGCAGGAATGTTGTCGAGAGTGAACGTCTTGTACATGAAGTTGTCGTAGTATCCGCCAGGATATGTTCCCATAGCGAAGCAGTTTGCATCGTCGGAATTGTCGATGGTGATGTTTTTCACCTGAGTCCAATTCTTGCGGTCTGCAGAATAGTAGACATTGAGCTTCGATGTTGCATTGCGCTTGTTGGCGTCGAAAGTCATGTGCTCGCCTTCAGCCAAGCGGATTTTCGGAAGCACGAATTTTGACAATTCCACCTCGTCGCTTGTAGCGGCATATCCGTTCTCGCCATAAGAGAAGTTAGACACTTTCCATTTCTTTTGTCCTGAAGACAGTTCGATGTAGGTGCCGGCAGGGAATTTCTGGTCGTTGAAGTTGATGTAAACCTTCGACGGGTCAACAATCTCTCCAGTCACAGCCAAAGTGTATACCTCGCCCTGACCATCGGCAGGAGTGATGACAATGTTGCCAGAACGCTTGCCAACCACAGACGCATCCATAGTTACAGTGAGATAAGCCTTTCCGAGGGCTGCCACTTCATAAGGGAATGTTGCAGCCTCGCCATTTTCCGTAGCACTGATTTTATACGAGAATCCTTCAGGAACGCTTACGCTGTTGATTGTCAGCGGAGCGCCGCCCTTGGCATTGCTTATAACGAGCACCTTGCTGGTGCTTGCCTGCATCACCTGGAAATCAACGGTAGAGCCGTTCTCCACATCGTGAGCAAGCTCGTCCTCCAAATTAAACACAGGATTGTGAGGGAACACCTCTATCCAACCTAAATAAGTCGTTACGCCCGAAATATTTTCTTTCAAATGGAAGCCATGACGGTAGTTTTCTGTAACAGCCATCGACACTGTACCCTCAAGATATTGCGAATCGCCAACGGCAAGAGGGAACGAAACCGGCACCGGCTCTCCCACAGCAACACCGTCAGAGTTGTCAAACAAAGACACTGAGTAGCCTTCATCGCCTACAGCCAAAGGAACTTCACCAGAGTTTTTGATTTTGGCTTTGAACTGCACCTGAACATTTCCGTCGGCGTCAGCACAAAGGTCGCCCGAAGAAATCATTGTAGGCGACGAAAGGATTGTCATTTCCCTTTTCAGAACGACATCGGCACTCGCTGCCGAGAACTCGTCGAGAAACACTTGGTCGCCACAGATGCCCAGGCGTGTGCCTGCCGCAACATTAGGAAGCTCCACCTTTGTCCAAGCGTCGGTGCTGAGTGCAGGAACAGTCACCTCATACTTGTCACCCTTAGTCACAGTGCCGTCGGAGGCAACTGTGCAGGTGTAGAATGACACCGAACCTTCAGCAGCGCTCTGCTTCACGTAGATGCTTGCATCTCCGGTGATTGCCGGAGTCACAATCATGTCGGTCATTGTCTGCGAGCTCTCGCCCCAAGAATCATAAAGAGTTTGAGAGCCGACCTTCAAGCATGCGCCGTCATCGCCATAACCGCCCGTTTTCTGAGCGAAGTACTCGACAAACGAAGGCGTGCTCCAAGAGTCGGCCTGAAACCTGTCAACATAGTGCGCCCAACCCGGAGGGGCAAACGACGACACCAATTTTTCCGACCCCAGACCCGAAAAATCATAGGTGTAAGGAGCCACCACGTCGGCTCTCGCAACAGAAAAACCTAAAGCGAGAGCCAACATTGTTAATAAATCTGTCTCTTATACACATCTGACGCTGCCGACGATACTCCTT
>ERZ1027060.653-NODE-653-length-11324-cov-4.891295_pt1 | contig 11324 bp, 9 predicted proteins | sample MGYA00519424_ERZ1027060 | MGnify/ENA primary metagenome ERZ1027060 (study PRJEB26926, sample SAMN06164500) | human gut metagenome | biome: ENVO:00009003; feature: ENVO:2100002; material: ENVO:00002003 | host: Homo sapiens | place: USA | collected 2012 ... | reverse complement strand
TCCCCGCGGCGGGGCCTGTCGCGTTCGTCGGAACAGACGACGGACAACGGCCCGTTTTTTGAGAAAATTGAAAAAATTACTACCTTTGAGCGATTTTGTTTTAAACTGGAAAGAGTATGTCCGAAATCAAATGCATCGGCATTCTGACCTCCGGAGGCGATGCCCCGGGCATGAATGCGGCCATCCGCGCCGTAACGCGCAGCGCGATCTTCAACGGGTTCTCCGTGAAGGGCATCATGCGAGGATACAAGGGTCTTGTATTCAACGAGATCGTTGAGTTCAAGTCGCAGAGCGTGAGCAACATCATCCAGCTGGGCGGCACGATCCTGAAGACTGCCCGCTGCAAGGAGTTCACCACACCCGAGGGCCGCAAGGCCGCCTACGACAACATGACGGCCGCCGGAATCGATGCCCTGGTGGTCATCGGCGGCGACGGTTCGCTGACCGGCGCCCGGCTCTTCGCCCAGGAGTACAACGTCCCGATCGTCGGCCTGCCCGGAACGATCGACAACGACCTGGGAGGCACCGACTCGACCATCGGATACGACACGGCGCTCAACACGATCATGGAGGCCGTCGATAAACTCCGCGACACCGCCTCGAGCCACGAACGCCTCTTCTTCGTCGAGGTGATGGGCCACACGGCCGGCTACCTGGCCCTCAACAGCGCCATCGCCACCGGATCCGAGGCGGCAATCATCCCCGAGATGGAGACCGAGGTGGACCAGCTGGCCGAGCTCATCAACCACGGGTTCCGCAAGAGCAAGAACTCGGCAATCGTCATCGTCGCCGAAAACCCCAAGACGGGCGGAGCCACGGCTCTGGCCGAGCGCGTCAAGAAGGAGTTCCCGCAATACGATGCCCGGGTGACGATCCTGGGCCACATCCAGCGCGGCGGATCGCCCACGGCCGTGGACCGCATCCTCGCCTCGCGCATGGGCGAAGCGGCCATCGAGGCCATCCTCGACGGACAGCGCAACGTGATGATCGGCATCGAGAACGGCAAGATCGTCTACGTGCCCTTCGTCAAGGCGATCCAGCACAACAAGGGAATCGACCGCAACGCACTGGAACTGGTGAAGATTCTCTCGATATAAAACCTGCACCGAACACCCACTACAACACCCACAACCGCAGCGAATGAAACGCGTTATTGGCATCGGAAATGCCCTGACCGACATGCTGGTCAATCTGAAGACCGACTCCGTACTGGGGCGGTTCAAACTGGCGAAAGGCTCGATGAGCCTCGTGGACACGCAACTACAGACCGAAATCTCGAAATCCGTGGCGGGACTCCCCTACTCGCTCTCGCTCGGAGGATCGGCCGGCAATACGATCCGCGCCATGGCGCAGCTCGGCTGCAAGGTCGGATTCATCGGCAAGGTCGGACACGACACGACGGGCGACTTCTTCGTACAGGCGCTCGAGAACCTCGGCATCGAGCCGATCGTCTTCCGCGGACAGGAGCGCTCGGGCAAGTGCGTGTCGCTCATCTCGGCCGACGGCGAACGGACGATGGTGACCCACCTGGGCGCCGCGCTGGAACTCTCGGCCGAGGAGATCGAACCGACGATCTTCGACGGTTACGACTGCCTCTACATCGAGGGATATCTGGTGCAGAGCCACGAGCTGATCCTCAAGGCGGCACGCACGGCCAAGGAGTGCGGGCTGGAGGTGGCCATCGACCTGGCCAGCTTCAACATCGTGGCCGAGAACCTCACCTTCCTGCGGGAGCTGGTGCGCGAATACGTCGATATCGTCTTCGCCAACGAGGATGAGGCCAAGACCTTCACGTGCGAGGCCGAACCGCTGAACGCCCTGCAGGCGATCTCGGAGATGGCCGGGCTGGCCGTCGTGAAGATCGGCACGAAGGGGGCGCTCATCAAGCGCGGCGACGAGGTGGTGCACGTGGGCATCATGGCAGCCGCCAAACGGGTCGATACCACCGGCGCAGGCGACTTCTACGCCGCCGGATTCCTCTCGGGCCTCACCGAGGGGCTGACGCTGCGTCAGTGCGGCACGATCGGCGCCATCACGGCCGGCAAGGTGATCGAGGTGGTGGGCACGACCTTCGGCGAGGAGGCCTGGCAGGATATCTTCCGGCTGGTGAACAAGGTGAAGCACGAGAAGTACCTCTTCTGACCCCTCGGAAGAGACAGGATGAAGAGACGCCGGACGGGTTTTCCGTCCGGCGTCCCTTTTCCATATACACCCGTGCATCCCCGCCGTCGGGACAGGGAGCGGAAAGCCGGAATAAACACCATTACGATTTTCCGGAGCGGGGCCTGACGCCGAAAAAGAGTCCCCGGCTGATGCCCCACCGCAGGCGCAGCAGCCATACGCCGCGGCGCGGCGACAGGGTCAGCAGCAACAGCAGGGTCGCACCCCACTTGAACAACTCCAGCAGGCAGGTGCGCACCACCCGATGGTGGATCTGCGCCCGAAGCCGCTGGCTCACCCCCACATGCCGGCTCAGACGGCGGAAATAGGCGACGGTGAGTTTCGACGGCGGAATGATGTGCCACATGACCGCCCCCGGAACATACCAGATCGTCTCGCCACCCTGCAGCAAACGCTCGAAAAAGTCATTCTCCTCGCCGCCGATCAGTTCTCCGTTCACACGTCCCAGCGAGGGGTCGAACCCCCCGTAACCGACCAGCCCCGCACGCCGGAAAGCCATGTTCCCGCCACCGGGCACCCGTCCTGCCGGGAAAGGCCGTACGTCGGGGCCGAAATCCATCGGATTGGCGATCGGCATCTCGACCCACCGGGACATCCACGCCGGGCGTCCCTCGGGATACTCGGCGATGATGCGCCCCCCGGCAACCACGGCACCGGGATGCGTATCGAAGAAGTCGGCATAGGCGCGCAGGAAATCGGCGTTCACCCGCTCGTCGTCGTCGATGAAGGCCACGAGCGGGGCCGCCGCCTCACGCAGGCCCCGGTTGCGGGCATAGGAGACCCCGGGGGCGGTTTCGCGGACCATGCGCAGCCGCACGCCGGGATGTGCGGACCGAAACGCGGCGAAACGTTCAGCCGTATCGTCCGTCGAATTGTTGTCTACGACGACACACTCCCACTCTTCCGCCGGAAGCGATTGCCGCACAACCGATTCGAGCGCCGCAAGCAGCGGCACGGCACGGTTGTGGGTGGGGATCACGAGCGAGATGCGAATCATTGTACGAAAATAGCAATTTCTTCGCAAAAAATGCTATATTTGCGGAAATTTCAAATCAAACCAAAGTCTTACGACCATGCACAAACTGATTCGCGTCTGTCTGCTGACGCTCGCAACCGTGTTGTCCGCCTTCACGGCATCGGCGCAGAGCGTCACATGGAAAAGTTCCGTCGAGCCGCTCGACGGCGACATCTACCGGATCGTATTCGAAGCCTCGATCCCGACGCCTTACCACATGTACGACATGGGGCCCTACGAAGGCGGACCGAACGCTACGACGATCGTCATCACGCCCGGCGAGGGCATGACTCTCGACGGCGGCGTTGAGCAGCTCACCACTCCGGAACGACACTACGACGAGATGTTCTCGATGGAGATCGGCACCTTCTCCGGAAAGGCGCAGTTCGCGCAGCGCGTGCGCCTCACGGCAGAGCAGGCAACGGCCAAAGCCCAGATCGAATGGATGATCTGCGACGACACGAGCTGCATGCCGCCCGATGACACCGAGCTCACGATCACCGTGCCGGCCGGTGTAAAGGCCGAGTCGGTGCCCGCCGCCGAGATCAAACCCGCAATGCCGGCCGCCCCCGACGCCGAGATCGCCGTACCGGCCACCAAGGATGCCGCAGGCGGCGGATCGCTCTGGTCGCTCATCATCGAAGCCATCCTCTGGGGCTTCGCCGCCCTCCTGACGCCCTGCGTCTTCCCCATGGTCCCGATGACCGTCTCCTACTTCCTCAAGGGTGAAGGCGGCGTAGCCATGGGACGCCTCCGCGCCTCGCTGTACGGTCTGTTCATCGTACTGCTCTACACCGTGCCCATCGCCGCGATCATCCTCATCACGCGTATCGTCGGCGGAGACGCCGTGACGGCCGACATCTTCAACTGGCTGGCCACGCACTGGCTGCCCAACGTCATCTTCTTCCTCGTGTTCATGGTCTTCGCCGCCTCGTTCTTCGGAGCATTCGAGATCACCATGCCCTCGTGGATGGTAAACAAGACCGACTCGAAGGCCGACACCAAGGGGCTCGGCGGCATCTTCTTCCTCGCCCTGACGCTCGTTCTGGTATCGTTCTCCTGCACGGGCCCGATCGTCGGTTCGGTCCTCATCAAGTCCACCTCCGGAGAGTTCTGGGCGCCGATCGTCACGATGTTCGCCTTCTCGATCGCCTTCGCGCTTCCGTTCACCCTCTTCGCCCTCTTCCCCTCGGTGCTGAAGAAGCTCCCGAAGAGCGGCGGCTGGCTCAACTCCGTGAAGGTCGTCATCGGATTCATCGAGGTCGCCCTCGGCATGAAGTTCCTTTCGGTGGCCGACCAGACCTACCACTGGGGGCTGCTCGACCGTGAGATCTATCTCGCCGTATGGATCGTTGTCTTCTCGCTGCTGGGGCTCTACCTGCTGGGCAAGATCCGCTTTGCCCACGACGACGAGGTGAAGCACCTCGGCGTGGGACGCCTCGCCCTGGCCATCGTCACCTTCTCGTTCGTGGTCTACATGATCCCGGGCATGTGGGGCGCCCCGCTCAAGGGGCTCTCGGGATACCTTCCGCCGATCACCACGCAGGATTTCGTCCTCGGAGCCAATACCGCGGCAGCTCCCGCCCCAACATCGGACTGCGGTATCGGGAAGCCCAAGTACAGCGACTTTCTCCACCTCCCGCACGGACTCGAGGGATTCTTCGACCTGGAGGAGGCGGAAGCCTATGCCGCCAAGGTCGGGAAGCCCCTGTTCATCGACTTCACGGGCCACGGCTGCGTGAACTGCCGCGAAATGGAGGCCCGCGTATGGTCCGACCCCGAGGTGCTGGAGATCCTGCGCAACGACTATGTCATCTGCGCCCTCTACTCGGACGACAAGAAGGTGCTGCCCGAGGAGGACTGGGTCACGACCGATGCCGGAAAGGTCCTCAAGAGTCTCGGCAAGATCAACTCCTACTACGCATTGAAGACCTACGGTGTGAATGCACAGCCCTACTACGTTCTGCAGGGCCGCGACGGGAAACCGCTGGTCGAGCCCCGCGGGTATAACCTCGACGTGGAGGCATTCGTCCAATTCCTCCGCAGCGGCATAGAGGCCTACAAAAAACAATAAACAGAGCCGAGGCCACGGCAAAGCATGCCCATGGCCCCGGTCCTGCAAAAAAAGCCGCCCGAAGAGTTGAACTCTTCGGGCGGTTCCGTAATCGAGGATCCATTTAATTCATTTTAATCGCAAACAATACAAGCACACGTCACTCGATCCGGTCGGCAAACCGGCTCCACCCGGCTGCCCTTTTATATGCATCAGCCGTTCCTGCCGGCACGATGATCTTCTCCACATCCTTCGGAAAGCCGTACCACTGGTCGAGAATCAGCCCGGCAACGGGCGGTGTCGCGACCTCCACGCGGACCTCACGGATTCGCGTGTTGTCGAACGCCCCGAAAGCAATCTCCCCGACGCCTGCCGGAATGACGATCGACGCTACCCGGGTATTGCCGGACAGCAGTCCCTGCTCCAGAATCCGGATGCTCCGCGGAATGGCAAGTCGCTCAAGCGAAGGACATCCCACGAAACAGGAACCCCGAAGAGCACCGTCGGCCGTATCGCCCGACGCACCATGAACCGAAACTTCGACCAATGACGCGCAAAGGTAGAAGGCACGGCCAGCAATCTCCGTAACCCCGTCGGGCAATACGACCGATTCGACGGTGCTCTCGCGAAAAGCCTCGAAACCGATCTTGCGGACCGTCTCGGGAATCTCCACCCGCTTGAGTCGCGCGGTCCCCAGAAAAGTCTGTGTTCCGATCTCGGACAGCTGGGCAGGCCAGACGATCTGCTCGATATCCGCATAGGCAAAAAGATTTCTGGGCAGAGCCGTAAGTTTTGTCCGGCTCATGTCCACGCGGGTAAGATCCGCACAATGGTAAAATGCATAGTCTCCCAACTGTTCCAGGCTCGCCGGCAAAACGATTTCCGGAATCGAAGCACTGCAGAAAGCCATTTCGCCGATCGTCCGCAACCCTTCATTAAGTTTGAGACTCTTGATCTTACGGGCAGCAAACGCCTTCTCGGGAATCTCGCGCACACCCTCGGGCAACACGATCTCATCGGCCTCCGGCCAGACCTCGGTAAGCACGCCTTTCTCCACACGCACAGGGAGGACCGTCACCGTAAACGATGTCTGCTGCCCCTCAACCTCGACTGTCAGTACCAACTCCTCGGCCGGACGATCGGACGAGAAACCCTGCACCTGCGCAGGCGTAATCTCCAAGACCTGCTCTTTATCCCCTTCATAGCGTCCCATAACTTCGAGCCCCGTCAAGTCGAGCGACTCGCCGAGGCAATAGGTGAGTTTATCCGGCTGACGGCTCACCCACAGGCTCACCGGACCGGGATCCGATGGAATGTCCGGCTTCTCGTCAAGTTTTTCAAGACGGATTACAACACGCTGCGAACTTCCGACTTCAACCGTCCGTCCGGCAGACCAAAAGCGGTAGTTACTCGAGACACCCTGCAGTACGGCAAAGGTCACGAAACGCTGCTTCGCATCCGAAAACCAACGGTCCACACGCATCGTATACTGCACAACGCCGTCCGATCCCGCAGTCAAAGTCTCGAGCGGCGCAGCAAAGGGATTCTTCTCCAAGGCCTTGCCTCCGGCTTCGTCGTAGACCCGGACTTCGGCGCCCGGGACGGGAGTGCCGTCGGGCAGGAGGACCGCAATACGCACGGTCGCATCCTTGCCCGGGTTCGGCCCCTGTTCCTTTTTACATGCCATGAATGCAAGCGGCAGAGCCGTCATCATGGCCAGAACAAATTTCAATTTCATCTCTTTCCAAATAATTGATTCACCTAAAAACTCGACTGCAAAGATAGCGGACAGAAGCCATTGAGGCATTACACGCTCTGGACAAAAACCTAACACGCCTTTAAAATAAACATTGTAAATCAGCAAATTACAAACAACGGACAACTAAAAATCCAACACCGTCCTGACAAGGGCGCTCCGAAGGGGAAAACAAGCGTCCGAAGGCGGCGGAAGAGTCCGGCAGCATCCTCCGCACGTAATACACCGGTAGCCGGGGAACCGTCCGAACACGAGGCGGGAGCCCGACTCGCCAATGGACGTCGGAGGAAGGCTGGAGACAACCGGTCCCGGACGATACAGGGGAGAAAGGAAAAAGGAAAGTTACCTTTGCGTCAGCTGCAGAAAAAAAAGAAGCGGACAACTCTTTCGAATTGTCCGCTTTGGTAGCGGGAGGAGGACTCGAACCTCCGACCTTCGGGTTATGAGCCCGACGAGCTGCCAACTGCTCCATCCCGCGATATATCTTTCAGATCTCCGATCTATCGCTTTTGCGTGTGCAAAGATAAGGCAAAAAAATCACATCTGCAAATCAAAACGGAAGTTTCGCCCGAACTTGCCACCCTCACGCCTTTTTATCAGAGGGTTACGCCGTAAAATTATTTTACGGCCGCCGCGACGACCTCCGACAGGTCGCGGATCTCGCGCCGTGTACCCCGCCCGATCGCCTTCTTGCACAACGGGCAGGCCGTGACGATCACATCAGCTCCCGTCTGTTCGAGTTCCGCAGCCACCGAACGGGCGATGCGTACCTGCTGGCTGTCGGAGATGGCCGTATTGGCCACCGACGAACCGCAGCAAAGGGCGTTCTCGCGCGTGGAGGCGGGTTCGAGCAACTCGCCGATCGCCTCGATCACGGCCCGGGGTTCGTCGTAAATCCCGCTGCCGCGCCCCAGTTCGCAGGGATCGTGGTAGGTGAAGCGCGTCGTCCCGTGCTCGAGCCGGATACGGCCCGCACGGATCAGCCGCAGCATGTACTCCGAGTGATGCAGCACCTCGATCCCCTCCAGGTGATAATCCTCGCGGAAGACCTTCAGGCAGATCGGGCACGAGGTCACCAGCGTCGTGATCCCATGTTTGCGGAACAGTTCGGTGTTGTAACGCATCATCTTGCGGGCCGAGTCGGTCTCGCCGGCCAACTTCAGCGGCCGTCCGCAGCAGACGCCGCCCTCGCGGTCGGCCCACCAGACCTCTTCGCCCGCCGCATCGAAGACCCGGGCCATCGCCGTCATCGTCCGAGGCGTCAGCAGGGTCATGCAGCCGGCAAAATAACCCACCTTGCCCGTACCCGACGAACGGTCCACACCGGCCAGATAACCGTAACGTCTCTCGTCGGGGACGTTGCGCATCCGGTCGCGCGAATTGAGCCGCAGCGTATTGAGGTCGATGCCCACGGGGCACTTCTCGGCACAACGCCCGCACATCAGGCAGTTGTCGGCCGTCTCGCGGCGCAGCATGCCGTAACGGCGATCACGCAGGAAATAGACCGACTGCACGGTGCGTATGTCGAGCACGCTCTGCAGCTGGCAAGGGTCGATGCAGATGCCGCAGCGCGAGCAGGCCTCGACCTGGAAACGGTCGAACGAGGTCTCCTTCTCGCCCGAACGCAGCCGGTAGCGGCGCAGGAAGATGAGCGGGATCTCGGTGAAGATGTGCATGTAGCGCGAGAAAGGCAACGCCACGAAGAAGAGCCCGAGGCAGGAGGAGTAGAACCACCAGGCAGCCGACTCGAGGTTCATCAGCGGCAGCACGCCGACGTGTGCCGCCATCCATCCGCCGAGCGAACCGGTCAGGAAGCTCCCGCCGCCGTACAACGCGCAGGTCGTGCTCTCGGCCAGCAGGCGTGCCGGGAAGATGAACCACAGGGCCGACAGGGCGATGCGGTCGCCCAGGACGTGTTTCGTCGTGCGGCGCATGCCCATTGCCCGCGAGCAGAAACGCTTGCCCCAGGCCAGGGCCACGCCCGAGAGGACAAAGAGCAGCAGCAGGTCCATCAGGAGGTCGAAGACGGGCTTGTGTTCGAGTCCCGTGGCGAAATACTTGAAGAAGACGTGACCCTGCAGGGGCACGTAACGGAACCCGAGGTAGGCCACCGTCTCGATCCAGCCCACCGAGATCAGGAGAAACCAGCCGAAGGCCAGCGACATGTGCATGTAGCCCAGCAGGGGATTGACGCGGAAGATCCTCCGGTGGAGGAGCGACTCGCGGATGACCTCCCACACGGCCTGCAACGTGCGCCGCGTGGGCAGTCCGCGCAGGATCAGCATCTTGTCGGCCCGCGGCAGGCGGTAGAGCCACGTTCCCCACTTCCAGAGGAGCGTGAGGAACATCACGGCCGCACCGGCCATGAAGGGTATGCAGAACGGAGCGAAGAAATTCATGGTCAGAAGTCCCCCAGTTTACGTTTGATGAGCATCACCACCCCCCGCGTGTTGATTCCGCGCGGGCAGACCAGCCGGCACTTGCCGCACAGCATGCACTTGTTCATCTCCTCGTAGGCGCCCTGGTATTCGCCCCGGCGCACGAGCGTGTGGACCTTGCGGAAGTTGAACTCGGTGAGGCTGCCGGCCGTGCAGACCGCCGTGCAGGCCCCGCATCCGATGCAGGTCTGCAATTCGGGCATCTCGCGCAGGATCTCGTCGCTCTTGCGCAGGTTGTTGCGGTCGAGGTCGATGGCGCGGGGCTTGGAGATGGTGTATCCGAAATTGATCGCCGCCATAGCCTATGCCTGCAGGTACTCCGCCACGGCATCGGCCGCGGCGGCGCCCTCGTTCAACGATTCGCCGATGTTCTTCGGGGCGGTCACCGTCCCGGCATAGAAGATCCCCTCGACCCCGCTGCTCACGTTGCCCAGGAAGAGGTCACGCGGGGCCATGAAGCCGCTCGGCGCCTGCCGCAGCCCGGCCGAGGCGGCGAAAACGGGATTGTCGTCGTTGGCCCGCATGCCGACGATGAGCACCAGCATATCGACGCTCATCCGCAGCGGGCGTCCCGTCAGCGTATCCTCGGCCTTGATCTGCACCCTCCCGTCGATCGTCGGGCTGGCCTCCGAGATACGCCCCCGCACGAAGTGGATGTTGCAGCGCTGCTGCGCCTCGCGGTACATCTCCTCGTAGCCGGGACCGAACATGCGGATATCCATGTAGAAGTTGAAGACGTCGGCCTCGGGGAAGAGCCGTTTCATCTCCATGGCCTGCTTCACGCCCGTGATGCAGCAAACGCGCGAGCAGTGCTGCTGGCAGACCTTCTCGTCGCGCGAACCCACGCAGTGCAGGAAGGCGATACGGCGCGGAGCCGTTCCGTCGGCCTTGGCCACACGCCCCTCGTTGAGCATCCGCTCGATATCGACCGTCGTGAAGACATTGTCGTAGATTCCGTATCCGTACTCCTCCTTGATCGAGGCGTCGAAGAGCGTGAAGCCCGTCGCGAGGACCACGGCATCGCACGCGAGCGTCCGGCCGTCGGCCAGTTCGACGCTCCGCGACGTGAAACGCCGCACCCCGACACCGGCCATCACCTCGATGCCGGCCTCATTGACCCTCCGCCGCAGGTCGGAGAGCACCTCCCCGGCCGGCGTGAACGACGGGAAGAGCACGTGCCAGCCGCGCAGCTTTCCGCCCAGTTCCATCTCCTTCTCGACGATGACGGCCTCGATACCCCGCGCCGCAAGCCGCAGAGCCGTCTGCATGCCCGCGACACCGCCGCCCATGACGATCACTCGTTTCTTCATCTGCAAAAATATCGTTCTCCCGCGGCGGCACGTCCGTTCTTCCGAAACCGGACGCACTCAACCGCCGTATGGTTTATCACTCCCTGATATCGTACACCGTATCCGATGCGCCGCAGTTCACCACCGCCGACGCCGGCTTGCCGATGTACTTGCCGTTGCGGCCCAGGTACTTCGCCGCAGGGTCGTACTCCACGCCCATCTTGTCGAGCAGCGGCTCGACATCCACCTGGTGCATCTGCATGCCCAGCACCCACGGATCGTAACCCAGCACCAGTCCGGCCATCTCCTCGTAGGTGAGCACCGGAATGCCGTGGCCGTTCTGCCCGTAGGTCGTACCCTCCATCTCGGCGATGGCATACTGCCACTTGTCGAGGAACATCGCACACCCGGGACAGTTGGCCACGATGAAATCGGGCTTGTAGGGGGCCATGCTCTCGAGTTTCTTGTGCGAATTGGCGATCGAATAGCCGCGGTTGGCCTGCACGAGGTAATTGCGGAACCCGAAACCGCAGCAGTGCCGCCGCTCGGGATAGTCCACGCCTGTCTCTTATACACATCTCCGAGCCCACGA
>ERZ1027060.648-NODE-648-length-11368-cov-25.558561_pt1 | contig 11368 bp, 10 predicted proteins | sample MGYA00519424_ERZ1027060 | MGnify/ENA primary metagenome ERZ1027060 (study PRJEB26926, sample SAMN06164500) | human gut metagenome | biome: ENVO:00009003; feature: ENVO:2100002; material: ENVO:00002003 | host: Homo sapiens | place: USA | collected 2012 ... | reverse complement strand
TTATGAGATAAAAACTTATCTCATTCTCAATCACTTATAAAAAATACGTACTTTCACCAATTGAAAATACAGAAATTTGTGGGGAAAAGTCAGAAAAAGGCGACAGATAAATGTAACAAATCGGTAAAAAGGTGCTAAAAATCGTTCATTTGCTGCAAATTGAATGATTTTGCTATTTTATGAACGATAAGTGCTAATGCCTTTTTGATAAAGTTACTATCTTTGCAGCGTGAAAACAACAATATTTTAGGTTAATATATTTAGGTTAAGATTTTAGGTTTATTTTTGTTTAGGTAGAATTTAGCACAAAGGAAAAAACGAGAACGCTGTGACAGCGCCCTCGTTTTTTTGTTTTTATCCCCTCCCTTTGATAGAGGATACCTATTTTCTTTTTTAATAAACTTAAAATGCTCTACTTGAGAAGCTTTGTATAGAACAGCCTCTTATACCAAGTGAGCGATGATATCCTCGCGAGAAGCAGGAAGCATATCGATTACAGGAATCTCTGGCATTGTGTAGCAACCTGGTTGCAGGCGCATAGAAGCACGAGCTACGTTCACCAACACCTGTGCAGTAAGAGCAGGGTTGTTGATGCTCATGTTGAACTCGAAGCGCTGGTTCTGTGTCTTACCAGAAACACCCTTGCGAATCAGGTTCACACCATGACCCATATCCTTCACATCGTCAACAGAAGCTACTGCGAATACGTGAGTCTCATCGTTAGCGAAATAAGGGTCAGCCTTGATTTCTGCAGTAACAGCCTCAAGAGTAGCACCTTCTTCCAACTCTACATAAACCATACGACGGTGGATGCTTTCACCCAATGGGATGGTAACAGAGAGTGCATTCTTAACACCCTTCTTGCTTTTTACGCAAACAGAGTGACCCATGCTCATACCAGGACCGAAGTTGGTATAAGTCAAACCCTTTGGCGCAAGGCTCTCCATGAGTACACGTACGATAGAGTCTGAACCTGGATCCCAACCGGCAGAGATAACACTTACCTTGCCAGCCTTCTTGCAGTTCTCCATCTGCTTGGTGCGGTAGTCGAGGATGCTGGTGTGGATGTCGAAGCTATCAACGGTGTTGATGCCAAGAGCAACAATCTTCTCAGCATATTCTGGACATGAACGGGTAGGAGCAGCTAAGATGGCAACATCAACATCTTTCAACTTTGTGATGTCATCTACTACTTCATACTGAGCCAATTCAGCAGGTTTGTCCTTATCGCCCTGACGACGTACTACACCTGCAATCTCGAAGTCTGGAGCTGCCTCAAGAGCCTCTACAGAAAACTTACCAATGTTGCCGTATCCTACAACGGCTGCTCTGATCTTTTTCATTTCTTTTATTGTTGTTTATTGTTATTTATTATATTCTCAATTTTATTCTGAATCTATCTGAATCCTCTTCTGAATCTTCATCTGGATTTATCCGAATTCTCTTTCGAATCTATTTCTTTGCAATTGTTTTTAGCATGACATTGCAATATTGTTTTGGCTTTATTTTTAATTCCGGTTGCAAAATTATAGTTTTTCTTTGAAATAATGAACAAAATAACAGATTTTTAACTATCTGAATGTGCAAAAAGTAATAAAATTATATATATGAGGTGTTTATTGCTTGTAAATTGTAAGGTTGGCAACTTTCCACCTTATAATTTGATGTTTTTGTTGAAATATATGAATATTTGTTACTTTATTTGCGTATTTGATGATTTAATGCTATATTTGCAGCCGAAGTGAGTGACGTATTTATATTTAAAGGAGAAGTAAAAAGATGAAAAAAACAGTTTTAAGTTTAGGATTATTGCTCGCCGTTTCTCTTTCGGCTTTTGCACAGAATGAAACTGGACAGAAGAATGTCGTGAATGAAACCGGACAGAAGAAGTCTGAGAATGGAATGGAGCAGAAGAAGATGGAGAATGCAATGAAGGCTGTAGAGAAAGAGCAGCAGGTTGCATTGTCTCATGCCGGTACTTTTGCCAATAGGTTTGAAACTTTTGTCAAGAGTGCTTCTACCAACAGGGAATTGTCTGATGCCCAGAAAGAAAAGTTAGACTCTACTTATCAGGCTTATCTGGATGAGTACAGTATAGTGAAAGATTCTATCAGCGATGAGGAAGTGCGCCGCGTAAGCAAAGCCAAGGTGGCTTACCAGAAACTGCAGGTGCGCAACTTTACTGACAAGACAACTGACCAGGTTGCTGATGTGGCTAATACGATAGGCGAAAAAGTCTCTAAGGTTTTCAAACGTACCAAGAAAAAAGTGCAGGGAGCCATAGAGGGTTTCAAAAAAGAATAATTAAGTAATTCCTGTTTTCTCTGACAGGTCCCTCATTAAAAAGGTCCCACAGATTTCACAGATTTACACAGATTTATTTTTTCCTTCAAAAAGATCCATATAAAATCTGTGTAAATCTGTGAAATCTGTGGGACTTTATTCTCTCAGCAGGTCCATATAAAACTCTGTGGGGACTTTTTCTGAGCTTTCCTTTATTTCTTTATGATTTTTTCCACATCTTCGATAGACCGGTTGAACGGACCATTGTGCTCCAGTTTGATGGTGCACATGGCAGCTGCAAATTTACCAGCTTCCGTAGGAGTGGCACCCTGCAGTCTCTTATACAGATAACCAGCCGAATAAGTATCTCCGCATCCTGTGGCATCTACCACTTCGTGAGGAGGATAGGCAGGAATCTCATAGAACTTATCATCTACATAGACAAGGGAACCTTCGCTGCCAAGGGTGATGATCACCTCGGTGACTCCCCAGGCATGAATCAGTTTTGCTGCCTCATGGGCATCTTTCAGACCCGTGATGGTTTCCATCTCTGTCTCGTTCACCTTCAGATAGTAGGTATGCTTCAGTACCTTCAACTTCTCTTTCCAGTCGATAGGATACACCTTCTCGTCTCTCACCTCGCGCAGATAACCCTGAACATCGATGGAAACCCTTCCCTTGCGAGACAGATATTCCACCACCTCCGTTGGGAAATCATCAGCCAACAGACTACCTAAATGGAAAACCTTGGCATCTACATGCTCCAACTGCTGGATGGTAAACGGATCGGCCTTTGCCAATACGCGCTGTTTGCGCTCATTCTGGTTTGCTCCATAGATATTCTCGAAGAATACGGTGTTGCGGGAGGCATTCATCGATACGTCGATGCCAGCCTTGAGCATCTTCTCTACTGGTTCCTTTTCTGTAGGATCCATGGCTGTAACCAGTGAAAAAGTTACATCCTTGGGAAGCTGGTTGATGGCATACGAGAAATAAAATGAGGTGCCGCCAGCCATATAGACGGTACGGTTTGGAGTCACAATCTTGTCTTTGGTGATGTGACCGATACAACAGATATCTTTCATTATAATCGTGTTTATTTCTGTTGAGCAGAGCCTTCACAGGATGCTCACTCCTTTGTCCTTATTGTAAAACGGTTGCAAAGTTACTAAAAAACCGGGAAAAAGAAAAAGTTTTCTTACTGTTTCTGAGAAATAAAATCGATTTTATTTTGTTTTGTCCCTGATTCTGATTACCTTTGCACTCGAAATTGAATAAAAACTCAATAAAAACAACTATTGATAGATTTAGATCATGTGGTTTGATGGATTAATCAACGTACATTCGGCGGTGCAAGGCATCGTCATCCTTTCCTTGATATGTACTTTGGGTCTTGCGCTTGGTAAGCTCCATATCAAAGGCATATCATTGGGTATCGCTTTCGTCTTTTTCGTGGGAATCGTAGCCGGCCATCTCGGTCTGACTGTCGATCACAATATGCTGGAGTTTGCTGAAAGCTTTGGTCTCACCATGTTTGTCTATGTGCTCGGACTCTACGTGGGTCCTAACTTCTTTGGTTCCATGCGGCATGAGGGCATTTCGCTCAACCTCTGGAGCATGGCGGTCATCTTGGTGGGCACGCTCTTCTCGCTGCTGCTGTGCTGGGTGCTTCCTGTGAGTTTGCCGGATATGGTGGGCATCCTCTGTGGTGCTACTACCAATACACCTGCGCTCGGTGCTGCCCAGCAGGCTTTGCAACAGTTGGGTATGCCGAGTGGTGGTGCTGCCTTGGGCTGTGCGGTCACTTATCCCTTGGGCGTTGTGGGCGTCATCTTAGCGATGATGCTGTTGCGCAAACTCTTTGTGAAACCTGATGATTTGCAAATCAGAAGCAATGATGATGACGACCATACTTCCATCGGACAGTATCTGATTGTGAATCCGGCACTCAATGGTAATACGATTGCAGAAATCTCCATGCTCACTCACCGTAAGTTTATCATCTCTCGTGTCTGGCGTGGTGAACAGGTGATTGTGCCACAAGCTGATACCGTGCTTCATACAGGCGATAATGTGCTGGTGGTGACGAATAAGGATGAGGTGTCTGCCATGCAGATTCTCTTCGGTAAGAAAGTGGATAAGGAGTGGAATAATGATAAGGTGGACTGGAATGCCATTGATGCCAAGGTGGAAAGCCGCATCATCGTGGTTACCCGTCCGGGACTCAATGGTAAGCGACTCGGACATCTTCAGATGCGCAACAGCTATGGTGTGAATGTGAGCCGTGTGCTCCGTGGTGATATCCGACTGTTGGCTACCGATGATCTGCGACTTCAGTATGGCGATCGTCTTACGGTAGTGGGCGATCCTACCAGTATCGACCATGTGGAACAGTTCTTGGGTAATGCTGTCAAGACACTCAACGAACCTAACTTGGGTGCTATCTTCCTCGGAATCATCTTAGGTCTTGCCGTTGGCACGATTCCGTTTAACATCCCTGGCATGTCTGCTCCGGTACGTCTCGGTATTGCCGGTGGACCTATCGTGATGGGTATTCTGATTGGTGCTTTGGGACCTCGTGTGCATTTCATTTCCTATATGACTCGCAGTGCAGGTTTGATGTTGCGCGAGTTGGGTCTTGCCTTGTATTTAGCGTGCTTGGGTCTGGAGGCTGGCGGTCAGTTCTTCGAGACAGTTGTCCGTCCCGAAGGTCTGATGTGGGTAGGCATCGGCTTCCTCATTACACTGGTTCCTGTTGTCATTGTAGGTTTCATCATTCTGAAAACCAAGAAGTATGATTTCGGAAGCATCTGCGGCATTCTCTGTGGAAGTATGGCCAATCCGATGGCGCTGAACTATGCCAATGATACCTTGGAAGGGGATACACCAAGCATCACTTACGCTACGGTTTATCCCCTGGGCATGTTTGTCAGAGTGATTATCGCTCAGATTCTCATCATGTTCTTTGTCTGATAGCCATCTGTGTGGCTATCAGACAAAGAGTTGATTATCTGAAGAGGGAGAAGTTGACGCTGCCGTAACTTCTGTGCTCTAAAAATCTCGGATGGTCGGAGAAATCATGGTTTTTGCCATGCTCAAAAACGAAGATACCGTCCTCGTTGAGCAGTTCGCCGTTTAATACTAAGTCTGGAATCTTTGCCAGGTCTTCCAATGCATAAGGGGGATCGGCAAAGATGAAGTCGAACTTCTGGTGACAGGACTTCAGGAAGCGGAATACATCGCCACGTACCAGAATATCCCTTTCTTCATTGAGTTTCTTGAAACATTGGCGGATGAAATTGGCATGGTCACGGTCTGCTTCTACGCTTACCACTTGCTTGCATCCGCGCGAAACGAGTTCCAAGGAGATGCTTCCTGTTCCTGCGAAAAGGTCGAGGGCAGTGGCATCTTCAAAGTCAATGTAACCCTGGAGTACATTGAAGATGTTCTCCTTGGCGAAGTCTGTTGTAGGGCGTGCCTTGAATGTACGGGGTATGTCAAAATGGCGTCCCTTATATTCTCCTGTAATGATTCTCATATTTCTTTTTGTTTATTAATCTGATTCTTTCTTTATTTGCTCAAGTATAGAGCTAACAGGTCGAATGGTATGCCTTTTATCTCTGTGATAGGGGCACGGTTGAACTCTGCACCAGGATTCAGCACATTCACCTTTCTGATATAGAGTTTGATGTTGTAGAGAAGCCATTCTTTGTCTGGAATATCGCCTACGAGATGCAGTTCGTCCTGCTGCTGGTCCATTCCCAACTGTTTCCATACATACATCATGAAATAGATGGCATCCTTTGGGTGGGGTGCCTCGAATGAATTGAAGAACTTGAAACGGTTCTTTTCAAAACTGAAGATATCCACCTTCTTGTCATGGAAATAGGCAAACAACTTACGTCTGATTCCTGCGAAACTGCGCTGGTGAAGGTAGTTCCATACGGGTTGTAGGATTGGGGTGAAGCGCACATTGCTGAAATTGTCTTCTACCACCAATTTCAAGTCCTTGTTGATAGGGAAGATAGCCACAACATTCAGTGATGGCTGCACCCGATAGTGAAGAGCATCACTGCCGTGCTTCGTGAAAGCATGCTGGTAGAGGGTGGCGAGGTCTTCCTCCTTGAATTCTTCTACCGGTACGATGAGTACTGGTGTATCTATATAGACTCTTACCTTCGAATATCCTCTTTGCAGCAAGTCACTCTCCTTGAAAGCCTGACGCAGGTTTGCCGCCATGGAGACTCCACTTTTCACCGTGTAAGGTTCGTATATCACTTGATGCTCGGCTTCTCTGTCCACGACGGAAAAGCTGAGTGTATTGTTGCTCACGCGGATAGTGAGTCGGGCTTGTTGCCAATTCTTATTGTTACCAGTTACCTGCATTGTTGTTGTCTGTTGTAATGTCACCTATCTTTAGTCCAGGATATGCTCCTGAAATCATTGCTTTGTCTATGAGTTCCTGTACGGCATTCTCGTCCAGTCCGTTGAGGAAGTCTTCATAAGAGGCACCGCATTCCATCAGCGGAATCTGCTTGCCGCTCTTGCTGACGATGGTTGTGGCAGAGAGCGTAAACTTCTTGCCGTCAGAATAGGGGATATACTGTAGGGATTCCTGCAGATATTTTCCCTTGATGAGTGTCTGGAAATCCCCCGAATAGCCTCCGTGCCGTGCCTTATATCTCTCTTCTGCCGTACGTATTTTCATAAGTGTTTCTTTCACCGCTTTTTCCCGTTCTTGTTGGGCAGACTGGAAACGGAGCGGCTGAGAGATACTCAGCGTGCAGAGTACTAAAAGCACGATGACGCATGCCCCCAATATATAATTTATGTTTATTTTTCGTTTCATTTCAAAAAGTATTGTTACTTTTGCAAGTGCAAAGATACAAAATGTTTTTGAAATATGGTCAAAGAAGAGTTAAAATATCAGATATTACAACAATTTGGGTTTCAGCCTACTTCTGAACAGGCGCATGCCCTGGAGGTTTTTGCTCAATTCCTCACAGATACGACCCCTCATTGTGCGATGATTCTGCGGGGTTCTGCAGGTACGGGTAAGACTTCCCTCTCGGGTGCCATCGTACGTACTTTGCAGGCTATCCGTCAGAAGGTCATGCTTTTAGCTCCTACGGGTAGGGCGGCTAAGGTTTTTTCGCTCAACAGCGGTTGCCCTGCCTATACCATCCACCGCCGTATCTACCGTGAGAAATCTTTTGCCGGTGTGGATGGAAAATTCAATCTGAATGATAATCTCTATACCGACACCTTGTTTATGGTGGATGAGGCTTCCATGGTTTCTAATCTCGGATTGGGCGATGGTAATTTCGGTAGTGGCTTTTTGCTGGACGACCTGGTGCATTTTGTTTATCAGGGACGCAACGACCGTCTGATGGTTATCGGTGACAAGGCTCAGCTGCCGCCGGTAGGGGAGGAGGAATCTCCTGCTCTTCAGGCGATGATGCTGGAGGGCTATGGACTGAAAGTGTATGAGTGCGATCTCAATGAGGTGCTCCGTCAGAGTCAGGAGTCCGGTATCTTGTATAATGCTACGGTCATTCGCCAGATGATTACCCATGATGATATCACCCAGTTGCCTCTCATCCGCTTCCAGGGTTTTGCCGACATTGTGATGATGCCGGGCAATGAACTCGTGGAGAGTCTTGCCAACAGTTATTACCAGGTAGGACAGGACGAGACGATGGTGATTACGCGCAGCAACAAGAGGGCGAATATCTATAATAATGGTATCCGCAATATGGTGCTCGACCGGGAGGAAGAACTCTCCGGCGGTGATATGCTCATGATTGTGAAGAACAATTATTATTGGACAGAAAATGAGCGGAAGCAGATGAAGGCTTCGGGCGATACGCCTGAAGTGAGGAAGGAACTGCAGTCGATTCCTTCTTTCTTAGCGAATGGTGACCGGGCGAAAGTATTGCGGGTGCGCCGCCATCTGGATCTTTATGGTTTTCATTTTGCTACACTCCTGCTCCAGTTTCCCGACTATGATAATTATGAAATCAGCGTAACGGCTCTGCTGGATACCTTGCAGAGTGAGGCTTCTGCCCTTACCCGTGAGCAACAGGAACAGCTTTTTCGTGGGGTAGAGGAAGACTATCAGGATATTCCGCTGAAGGCAGACCGCATGAAGGCTATCCGAGAAGACCAGTACTTCAATGCTGTGCAGGTGAAGTATGCCTATGCCATCACTTGCCACAAGGCACAGGGTGGACAGTGGGAACATGTCTATGTAGATCAGGGATATATGACGGATGATATGTTGACACCTGATTATATCCATTGGCTTTATACAGCCTTTACCCGTGCCAGAAGTAAACTTTTTTTGGTGAATTGGCCCAAAACACAGACGCAAGCATGATAAGTTACTTCTGCAGGAAATAATTTTTGCTTGGGCAGGGAGAAATTTTTCCTTGCCCAGCCAAAAATAAAAGTGGGGTCAGAGAGGTATATAAAAACAAAGAATCCGAAACCTAATGATAGGAACCGGATTCAATATTTTTTGAGTTGTTTTGGGAAAAGTGGGTGGTGATGGATTCGAACCACCGAAGGCATAGCCAGCAGATTTACAGTCTGCCCCATTTGGCCACTCTGGTAACCACCCTTGCTCTATGTTTTCAAAAGCGAGTGCAAAGGTAGTGTTTTTATTTCATTCCACCAAATTTTTCTGCAACTTTTTTCTCTTTTTCTTCAAAAAACTTCATTTTTCCCTATAAAATCCACATTTTCTCCTTCCTTTTCCCTCCTTTTCCCGACTTTGAAGAACTGCTGCCATGGCGATGCACCCAAGTCTTCGTCAGCTTCTATATAACTGCTCGTTATAAAATTTGCGTGCAATGTTACTCATTTCCCAATCAATATTGAATAAAATGCTGGAAAAATTGTATCTTTGCAACTGGTTTGACACAAAGATAGGGATATTCCTGTATTTATATACATTTTTTATGATTGTAACTGTTGAATGGATGGAAAAATGGTTCAGGTTCTTCGACGACGAGTACTTCGGAGGAAAGTTGCCTACACCTGAATTGGGGGTTACCCGGGCCAAGACCAGGCTCGGGCAGATGGCGTATAAGAGAGCTACCCGATGGGGACGTACGAAACTTTATGATTTTAAAATTTCCATGTCCACCTATTACGATATGACAGAGAAGCAGGCCAAGAGTGTACTCCTCCACGAGATGATACATTATATTATTGGTTACACCGGGCTGAAGGATACGTCTTCGCATGGGCTTGTCTTTCGGGGTATGATGGATAAACTGAACCGCACCTATGGCTGGGATATCCGGGTGATGACTTCTACCAAGGGATGGAAGGTGAGCGAACAGGTGGTCAAAAAGAAAAAGGCACAGGGCCCGCAGACCTACCTGATTTTGGCGATAGAAATGCAGGATGGCAAGCATTATCTCTCACGGGTCAATCCCGGTTTTGCCCGTCGCATCGAAAGTCAGTTGGTGAAACTTCGGGAGGTGAAATCGCATTGTTGGTACACCACCCAGGAAAACTACTTTGAGGATTATCCGCAGGTGCGCAGTCTCCGTGGTCGTCGCATTTCAAAAGCCGATTTCGATCGTCTGCTGAATGTCTTGACTCCTTTTCATTTCTGATATTTCATCGTCCCACAGATTTCACAGATTTACACAGAATTTATATAGTACTATTGAGATTGTTGAGTCTCACAGAAAGAACTCATAAAAAAGTCCCACAGATTTCCACAGATTTTTTTGCTTCAAAAGATCTGTGTAATTTGTGGAACTTTATAATCTCTGCGAGGTTTATCTAAAATCTGTGTAAATCTGTGAAATCTGTGGGACTTAAAAAAACAACGGTCTATATGGGAACTATGCAAATCTGTGGGATTTTATGATATCAGCAAGAGCCTTTATAATCTCAGCAAAACTATGTGAAATCTGTGGGACTTTTCCTAAAAAACAAACCGTATCAGCGCAGTCAACAGATTTTTCAGGTGGAAATATTCGTGAAAAAACAATGTCTTGCGTATAAATTGACGAATTGAGCGAAAAAATACCGATTATTTTACATGTTTTTTTATAAAAATATGCTACATTTGTAAATGTTTTTTAACTTATGTAAGTTCTTTTAATGATTTTGAAGTTCTTTAATTATCAAATATTAATAACTATGAAGAAAAAACAAATGAAAGCAAGTTTGTTACTTGTGTCTTTATTGACGGCTGGTTTCTTGGTAACCGGGTGTACAAATGACGATTATGATTTTGACCAGATTGATGCTACAATGGGATTTGGTGGTGGTGAATTGGAAATACCTGCCAGTTCTACCATGAACATTCCTTTGTCTGATATCTTAGAACTCGAAGAGAATGGTAGTGTGAAGATTGCCGCAAACGGTGATTATCTGTTCCAGTTGACAGGTACGGATGCTTCTACAGCTTCTCCTCGGATTTCTCCTATTTTCTTGTCTGGTAGATCTTATAGCCATACGATTACCTTGAGCACCAGTTCTACTGCCAAGGGAGCCCGTGCTGCTGGCACTCATCTCAGTTTTGTCTCTCCTAAGCAAAAGATGTTCGTATATAATGGTACGGATGCTGCTGTGAAGAGTCTGAAAAGTGCTGAGGTGAATGACGAAATCGTGCTGATTGTGAACCTCGCGCTCAATGGTCTTTCTTCTGCTATCAACACGATAGATAAGGCAACCATCAACCTTCCTGGCTATCTGCAGATTTCATCTGTCAATGGTAATGGCAATGGCGTTCCTATGGTCAACGGCTCGAAGATTACCGTGGAGAATGTTTCAACAAGCCGCAATCTCCGACTCACCATCAAGGCTAAAAAACTGGATTTCGCAAATCAGAATGATTATTATGGTAAGGTTGTCATCGATAATGGTTCTATCACGATGGACGGTTATTTCGACCTCGGTATAGAGGCTCATGTAACGGGTGTTCCTACATCTGCACTGTCCATCGGTGCCAACGTGACAGTCAATGATATTTACTTGAAGTCTGCTACCGGTATTTTCGACCCGGAAATCAATATCTCAAGCTTGGGTGATGTATCTGTGACTGGCGTTCCTGACTTCC
>ERZ1027060.646-NODE-646-length-11384-cov-4.697855_pt1 | contig 11384 bp, 6 predicted proteins | sample MGYA00519424_ERZ1027060 | MGnify/ENA primary metagenome ERZ1027060 (study PRJEB26926, sample SAMN06164500) | human gut metagenome | biome: ENVO:00009003; feature: ENVO:2100002; material: ENVO:00002003 | host: Homo sapiens | place: USA | collected 2012 ... | reverse complement strand
GTGGGCTCGGAGATGTGTATAAGAGACAGGTTTGTGATCCCTTTTCCTCCGTCCCCTTCGGATCACGTGATCCCTTGGGGACGGAGGAATAGGGATCATTTCGTAGGCCCGTGGCCGCCTTGGAAACCGAATGATGGTACGAGCATCCATTCGGCTTCCAAGGCGGCCACGGACAGAACGGGACGAACAGAAAAGAGCGACGGACGCCTACTCCCCCGCCACGCTCGCGCGCAGCTTGGCGGCGATGGGCTCGGATACCAGCAGGAACACGAGCATGACCACGGAGCACGCCAAGCACACGATCCAGGTGCTCGCAAAGGAGCCCGTGGCATCGAACAGCACGCCCGAGACGATGGCGCCTACGGTGCCGCCGACCATCTCGAGCGAGGTGATGGTGCCCGTGACCTTGCCGAGGTCGGCCATGCCAAACTGCTTGGACGCGGCTGGGCAGCGCCGCCACCATGCAGATAGCCGCGAGCACCAGGAAAGCGGAACGCCAGCCCACACTCACGATAAGCGAGCTCACGATCGGCGAGAGAATGGCTCCGCCAAAGCCCGAACCCGAAAGTGCGATGGAAATGGCAAGGCCGCGTTTGGCGGTAAACCAGTTGGCGGTCACCAGGCTAATGAGCAAGCGGGTCGAGGCCACAGCGAAGCAGCCCGAAACGGCAAGGAGCACGTAGACCTGCCACAGCTCACCCACAAAGCTCATGCCAGCAAGCACCGCCGAGGTAGCGATAACGGTGAGCGAGCCCAACACGTGGCCATGATCACGAAGCCGGAGGCCACCACGAGCCAGCCGGGGAAGAACTTACGCTGCTGGGGCATACTGCTCCTTATTTAACAAACGAATAGCCGGCGCCGGGCGCCGGTAGTGCCCAAGATTGCCTTGAAAGACAAGGGCATAGGCCTTACGGCCATGCCCGCAGGCTTGAAAGGCAAGGTTGGATGCTACCGGTGGTCGGCGATATAGCCCAAAGCGACGGCGGTATAGGCCGCAGCACCGAGCGGCAGCTCGGCATCGTTAAAACGTGCCTTGGGATGGTGCTGGGCAAAATGCTCGTCCGTGTCGGTTACGGCCGCGCCCACGGTAAAGTACGCACTCGGAATCTCGCTCGAGATAAGCGCGAAGTCCTCACTCGCCATGGCATGGAAAAGCGGCAAGAAAGCCGCCTTGGGCAATGTCGCACCCACGTAGCCAAGCGAAGCCTGGGTCATGTCGTCATCGAGCACGAGCGGGGGAACATCCGAGAGCGTCTCGATGGTGGCCGGCGTACGATAGGTCGCCGCGACACCATCGGCAACCTCGGAGATACGCTCCTTGAGGTGCTCCATGAGCTCAACGTCAAAGCCGCGCAGCGTGCCTTCGAGCACGCAGGTATCTGGGATGACGTTGGCCGCTTGGCCACCGGCAAACTTACCCACGGTCAGTGCGACCTCCTTGGCCGCCGGCACTTCGCGAGCAATGAGCTCCTGAAGCGCCAGGTGCACATGGACGCCGGCCGTGATGGGGTCGATGCAGATCTCGGGGCTCGAGCCATGGCCGCCCTTGCCCTGCAGCGTGATGCGGAAACCATACACGCCCGAAAGCGCCGGGCTCCCATAGAGCACCAGGCCGAGCGGCGATTGGCTGTTAACGTGCATGGCAAAGGCCGCCTGAGGGCGCGGGTTCTGCAGCAGACCGTCGGCGATGGCGGCGCGGGCACCCTCAAAGGTTTCCTCGCCCGGCTGGAACAGCAACTTAACCGTAGCGTTGGCATCAACAAGCTCTGCCTCGCGCGCTTTGAGCATACGAGCCGCACCAAGCAGCGCCGTCGCGTGCATATCGTGACCGCAAGCATGCATGCAGCCGTTCGTAGAGGCGAAAGGCTCGCCCGACTCTTCGGCAACGGGCAGGGCATCCATATCGCCTCGGAGCATGACGACCGTTCCGGCCTGCTCGTCCCTGCACGCGCCATTGCCCTGAGCGGCCGCGGCCGCACCGGCACCGATCAGGCCAACGACGCAGGAACCGTCGACGAGCGTGGTATGGGGGATGTCCATCTCGTCCAGACGTGCCTGGATATAGGCAGACGTCTGCGGAAGATTGTTACCGAGCTCGGGCATCTGGTGTAGATCGTGTCGCCACGCAGCGAGTTCATCGGCAAATGCCTGGGCTTCTTTGACCAGGCCATCACCGATAGCGGCTTGCGCCGCCGCGGTGGCCTTGGGCGCTGATTGCGGTTGAAGATCGGACAGTGCTGGTGCCATAGATGCCCTCCAGTAACGTTTTTGCAGCAAGCACTTTGATAGCGTAAAGTGCAAGGTACTACTTTAAGGGCGACGCATAAAAAATGCCGCCCCGGGAGGCGGCGCAACAAATTGTTTACAATTGCGGACGCGGCTTTCGACGCAAAAAATCGAAATGCGTCTCGCTCAAGATAATCGAAAGAAAGATGAGCGCGAAGCCGGCGAGCAGGCGCGAGGTGAGCGCCTCCCCCATCAGCAGCACCGAGAAGAGCACACCCGAAGGCGACTCCATCGAAAGGAGCAGCGAGCCTGTTGAGGCCGGGACATGCGCCAGGCCAACGTTTTGGATGAGCAGAGCCACACACGTACAGCCCACCGATAGAAACGCCATCACACCGATAAAGCTCGGCGTCCACACGGACAGCGGCGCTTGGGTCTCGAATAACAGCGACGAGATCAGGCTCAGCACGCCGTTGCCCACAAACATCCAAAACGTGATGACGTTGATGTCCATCTTGCGGCCATACTTGGCGGTCACCGCCATCTGGATGGCAAAGAAGACCGCACCGCCCAGTGTGATGACATCGCCGACATTGAACTCGACGCTATCGAGCGCCACCAGACCAATGCCCGCCAGGCACAGCAACGCGGCGCCCAAGTTGTAACGGGTAAGCTTTTCGCCGCTTAGGACGTAGCTCGCAAACGGCACGAGGATGCAATAGGTACCCGTCAAAAATGCACTCTTGCCCGCCGTGGTCTGTGCCAGGCCAATCGTCTGCAAACCGTACGCGCCCCACATAAGTGCGCCCATACCAAGTCCGACGATAAGGTTGCGGGCATTAAAGTGCGCGATGATGCGTTTGTGGAAGATGGCGAACATAACCAGCGAAGCCGGAAGAAAACGAATATAGAGCAGTTCGAACACCGGAATGGTGTCGAGCGCATCTTTCATGGTGGTGAAGGAATAGCCCCAGATGACCGCCACCGAAAGCAGCAAGACCTTCCAGAACAGCGGCGAGCGCGCACCGGCACCGCGAGAGGCACCGCCGGCACCTAGGTCTTCGCGGGCTACAGGGCTATCGGGCATATTCTCGATTTCGTTGGCAGCGTATTGGGCCATGGAACATCCTCACACTCAATCTGGGCGTGGTGTCCGCACGCGTATGGCTGCGTGCCGCCTCATGGTCAAATAAAAACGGGGCGCACCGGACCCCCGGTACGCCCCGCTACTGTAGCAACAACCAGCGTTGCATCGCAATCCAGCATAATAAAGTGTCAAACTGGAAGACCTCGATGTTCCGACGGCGTTTACGTGGCTGAACTAGATCAACTTAGTTGATTCCAGCTTTTCGATGATCCAGTCGTTGGCTTTGATGACCGGGCGGCGGAAGACGACGCCCAGTGCCAGCGACGGAATCAGATAGCTCGCCAGAATACCCAGCTCAACCCAGTACTCCATATGATAAGCACCGGCCATGGCGGCGTGCATGGCGTTGATGCCGTGAGTAAACGGCAGGAACGGATAGATCGCCTGGAACACGGGGCCGGTCATCTCGATGGGGAACGTGCCGCCCGAACCGCCGACCTGCATGACCAGCAGCACGACGGCGAGCGCCTTGCCGATATCGCCAAACGACACCGTAAGCGTGTAGACGATATTGGAGAACACGAGACTCGCGACCCAGCCCGCCAGCACAAACTGCAGCGGGTTGTCGCACTGGATGCCAAAGAACAGGATGTCGCCCGCGCACACGAGCGTTGCCTGCAGCAGGGCCAGACCGCCAAAGAACAGGTAACGGCCCAGGTAGATCTCGTGCAAGCGCACGGGGATCAGCTCATTGATGAGTTCGTCGTCAACCGAGACCTTCATCATGGCCGCCAGCACGATCGAGCCGACCCAGAGCGACAGAATCGTGTAGAACGGTGCCATGGCCGAACCGTAGTTGCGGATCGGATAGACCGGCTTGCGATCGAGCGCGACGGGGCCGGAAAGCGACACGGCCAGACCCTCGGGATCATTGCCGATCATCGTCTTGATCGTAGCGAGGTCATCCGACATCAAGGCGCCGTCGAGCTCGTCCTTAAACGCGCTGATCTTGTCCGACGCCTCGCCCAGCTGATCAGAAGCCTTGTTGACCAGCTTTGCAGCCTTGGAGAGGCCCTTTGCCAGCGAACCGGATGCGTCGGTCAGGCCGCCTACGGCGCTATCCAGGTCGCCCGAGATGCCATCAAGCGAGTCCAGAATGCCCGAAACCGTCTTCTTGAGCTCCTTGGCCTTAACCGAGAACGTGGAATCGTAATCGGATTTGGCACCCGCGATGCCGGCCTTGGCATCAGCGATGGCCTGATCGACCTCGGCACGCGAGTTGTTGACCTCGGCCATGCTATCGGAGAGAGACTTCGCGGTGGCCGTCAAGTCCTTGGCGTTGTTGCGATACTCCACAGCAATCCTGCTCAGCGATGTTGCCACAGACTTGAGGCTGTCCTGGAGTTTTTCGTCAGTCACCTGATCGGCAAAGCTGCGGAGCTGGTCGGCCGTGGCGTCGATATCGTCGGCACGCGTGTTGAGCGCCGCCGCGGCATCGTTGAGCTGGGACACTGTAAGGTCGACATGTTGATTCGCGGCATCAAATGCCTTCGCAAGCTCGGCGGACACGTTGTCAAACGAGCCCGCGCTTCCGTCAATCGCGGCATTGATGGCGTCGTTGGCGTCCTTCAGCGCTTCCTTGGAATCGCTAATACCGCTCTTGACATGCTCCATCAGCTGCTTCGTTGACTCATCGACCGTGCCCGTCTGCTTGAGCATGCCGCTCGCCGACGTCAGCGAATCGGACGTGGAGCTCAAAATGCCCGCAAGCGACGTTGCGCTGGCCTGAACGTCCTGCAGGTCCTGGACCGAATCGCCGAGCGTCGAGGACAGGTTGGCGATAAAGTTGCTGACCTGGTCGGTGCTCATGTAATCGAGCAGGCTGGACACCGTCTTAAGACCGATGCTCGTAATGGTCTCGGTAAAAGATTCGTTAACCTGGTTCTGAACGGCGCTCGAACCCTTCTCGGTCACGATCTGCGCAATGGCGTTGGCCTTCTGATTCTCGTAGAACTCGATATCGGCATGCTTCACGTCGGTCGAGAAAAGCGTCATCATGTCAGCGCTAAACGTTTTGGGGATAACGACGGCAGCATAGTACGCGCCCGACTTAACGCCCTCGATAGCCTTTTCGCGATTGTTGAGCACAACCCAATCGAAGCTCTCGTTGCCGCGTAGGGTGGCGGTCACGTTTTCGCCCACGTTAACCTCGACGGGGATCAAATCGCTCTCGTAACCCTCATCGGTGTTGACCACGGCGATCTTAAGATTGCCGGTGTTGCCGTACGGATCCCAGCTGCCGGCGATGTTAAACCACGCGTACAGACACGGTACGATAATGAGGCCCATCACGACAACCAAGCCGATCACGGAGCGAGACACGTTTTGGACATCGCGCTTAAACAGATGCAGGATGTTCTTCATTTATGCCTCACCTCCTTTGGAGTGCTTGCCAAGCGCGGTGGTATCTCCATCATTTGTGGCTGTGCTGTCGCTGCCCTGAGATTTATGGTGCGAGCCGATATGCGGCAAGCGGCCCGTGGACTGATCGCCGCCCTTGGCACCACGCTCGCTGGCGTTGAGGCCAAACATGTGGCGGGCGGCAGGAATGGCGGCCGTGTGTTCGCGCATCTCGCGACGCAGGTCCTCATCCGAAAGCGCCGAGATGCGCATCTGGGTATTGAGGCTCGCTCGGATATATTCGATATTGATAAGCCAGCCGCAGATGGCAATAACCGAGATGATCCAAATGACAAGCAGGATGATCTTGCCGTTATTGTCGATATCGAGAACCGTCGACAGGACAAAGAGCAGGACCTGAACGCCCACCACGGCGGCAAAACCGCCCTTGATGTAGTACGGGTAGCGATGTTCAAAGGCGACCGCATGATCGAGCAGTTCGCGACGGTACGAATCGGAATCGAGCATGACGCGCATGGCCGTGCGCAGCGAGTAGCGCTGGCGCGGCAGGTCGTTGGACTCGCAAATCATCATACCGGTCGTGGAGAGCTGTTTATCAAAGAGCAGGTTAAGGTTGAGCAGCAGCGGACGCAGCTGCAGGCCGATAAAGAGCGCCACGATCAAGAACACGCCCAGAATGCACAGGTTAAACAGGTAGTTGAACGAATACATGCCGCCGACCGTCTCGCGCAGCAGATTGATGCCGTAGGTAAAGGGCAGCAGCGGGTGCAGCCACTGGAAGAAGCCGGGCATCATCTCGATGGGGTACATGCCCGACGAACCCGGAATCTGCACGATGACGAGAATGACGCCGATAGCCTTGCCGATATGCTTAAACGTGGTGGACAGCGCATAGATGATATTGACGTAGGTGAACGAAATGGCGATGCCGCCCAGCACGAACAGCAGCGGGCTGACGCACTGCACGCCAATCACCAGATCGCCTACCGTAACGATGATGGCCTGCAACGCGCCCAGGATCACCATGAGCAACCAGCGGCCAAAGTAGCCTTGGCGCGCCGTAAAGCTGCCAACACCTTCACGGTCGACCTCGAGCTTGTAAATGGCGATGAGCACATAGCCGCCCACCCAAAGCGCCAGATTGGTGTAGAAGGGAGCGATGCCCGAGCCAAAGCTCTTGACCGGATAGATTGACTTGGACGTCAACTCAACCGGAGACGCCATGAAATCTGCCACGTCATTGACATCGACGCCCATCAGATCGGCCAGCTCGCCCATGGACTCGGAGGTCTGCAGCGCCGCGATGTCATTGGCGGCGGTTGCAAGCTTGTCCTGGACCTTGGCAAGCGAGGAATCGGTCTGGGACAGCGTGGTCTTGGCCTGGCCGAGCGTAGCGCTAAGCTGCGCCAACGTGCCGCGCGCATTTGCAAGTGTAGGTGTCATACCCGAGACGATACCGGTCAGGTCGCCCGAAACGGCAGCAAAAGAGTCGAGCGCGCTCGAGGCCTTCGGCAGCGCGTTTTGGCCCAAGTCCGTCTGGGCTTGGCCAAGGTTGGTCGCACCGGTATGAATTGCGTTATTGATAGCGTCACTGGCACCCGAAACAGCCGCTGCGTCATTCGCCATGGCGCTCGACTGCGCGGACAGACCGTCCTTGATGCTCTGAAGCTTTTCATTCTGCTCTCGAAGCAAATCGATGGTCGATACAATGCGCGCGTCAATTTCCTCGGAACCTGTCGACGTGTCATTGGCGAGAATCTCCAAGTGCCCGATAACGGCCTTATTGTGGTCGATCGTCGCTTGAAGAGACTCGAGCGAGTTGTCGATACGGGTGGTCGTAGATGTGACCGCGCCCGTCAGCTTGCCGATGGCAGCGTTCGCAGAGGCCGACGTCTTGGTGAGCGCAAGGCTGCCTTCCGAGAGCGCCTTGGAGAGCGAGGTGATGGAGTTGCCCGCCGTGGTGCGAGCTTCGCTCAGCAGGTCGTTGCCCTGGGAGATCGCCTGCGTCAGCGACGGTGCCTGGCCTTGCAAGCCGGCAAGTGCCGCATCAGCCGAGGCGATAGCGCCACTCGTCTTATCGATGGCGGCATTCATATCGCCAATCGAATCGCGCACCTCGCCCAAGGTGTCGGACGCCTCGGACACCGAACTTGCCAGCGAGTCCTGAGTCTGGGTTGCCTTGTCCTTTAAATCGACACCGGCATCCTTGGCGATACCGGCAACAGTCTTGCCTACCGTAGAGACAAATTCCGAGTTGATCTGCTCCTCGATGGTGTTTGCACCGGTATCGGTAACCTTGGGCGCAATGGCGCTCTTCTTCTCATTGACGTAGTACGTGAGCTTGGGCTGATGGTAGTTGCCGTCGAGCATCGAAACCAGGTTATCCGAGAAGTTCTTGGGAATCACGATAGCGGCATAGTACTCACCGCTCTCGACGCCCTCCTTGGCATCGGCCGTCGAGTCGACGAACGTCCAGCCCAACTGATGATTCTCCTTGAGCTGGTCGACCACTTTGTCGCCAGCGTTGAGCTCACCCACCAAGTCGTTTTGGGTGCCTCGATCGTTGTTGGCGATAGCAATCTTGATGCCTTGGGTGTTTCCATACGGATCCCAGTTTGCCACGATGTTATACCAGGCATACAGCGAGGGAATAACGCACACGCCTAGGGTAACCACCAGGGCGACGGGGTTCACAAGCAGTCGCTTAATGTCGCGCTTAAATATCGCAAAGGACACCTTTGCATTGGATAGTTTGCTGCCGAGACTCACGCTTGGACCATCCATCCTGTCGTTAAATCGAATCGTACTATCGACAACCATTGTAGTAGGCGCTTTAACGTCTCAAAGCACAATGGTGTTGAGTTTTGCGGGTAGCAATATACTACGAAGACAAATTAACGTACAGTTGTACAGTATCTTTAATTTCAGCAGGTCACAAAACCACAACCCCGACAAATAATTGATCCCTTGGGGACGGAGGAAACGAGAGTAGAAAATCTCCCACTTCAAGCCCGCATTCGAGCCAAAAGTGGGAGATTATCCACTCTCGTTCTAATCTAGTTACGGTGCCGTATCCCCGAACTACATCAAGTTGCAAACAGCTGCGGCGAAGGCTACGGGGTCCTCGGGGAGGATGCCCTCGACCAGCAAAGCCTGGTCATAGAGCAGACCGGAGTACTGCTTGATCTTGTCGGCGTCGCCTGCCTTCTGGGCAGCGACAAGCTTGTCAAAGACCGGGTGCTTGGCGTTAAGTTCGAGCACGCGCTGGCTCTTGGGCATGCCGTCGGGCGCGCCCTCGGGTCCCTTCTGGAGCACCTTCTCCATCTCGAGCGAAAGCGGGCCCTCGGTAGTGATGCAAGCGGGCGCATCGGTCAGGCGCGCGGAGACGGCAACTTTCTCGACCTTGTCACCGAGTGCCTCCTTCATAGCGCTAAAGAGGTCCTCGTTCTCCTTGGTGGCGTCCTCGGCCTCCTTTTTCTCGTCCTCGGTCGCCAGGTCAAGATCACCGGTTGCGACGTTCTTGAGCTCCAGGTGACGATCCTCAACCTCGGGCTCGGCACCATCGGCCACGGCCTTCTCGGCAGCCTCGCGGGCGGCATCGTCCTCGTAGATCTTGGGCATATCGGCGGCAACGTACTCACGCATAGCCTGGAACGTGAACTCATCCACATCCTGCGTCAGCAGCAGCACGTCATAGCCGCGGTCGAGCACGCCCTTTACCACGGGCATCTTGGCCAAGCGCTCACGCGAGTCGCCGGCGGCGTAGTAGATGGCCTTCTGATCCTCGGGCATGCCCTTGGCATACTCGGCCAGGGTAATCATCTTCTGTTCCTTGGCAGACCAGAACAGCAACAGGTCGGCGAGCTCATCGGCCTTCATGCCATAGCTCGAGTAGATGCCGTACTTAAGACCGCGGCCAAAGTTCTCAAAGAACTTCTCGTAGGCCTCGCGGTCGTTGTCACGCATATCCTCAAGGTCGGCGGTAATCTTCTTTTCCACACGCTTGGCGATGGCCTTGAGCTGACGGTTCTGCTGCAGCGTCTCGCGCGAGATGTTGAGCGACACGTCGGCGGAATCCACGACGCCGCGGACAAAGTTGTAGTAGTCGGGCAGCAGGTCGTCGCACTTCTCCATGATCAGGACGTTGGAGCTGTAGAGCGCCAGACCCTTCTCGTAGTCCTTGCTGTACAGATCGAACGGCGCGCGTCCCGGCACAAACAGCAGGGCGTCATACTCGAGCGTGCCCTCGGCGTGGAAGCTGATGGTGCGCGCAGGATCGTCAAAGTCGTGGAACGTGGACTTGTAGAACTCGTCGTAGTCCTTCTGCTCGACATCGGAGCTGCGCTTCTTCCAGATCGGTGTCATGGAATTGACGGTCTCGAGCTCCTGGTAGTCCTCGTACTCGGGCTTGTAATCATCCGGCGCGTCCTCGGGCTTGGGTTTCTGGCGGCTCTTGCTCACCATCATCTGAATCGGGTAGCGCACATAGTTGCTGTACTGCTGAATCAGGCTCTTGAGGCCCCACTCGGTCAGGAAGCGATCGTAGGTCTCGGCCTCGCCGTCGGCGTCGAGCTTCTCGTTCTCGCGCAGCGTCAGGATGACATCGGTACCGTGCTCGGCGCGCTCGCCGTCCTCGATGGTGTAACCCTCAAGACCGTCGGACTCCCAAACGTGGGCGGTATCCTCGCCATAAGCGCGGCTGACGACCTTCACGTGGCTGGCGACCATAAAGGCGGAGTAGAAACCCACGCCAAACTGACCGATGATGTCGACATCGGAGCCCTGCTGCTCGGCGTTCTCGGTCTTAAACTCCTCGGAGCCGGAATGGGCGATGGTGCCCAGATTGCGCTCGAGCTCCTCGGCGGTCATGCCAATGCCGTTATCCGAGATGGTAATGGTGCGGGCGTCTTTATCAAAGGAAACGCGAATAGCCAGGTCGCCCTGGTCGATCTTGACGCTCGAATCCTGCAGGCTCTTAAAGTTGAGCTTGTCGACGGCGTCGCTCGCGTTAGAGATAAGCTCGCGCAGGAAGATTTCCTTATTGGTGTAGATGGAGTTGATCATGAGGTCGAGCAGTTTTTTGCTCTCGGTCTTAAATTGACGCATGTGCAGTCCTTTCGCGCTACCCCTGCCCGCAAAAACGGCCCGGTTGCCCGAGCCGCATCGCAGACCTGCTATGTTCAGACTTAGATTTTATAACCCATTAGCGCGCATATATACATACGGAATCGAAAAACTGTATGTCTAAGCGCTCCGATGCGCCAATTGCCAAGGAGTGTCCCCAACTGCCGGCAGAAAAGGAACGTCCCTATCTGCCACCCTCGACCCGCTTGGCCATCCAGGCGTGGGGCTGACCTTCATCCTCGTAATCTACCGGCGCGATCTGCGCGTAACCCGCCTTGGCATAGAGTGGCAGCACGTATTCCTGCGCATGCAGTTTTATGAGCTTGGCACCGGCATCACACGCGGCGGCATCACTGGCCTCGACGATCTTGCTCGCCAGACCGCGACGGCGCATGCTCGGCAGCACAGCCACGCGCCCCATAATATAGGTCTCCCCCGCTGCGACGCCTTCGTCCAAGTCGCACGCCGGCGAAACCGGAGCCTCTGAATCTGCCGCGCGCTCAAGCTCTTCGGGAAACACGCG
>ERZ1027060.644-NODE-644-length-11390-cov-81.397530_pt1 | contig 11390 bp, 9 predicted proteins | sample MGYA00519424_ERZ1027060 | MGnify/ENA primary metagenome ERZ1027060 (study PRJEB26926, sample SAMN06164500) | human gut metagenome | biome: ENVO:00009003; feature: ENVO:2100002; material: ENVO:00002003 | host: Homo sapiens | place: USA | collected 2012 ... | reverse complement strand
AAAACTGTGTTAAACTACTTTTATTGTAGCTTGACACAGTTTAGTTTACACTCTCTCACCTTCTTTTCCTCAAGACTTGACTCATTTTGGTTATTACGCTCTTCATGGAAAGGCTTGAGGATATAATCCTTGAGCCATTCCGCATCTATACCCTCCGATTGGCATGCACTCTCTATGAGTTGCATGTCTTCCTGCCTGATTCCATAGTTCAGAAATGTTCTGTCCAAGCTTTTCTTCATACCTTATTATATATGATTACCTTAATTATATTATAGGGTTTCCAGATGCAATGCCGACCACCCATCTATATTGTCTGTGTTCTCGATAATGCCTCCAGGATAATACCAGTTGCTCGTACCCTCGTCTTTGATGAGCACGCCACCCACAATCTTCTTGCCTGTAGCTTGATAACTGGAGATGTAATCCAAGAGGGCATTGTTCTTTTCTGGCGCATCCGCATCGCTGCCCTTGGTTTTGGTGTCGAAGAGGCAGATGGTACCCGACTTCAATCTGACGATGAAATCCACATAGAAACAACGTTTTCTACTACCCGAATCCGTATAAGGCACGGCAAAATGCTGTTTTCCATCGTCTCCATTCTTGTACCACCACTCCACATATTCCATCTTGTCATCCAACCAACGTGCAAACTCTTGCTCGGGTCTCGATGCCGTAATCTGCTCAAAATAAGGATACAAGGCATGGTTGAAGATTTCGCCTTCCGTGGTTCTCACCATTGCCGCATTATAGAGACGCGTCTCCGGCACTTGCCATACAGACTGCTGATATTCCATCGACACCTCCTTGGCATTTTTCTTCAGCGTAGCCTCGTAGGTAACCAACGCCTTGCGTATCAGTTCCTCGAAGCGCGGACGGTTCTGATGATAGAGCACCACCTTAGGCACATCCATCGAAAAGACTTGCAGGTATTCCTCCAAGGCACTCTCGATGGCTCCTTGCAAGACTGGCGTACTGTCAAATTTGGAGAACCCACCCACATTCTTACGGCAGAATAGCGTAAAGAGATTCTGCAATTCTGATGCATTCAGAGCCAACCTTGCCTTGTCTGTTATCTCCACAATGCCCGAATCACCCGTCAATGGGGTGTCCTTCGGGATAGCCACCAAGATTCTTGATACATCGGTCTGCACGCCATGTCGCTTGGCATTGTAGCGATTCAACTTGATTTTGGCATCCATGTCTGCCTCCTTTTTTTTCGCCTCGTCAGCATCCTCTGTCTCACCATCATCCTCAAAGAAATCTTCTGCAGAGAAGAGCAACAACGGGTTTTGTTCCCATTCCCGTTCCATCGTCTTATAGAAGATGCTGCGGAACTGGGAGCCCAAGCGGTTTCTTGTTGCCCCATGCTTATCCGTATAATAAGAACGGAGCGTGATGTTCGGCAAGTCTTTCTTGCGATTGGCGTAGAGGGTGCTGATATAGTTCATGTCATCTCCCACAATGCTAATCATATCAGCCGAAAGGTCGGTATAAACATAACCGTAGTTCAGAATGTCGTTCTTATAAAAATGCTGCTCTGGCATTCGGAGTATTCGTCCCACGGTCTGAGTGGTAAATGTCATACTCTGCAATTCTCTGAATATAAGAAGAACGGATGCACGAGGACAATCCCAGCCCAAGGCTATGGCCTGCTTGAACAGCAAGACCTCGGTAATATCATCAGGATGAGTGATATTCTGTAGATTGGGCGATTTATCTTTTGATAGCCATACAGCCAACCTGCCATTTGCCACGCTGATGTCGCAAACCTGTTCTAAGTAGGCTTGCATCTCCTCGGCGATAGTCTTGTCCTTCGACGACATAGATTCGCTGCTATCATTAGGCAACTGAATGAGCAATAACGGATTGATGCCATATTCCTTGTAAGCCTCAGCCAGTTCCTTTCGCTTTTCGAGAGCCTTCTTCAAGAGACGCTGATTCACCGTAAGCTCCGACTGTTCCTTACTGCTCTTTACATTCGGATTCAGTTCTATGCCCTTCTTAATCATTTCTTCATTGATTACATCTTGGCGTTTCACAAGAACCGCATGATAGCTTTGGGTGACTGGTGTTGCTGATACACGAAGTTCTATATGTGGCTGGATAGCTTGCAATACCATCTCGCTTTTCTTGGCATTACGTCCGGCAAACATGTGTTCCTCGTCTATGATAACCACCACTGGCAGATGCTGCTCTATCTTGGTCTTCCGTATCAGTTCGTAGAGCGTGCGGTTCTGCTCATTGTCACGAATCATGACGGCATTATCCTTATTGATGCTCTCCCAGTTTAAAAAGAGCACATCGCCAGGATGCAGACCATCCACATGATCACACTCATCAAACATAACAGGACGCAACGACCTTCGTTCACTAAAGAAATTGCGCATGGAGCGATAACTCTGCTGATGCAACTTGTTAGGAGCAATCCAAACCCATGCTACACGAGAATATCGGCACTGCCCATTCATAGGTAGGTCACGAGTCAGCTCATCCAGCAAGGTACTCACCATCACCGTTTTTCCTGCTCCTGTAGGAGCCTTGAATATCAACTTTTGGCGGTCTTCAGAATCATTGAGCATGTCAATCATCTTCTGTTTCAGTTCACGCACCGCCTTTTTCTGGTAATCTCGTAGTTCTATCATTTTCGTTACCTCCTTAGTCTATTATGTCATTAGTAACATTATCTTCTTTCTCCTTCAACACATAATCATAGTCGTCGCTGAGAGCTTCTTTCACAACCTCCTCGTTTTGCATGGCGAGTGCCTCGTTTTGCTGAAACTCTTTCATCATAGCCTCACTATACTTTTGCTTTGGCAGAATATCCGTTCCACCTTCTAAAGCTTGCAAGAAAGCATCTGGCATGGCACACAGTTCTATAACAGGCATGACTTTATGGAATTCGTCCTCATATGCGTATGCGCCATCACTATAAACATAAACCTTCAAAGGATTCTGCCTAGTCGCAACCTCAGCTATCATCGGAATGATAATACTGACTACACGCTCGTCGAGGACAACAAGCATCTGTCCAGCCTCATCCTTAAAATAGCGCAATACGTTCTTCTTAAATTTCTTGCCTCCAAATGTTTCTTGCTCTTTATAGATATTGTTCTTGATGCAGAGGAGGTCAACGAGAGAAGCCATCAATGCTCGACGACTCTTACTGCTGCTTTGGTCACGAGGCACAAACTCCGTTTTATAATAACGAAGATTATTGTGAGTCAAGCCAGGGACTTCTTCACCCTTCTGGTTCGTATAACCATTAATGACTCGTTTGTTTCTCTCGTAGGTTACTTTTTCGCAGATGTTATTCTCGTTGTTGGTCACTAAGATACATTTGCGATGACCTCCGTCTTCTGAGTTCAATTGCATCGTTGCATGAAGAGTGGTGCCTGAGCCAGCGAAGAAGTCGAGGATGGTGGAGTCCTTATAATGAGGATTGGATATTTTCAATAAATATTTAATGAGAGACAATGGTTTCGGAAAACCAAAAGCTTTTTCTCCAAATATGTTTATAATATCCTTAGTACCATCTTGCGTCATTCCTACCTCTTCGTTTATATAAGTACTAGCAGTAGTATAACCAAAGCGAACTCCAGCTTTCTTTTCATCATCTTCTTTCCAATAGCGAAGTACAGGCTTAGAAATCTTCAAAAAATCATAATCACCAGGAAATACAATTCTATTTTCTTTTAAATATTGTGGAAAGCCGTCTTTCGTAATACGCCAAACCGCCAAAGGATTTACAGGAAACTCTTGATTATTTCTTGGATTTACCATAGTAAAATTACTATTAGGTCTTTCCAATGCTGTACGTTGGGTTGACATATCATGCACTCTCCAAGGTCTATTTGGAAAATCCGGAGTTTCATAATACTTACGTGAATCTTTTAAAATTCCTGCAGTATAATTTTCATTTGCATAACACTGTACCCACTCATAATCCTGCGACAAGAAATAGGGAACATCCGATTTGGCCGTTCTTTTTCTCCAAGGTATTGTTGCCACAAACTTGTCTTCTCCAAATGTTTTATCACAAAGTAATTTCAAATCAGCCTGTTCATTATCATCAATAGAAATGAAAATCACTCCCTTTTCAGAAAGCAACTTCTTGGCGATTCTCAATCGACGATTCATAAAAGACAACCATTTGGAATGGCGAAAGCCATCCTCTTTATCTACAAAAGAGTCGTTGTAGATAAAGTCCTTATTACCTGTGTTATAAGGAGGATCGATATAAATTACATCAATCTTCCCTGCATAAGCATAAGTAAGAGCAGTAAGAGCATTGAGGTTATCACCTTCTATCAACAAATGATTAGGCGAACCTTCTGGCGCAGAATCCAAACGTTTGCTTTCGTCTTCAACAAAAACAGGAAGTTGGTCTTGCATGTCGTCCCAAGCCGCTTCTGAGCTTTCTTCCCACACAAGTCCATAATGCTTCTTCTCATTGATAACCTCCAACAAATCATGCTTTAACTCCTTATCTATCTGAAGTTCTAATATCTGTTGGCGCAAAGCACCCAAATCCATTTTCTTCGCCATAACGGTGTACCTTCCTCCCCTTTTCCGTGCTCCACCGACTCCCTAAGTAGAGAAGATTATTAGAAACTGGATTGCTATTATAAAATGATGGCGTAGGAATCTGATTACCTTTAGCCCCATCCTTGCCTGTAGCGGCCCTGGAAAAGCCTTTCATGTCAAAGATAAGAAGCAACAGAAGCCTACGCCAAACAGGTATATATATGATAGCACAGAGCGTACCCCCTCAGTCGAAGGGGCACACCTATGCCATGTGTATATACACAGTGGGTAGACGCCCACCGCAGTCTCATTCTGAACATGATTTGAAATTTTCCAGGTTTCTACAGGTCAGAAGAAACGTCAAGCAAACGTCTTCAATTTAAAATAGGCCAAGCCATGGACTTTTACCTAGCCAGCGACTCATCGCCAGCCATCCACAGCAAGACAACTGCAAAAGTACGAAAAAGAATTGGCTTCACAAAATTTTGGGTCTTTTTTCTTGCATATCTCATTTACTTTTCTTATCTTTGCCACCAAATTAATAACAATAACATTAAAAAGGAGGTTATTATGCAAGCAACAAAGAACAATACAAAGGAGGAAACCATCAGAAAGTTCAAACAACTCCTAAAACATAAAGAGGAGATGCTCGAAAGAGCAAAACAATATGATGGCATTGACATTTATGCTAAAACAGAAATCCACTATTAGATGAAATCAAAGCTGATTTCGAAAAGTCGGCAAATGATTTAAAAGAGAAATAGTTTCTTGCAAATCCCAAATAAAATTGGTTATAAAGCAGCATATATTCAAGGCTTTTGCCCTTACAGGGCGCAGGAGGACAACGCCTTAATACCCAGGGTGTTGCCCTGGGCTAGGAGTTTTTGGGCCTTCAGCCCGTGCTTGAACCATATGCAAAAGTTCAATGATTTACTTCTTAACCAGGCATTTTATACTCATGTCTAAGCTTCCAGATAGTTCATCATATCCTCCAATGTATCGAAGTTCTTGACATTCCCCTCCTTTACATTGAGAATAGCCTTATCTAACTCTGATTGTAACTTTTTCTTTTGTAATGTTGCATTCATAATACGATTAAACAATTAAGTTTGATACATTTATTCAGAATAAGGCGTTCTCATATGCTCATGCTTCCATTGCTCAATAGTATTTTCATCTATCAAGCCCTTATCCCACAATTCATTTGCGGCATCTATCGCTTTTTGCGCAAAATAACGGCTATCTGTTGGCATACCATTATCCTTTTTATCTAGCATAGCATTACCCCTTCCTCTTCTACATTATTATAAAAAGGACTGTCCTTTTTGCTGTTCCAATCCTTCATCGAATACACTATCGGATGAATCATCTGATTAATTTGCCAACCCAATTCCCAAAGAGGATAGGTATAATTATCATGATCCTGCTCGTCTATCTTATCCTTATTCAGAAGCACAAGGATGTCCCAGTCGGAATCTGCCTTGGCATCCCTTCTGGCCCTTGACCCGAAAAGAATAACCTTGGCATCTTTCGGCATAATCGACTCCGCTTTCTTCTGAATCGACTTGAGTACCTCATCTTCAAGATGTTCCCTTGTTACTGTTGTCATAACACTACCATTTAAATTACACCGCAAAAATACGAAAAAGAATTGAAACTAACAAATATTCTGAGAGATATTTGCATTTATTCCTTTCTCTTCACCCAAACCTTATGGCTGCCGCGGCCTAGTGAATCTATCGGCGAAGTCTTGTCATTTGTCAGCTCCTTCAGTTCCATAGAGGCAGCAGTACGGCTCAGGTTGTTGATGGAGGCATAATCGCCTAGGGTGAGGACTCCGTTCTTCTCTATCACCTCCAGGGCACGGGCGATGCGCTCTTCCCTGGAATACAGCTGCTTACGGATAACCTTTACACCACCCATATCACGCTCCAGGTCACGGTCGGTTTCACGCTTCACCTCCTTGATAAACTCAGGAGACGCCTTGAAGTTGATGTCTTTCACTCCCACCTTGCGGTACGTCATCTTATCATCTGGATTAAGAATTTCCCTAGGCTTCTCATCCTCGAAAGCGAGGGAGAGGGAGAAGGTGCCGAAACCTTCCAGATTCACGTTGTACCCCATGGAGAGCATGTCTGTCAGCATATCAACCACATCGGTCAATACAGCCTCCGTGGTACTTTCCGAAATACCGCGATGGTAGTTCTGCATCATCTTGACGAACTCTTTTCGGGATAGTGTCCGGTTGGTCACCATCTTGGGATAAACTCTGCGCTTGCCTTCATCACGCAAATCATTCAACTCTTGCAACTTGTACTTAGCCATATCAGTTTCCTTTCTTATTAAGATGGTTATCACTCCTTATTGCAGCAGTCTTTGCATCCTACAGTATTTATGATCATACCTAAGAAGAAAAGACCACAAACCTAGGAAGAAAAGTATTTAATCCTAGGAGAAATCTCCGTTCACCGACGCCGAATGTCCGTTCAGCGTCGATGAACGGACATTCGGCGTCGGTGAATGTCGGTTCAACGTCGGTGAACGAAGATTTCTACCTTGCAAAGATACAACTTTATCAGATATAAAACAAGACTTTTCCTGAATATCTTTACTTTTCCGGCCATAATTCTTCGTTTTTTGAGCTTATTTCTTTGCGTATCCCAAATAATTGTGTTAACTTTGTAGTCAGATTGCAAACCAAAGGTCAAAGGATTGCAAACCAAAGACAAAGAAAAAGACTAAGATTAGACATTCTTATGAGTATGAAGATATTAGCAACCAGCGACTGGCATCTGGGCAACCTGTTTCACGGCAACGACCGTCTGCCGGAACACAAGCATTTCCTAAAATGGCTCCTGGAACAAATCGCTGAACAAAAGCCCGATGCTCTCCTCATCGCAGGAGACATCTTTGATAACGGAAATCCATCGGCAGCGGCACAGACCGTTTATTACGAGTTTCTTGCCGATGCTACCCAACTGTGCCCGAACATGCAGGTCATCATTACCGCCGGCAACCACGATTCCGCCAGCCGACTGGAGGCTCCCCGTCCGCTGCTCACCCGATACCATGTGGAAATAAGAGGAAACGTAAGGAAAATCTGGAAGCAGGGAGAAAGCGAGGACGATAATAAAACCGGCGGACATTGGATCTATTCCTTCGATGACCTCATCATCCCCGTAACCAACGAGGCAGGAGAAGAAGTTATCATCCTCGCCGTACCTTTCCTTAGAAGCGATGTGGTGCAGAACGCCAGCTACTCGCAGGGAGTCAACGACTTTCTGAGAGAACTGACGGCTGAGGCTCGAAAGAAATACCCGGGCAGGAAGTGCATCATGATGGCACACATGTACGCCAAGGGTTCGGACATCGCCAAAAAGGATGCGAGCGAGAAAATCATCATCGGCGGACAGGAGGAAGTGGACCTGGAAGGATGGAACGAACATCCCGACTATATGACTTGCGGACACATCCACAAACGGCAACATATCTGGAACACCGACTGGGCAAGATATACGGGAAGTATCCTCCCGATGTCGTTTGCCGAGAAAGACTACACCCACGGCATCGACCTCATCACCATAGAACACGGAGAAGAGGAGGAAGGAAAGGAAACCGGCAAGAGCAAGGAATGGAAAGTAGATTTTCTGGAATACAAGCCTCAGCACGCCCTCCGCATCCTGCCCGAAGATGAGGAAGAACTGACCTTCAAGAAATGGCAGAAGCTCATCAATTCTGAACTTTCAGAGAGAACAGACGGCGAACTGAGCGACCATTTCGACTACGTGATGCTGAAGGTAAAACAGGAGAAACTGACCAGCGATGACATCAAGGAACTGGAGAAACTCGTCAACGAAAAGGATGCCGTGCTCTGCAAAATCCAGCGCATCATCCCGCAACTGGACCTCTCCACCATCCAGGGTTCCCAGCACATCACCAGCATAGAAGACATCATCAACCGTCCTCCGCTCGACACGCTGAAAGAAGCCTTCGCCATCAGACACAACGCTCCGATGAACGAAAGACAGGAGAAAATGTTATCCGATTTATTAACGACATCATCATTATGAAATTCCTACAACTCGAAATACTCAACCTCGCTTCGCTTGACAAACAGGGAGGCGAGGTCATCAACTTTGAAGAAGGTGCCTTAGGCGAGAGTACCATCTTCAGCATCGTAGGTCCGATGGGAAGTGGCAAGTCTACCCTACTCGATGCTATCTGCCTTGCCCTCTACAACCGCGCCCCTCGCTACCCCAGGAAGAAAGGCGACAAGAACCAGAACATCGAGATTTTCGGAGCTGCCGATGCCAGCGAAAACAACCGTCTGGCACCTACCGACAGTAGAAACATCCTGACACGTGGCAAGAAGGAAGGCTACAGCAAACTCACCTTCCTTGCCAACAACGGCAGCATCTACCGCGCAGAATGGCACGTCAGATTCCAGAGAGTGCGCTACGAGAACGCCAAGACTGCGCTCTATAAAATCACGAGAAACGGAGAAGAGATAACAGAGGAAACTGCCGACTGGAACGAGCTGCCGAACATCATCGGACTCGACTACGACCAGTTTCTCCGTACCGTACTCATCGCCCAAGGCTCGTTTGCCAACTTCCTGACAGCAAAGGAAAACGAACGGTACGAACTCCTGGAAAAACTCATCGGATGCGAGGAAACTTATACGAACATCGCTACTGAAATCAAGAAGGCGAAAGACCAGGCGACGGATGCCTACAACCAGATGGCAGCATCGGTGGAAGCCGTAAAACAGAACCTGCTGAACGATGAAGAACTCGCCCAACTGAAGGAGGAAATCGACCGCTTGGAAAAGGCTGAGAAGGAACTCGACAGCCAGTTGCAAGCCATCTCGAAAGACCTGCAATGGTTTGAGGAAAACGATAAGCAAATCAAGCAAATCGCTATCTACCAGACTGATATGAAGCAAGCAGCTGATGCCATTAAAGCGATGCGAGCCCAGATTCTCCGTCTGCAGTTGCACGATGAAGTACAGCCAGCCGTCAACCTACTGCAGGAAGTAGAGCGACAGACGCAAAGCATCCACGAACAGGAAGAAAACATTCTGAAAGCGGAAGGAAACATCAAAAGTCAAGAGTCTGCCATCGACGAAAGCGAGAAAACTCTCACCAGTCTGAAGGAAGCAGTAAGCAAGGCACAGGAACAGCTGGAAAAGGCACTGCCGGTCATCGCTGAAGCAAGAGCGCTGAAAACAAAAATGGAAGCGGCGATGCCGAATCTGAAAGAAAAGAAAGAGGCATTGGAGTTGGCACAGAAAGAGAATCTAACTGCCCAAAGAGATGTGGAGGAAAACGCCCGAAACATCCAAAAATGGGAAGCTGAAACGGAGAAAGCGAACCTTGCTCTCAAAGCGACACAGGAAGAGATTGCCAAGCAGAAACAGGTTCTGCACGAAGCGACGCAAGCCGCTGAACAGGCTTGGGAGACGGAAAGAAATAAGACTGTCGGACAGAACATAGAGGAACTGCAGAACAGCAAGACTGTAGCCGACAGGAAACTACAGGATGTCCAGCAAGCCATCAAGGTTGTGGCTCATCTCGATGCTGCCACAACAGAAAAGCAGAAGAATGAGGAGCGAATCCAGGTCTTGGGAAAGAGAAACGCGGAGATAGATGCAGCCCTGGGCAAGTTGACCATCGAGGCGCTGACACAAGAGACCCTGACGCTGAGAAATGCCTATACCCTCATGGTGAGTGAGAAATGGGAGATTCATCGTGCCAACCTGACCGAAGGCAAACCTTGTCCGCTCTGCGGCAGCACGACCCATCCTTATCATACCGACAACAGACAGTTTGAGGAAGCCACCACGGAACTCTCTCAACTTCTGAAAGTCAAGGAGAATCTGCTGAAACTGCAGCAGAAAGAGGAGAAGAACCTTTCCGGCGAGAGAAAACAGAACGACGGCGAAGTACAGACGCTCCAGAAACAACAGGAAAAGCTCTTGGGAGAAATAGCAACTTACGAAGAGGATTGGAAGGCGCTCATCGCCCAGTATCCAAAGATTCCGAAAGCAGAGGCAGAACTGAAATCGCTCTTGCCTATCTATGAAAACAAGGCGAAAGATGCGAGCAGCAAACTGAGCCTCTTTAACAAGATTCAGAAAGAGATAGAACGGCTGACCCAACTCAAGGATAAGGCTGTAAAGGATGAAGCTGCGTATGAAAGCAAGGCTTCAACTATACAGAACAAAGCCCAAGAAAACACTTCAATCTGCGCCACAAAACTGGCTGAGCAGAAAGCACTTACCACCAACCTCATCTCGCAGCAGAAGAGCAAGGAGGAGGCTTACGGGAAAGCCCTTCAGGCATGGAATAGTACCAAGAAGGAAATGGAGGAATGGCAGGAGAAATACAAGCAGATTCTGAATGGCGAAGAACCTGATGCGGCAGAACAAAGACTGACAGAAGCAAAGGATGAGGCTACGAAAGCAGCAGATAACCAGAACGAGAATATCAACAAACTGAAGGCTGAACTCGCCAACAGTAAAGGTTCGCATCAAACCATGCTGTCTCAGAACAAAACGATGAAAGAGAATCTGCAAACGAAGGAAAAGGAACTCGACTTTTGGATTGAGGAATATAACAAGCAGCTTGAAGAAAAGAGCATCGAAGGAAAAGACTCCGAGGAAGAAGGCATCGAGGAAAGAAGCTTCGAATCAAGATTCATCGACAGAAATATCATCGGAGAGATGCTTCACTCTGCCGAAGACTGGAATGCCATCCGTCGGGAAAAGGAAGAAAAGGAGAAAGCCGTGGCTTCAACTACCGCCCTTTATCAGAGCGCAGAAAAGGCGCATCAGCAGCATTTGGAACATCAGCCTGCCCAAACCC
>ERZ1027060.636-NODE-636-length-11488-cov-4.793230_pt1 | contig 11488 bp, 9 predicted proteins | sample MGYA00519424_ERZ1027060 | MGnify/ENA primary metagenome ERZ1027060 (study PRJEB26926, sample SAMN06164500) | human gut metagenome | biome: ENVO:00009003; feature: ENVO:2100002; material: ENVO:00002003 | host: Homo sapiens | place: USA | collected 2012 ... | reverse complement strand
GCAGCGTCAGATGTGTATAAGAGACAGCGAGAAGATATGACATCCATGAGCGCCAATACAATATATTTTTTTTCATAGGATGAAAATAACTGTATAGCCGCCTTTGCCTTCCTCCCAAACTGCCCGCTTTCCAATTCCTCCACCAGGAACTTAAAATAATAATCCTTCCTGCTCATGCCCATCCTTAAGTCCGTCAGCGCCAGATAATGAAATACCGCATCCACAAAGATTTCCTTTGTTTTTTTATATTCTTTCTGATTAATATCCAACACCCCGCTGAAAATATCAAAAAAGCGGTAAAATGGATTCACCTCTACGGCAGTCTGCTCCACTGTCTGCGTATTTAAATCGTAAAAGGAAACCTCCAGATATGGACTTCGTACCTCTGGCACCTCATACTGCAAATCAGCTTCCCTTATTCCGTTTTTTTCCGCTGCCAGCACAACCTCCCAGATATACTGCATAAAATTTAAACTCCTTTGTCCTATGTCCTGTCTCCCTGTCGTTTTACAAGGCTGTACCGCCTAACATAAAATGGTTAAAGGTGCGAATCCATCAGAATACCAACACACTTATATTCACAGACAGATAGCTGTATCTGTGACACGAAAAAACGTACCATATCTTCGCAAAAGTTCTTTTTCTGTCCCTTTCGTGTGAAATACAATGCCAACGTTTTTCTTGTCTCCATCGGGAAAACGGTATTTCCCAAAAATGGATTCATATCCCCTTCCAGACAGGACTCCGGTGGTGTTTCAAGCACCTCACACTTTTCTAACTCTACAGAACCATTATGTTCAAAACTCTGTACCATCCAAAACAACTCTGTCCGGCTGCCAAGGGAACTTTCCTGCCGTTCTCTGTAATTTTGAAAAAAACTGCTTTTTCTGCTGTTGCCCAACATTTCGTAGGTATACCCATGGGAACTTGTATCTATCTTTCCAATAAAGCGGTATGCCTCCCAATCACGAAAGGATTCTTTCAATGAGGTCATGATAATTTTGTCTTTTTCATGCCTGACCTTAAGAACATCCTCATTGATCCCAAGCATATATCCGCTGTCTAAATCATAATTTTTCAAATCCAACTCATGCTCATAATATTTCTCATCCATACACGGGACCATAAATTTACGGCATTGGAATGTGAATTTTTCAATATTCCATAACAGAAGCATGTCATTTTTGATATCTTCCTCATAGCTACCAAAATCTATTTTCAGACTGTTTATGTCTGTTTCCCCGTCCGCATACACTTCATAGAATCTGTCCAGATATCCCGTATTGACTGTCGTCCAGCCTATCTTGTTATAGACAAATACCTGATATAACTCTGACAGTGCCTGCTGATAGCATTTTGCCTTCCGTACTCTGACAGCATAGGAAGCACCATTGTCATCGAAACCCTGAAAATCTGCGGTTTTCTCAAATTCTTCTTTCTTCTGATAACTGCCTGCAAAATAGATAAGGCAGGGCATTGGTTCCGTTTTCTCCTGCTCCTTATCCTCCTGCACTAATACAGGAACAACCGGATACAGCGTTCCATTGATGGGGTCATAGTCCTTTTGCTTTATAACCGTCATAGAAACTGCATATTTTTCATTCGGAATCTCTATTTCCCGTTTGATTTGATTTTCCAAATCCAGATACCGTTTCTCCATCCGTTCAAAAATCGGCACAAGACCTTCTAACAATATCTCCCTTGCGTCCTTCCGCTCATCCAGATTCTCTATTTCTGTCAGCCTTTTTCGTATGTGCTGCTGTAAATCTGTAATACTTTCCACAATGTTCACCTCCTCCATCGAAAGCAATCCGTGAGAAGAACGCTGCTTTTGCGTTCTTCCGTGTGAAATTAGAACTTCTTCGGCGGTGCACCCAATGGTGCAGCGTCGATTTTAGAAGTTCTTTTCACATGCCATCCTGTCCAATCTGCGTATCAATATCACTTAAAATTCCCTCTATCCTCTGCACATCTTCATCGCTCCCAAGTTCCTGATAAATCGACTTTGCAGAGAGATACTGTGATTTTGCTCCCCACAAATCCCCGGACTGCCGGCAGATTTCTCCTTGACTTTCACAAGCAGCCGCTTTATTTTTCTGTTCTTCCTGAACACTCAACTTCTGTTCCACGGCATCCAGCTTTTTCTGCACAGCTTCCTCTCCCGCTGTATCTGATACTTCGCTATACTTGGTAACTGCCATGGTGTAATAAACTTTCGCCCCTACATAATCTTTTTCCAGACATGCCTTATCTCCCGCTGCCACCATCTCCGCTGCGGCAACTGTCTGCTGTGCCTGACTATCTGCTTCTTCCTTCGCTTCACTTTCGGCGTCCGCCTTTGCCTCATAAAGTTTTTCCAGTGAATCCATAGCTGTCTGTTTACCCTCTGTGTCATGTACGGACAGTGCAGCCTTTTTTGCCAGCAGATACTTCTCTTCTGCCCCATCGTAGTCGCCCTGCTCTAATAACGTATCTCCCAGATTAATATAATCCTCCACCGACAGGAATACGCTGATATTTTCCAGCTTATTTTCTATGTAATCCGTCCCTACATTGTCCGCATATCTGATACGATCCAATGCAGAAAGATAGTATTCCTCCGCCGCTTCATAATCTGCACTGCTGTAGCTTTCATCTGCCAGTATCACAGTCTCTATCACAAAGGAATATTCCTGCAGACGGTTTCTCATACTGCTGTTTTTCAGCTTTTCTGCCAGTTTCTGCGCCTGCTCGCATTCCTCTTTTGCCCTGACATAATTTCCGGTATTGATATATTCCACCGTATTTGTAAAATGATAGTTCATATCCTCGATGCGCTGCACCTTTTTATAATGTAGAAACCACAACACTACACCGATAATGATTACTGCTATGACAACAGCAACTGCAATCGTCACTATTTTTTTGATCCGTTTCCGTTTCTCCGGATTTTGATATACTTTATTGATAAAAATAACTGCCAGCGTATAGTTGTCCAGATTCTCCGGCTGTCTTGAAAGCAGTAAGTCCTCGATATTATCCACCGTTGTCTGCACTTCGTTGTCAGCTTCTGCAAAGACATCATCCAGTTCCGCCTCGTCCACATTCTCCCAGATTCCCCTTGTATACAGAGCAATCATGTCGGTTTCCGCCAGCTTTATCTTCTTTGAAACCACGGGCTTAAAATTTTTCTGTCCCAGATAAGCATAAAGATTATTTCTCTCTTCATGCTTCATCAGTTCGTCTTTGGCGATTTTCTCCTGCTCCACCATCTCCTGGGCAAGAGACATATCCTCCGTCTGCCGGAAAACTGCCCCGCCCCGGTACATACGGAGCCTTGTGTTCCCCACATACCCATATCTCAATTTCTGATAGTCTGTTACAACGACTGTAATAGACGCCTTTAACCGTCTGTCACTTTCTTTTCCTAACAATGCCCGGTTTGCCCGCTTTAACAATCTCTTTACAGCCCGCTTTGACAGAGATGGATTTTCCTGAAAACTAAGAATGACTGTCTCAATGGCAAGCCTTGCGCTTTCTACATCCGTGACCTCCGTAATTCCGTCTGCGATGACATAGCAGGCGAACTCATCTAATTCCACATACCCAAAATAATCTCTGTTTTTTAACCTGCTTCCCTCTTCGGAAATAAACCGTGCTTCAAAGTCACTGTTCTGTTTTCTCATGCCATTTCTCCAACCTTTATCAGAACTACGCTGGCGTTGTCCTTATCGCCTTTTTTCTGATTTACCAGTTCCACCAGATCAAATGCCATTCTCCTGCAGCGTTTCTTCTGGGAAAGGCAGTCCTCCATCTCTTTCCATGTGACGCTCTCATGCATTCCATTGCTGAAAATTGCCACCACATCCTCTTCCTGTAAACGAATCGGTTTGTCGTAAAACTGGATTTCCTTAAAACCATCTCTTCCCAAGTAATTGTAAATTCTTTTTTCCTGCAGCATGGACAGGGCATCTTCTCTTGTCAGAACACCTTCCACATACTTATCCTGTGCCAACACATCTACAGTATGTCCCGTTCCAAGAGGAATCAGTTCCTCATTTCGGAATACTGCAATCTTTACATTCCCGACAATCCCGTAAAACAGAAATCCTCCCTGTATCATAACGGCGCTGACCGCCGCCATTCCTCTTCCCTCATCCATCTGTTTTAAAATTTCCCGGTTTGCAGTCTGAAATGCTTTCCTGAAAAAATAGGAAGGGTGATCCGCCATGTTATATGTTCCAAAAATTTCTTTAAAAACCCGGATGACCGTTTTGGCTGCTATCCTGCCGCCCGCTTCTTTCCCCATTCCATCCGCCAGAACCGCCAGTAACCCATTCTCATTTTCTTCTATTGTATAGTAATCCATCTGTATTTCACGACTGCCGATGGTCTTGCTTGCTCCTGTCTCATATCCTTCTCTGCTGCTCTGGAATACCAGACAAAACCGGTACAAAAATGCAATTCCTAATAACACACACAGGATGCAGATGGTCAGGTATGGGGCACTCATTTATCGTCCTCCCACATATAATGCTCTCCGCAGAAAGGAACAAAAAGGAATGTACTCTCTCCCATCTCTATCACGTCATATGCGCTCAATGGCTGCGGCAGATAAACCGCTTCGCCGTTCAGATAGACCAGACCATTACTGTCCCCCGGCAAAATCATATTCTCCCGTTTCTTTGCGTCGAATACAATCACCGCATGGTTTCTCCGTGCGATTTTGTTGTCCCCCAAAATCTGGATATCCATGTCGTCTGCCCGTCCCACAAAATTTTTCCCGTCCATTACCCGGTAATCCTTGCCTCTTCTCGGGCCTTTTACACATACAATCCAGCCGCAGACCGGATGCTCCTCCTCCAGAAAGAGAATATCCTCAATCTCTTCCTGAGATTTCTCCACTGACTTTTTTTCTTTGGTTGCTGTCTCAATATTGCAGTACGGGCATACTGTTCCGTACCTTCTGCTTGAAAAAAGATGTCCATTTTGACAGCGAATTAAATTTCCACTCATGTTTTGTCTCTCCTTATTTTGCCCTTAATCTTGTGTTCCCGATAAAAATAATGTCGCCTGCATTAATCCGGCATGGATGTTCCTTTGAAACCTGATACAGTTTCCCATCCTTTGCGTCCTGAATTCTTACACCGTTTCTGCTTCCTAAATCCTCGATATACCACTGTCCCGCCGCATAATTCAACACGGCGTGCTGACGGTCTACCATTCCGCCATACTCTGTATTTTGAAGGTTAATGTCCACATTTTCCTTGTGCTCGTCCCGTCCGATCAAAAGCGAGGTCTTTCCGCCAATATGCCAGGCAGAAATTTCGTTTCCCTCTTCATCTAACAGCAGAAGTTCCTGTATTCCCCATCCGTTTGCGCCTCTTTTCCGCTTAGTCGGCAGAGAGTCCATCACCGCCAGCAGCAGAAATGCCAGAAATACAATCCCGCAGACAGCTGTGAGCGTATCCCGTCCTCTGCTCTGCTCCATATATGTAAAACATAGAATTATAATTGCAGCGGAAAGGCTGCATATCATCATATCCATGAAATTTTTCTTATTCATTTTCACCTCAATATACCCACAAATTTGCATTCATAAAGTCAAACCGTCTTTCTCAGTGTTTAAATCCCATATAACGCTCAAATAAATCTGTCACATCCATGGGATTAATCTTTTGTTGCGTGCGATTCTCCTTTTTCTCACTCTGCTTTCCCATGGAAAAAAATCGTTCAAATTCCTTTTCTATATCTCCCGGATAAATCGATCCTCCGGCGCTCCTTCTGCCTGTTTGGGCACTGTTTCTGCCTGTCGCACTTTCCCGTTCTCTCTGTGCTGCTCTGGCATCATACTCTTTTCTTTTTTGTTTATCACTGAGAATCCGGTATGCCTCTCCGATTTCCTTAAACCGTTCCTCTGCTCTTTTATCTCCCGGGTGAGTATCGGGGTGGCATTCTTTTGCCGCTTTTCTGTATGCCTTTTTTATGATATCCTCATCGGTCGTCTGCGAAACGCCTAATACCTGATATGGATTCATGTTTATCCCAACCTTTTTTCATAACAATACAAATCAGATAACGCACACTTCTGATTACTGATTTAAGGCGCAGGCTGTCACATTTACTGACAATCTGCGCCCTGCTGTTATGCTGAATAATTTCCTTCTACCGCTACAGAAGCGATTTTGTCTTTCTTCTGTCTGAGCACTAACGTAAAGATTCCGACACCTTCCTTGTTGTCAAAATCTTCGCTGTATTTAATGACAAATGCATTGGGAAAACAATATTTTCTTTCCATCACGCCGCCTGCCACATGCTCTACCGTCACCTTGCGATAACAATCTGCTTTCTCTGCCGAAACAACCGACCATAATGCCAGCTTTCTTGTACTGTCAGTGATATCCCCGTCCAAAGCCGCTAAAATCTTTCCTGTAATCACCATAGTTGCGCCGACGTCCTTGGTTCTTGCATTTGAATCCAACGGAATATCAGTGGTAACATTTACGCTTCTGACACACTCCTTAGCCACTTCAAAGCTCTCACTTCCTTCAACTTTTACTAAAAATGACATAATTCCATCTCCTTTTTAAAATATTTAAAATCCGCAAGAAGAATACTGAACCTGCATTCTTCTCATGCTATTCGCCGTAACCGCCTTCAATCTTCACCGCATCATTTTCGTCCTTCTTCTGCTTGATATGCAGGTAGAAAGTACCCACGCCGGTTTCATCGTCCAAATGCTCTTTATATTCCATGACAAACGCATTGGGGATTGTATATTCTCTTACCACCTGCCCTGCTGATACAACGTCGATCTTTGCACTTCTGTAGCAGTCTGCCTGCTCGGACGGAACCTGAGACCATTTGGCTAATCCGAGTGTTCCGTCATCTCCGTCTGCTCCCACTTTATAGAGCATTTTTCCAGTAATCTTTACTGCGATACCGAAATCTGTTGCCCTTGCGTTGGAATCTGTTGCAGAATCAGAACCGAAACTAACTTTCTCGATGGTTCTCTCATCCAGACTGATGTTCTCTGCGCCTCCACTCACTGCTAATCTAAAACCCATGTTCATTTCCTCCTTCTTTTCTTTCGGACTTTATTTAAAATGTTCTGTCCTCACTGTTGACTCGGTTAATCTCGATTTCGAGGTTCTTCACATTGCCGTTGAATGCGATATCAAGCGTGCAGTAGCCTGCCGTTTCGTCGATGGAATACCGGATATCATCTCCGTTTCCGATAATCGCATTAATGTAATCTTTTTTCTCCATCCACCTACTTCTCTGGCTGGTAGGCTTGCTGGAGAAAAACTCTACAATATTTTCCTGCTTAAAGTCGCCTGTCGCCAAGCGCATCACCCTCTGAATATAAGTAGTCACCTGTGTCTTGTAGATTGGCTCATAGCTCTTTCCGTCTGTCAGCAGGTTACGCGCCTTATAAACCATGATGTTCTGAATATTCAGATCCTTAAGCACTGCGTTTTCAGAAGAAAATACAAATCCGAAATTCTTCCGGTTGATATCACTCTTAATATCATTCGTATATCCTGTAATCTCTTTTGCCATGGTTGTCCGAACCTGTAGCGCATGATCTCCTGACTCAATATCAAACCGAACACCTGGAAGCTGCTCGTCTACATTTTTCTTAAAAACTTCTTTTAAGTAGTCCGGACTCTGGTAAGCTGCCACCAGTCCGGCTGCCACATATGCGGCTCCTATATAAACGCCGTCAATCCAGATTTTCATAATATCTTCTTTTTCTTTGGAAAGTGCTGCCGTATTCTGTTCCGTGACATACATCCTGTTATCCAGAATCACTCCGGATTTATCTTTAGGGATCACTGTAAAATTCGGAATGCAGGGAATTGCATACTCGCTGAATGGCTTGCCGATTAGCTGTGCGCACTTTGTTTCATACTTTTCAATTCCCTCTGTCGCCATAATATTAAAGGTGGTCTTATCCCCCGTCTCATAGCTGAAGAAACACTGCACTTCGTAATCTTTCAGCGCATCCAGGATTCGAACCAGTGACTCCACGCTGTTCACATCCTCTTTCTCTACGTTCTCATTTCCCTGAAAACGCTGTCTTACCGCCTTAAGCTTAGAACTGCTGTTTAAAGAAACCGATGGAACAATCGCATACCAGATGGTATTCTCAAAATCATTTTTTGCATTTACTGTATTGAGGTATGCTAAAAGTCTCGGAATGTTGCTGCTCTTTGCCAACATATCGTTGCTTACATTGGAAATCACCATGGAGGGTCTCATGCCCTTGCAGTTTCTCGGATACTGCTCAAAGAAAGCCCATACTCCCATGATTTTCTCCACCAGCGGTTTTACTGTCTTGATAAAATCGTCCTTGCTCCGCTTGTAAAACTCAAGGTAAGAGTTGTAGTTCGATACTTCTTTCTCAATATCCACGACACTCTCCATGGTAGAAGCCAGAGGGCAGAATGTTCTCGCAACCAGGGACTTCACATACTCATTTCCGTCCTCATTCAGGTCCATATAATCTTTTTCGATTGCCTGAATCAATCCTGCATTGGCATTGTCGTCCAATACCATCAGCTCTTTTTTGTTTTCCTTCGGCGCCTCTAAAATCTTAAGTTCCCCATGCTCGTCCATGCTGAGAACGCCAAGACTTAATGGGGTTTCGTCTTTCTTCGTCTGCCCGTCTCCTAACAGCAGCCTTGTTTTGATATCCTCTATCGCAAGCGGCAGCATCGCCATCACATTATTGTAGTTTACGCTTGCTTCTTCAAACATCAGATTCAGCTTATCCGCCGTATCTAACTTTTTTGGATCGCCGTCCTCAAGTTTCGCATACTCACTGTATGTATACTGGAGCTCCTTCCGATTCTGCCGGATATCATACATGACCTTTTTGGGGGAAATCATATCCGTCAGTTTCTCAAATTTAAAATCTACATTAATACTTCCCTCTGCCCGCTTTGCCTCAACAAGAGTCATCAACATTTTCAGATAATCATTCTGGCGGTTCAGATGGATTTCGCTTAATAACTCATCCTCAATGTTTTCCGGTTTTTTGAGGGTATAGATTACTTTCTGGTTGTTTGCGTCAAAATAAGAATATACTACCGGCTCAAATTTTTCTAAAAACTCATCGAAACTTCTCACCAGCAAGGCATCGTTTATTTCTTTGATTTTGTCGTCACTTACGCTGTTTACCCCCCTGACGTCTCCAACAAGTGTCAGAAGATTCAGCTTTTCCGGATTGATTTCCTCAAAGAGAATCGTCCTGTTTGTCTGTGTTATTGTATTCACTTTGTTCCTCCTTACCTTTCGCTTGGTTTCATATTTTTATAATGAAGTTCGATTTCTGTTCCCCCATTATTAAAAATCAACAGTATTTTTTCTCCATAACATAAGGAATATTTTCTCTCCCGTTTCAAAATCTGGTTTCCTTTTACGATGGTTGCATAACCGGTGTTTTTGAAACATAAGGTGTGGTCTTTCCCTCCGGTAAACCGGATTTTGTCTGCATCCGATAATTTATAATCAATCCCGCAGCGGTCTTTCACCCAGTCAAAGGATATACTTTTTCGTGATTTTCCGAATAACTTAATACTGCAGGGCGCAACGTCTTCTTCCTGCTCCCCCTTTAACAAATATACCGCCAACTGTCCCGAGAAATCATATTTCGGCAGCACAGGAGGTTCCGATTTCTCTATGATAATGGAACCCGTCTCACCATCGTTTTTTTTTTGCTTTTTCCTTTCATATAAAACAGAAAGTAAAAGTGCCACTGCACATAGCGATATAATCACAATCCAAAGGACTGTATAATCAGGTTCTTCCTCTACAACCGGAACTGTCAATTCCACCATATCTGTTGTCTCTATGTAATGGATCACATTTCCTGATGTCTGAGTGGTAACCTCTACATTTACATTTGTTGTCTTGTCTGTCTGATACGGAACCAACGCTGTACCATTTTCCACTTCGTAAGAACTCTCCTGACCGTCTATCAACACAGAAATGCTATTTTTCAAGGTTTCTGAATCCAAAACCGGTTTATCCTGATGGTTTACAACATTTACCTTCAGGGTAAATGTCCCTTCCTCTGATGTATAGGATTTCTCCATATCAGCTTTTAAAAAATATTCTTTTATCAGATAAATATGGACATTTCCTCTGTTTTCCAGAGAATAGTCCATTGTAATCTGCCGTTCCAATGGATTTTCCAATTCAGCAACCGCAAACTTGTTTCCCTGAAGCATATTCAGGCTCTCACACTGTCCTGTAACATGAAAATCCTCGATGTTTTCCCCTGACACGAGAAGTATCTTTGCATTCTGCATATAAGTATCCTGCAGATCCACTGTCATATTTCCTTCTCCGGAAACCGCCTCGCCAAGTTCTATTTTTTCTATCTGTAACGTCTGGAACAGATATTTTGCAGTGATTTCTTCAATCGTCTGGTTTTCGCCTACTGTATACTGCTCTCCTGACGTCACTTTCGTTCCATACGAAACCTCATTCTCCGTCTTATCATTGGGGATTGCAAACATGTCAATTTTTATTCCCTTTTCTGCAATCTGATCCACCATATTTTCAAACTGCCTGATTGCAGTTTCTGTTTTGCTTTGATCCCGCAGAGAAATTTCCCCGTCGGAAATAAATACCACTCTTTTATCTGCCGCCGCACTGTCAAACATATCAGCCGCCGTTTCCAACGCCACCGCTGGGGTGGTGTAGCCCTGCAGTTCTACCGTCTCAAGTGCATGCCTGGTTTTCTGATTAATGTTTCCGAAATCTTCCTCATAAACAATTTCCGTGTTATATACCAGCAATGCCACTTCGTATTCTTTCGGCAACGCCGACGCTATCATGCATGCGCTGTCCGCTGCCTCAATCCACTGTCCGTCTCCCTGCATTGATTTGCTTGCATCCAGCAAAAATATAATCTGTTTCTTTTCAGTAATTTCATCCTTTTCTGCTGCAAGAGCCCTTACTGGAAACAGCAAAGAAAACCCTATCAGCAGCATTACTAATCTAATTGTTATCTTCTCTATTTTCTCCATTTTTCTCCATATATCTCTTTACTGGCCATGCCAGATAACTTACTCCGCACCAGATTACTGCGCCCCAAACCGCATAGGCAGCTTTCTTATTCACCATCAGAAATACCATTCCCACGACCAGTTCGGTCACAACTATGATTTGCGCTTTTTTCCAATGACTTTCTTTTCATTACGCATATAGTTTATACCTGAGTAATTCTGAAATCTCTTATACGTTGAATTTTCGACATAATTTGTCACTTTTTCCGGAAACGCACTATAGTATGTACCTTTAAAATTGGTATAACTTGTCATCTCTATAGCACAAAACTCTTTTACTTTCATTCTCATCTTGATTAGATATATAAGCACATTATGTTTCTATTAACGCCGTCCTGTATTTGATTTACATTATACAGTTGTGAGTAAACTTCTAATAATTATGTAAAATAGTTATTAGAAAGGATATCACAATTATGACTGAGAAC
>ERZ1027060.634-NODE-634-length-11496-cov-5.097981_pt1 | contig 11496 bp, 8 predicted proteins | sample MGYA00519424_ERZ1027060 | MGnify/ENA primary metagenome ERZ1027060 (study PRJEB26926, sample SAMN06164500) | human gut metagenome | biome: ENVO:00009003; feature: ENVO:2100002; material: ENVO:00002003 | host: Homo sapiens | place: USA | collected 2012 ... | reverse complement strand
ATCTACACAAGGAGTATCGTCGGCAGCGTCAGATGTGTATAAGAGACAGCTACTTTGCTGTGCGTGTGGGAAGAAAGAGGGATACAATGCCCTCAGTTATCAAGTAACAGAAAACGATACTTTGTTTATTTGCGATGCCGAACAATGGGGAAATAGTAGACAAACGAAGTTAAGCAATTGGGTCACAGACTTTAAGTGTATTCAATTGGAAAATTCAGACACTGCGTTAGTGAAAGGATGGAGAGTATATATCACTGACAATTATATTGGCGTATTGGACGAACAGGCTTTCAAATTGTTTAATCACCAAGGAAAATTCCTCTGCAATATTGGACGTACAGGGCAAGGACCAGGAGAATACAAAGTGCTATATGGTGCTACACTCAATGAAAAGTTCGACAAAATTTGCCTTGCACCGTTTTATGGGAAATCACTCTTGGAATATAATTTCAGAGGAGAATTTCTTCAGTCAATAGATGTTTCCGTCATAGTGAAAGGACAGGTACGCTATCAGCCTGATGGTTCATTACTTTTGACCCATTTACAATTTGCTAATTCACCTACTTTTCAATATTTACACGTAGATACGACTGGAATAAAGACTTATATTAACGATGATTCGAAATTAATTTCCAGCATAGATGAAGAAGGTAACTTTATAGGGTTCAACAATGAAATCTGGGCTGGAAACAATACATCGGAATTTACCTATCATATATTTGAAACGGATACTCTTTATCGTTTCAATCCTCAAACCCATAAAACGTATCCTCGTTTTGCACTGAATAATTTCCATGGTCGGTACATCGACCTCACGGAAACCCCCTCCTCTTTCCTCATTTATTTCTATCCAAGCGGAATGGAAGAAGTAAACGGCTGGAAGCCTGAAACCAATACTGTCTTAATAGATAAAGAGAAAACAAGAGCCTATTTTGCGGAAGTAGTCAATGACTTTATGGGAAATTTACCGGTCAATAAATTAGGAATTCCACAAGATGGTTGGTACTGTGAACTGTTTGAACCGCTACAACTGGTAGAACTGATTGAAGAAAAATTGTCCGATGAGAATTGCACTGATAAAGAGCGCAAAGCACTGGAAGAATTACGTTCCTCTTTTGATGAAGACGGAAACAATATTTTGTTTTTCGGAAGAATAAAATAAACACATAGCGAAAAAGTAAATTTGAGCAAAGCGTAGTGAATTGACTGATACAGCGTTCGTTACGCTTTGTTTTTCTATTGAGTAAAGCCAACGAAAAGCCAACATGAAGCCAAACAGTGTAAGAGTTCAGTTACCACTTCATTACTCCCGTAACGGGTGCAGATTTCTTGCTAAATGGCTCTATTTCTGTAATTTGCGTCGATTTGCATAACTGTCGGTAACTCACTAATAACTAATTTTGTGACCAAAAAAAGGAGTGAGTATGCGAAGTACATTCAAGGTCTTATTTTACGTGAAGAAAGGCAGCGAGAAGCCGAACGGCAACCTGCCTCTGATGTGCCGTATCACGGTGGACGGCGAGATTAAACAGTTCAGTTGCAAGATGGACGTTCCCCCACGACTGTGGGACGTGAAGAACAACCGTGCTTCGGGCAAGAGCGCCGAAGCGCAGAGAATCAATCTTGCCGTTGATAAAATTCGTGTGGAGGTAAACCGCCGCTATCAAGAGCTGATGCAGACGGACGGGTATGTTACCGCCGCCAAGTTGAAAGATGCCTATCTCGGTATCGGTGTCAAGCAGGAAACCTTGCTGAAACTGTTCGAACAGCACAATGCCGAGTTTGCCAAGAAAGTCGGGCACAGCAGGGCGCAGGGGACATTCACCCGTTATCGGACGGTCTGTAACCATATTCGGGAGTTCCTGCCCCATACCTACAAGCGTGAGGATATTCCGTTAAAGGAACTCAACCTCACGTTCATCAACGACTTCGAGTATTTCCTGCGCACGGAGAAGAAATGCCGTACCAATACCGTGTGGGGCTACATGATTGTGCTAAAGCATATTATTTCAATAGCGAGGAATGACGGGCGTTTGCCGTTCAACCCCTTTGCAGGGTACATCAACTCACCCGAAAGCGTGGATAGGGGCTACCTTACCCAAAAGGAGATACAGACGCTCATGGACGCACCGATGAAGAACACTTACCATGAACTTGTACGGGACTTGTTCGTCTTTTCTGTTTTCACGGGTTTGGCGTATTCGGACGTGAAGAACCTCACCACCGACCGCCTGCAAACATTCTTTGACGGCAACCTTTGGATAATCACCCGAAGAAAGAAAACCAACACCGAATCAAACATCCGTCTTTTGGACGTTCCCAAGCGTATCATAGAGAAATACAAGGGGCTGGCAAGGGACGGTCATGTTTTCCCCGTTCCGAGTAACGGAAGCTGCAACAAGATACTCAAAGAGATAGGCAGACAGTGCGGTTTCAAGGTGCGCTTGACCTATCACGTGGCACGCCACACGAACGCCACGACCGTACTTTTATCCAACGGTGTACCCATTGAAACCGTCAGCAGGCTTCTCGGTCACACCAACATAAAGACCACCCAGATTTACGCAAAAATCACCGCCCAGAAGATAAGTCAGGACATGGAAATCTTGTCGCACAAGCTGGAGGAGATGGAGAAGAATATCTGCCGAGCCATTTAGTCACCTTAAAACAGCATACCGATGAAAGAAGAAAGGAATATTATCACGATGGACGGGCAGGGCAATATTTTTCTGCCGACCGATATAGGCGCAACCGCCATGACCGAGTGGGAAATCTGCGAACTGTTCGGGGTTATCGCCCCGACGGTTCGGGCAGAGATAAAGGCTCTCTGCAAAAGCGGAGTTTTGAGCGTATATGACATAAAGCGCATTATCCGCCTATCGGACAAATACAGCATAGAGGTTTACAACCTCGAAACGATAGCCGCCCTCTCTTTCCGTATCGAATCGTTCGGGGCGGCGAAAGTCCGCAAAGTGTTGTTGGAAAGGATTATGCACGGGCGAAAAGAAAACAGCATGATTTTTCTTTCGCTGAATGTCGGCAGTCAAGCAGTCATGTTGTCATGAAGTCGTGTCGTACTGTCGTATTGGAATCATTGAATCTGTAAGTCAGTCAATCCATTAACAACCGACTATGTGCAGATACGCAGATTCGATTTTCCGAACACAGTAAAGCGGAGCAATCATTCCCGTTTACAAAGGCAAAGCAAGCACGGGGCTTCATGTCGGCTAAAAGGTCGGGCGGCTGCGCCGTTTCCCGATAAATCTTCCTCTCGCTTCGCTGCGAGCGTATTTATCGGGAAAACCTTGTATCCGACTGCCCCATACAAAAGAGCCTTTGAAAATGGAAACGACCGCCCTGCCACCGACCGAAAGGGAAAAAATAAGGTGGGGTTATATGGGTAAGCAGGCGGCAGGAACAGCCACCGCAAAAAGGCAGACGGACAGACAGACGGCATGCTGCAGGGTATTTACGGAGAAAATACCATAGCTTATTAGGGAATTTTCCGAGCCGCAATACTACGTATCGCTGAAAATTCCCCAATAAGGCAAGGGGCAAGCCCCTCTGCACACCCCATCGGGGACGGCATTTGCCGCCCCCGAAGATACAAAAAAATCATTGTTGCACAAGCCAAAAAAGAAAGGAAGAATATATGGGTTTCGTAGTTTTACACATGGAAAAGGCGCACGGTTCCGACAGCGGGACGACCGCCCACATAGAGCGTTTCATCATACCCAAGAACGCTGACCCCACACGCACGCATCTAAACCGAAAACTCATCGAATATCCCGAAGGAGTGAAAGACCGTTCGGCGGCTATCCAAAGGAGGCTGGAAGAAGCGGGACTGACACGCAAAATCGGAAGTAACCAAGTGCGGGCAATCCGCATCAACGTGTCGGCAACACCCGAAGACATGGAACGCATCGAACGGGAGGGACGGCTGGACGAGTGGTGCGCCGACAACCTCAAATATTTTGCCGACACGTTCGGGAAGGAGAACATCGTGGCGGCTCACCTGCACTTGGACGAGAAAACACCGCACATGCACGTCACACTTGTGCCGATAGTCAAGGGGGAACGCAAGCGGAAGAAAAGGGAGGAGCAGGCGAAGAAACGCTACCGCAAGAAGCCGACCGACACCGTGAGGCTGTGCGCCGATGACATCATGAACCGCTTGAAACTGAAAGCCTATCAAGACAGCTACGCTGTTGCGATGAAAAAATACGGTTTACAACGGGGCGTGGACGGTTCGGAAGCGAGGCACGTTTCCACGCAGCAATATTACCGTGACATAAAGCGACAAACGGAGGAACTGAAAACGGAAGTGGTGGAATTGCAGGAACGGAAAGAAACGGCACGGGAAGAGCTTGAACGGGCGAAAAAAGAGATACAGACCGAACGGCTGAAAGGGGCAGCCACGACCGCAGCCGCCAACATCGCCGAGAGTGTCGGTTCTCTTTTCGGGAGCAACAAGGTCAAGACACTGGAGAGGGAGAACACCGCCCTGCATAGGAAGGTAGCCACACACGAGGAGACCATCGAAGCCCTGCAAGCCGAGATACAGACCATACGGGCAGACCACAGCCGCCAAGTGCTGGAAATGCAGCAACGGCACTTGCTGGAAAAGAACGAGACGGTAACAAAACATCAAACGGAAGTATCAAGGCTTAACGCCTTGTTGATAAAAGCCACAGAATGGTTTCCTTGTTTTCGTGTTATGCTCCGTATTGAGAAATTGTGCCTTGCTGTCGGCTTTACCCATGAACAGACCGCCCATTTAATGACAGGCAAGCCATTGCCATATAACGGCGAACTCTATTCCGATGAGCATAGGCGTAAGTTCAAGACGAATGATGTTACTGCCAAAGTTGGTACAAACAATGGAAAGCTGATACTTGCCATTGACGGACTACATATCGGGGAATGGTTCAAGAAACAATTTGAACGATTACAACAGAATGTCGACTGGAAGCCTATTCAGAAAAAGAATAAAGGCTTCAAGCTATAGTCAATCATGCGCATCACATACATGGAGGACATTTTTTGTCCCCCATGTATATATAGAGTCCAAGACTAACTCATGTTATTCCCAAGAAATTACTCATACGATCAATACACCGTTTCTTTTGATTGAGATTAGGATGAACGTACAGATTAAGTGTCGTTGCCACATTTGAGTGACCGAGTATGACACTGACAGTTTTATAATCACACTGGCTTTCAATACATCGGGTCGCAAATGTATGCCTAAGTCCATGAAAGACCAAGTGGGGAATATCCAATCGTTTTAGCAACCTGCCAAAATAATCACGATAAGAACGGGGCTCTTTAGATTGTGTGGAAGTGCCTACCACGTATGGGGATTGAGATTGTTTCCTTATCATTTTCAACGCTTGGAGAAGCTGTTTGGATATAGGAATCTCACGATAGGAATTCTTGGTTTTTGGGGAAGAGTGAACCCTTTCTGTAGATTTCAACTCACAGTTATATATTCTGCCTACAGTATGCTTCACGATGACTGTCTTTTGTGCAAAATCCACATCTTCCCATTTCAAAGCACAAACCTCACCGATTCTCATTCCGGTACAGAGAGCCAACAGTACACCTATATTTTGTGGAGTGGGCTGTTCCAGCAAGTGACGCATCAATATACGCTGATGATTTAATGACAATGTGGGCGGCAGTTTGTTTTCTGTTTGGGTAGGATATTCGATTTCCCATTCTTCAAAATGGAAAATCCCGTGCTTATTCCCGTATTTGATAACAGATTTGAGCACTGCCACTATATCCCGGACTGTTTTTCTTGCTAATCCGGAAGTACATTTGTCTATCACAAACTGCTGGACATCCTTCTCTGTTATATTTTCCGCAGCGCCAAATCGTGGCAATAGGTGTGTCTGTAACGTAAGCTGATAAGCACATAGGGTGGAATGCTTCACTATCGGACGCTTTGCATCACACCAAATCTCGGAAACTTCGTGAAATGTTTTTTTATTGTTCATATTTTGAGAGAATTAATTGATTTAACTCTCTCAAAATAACACACTTTTACCGATTTCCCTTTGAACGGTTATGGGTTTTACAAAGCATCTCACAATTTTCCATGCTGGTTGCCCCTCCCTTGCTCCATGCAGTCACATGGTCGGCATCCATTTCCGAAAGTTTGTAAATACGGGTCTTGTTGGCATTATTCCCCAACGCACAGAGCGGACAATTGGAAATTCCTTGTTTCTCAGCCGCTTCGGTCTGACGCTTGTAAGCAGCCCGCTTGGTTGATTCTTCAAAGATACGGATGTCAAGTAATTTCCTATCCTCTTCTCCACCCAGTACATATTCGTAAATATTTCGGGGGCACCGCACGCTTTCATCCGCTTGCAAGGCTTTTACCCGTTCTGTAACATGGACGGTACTATAAGGGGTGGTATGGTACGTTTCATACAGCCGTCCCCATTCCAAGCCGCACATGTCACGCTCTACCATAGTAAAGGTAGCCGATACCCAGTCAATCACAGAACGGAAATAACTTTCCAATTCTCCCGTGGAAGGCTCGTGACGGTGTATGCTCATATAGGCATCAATGCTCATCCCCTTACTGTCGCAAATCCACCGGAGGGCTTCTGCCAGATAATCCTGCCGTTTCACATCTCCCTTGATATAATGACTCCATTTCTGTATTTCCGCATTTTGGGAATTACTGAACACCCGCTTGGCTGCATTTACGAACTCGCCCGAATAGATGGCATTGAGCAATTCCTGCTCCTTGAGCGGAATGCCCACAATATTGATGGTCTTGAACCACTCCTTTATTTCCTTTTCTTCACCCTCGCATTCATATACCAGCAGAGAGGATTGCATAATCTTTTGTTGCTGCTCTTCGGGCAATCCCGAGAAATACTGCACGTTATCCGCTTCATCCTTGATGGCGAATTTCCCTGTAACAAACCGCCCGATAGAAGTGATGCGTTGCTGCCCGTCAAGTACTTCAAATCGTCCGTCCACAGTCCGGTTGAAATAGATTAGTCCGATGGGATAGCCTTTCAGCAGGGATTCTATTACCGCTACATCACGTTTCCCATCGTTGTAGATGTAATGGCGTTGATACTCGGGTTGGATAGTGAGCCGCCCGTCCAATCCAAACAGACCTTTACCTTCCAATTCGTTGTAGGTAAATCCCTTACAGATGTCTTCGACAGTCCATTCTGTATGCAATGTTGTCTTCATGATATTGATTCACTTTTTAGGATTATTCTTTTGTGTCTTCTTCTTCCGGAGATGAATTGAGCGCAATGCCTGTCTTGGCGTTCAGCGGACTGATGACTGCCTTACCCGTCTTGGCTTCCAACTCCATACGGGCATTGCGGGCAATCTCACCACCGGCTTCCGCCACATCCATGTGTTCCCGAAATGTCTCCGGATTTTTACTTTCAGATATTTCTTTGGTGGAAAGTTCCGCCAACATATTTAGCACCAATTCCTTATTGGTCATATTATCACGTAAGTTCTCTTTTTTCAGACCTTTGAACTGCTTATATTCCTTGGCGGTCATGTCACTCCAAGTCTGATAAATAATATCGGTCAGCGTAGCAAACTGCACCCCCTCTTGCAATCCGTGCCGCTTCCATTCATCCGTGAGGTCTTTACGAATCTCTATGGATTTGAGACGCTGATTAATCCAATTATCCGAATACCCCAACCGCTTATAGTCCACCAGTGCTTGATTGATAGAGAGTTCGGGGTCTTGCATTTGGTTAAGACGTTCAGTTGCCACTTGTGCCATCCACTGCTTGAACGGTTCTGCTTTGGGCGATGGAATAGACTGAATCAAACGGAGAAGCTGCTGAGTATCTGCGACATCGGTTAAATACATCTTTCCATCAGCCGATTTCATTTTCAGTTGACTACAATTTGTAGTCAACTCACTCCCTTCTTTTTTTAAACGTGTTTTCAAGACACTCCAATACTTACGAGGATTAGGGCTATCGGTTAGGACAGCCACCACATCCACTATGGAAAAGTACCATTTTTCTTCTTTGTCATCCCAAATGGTACGAACTTTCTTGGTTTCAAAAAGCTTGATGGCATTATGCTGAGTCATAATATTATATTTTTGTCTTTATTTTTAAGTTGAAATCTTAGGTTGTAATCGTGGTATAGACCAAGACCCTAATGGAGTATATGGAAGAAGTGCTTATATTCATAATGTTGAGATGTTTAAAAGATTATTTATTCAGTATAGGAAGTTGAAATCTTAGGGATTAGTTTGGAACTTGGTATCAAGAAGCCCGATAATCTTCCGAAAGAGAAACAAGGTGGTCCCGCTTTTTACATTAAGATGGGAACCGACTACAATCGAATGTATTGCAGATTAGCTATTAGGCGCAAACTTACGGTTGATAATTAGAATGCGTTGATAGACTTTTTCTTGAATACCGTTTCTTATGATTACTCCACTGGCATTTAAGTCGTATGTACCAACCTTTCCAAACTTTTTCAAATAGGCGGTTTTACATTCGTATGTGGTATAAACACGGGTTTTCATTGTGTATAAGTCCTCATTCTCGCACATCCCTAAGATTTCAAATTGCTCCGGACAATACTTATCCAAAAAGGAAATAGGAACGCCCATCACACCGTCATAATCTGACGGAATAGCATCCGTAAAAGGCACTTCAATGGCATCATAATTGTCATAACGGTCATAGGCGGTTTTGCCTTTCAGTTCCTTATGCTTGGAAAAGCGTAGGTTATCTGCCATGCTCATCAGTGCAAGTGGCTGATGCCGACGACCGTGGTCAATATTGGTTAGCCATACAGACTGCGAACGAGCTAAAATCTTTCCATCTATTATTCTATATCCTGAGCCTAATTTCTTACCATTCGTAAGTTGGTCTGTATCTGGGACTTCAAATAACAAATCAACACTCATAGGTGTCTTTCCAAGCCACATCTTGTTGTTTTTTATCAAAGGAAATACCTCCTTATAAGTAATGCAGTTTTTATTGCCTATGACTGCAAATTGTTTCTTTCCTTCCACAATCCAAGCCAAGAACTCACGAAAGAGGGAGAACGGAGGATTGGTGATGATAAAATCCGCTTCATTACGAAGTTCGGTAACTTCTTTGCTTCGGAAATCCCCGTCACCATCCATATACTTCCATTCGAGGTCATCAATATTGATACGTCCGTCCCCGCTTTTGTCTCGTTCCAAGATGAATATTTTACCTTTCACCTGTGCCTTGGACGGGTCGAATTGAGGCGCTTCTTGCTCAAACAAAGAGGGCTGATAAGGTGTTTTGTATTTTTTGCTATCCGGTGCATAACTCGTAGAAATCAGTTTTTTCAAGCCTAACTCATCAAACTTGGCAGCAAAGTATCGGGTAAAGTTGCTCCATTCGGGGTCATCACAAGGAAGCAATACAGTCTTTCCTCTAAACACGTCCGGGTCATATTCAAGATAGGCATTCATTTCAATCTCTATGTCATGAAATTGCGTATAGAACTCATCATTCTTAGCCGCCTTAGCTTCTTTTAGATTAGTATTTGCCATATGTCTATTTTTTTATTTCATTAGGTACAAGAAGTGTACGCACATCCACATTCAGTATTTCCGCTATCCTGTATAGTACGGGTATAGGCGGTTGCACTCTGTTCGTGGCGTATAGATTGACCATATTAAAACCTTTGCCAAGTCGTTTAGCCAATTCAGTTTGACTAATACCCAACTCAATCAATGCTTCTTTTATCCGATGCGACATCTTCTTTAACTTGTCACAAAGGTATATAATTTTATTGGGTAAACCACTGTGCTCTTAAAAGAAAGTATTTCGTTAATGGCTTATCCAAAGCTATTTTGGAAAATTCTATTTGTTTTTTCGCCAGTCGATTTTATAAAACTGCCACCGATAGTTCGTACTTTCGAAAAAAATCCCTATATTTGCACTTGAAAGAGTTATTTGACAGCATAGTAATGCAAAACGCTGAAATTCACACGGTTGCTAACTCGTTACCGCTACTTTTCAAATAGTTCGCTAAAAGTTTATTTCTCAATTGGTTAAGTCTAACCGACAAAAATCTAAAATAGAATAATTCCTAGGAAAACGCTCAATAATTGATTCATATCTAATGCATATTGTATCACGTTTTGTTGATTCGGCACTCATTTTCAATTATTATTCATATCTTTGCGTACACTATAACCATTAACCAGTAACCATGATTGTAATAGCAGACAGTGGTTCCACCAAAACCGATTGGTGCATCGGCAACAGCGATTGAGGCTTCGCTTAATGGCTTGCCATCGCAAATGGTACAAGGCTATCTAGTGTACGGTAAGCAAACACATGAGACCGACCTTGCTTATCCCTCATTGATGTTGGCCCAGACAGAACTGCTGGGTGATGTCGTGGCTACGGATTACGGATATGACTGGTGGTGGCGCTTCAATGCCAATAATGGTATGAACGACACCGGCTATTATTCATATTTGCCTTACTTCACCCTATATAAGTTCGTTAAATCGGCCAATGACGTGATTGCGGCCGTTGATGTGACTGATCCCACAATTACCGATGAAATGCGTGGGCTTGGAAGTATAGCCCATGCTTTCCGTGCATTGGACTATTATACGCTGATGGTACTTTTCGAACCGGTAGAAAACATCTATACCGATTGTAGCAAGGTACTGGGGCTGACGGTGCCCATCGTGACTGAGGCAACAACTAACGACATTGCGAAGAGCAATCCGCGTGCAACCCACGAAGAATTGGTGAATTTCATTCTTGCCGACCTTGACAAGGCAGAGATAGGTCTGGAGTCTTATACACCTGTCAGTAAGAACTTCCCTGACTTGGCGGTCGTATATGGTCTGAAGGCCAAAGTATATATGTGGGATGGTCAGTTTGCTAAAGCTGCCGAGTATGCCCGCAAGGCTATTGATAAGTCGGGAGCAACACCTATGAGCGAATCACAGTGGCATAATCCCACTACCGGTTTCAATACGGCTACTTCTGCATGGATGTGGTACCTTCACCCCACGGCTTCCAATATGGGTAATCTTGCTAATTTCATTGGTCACATTTCCAATGAAGCGGATTGGGGATATGCTTCTTTGTCTAAGCTCCAGATGGCACGTTCACTTTATGACGCGATTCCTGCTACCGATTTCCGCAAATATTCTTACCTTGACCCGGACAGAAGTACTTACGCTTACCAGTCAGTGAGAGGCAATGCATGGCTGGATGAACAACCGGATTATATGTCATTGAAGTTCCGCCCCGTGGGTGGTGACTATAACACTTATTCTGTGGGTGCGGCTGCAGATATTCCCGTGATGCGTGTGGAAGAGATGTATCTCATAGAGGCTGAAGCAGTAGGTGCCAGCCAGAATGTGGCAGCAGGCGTACAGTTGTTGAATAACTTTATGAAGCAGTACCGCCAGAGCAATTACAATTTCAGTACCTGTCTCTTATACACATCTCCGAGCCCACGAGACACTCG
>ERZ1027060.628-NODE-628-length-11541-cov-5.011231_pt1 | contig 11541 bp, 13 predicted proteins | sample MGYA00519424_ERZ1027060 | MGnify/ENA primary metagenome ERZ1027060 (study PRJEB26926, sample SAMN06164500) | human gut metagenome | biome: ENVO:00009003; feature: ENVO:2100002; material: ENVO:00002003 | host: Homo sapiens | place: USA | collected 2012 ... | reverse complement strand
GCCCGAGCTCGACGAATACGGCATCGCCATCGAAGGCGCCGACCAGGAGACGGCTTCAGCTCAGGATGCCGCTGCGCCTGCCCCAGCCGAGCCCCGCACTGCCCGCGTTCTCGAGGTCGGCTGCGGCACGGGCTGCATCTCGCTTTCCCTTGCCTGGGAGCGCCGTGGGCATGTCACCTGCACCGCTACCGATATCGAACCGCGTGCCATCGACCTGGCCACCAAAAACCGCGACGCGCTCGGGCTTACGTCCGATGAGGTCGCCTTCAGCCTCACAAACCTGGTGAGCTCTATCCCCCGCGAGGAATGGGGCACCTTCGACGTGCTCGTCTCCAACCCGCCCTACATTCCGACTGACGTCATGCGCTCGCTACCGCATGAGGTCAAGGACTTCGAGCCCGATTTGGCGCTCGAGGGCGGTGCCGACGGCCTTGATATCTTCCGCCGCCTGCTCAATGCGGCGCCCTATATGCTGCGCGCCGGCGGCCTGTTTGCCTGCGAGCTCTACGAGGGCGCCCTCGACGCCGCCGCCGAGCTCTGCCGCCAGGCGGGTCTCTCGGACGTGCGCATCGTCCGCGACCTCACCGATCGTCCCCGTATCGTTCGAGCCATCGTCACCGAGCCCAAACAGCGCCAGTAATATTTATTAACTGGTTAGCAAAAATTATAAAGTAGTTTATAATTAGGACGGCTGAAAGAGGTCGGCCCATGCAACCTCCTACCTTTCGGGAAATCATTGCCCTACTCAAGCACGATGGATTCGTGAAGGTCGCGCAAGTCGGTAGTCATGCTAAGTATGTTTCTGGTGACCGCGTTGTCACCGTGAACGGTTCTGGTGGTGATCGACCAAAGAAGGGCACGTGGGCAAGTATTCGTCGCCAAGCTGGATGGTAGTTGGAGGCAAAATGAGGCAGCGATTTACCTATGACTGCGTTCTCATAAAAGAAGACGACGGTTACTGCGCTAGCTTCCCGCAGATTCCCGGCGCCTTTGCCGATGGCGATACGCGCGAAGAAGCGATTGCCCATGCCACCGAGGCGCTGATGGCGTTTTTGGCCGACGACCTCAACAACGGTTTGACTCCGGCAGGGTACGAACGCTTGGCCGAGGTCGTGACCCTTTCAGTCGAAATCGACCACGAGGACGCTCGGGAAGCGGCGTGCCGAACATTTAAAGACGCAGCGCTGGACCTCAAAGTTTCCGCTCCGCGGATTACCGCGCTGGTCAAAGCCGGAAAGCTCGATGTTGAACTCGTCGACGGCCGTCGGATGATAACGATAGACAGCATCGAGCGCTACGCCGCCCAAGAACGCCACGCCGGCAGGCCAAAGAAGTTCGTCGCAGTCCAATAACCCCCTCACTTTCACCGACTACTAGAGCCGCTCACCAAACCAACATGCGCTCTGGGCAAATAGGTTGAACGTTTCGTGCGAGAATGCCCCACAGTAAACAAACTTTCACCAGAGCGTAAGGGGCTGGCATACACATGCAGACGGTCTATCGGGTATTCGAGGGAGCGCGTGAGCCGCATCGGCTCGCCGTCGAGCGTACGGCCGAGCTACTCGGTCGCGGTGGCCTGGCGCTTATTCCAACCGAGACGGTCTACGGTGTCGCCGTGGCAGTCAACGCCTTCTCGGATGCCGTTCCACAAGATACAAGTGAACCTCTGCCGTGGCCGCGCGATCCGCAGGTCACCGTCAACGGCGCCGCGGTCCCCGCACTCGGTACCGGCTATCGTCGTATCTTTACCCTCAAGCAGCGCGAGCTCACGCAAACGGTTGCCTGGCTGGTTGATGATGCCGAGGCACTCGATCGCTATGGCGTGGATATCCCTCATGAGGCCCGCGTGCTCGCCCGACGATGCTGGCCGGGTGCCCTGACTATCGTGGTCAAGGCGGCCCCCTGCGTGCCGACCTTTATGCGCGCCGCCGACGACACGGTGGCACTTCGCGCTTCGGCCTCGCCCGTGGTGCAAGCGCTCATCCGCGCCTGCGGCAGCCCTCTTGCCTGCACCAGCGCCAATACGCACGGCGCGCCCGCGCCGGCAAGCTTTGCCGACGTTGAGGACCGTATTCTGGAGGGGGTTGATCTGGCCGTCGACGCGGGCGAGACCCCGTGCCGCGACGCTTCGACCATCGTGACGTTTAAGCATGGCGAGCTTCAGATCCTGCGCCAAGGCGCACTTCCCGCATCAGAGATCGAGCGGGTCCTGTCCGACCCGATGCAATAGAAAGGTGTAAGCGATGTCGTTGAATCTGGGCAGCCTGGGCATGGAAGATGCCTCGTTTAACTTTGGCGGTTCCTACATCATGGCGCTCGACTGCGGCACCACCTCGGTGCTCGCGACCATCGTCGACGAGTACGGCTGCATTGTCGCCCAGGCACGTCGTAGCGTCAAAACCAGCTTCCCGCGCCCCGGCTGGGTGGAGCAGGATCCCACGGAGGTGCTTGCCAGCCAGATCGGCGTGATGATGGAGGTCCAGTTTAAGAGCGGCATCCATTCCGATCGCATCGCCGCCATCGGTATCTCCAACCAGCGCGAGACCACGGTGGTGTGGGACCGCGTGAGTGGCCAGCCTATCTACAACGCCATCGTGTGGCAGTGTCGCCGCACCGCCTCGACAATCGATAAACTGGCCGAGCAGGGCCGCGAGGAGCTGGTGCGTTCCCGCACCGGCCTTACGCTCGACCCGTATTTCTCGGCCTCCAAGGTGCAGTGGATTCTCGACAACGTCGACGGCGCGCGCGAGAGCGCGGCAGCGGGCGACCTCATGTTTGGCACCATCGATACCTGGCTCATCTATAACCTCACCGGCGGCCAAACCTTCGCCACCGACTACACCAACGCCAGCCGCACGGCGCTTTTCAATATTCATACGCTGGACTGGGACGATGACCTGCTGGCTCTCTTCGACATCCCGCGTGCCATGATGCCCGAGGTCCGTTGGAGCGCCGGTGACTACGGCCGCGTAGCGAGCGACATCATGACCAACATGCCGCCCATCATGGGTGTGGCGGGCGACCAGCAGGCGTCGCTGTTCGGTCACTGCTGCTTCCATCCCGGCCAGACCAAAAACACCTATGGCACGGGCTGCTTTATGCTCATGAATACCGGCGACGAGATCGTCGAATCCAAGAATGGCCTGGTCTCCACCATCGGTATCGCTGCGGACGGCAAGGTCAGCTATGCGCTCGAGGGCTCTATTTTTGCCGCCGGCTCAACGATGAACTGGCTGCGCGACAACATGGGCGTTATCTCCAACGTATCCGAATCGGCACAGCTCGCCTCTTCGATCGGCGATAACGAGGGATGCTACTTTGTCCCCGCTTTTGCGGGCTTGGGTGCACCTTGGTGGGACGCGCACGCCCGCGGCATCGTATGCGGTCTGACTGGAGCTTCGACTCGAGCGACCATCGTGCGCGCCGCTTGCGAGTCCATGGCCTATCAGAGCTATGACGTGCTGCGTGCCATGGAGCAGGATGTGGGTCTTTCGATTGAGCGCCTGTCCGTCGATGGCGGTGCCTCGCGCAACGAGTTCATCATGCAGTTCCAGGCAGACTTGCTGGATATCCCTGTACTGCAATGCGAGACGGTGGAGACCACGGCAATCGGTGCCGCGTACTTGGCGGGTCTTGCGGTTGGGTATTGGGAGGATCTGGAGGAGCTGGAGCAAAACGCCCAGATCGTCAAGACGTTCCATCCCCATATGTCCGTTGAGCGTCGCGAGCGCAACCTGGACGGTTGGCACGATGCGGTCAGGCGTTCGCTCAGCACCACTCAGTAGGGTTGTGACGGAGCGTTCGATACAACAAACCGCTAAACTTATGCATGGCGGGCGGCGGCAACATCGCTGTGCGTCATGTCAGCAAGGCCATCTTCCGGCCGAAACGAAAGGGGCATCAACCCATGACCGTCACCTACGATACGTCCCGTGTGACCCTTGTCGATCACCCACTCGTCCAGCACAAACTGTCGATCCTGCGCGACAAAAACACCGGCACCAACCAGTTCCGTCAGCTCGTGCGCGAGCTCGCGCTTTTTGACGGCTACGAGGCCATGCGCGACCTGCCTATGGAAGACGTCGAGGTCGAAACCCCCATCACAACCGCCACGTTCAAGCAGCTTGCCGGCAAGAAGCTCGCCATCGTCCCCATCCTGCGTGCAGGTCTTGGCATGGTCGACGGCATCCTCGACCTGGTGCCCTCCGCTCGCGTGGGCCACATCGGCATGGAGCGCGACGAGGTCACCCACGAGCCGCACGAGTATTACTGCAAGATGCCCAAGGATATCGACCAGCGCATCTGCCTGGTCGTCGACCCCATGCTCGCCACGGGCGGTTCGGCCGAGATGGCCATCAGCTACCTGCGCGAGCGCGGTGTCAAGGACATCCGCATGCTGTGCATCGTCGCGGCCCCCGAGGGCCTCAAGTCGCTGACCGAGAAGGACCCCGACGTGCATATCTATACCTGCGCCATCGACGACCATCTCAACGAGGCTGCCTACATCGTTCCCGGCCTCGGCGACGCCGGCGACCGCATCTACGGCACGCTCTAGTCGTCGGGCCTTGTCGGCTACGGTCACAAATACGAAGAAATGGTGCGCGCGGGCGAGCAAAAGACGTTCACGCGCACTCCTGTTAACGGACGTTTAGCCCAGAGGGGTTCGAGAAAAATGTATTACCTACCTGCGGCATAAAGAAGGTCTTAAGAAAACGAACAGGTGCGTATTAACCGATGTTTTTACGGTTGTACTTTAGCGATTGGCTCGTACAATAGTCACCAATGTTTGGCGGGAACTGTTCTGTGAGGCGTTAAAAAGGAAAGTGAGGACGCCAGTGTTTCAGATAGCCGATCTGCTCGCTATCGTTGCAGGCGCCATCGCGGGCGCAATTGCCTTCCTTCCCTTTGTCTTTACGCTCAAGCCGGTTCTTGACGATAAGCAGAATGCGGACATGCTCAAGGGCATGGTGAGTCTGGCGGTCTCGGCAATCGCCCTGCTCGTCTTTACCTTGGTTGTGTTTGTGTTGTTCGGAGAGGCATTTCGCATGTTCCTCCTGGGCGAGGCGATCGGCTTCGTGGCCTTTATGGCCGCCTGCACGGTTCGCGTCGCCAAGGCGCTGCGAGATCCTCATGAGGTCGAAAGGTAAGTCGTGGAAATTTTTGAAAAGCTGCCTGATGAGATTAATCATCTGGTCAGCGAGTTCAGCTCCACCCCTGTCGTGGGCGATCTGAGCTGCGGCATCACGCAGTACTCGTTTTGGCTGATCGTCTCCACGATCGTGCTCCTGATCGTCCTGGCCGTGTTCAAGAAGAAGCAGACCCTGGTTCCCAAGGGCTTCTTCGTCAACGGTTTCGAGTACATCATCGAGTACGTCGAGAACGATATCGGCAAGGGCGTCGTGGGTGAGAACTGGAAGAAGCACTTCCCGTTCCTGTGCTCGCTTTTCCTGTTCATCCTGATCAATAACATGATCGGCCTGATCCCGGGAATGAAGCCCGGCACCGGCGCAATCGGCTCCACCGCCGCGCTCGCCATCTTCGCCTTCGTGTACTTCATCTACTACGGATGCAAGGCTCACGGCGTGATCGGCTACATCAAGAGCCTCGCCCCGCAGGGCGTGAGCTTCCCGATGAACGTGCTTGTGTGGGTCGTCGAGCTTTTCTCGACCTTCCTGCGCCTCATCACGCTCGCCGTCCGTCTGTTCTGCAACATGTTCGCAGGACACGTGGTCATGGGCTCGTTCGCCATCATGGCGAGCATGTTCATGCAGCCGCTGCTTCAGCAGGTTTCCGCGGCCCACGCCGTCGGCGCCCTGCCTTCGCTGGCCTGGCTTGCCATCCTCATCCTGATTTATACGATCGAGCTTGTGGTCGGCGCCATCCAGGCTTACGTCTTCACGGTCCTTACCGCCGTGTATGTCTCCGAGGCAGAGGAGGTTGCGGAGGAGGAGTAGTCTTCCGTTCGCGCCTTAAAGGTAAGGCAATTCGTTAAACCGCCGGTGCCCGTACCCATGGAGCCCGGCAGTTATAAAAAGGTTATCCTGCGTGAAATAAGACACGCACGACAAAGGAGGAATCGTGGGAGTTATCGGTTACGGTCTCGGTGTTATCGGCGCTGGTCTTGCTATCGGCCTGTCTGCTCTGGGTGCTACGGGTGCTATGGCCCGTCAGCCTGAGGTCCAGGGCCGCGTGTTCACCGTCTTCATCATGGGCTCCGCCTTCGGCGAGGCTCTGGCTCTGATCGGCTTCGTTGTCGCGCTGATCGTTAAATAGCACGGAGCGTCAAGTATGAATCTTTCATCCCAGAAGAGCGCGATCGCACTCTCCGCGTCCGCGGCCGCGCTGCTCATGCCGGTTTCCGCGTTCGCCGAGGACGGCGCTGCCGGTGCGGACATCCTCATCCCTAAGATGGCGGAGTTCATCCCGGCGCTTATCGCCTTCCTGATTATCTGGATCGTGCTGGCCAAGGTCGCCCTGCCGGGCATCATGAAAACCATGGAGGAGCGCGGCAAGAAGATCGAGGAGAGCCTCGACGAGGCCGAGAAGACCAAGCAGGAGGCTATCGCCAAGCGCGCTGAGTCCGACTCGATCGTCACCGACGCCCGTCGTCAGGCTGCCGACATCGTTCTCGAGGCCCGTAAAGACGGCGAGTCCGAGCGCGCCCGTATCATCGAGGCTGCTCACAAGGAGGCCGAGGAGATCATCGCCAAGGCCCATACGACCGTCGAGGACGAGCGCAAGTCCATCTACGCCGGTGCCGCGAGCTCCATCGCCGACCTGTCCGTTGCCGTCGCCACCAAGATCGTGGGCGAGGCACTCGAGGACGAGGCCGAGCAGAAGAAGCTCATCGAGCGCTACATCCAGGAAGCAGGTAGCCTGAATGCCGACTAGCCGCTATCAGGACAAGGTGCTCGAGACCTACGCGCGCTCCCTTCTGGAAGCCGCTAAGGCCGAGAACCATGTGTTCGAGGACATCGAGATGATCGAGCGCCTGGCTAGCGCCAGCCCCGAGATCATCGCCGTGCTCGACACCATGTCCAAGCGCGACCAGCTCGACCTTCTTCCCAAGGTGGCAGCTGCCTTTAAGTATGTTGCCGAGGAAGACGAGGATGTAGTGGGCGTGACCGTCACCACGGCGATCCCGCTCGACGACGAGCTGCGTCAAACCATCACTAAGAAATGCGAGCAGGACTTCGGCCGCAAGGTATTCCTTATCGAGCAGGTCGACCCGTCTATCGTGGGCGGCCTGGTGCTCGAGGCCCGCGGCGAGCGTCGTGACATTTCCGTCAAGACGCAGCTGCGCGTCGCGCAGGAGACCCTCGCAAACTCTGCTAATTCGTACGGAGGTGAAGCCTAATGTCCGAAACCCTCAATGCCCAGGATATCGCCAAGAAACTGCAGGAGCAGCTCACGAGCCTCTCCGCGACGGTCGATACGCATGAGGTTTCAACGGTCGACGAGGTAGGCGACGGCATCGCGCGCGTCTCCGGCCTCAAGAGCGCCATGGCAGGCGAGCTTCTGGAGTTCAAGAGCTCCGATACCGGTGAGACCGTCTTCGGCCTTGCCCAGAACCTTGACCGTGACGAGGTCGGCGCCGTTCTGTTTGGTGCCGTCGACTCCATCAAGGAAGGCGACGAGTGCCGCACCACTGGCCGCATTATGGATATCCCCGTGAGCCGTGCCATGCTCGGCCGCGTCGTCAATCCGCTCGGCCAGCCTATCGACGGCCTGGGTGACATCGTCGCCACGCATCGTCGCCCCATCGAGTTCAAGGCCCCCGGCGTCATCGACCGTACCCCGGTGTGCGAGCCGGTTCAGACCGGTCTGTTGGCCATCGACTCCATGGTGCCTATCGGCCGTGGTCAGCGTGAGCTCATCATCGGCGACCGTAAGACCGGTAAGACCGCTATTGCCATCGACGCTATCCTCAATCAGCGCGGCAAGGGCATGGTCTGCATCTATGTCGCCATCGGCCAGAAGGCCTCCACGGTTGCTAACATCCGCGAGACCCTCGCTCAGCACGGTGCGCTCGACTACACCATCATCGTTTCGGCCACCGCTGCCGATTCCGCCCCTATGCAGTACATCGCGCCTATGGCCGGTGCCGCTATCGGCGAGTTCTTCATGTACAACGGCGAGGACGGTAAGCCCGCCAGCGAGACCAACCCCGGCGGCCACGTGCTCGTCATCTACGACGACCTGTCCAAGCAGGCTGTGGCATACCGTCAGATGTCGTTGACGCTGCATCGTCCGCCCGGACGCGAGGCCTATCCTGGCGACATCTTCTACCTGCACTCTCGTCTGCTCGAGCGTGCCGTCAAGATGTCCAAGAAGAACGGTTACGGCTCCATGACGGCCCTGCCGATCATCGAGACCCAGGACGGCGACGTCTCGGCCTACATTCCGACCAACGTCATTTCCATTACCGATGGTCAGATCTACCTGCAGTCCGAGCTCTTCTTCCAGGGTCAGCGCCCGGCAGTCGACGTGGGCATCTCCGTGTCCCGCGTCGGTGGTGACGCACAGACCAAGGCTATGAAGCAGGTCGCCGGCAACCTCCGTCTGGACCTTGCTTCGTACCAGGAGCTCGCGGGCTTTACGCAGTTCGGCTCCGACCTCGACGAGGCCACGCAAAAGCAGCTTACCCACGGCGCTCGCATGACCGAGCTCCTTAAGCAGCCGCGCTACAAGCCGTTCGAGGTTTCCGAGCAGATCGTTACGCTGTTCGCTGGCAACGAGGGCTTCCTGGATGACCTGGAGATCGCCGACGTGCTGCCTTTCCGTGCCGAGCTCATCGAGTACATGGACAATGGCTTTGGCTCGCTGCTCGACAAGGTTCGCGCCAAGAAGATCGATGATGACACCAAGGCTGAGCTCTTGCGCGTCATCGGCGACTTCAAGCAGCAGTTCATGGCCAAGCACCATTCGGATGTTTCTGGATCAGAGGAGAACTAAGCCCCATGGCCAACCTTCGCGACATTAAGAAGCGAATCTCCTCGGTTACCACGACCAAGCAGATCACGCGCACGATGGAGATGGTCTCTACGGCCAAGATCCGTCGTGCTCTCGATCGCTCCAAGCAGGCCGAGCCCTATAAGGAGGCGCTGACCGACGTCATGTTGACGGTCGCCGGCGACGCCTCCTGTTCGGGCACCGATCCCATGCTGCAGAAGCATGAGAGCGTCAAGCATGGCCTGATTGTCGTTATTGCCTCGGACCGCGGCCTTGCCGGCGGTTTCAATACGACGGTGGAGCGCACGGCCGAAAAGCTCGCCGCTTCTTGGGCGAACGACGGCATCGAGTGCGAGATCATCGCGTGCGGGCGTAAGCCGGCCACGTATTTCCGTGACCGCGCAAACGTCGTCATGCACTTTGAGGGCAACTCCTCTGAGCCCAATTTCAATCAGGCCCGCATGATCTCCTCTCATATCTGCGATGCGTATCGTGCCGGTGAGCTTGACCGTGTCGAGCTTGTCTACCACCACGCTAAGAACCGCGTGGATCAGGAGCTTCGCGTCGAGCATCTGTTGCCGCTCGACCCCGAGATGATCGCTATGGCCCACGGTCCGCGTAAGAACGAGACCGACGCCCCTAAGCGCATCTCGTCCACGTTCGAGTTCGTGCCCTCTCCCGAGCATGTTCTCGGCAAGCTTGTGCCGTCTTATATCCTGACGGTCATCTACCAGGCCCTGATCGATTCGGCGGCTGCTGAGCAGGGTGCACGCCGCAAGGCCATGCACTCCGCGACGGAAAATGCCACCGCGATCATCTCGACCCTTACCCGCACGTATAGTCGCGTGCGCCAGGCTTCGATCACGACCGAGATTAACGAGATCGTCGGCGGAGCCTCAGCATTGGAGGAACAGTAATGGCTAATAACACCGTAAAGCTTGCGGTCGAGGAAGCCACCAAGAAGACGACTGCCGGTGATGGTCGCATCGTGCGAATCATCGGCCCTGTCGTCGACGTCAAGTTTGACGGCGCGGTGCCCCCGATCTACAACGCGCTCACGGTCGAGGCCGAGACCCCGATCGGTCATCTGAGCACGATCCTCGAGGTCGAGAGCCAGCTTCCGGGCGGCGTCGTCCGCACGGTCGCCATGTCCTCGACCGACGGCCTGCAGCGCGGCCTCATCGCCACCGATACCGGTGAGCCCATGAAGATGCCCGTTGGCCCCAAGACGCTCGGCCGTATTTGGAACGTTATGGGCAAGCCCGTCGACGGCAAGCCCATGCCCGAGGTGGAGGAGTTCTACCCCATCCACCATGCAGCGCCCCGTTTCGACGAGCTCACCACCAAGACCGAGATCTTCGAGACCGGCATCAAGGCCGTCGACCTGCTCGAGCCCTACATCCGTGGCGGCAAGACGGGTCTGTTCGGCGGCGCCGGCGTCGGCAAGACCGTTCTGATTCAGGAGCTCATCAACAACCTCGCCCAGGAGCACGGCGGCACCTCGGTGTTCACCGGTGTCGGCGAGCGCACCCGTGAGGGCAACGACCTTTACGGCGAAATGACCGAGAGCGGCGTCATCAACAAGACGGCGCTGGTCTACGGCCAGATGAACGAGCCCCCAGGAGCCCGTATGCGCGTGGCACTGTCCGGCCTGACCATGGCGGAGTATTTCCGCGACGTCAAGAATCAGGACGTGCTGCTCTTCATCGACAACATCTTCCGCTTCATCCAGGCTGGTTCTGAGGTTTCGGCACTGCTCGGCCGCATGCCGTCGGCCGTCGGTTATCAGCCGACGCTGTCCACGGATATCGGTGCTCTGCAGGAGCGCATCACCTCGACGAAGAATGGTTCCATCACGTCGGTTCAGGCAGTCTATGTCCCGGCCGATGACCTGACGGACCCGGCACCGGCTGGTACGTTCACGCACCTCGATGCCACGACGGTCCTCTCGCGTCAGATTGCCGAGCTCGGCATCTACCCGGCCGTCGATCCGCTCGATTCGACGAGCCGCATCCTCAACGCCGAAGTCCTCGGCGAGGAGCATTACGAAGTTGCCCGTGGTGTCCAGGCCGTGCTCCAGAAGTACAAGGAACTCCAGGACATCATCGCCATCCTCGGCATGGAAGAGCTCTCCGATGAGGATAAGCTGACTGTCTCGCGTGCGCGCAAGATCCAGCGCTTCCTCTCGCAGCCGTTCTTCGTCGCAGAGGTGTTCACGGGTTCGCCGGGCAAGTACGTGCCGCTCAAGGAGACGGTACGCGGCTTCAAGGAGATCCTCGAGGGCAAGTACGATGACCTGCCGGAGAATGCCTTCTACATGGTCGGCACGATCGATGAGGCAGTGGAGAAAGCACGGAAGATCAAAGAAGAGGAGGGATAATCGATGGCGACTATCAAGCTGGAGATTGTCTCACCGGATAAAGTGGTCTACGAGAATGACATCAGCATGCTGATCGTCCGCTCGACGGGCGGTGAGCTCGGCATCCTGCCGCACCATGCCCCGCTCGTCGCGGGTCTCGTGCCGCATGCCATGCGCATCCGCTGTCTCTTATACACATCTCCGAGCCCACGAGACACTCGCTAATCTCG